>Ga0105095_10000809_pt1 | contig 15704 bp, 13 predicted proteins | sample PPLLak2March2015_2_FD_79180 | JGI IMG/M metagenome (GOLD analysis project Ga0105095, IMG submission 79180) | Freshwater sediment microbial communities from Prairie Pothole Lake near Jamestown, North Dakota, USA - PPLs Lake P8 Core (3) Depth... | ecosystem: Environmental > Aquatic > Freshwater >...
GGGCGTCCACGTCTTCCCGTTCTGAATCGTGGTAGAGAGTTGAGCATGTGGTCACTGGGCGCAGCGCTGAGGCGGCTCGGTATTCCGACCGGCCCGGATCGGTCCGAAGAAGCGCTCGAGGTCGCCCGGATCAAGGAGCAGTTCCGCGAGTGCGTGGGATACGAGCTCAACCTGAAGCGACCCCGTTCGTTCAACGAGAAGATGCAATGGTTGAAGCTCTATTACCAGCATCCGCTCATGACGCGATGTGCCGACAAGGTCGCGGTCAGAGGCTATGTTGCCGAGACGATCGGAACCGGGTACCTGGTCCCGGCTCTCGGCATCTATCAACACCCGGAAGACATCGACTTCGATCGCCTGCCGGATCGGTTCGTGTTGAAGACCAATCACGGATCTGCGCAGAACATCGTGTGCCGTTCGAAGGACACGTTCGACAGGCAGCTGGCCCTGGAGCAGCTGCGGGCATGGATCCGGCCCGAGGCCAACCTCTACTACCAGACGTACGAATGGTGCTACCGCGATATTCCCCCTCGCATCGTCTGCGAAGCCTTCCTCGAGGCCGAGGGTGGTGGCGACCTCAAGGACTACAAGGTGATGTGCTTCAGCGGCAGGCCCGAACTGCTGTTCGTCTGTTCCGATCGTCAGACCGAGCTCAAGGTGGATTTCTTCGACCTCGAGTGGAACAGGCTGCCATTCACCCGGAGTCACCCGCTCGCGACCACTCCTCTCGAGCAACCCAGGACGTTCGACCAGATGGTGGATCTGGCGGAGAAGCTGGCGGCGCCCTTCCCGTTCGTCAGAGTCGACTTCTACGAAGTCCGGGGGCGTGCGTGGTTCGGCGAGATGACGTTCTATCCCGGCAGCGGGATGGAGCGGTTCGATCCTGTTGAATGGGACGACAAGCTCGGCGCGCTACTGACGCTTCCGGAGCCGCTCATCCAGCCACGCCCGTCCTGACGATCGCGCGATGACGCGCTCGCCAGGCGATACACTTCTCGGCGTCGTGCCCTGGTTGTTCCTGATCGCCTACACCTGTTCGGGCATTGCGGGCCTCGTCTACGAGGTGAGCTGGACCCGGCTCCTCACCCTCTACATCGGTCACACCACCGCCGCCGCGGCCGCTGTTGTAGCGGCGTTCCTGGGCGGGCTGGCCGCGGGCGCGGCGTGGGGCGGCGACATGGCCTCGCGGTTGTCGCGCGCCAGCGCGCTGCGCGCGTATGTGGGTCTCGAGCTCGGCGTGGCCGTGGCGGCGCTGGCGCTGCCATGGGAACTTCGAGCGCTGACACCGCTCCTGTCGTGGGCGTATGGCGAGGGCGGGCCGGGCCTGATGTTCCCGACGGTGCGCCTGGCCTCGTGTCTCGTGATGGTGTTCATCCCCGCCCTCGCGTTGGGCGCCACGTTTCCGATGGCCATCCGGTGGTTCGCCAGCGAGAGTGGACGTCCCGCGCGGCAGAGCGGCGTGCTCTATGCGCTGAACACGGCCGGGGCCGCGGTTGGCGCGATGCTCGCGGGCTTCGTGCTCATCCCCTCCATCGGGATCTCGGGGGCGATTTGGGTCGGCGTGAGCGGCAGCGTCGTTGCCGCGCTGTGCGTGGTGGCCGTGATTCGGAGCGAACCCACCGCGTCCGCCGCGCCCGTCATCGACGCCGTCTCGAGCACCAGACCCGCCCTTGGAGACGCTGTTGCCGTGGCTCGCGCTGCAGGTCCCGCGCGGCGCAGAGAGAAGCGGCGCGCGACTGAGCCTGCGCAGGCCTCCGCCGGGAACGAGGCGGGTGGCGACGGGCGGTGGCTGGCCGCTGGCGTCCTGGGGCTCTCGGGCTTCGCCTCGCTGATGCACGAGATCGCGTGGACGCGCATCCTGGCGCTGGTGCTGGGCCCCACCACGTATGCCTTCGCAGCCACGCTGGCCGCCGTCATTGGCGGCGTTGCCATCGGCTCGGCCGCGGGCGCCTGGATGGTGGGGCGCGCGAGGCGTCCCGCCGCATGGGTGGCCATCGCGCTTGCCCTTGGCGCCATCACGACCAGCTACACCTACTCGCTGGCCGGGCAGCGCATTCCCAGCCTGGTGGCCGAGCAGATGGCCATCGCGGCCGATCCCTTCAACCAGTTGCTCGAGCAGGGCCTGCTGCTCACCGCCGCCCTCATCCTGCCGACGGCCATCTGCCTGGGCGCGGCCTTTCCCCTCGGCCTGTCGCTGGCGGGCGACCACGCGGAGCGCGTGGCGGGGCGATTCGGCGTGGTGTACGCCATCAACACGCTGGGCGCCGTCTCGGGATCGCTGGCCGCCGGGTTCTTCTTCATCCCGCGCTTCGGTCTCCAGATCACGTTGCAGGTGGTGAGCGGCTGCCTGATCGGGGCGGCGCTCGTCGTGATCGTGAGAGGCGCCCTCACGGGTGGCGCGCGTGTGGCCGGCGTGCTCGCCTCAGGAATGGCCGCGGTGGTGCTCGTCCTCAGCCCGCCGTGGGACCGGGAGCTGCTGGCCAGCGGGCCCTACATGTACGCGCCCTTCGTTCCGCAGGACCTGGACCTCGAGACCATGCTCAAGGCCGGGACGATGCTCTATTACCGCGAGGGCGCGGCCGCCACCGTGTCGGTGAAGAGGCTGACGGGCACCACCACCCTGGCGGTGGACGGCAAGGTGGACGCCTCGAACCGCGGCGACATGCTGACGCAGAAGCTGGTGGCGCACCTCCCGCTGCTGGTGCACGACAACCCCCGCGACGTGGCCATCATCGGCCTGGGAAGCGGGGTCACCGTGGGCTCCGCCCTTCGCCACCCGATTGCGCGCGCGGACGTGATTGAGATCTCGCCCGAGGTGGTGGAAGCGTCGCGCTACTTCGAGGCGGAGAACCGTCGCGCCCTGGACGACCCGCGCACGAACCTCATCGTCGGTGATGGCCGCTCGCACCTGCTGCTGACGGAGAAGAACTACGACGTCATCGTCTCGGAGCCGTCGAACCCGTGGATCGCGGGCGTGGCAGCGCTCTTCACGCGAGAGTTCTTCGCGGGCGCGCGCGACCGGCTGTCGCCGGGCGGCCTCATCTGCCAGTGGGCCAACGCCTACAACATCAGCGACGCGGATCTCCGCTCGATCGTCGCGACGTTCCTCTCGGTGTTTCCACACGGCACGGTGTGGTTGGTGGGTGGGGACGATGTGCTGATGATGGCGTCGGATGGACCCCTGGATGCGCGGCTGGCGAGGATGCGCGAGCACTGGACGCGCCCTGGTGTGGCCGAGGACCTGCAACTGGTGTCGGTGCTCGAGCCGTTCTCGGTGCTCTCGCTCTACATCGGGGGCCCCGACGAGTTGAAGCCATACACGCAGGGCGCCACACTGCTGTCGGATGACACCATGCGACTGGAGTTCTCCGCGCCGCGCGAGCTCCACAGCCGACGCGCGGGCGAGAACGTCGCCACGCTGACGGCGCTGCTCGGTCCTGAGGCCGGTCCGGCCGCGGTGCGCGACGCGAAGGCGCGCGCGGGCGCCGTGCAGTGGCGCAATCGTGGGGTGATGATGGCGAAGTCGGACGTCCACGCGCGGGCCTACGACGACTTCCTGCGCGCGCTGGAGCTGGACGTCACCGACGCGCCAGCCCTCGACGGGTTCGTGCGGACGGCGGTGGTGACAGGGCGATCCGGAGAGGCCCTGCTGGCGCTGCGCCCGCTCGCCGAAGCTGGTGGGGATCAATCAGAGTCAGCGAGGGCGAACCCGCGGGTGCTCGTGGCGCGCTCGAAGCTGCTCGTCGCCTCGGGCGCCACCGAGAACGCCATCGACGTTGCGCGAAAGGCCAGCCAGGCAGAGCCCATGGATCCCGCAGCGCTCGAGCAGCTGGCATCGATCTACGCGGACGCCGGCAACACGGTGCCCCTCGACGAGACAGTGGCGGCGATGCGTCGTGTGGCGCCCGACCGCGCGCCCACGCTCTACTACGCGGCCGCCGCCGCGTTCCTGCACGGCGATGCGGCTGAAGCCGCGCGGCTGGCCGAACGCGCCATGGCCGCGGACCCCGCCTACGCGCCGGTGTACGACCTGGCGGGCGCGGCATACACGAAGCTGGGACGGGCCGACGAAGCGCGGAAGGCCTTCGAGACGTCGCTCACCTTCGACGCGCACGACAGCACGGCGTACACCAACCTGGGGCTGCTGGCGATGGAGGCAGGCGACCGCACGGTGGCACGCGGGTATTTCGCCGAAGCGCTGTGGCTGACCCCCAATTCCGCCGTGGCGCGCGAAGGGCTGTCTCGCACGAGGTAGGGTCGCACTTCATCAGCCAGGAGCGGCGGCCCACTCGGTCTCCTTGTCGTCGGCTCCCCGCGGGGCGCCCAGCAACAGCCGGTTCTTCGGTGTGATCTGCTCCGGGATCGCCTGCGTCCACACGCGATAGCCCTGCTGCTCCAGCCGCACGGCGCGCATCGTGTCGATGGCCAGCGGCCGATCGAGCCACCCGGCCAGCGGGCCGGCATCGCACGTCTCGACGTCGTGACAGCAGGGCAGCACCGCCACCCGTGCGCGGGCGGTCACGGCGCGCGCCAGCACGCGGTCCGTCAGCGCGCCGCACGCGTGGCTCGACACCACCACGTCGTCGAGGTCGAGGGGCACTTCGTCCACGGGAGCCTGGAGCAGGGTGACGCGCCCGGCCAGTCTCGGCCACGCGTCCACCAGGGCGTCACGCAGGGGCTTGGCCGAGGACGGCAGCGCCATGTCGACCACGATCGCGGAGGGCGATGAATCGTCCAGCAGCAGCATGGCAAGCGCGAGCAGCCCGTGACCGCCGCCCATGTCCACGACGCGACCGCCGCGGAACAGCCGCCGGGCCCGGCGCGCCACTTCCCAGGCCTCGTAGAGCTCCTTGCGCGGCAGGCAACCGGCCAGGCAGACGGCACGGCCCAGGCGATCGAACAGCGTTTCGCCAGGAAAGCGCCCGAGGTCGTACGTCGTGAGCCGCCCGCGCGAGGAAGGAGAGAAACGCACCCTGCGCATTGTAGGATGCGCCAGCGTGCTTCACGGCCGGCGGAGGCCCCGGAGAGCGTATTCGTCGGCGGGAATGACGATCGTCGCGTAGTTCTCGATACAGGCGAGGATGGCCTCGCGCGGGCCGTTCCGCCACTCGTCGCTGCCGTAGAACGCGTCCTCGCTCGTCCGCAGATCGTCCAGGCTGGCGTACGCACGCATCAGGTAGTACGACGTCGTGTCGTGCGGTGAGGAGCCGTAGGCCACGACATCCACCTTCCACTTGCGCAGGAGGGGCAGCGCGTCCTTCTCGAAGAGCTGGTGGAAGCGGTCACGTGTGCCCGGCTTCAGGTTGTACGATCGAATCTCGATGACCGGTGCGCCAGCACCTGGTGCCTGCCGCGCGACGAGCGGCCCGGTGACGGCCATCGCCACGAGTCCCGCCACCGCCACCGCCATTTCAGTTCCCCAGCGCATCGGTCCTCCTTGCTCGGCGTGTCGACGGGGCTGACGCCCCGTCGCTCCGTACGTGGCCGACGGACGGTCGCGACGTAGCAGGCGGAGCGTGCGGCGACTGCCACAACAGCATCACGGCATACGATCGCCAGGGCCGCCAGGCCTGGGACACCGCCTCGAGCTCGCGGGCCGTGCAGCCGCCGGCCGCCTGGCGGAGGACCAGATCGCCGCTCGGGAACGCGTCCGGCTCGCCGTACGCACGCATGGCGATGTACGACGCCGTCCAGGGGCCGATGCCGGGAAGATCCGTCAGCGACTCCGGCGCCACATGGCCATCCGTGCCGCTTTGCAGCGAGACGCGCCCCTCGACAACCGCGCGGGCAAGCGCGCGGATGGCGCTCGCGCGCGCCGGCATCACGCCCGTGCGTTCCACCGGAGCGTCGAGGAGCTGTGCGGCGGTGGGAAATAGCCGGGACAGCCCGTCCTCGTCTTCGATGGGTGATCCAAACACCTCAGCGATGCGCCCCGCGATGGTCGTCGCCGCGCGCACCGAGACCTGCTGGCCCAGCACGGCGCGCACGGCCAACTCGAACGGGTCCCACGCGCCCGGCGTGCGGATGCCGGGATGCGCGCGCAGGCGCGGTCCGAGCATGGGATCGGCGCCGAGATGCCCGGCGATGACCTCAGGATCCGCCTCGACGTCGAACATGTGGCGCACGCGCTCGACGATGGCGGGCAGGTCACGCGCGCCGGCGATGCGCACCTCGAGGGTGAGCGCGGAACCGGCGGGGGCGCGACGCACCTCGATGGTCCCGGACCGGCCGCCGACGACGATGGTGCGTCGATAGCGGTGCGGCTCCACGAACTCGACGCCAGGTGTGGCCCTGGCAGACAGGAATGAGATGAGGGAGTCCCAGTTGTACGGCGGCCGGTAGGCCAGGGTCCGCCGATGGGTGTTGCCCATGGGCGGAGGATAGCCCGTCCGGCGCGCCGGCGGCTGTCGAAAAAGACCACGGGCACGGCCTCTCGGTGTTCGCGCAAGGGCCGGCTCGCCGTACAGTCTTACGGATGGGCGGCATGACGACGGGCAGGGCGTGGGCGGGTTTCTGGGCCCTGGCATTGATCTGGGGATCGTCCTTTCTCTTCATCCGCATCGGCGTCGCCGAGCTCTCCACGTTTCAGCTCGTGTTCATCAGGACCGCCATTGCGGCGATCGGGCTGAACGTCGTGGCGTTCGTGCAGGGCCGGCGATGGCCGCGCGACGCCGCGGGCCTCGGCGACATCGCATTCCTTGGCGTGGTGAACACCGTGATCCCGTTCACGCTCATCACGTGGGGGGAGAAGACAGTCGAAAGCGGGCTCGCCTCGGTGCTGCAGGGCACGGCGGCGTTGTTCACGCTCGTCCTGGCGCACTTCGCGTTCGCCGACGAGCGGATCACTCCATGGAAAGTGGCGGGCCTGATCGTCGGATTCGCGGGCGTCGTCGTACTCGGGACCCGAAGCCCGACGGTTGCCGTGGGCGAGGCCGCAGGCCACGTCGCCGGGCAGCTGGCCATCGTGGTGGCGGCGTTCTGCTATGCCGTGGGCGGGGTGTACAGCCGCAAGGCGATTCAGCTGCGGCTGGCGCCCGTCGTGGTGGCGGCGGGGACCATGACGGTCACGGCGGTGATTACGGGCGTGCTGGCCTACCTGGCGCCGCTGGTGGGGGGCGCGGCGCCCGCGCCGCTGCACACCCTGACGCCGCGCGTGGCGGCCGCGGCGATCACGCTGGGCGTGTTGAACACGTTCGTGGCGTACCTCATCTTCTATTCGATCATTGCCAGGCTCGGCGCCTCGCGAGCGTCGATGGTCACCTATGCCATCCCCGCCGTGGGCCTGGCGCTCGGCACGGTGTTCCTGGACGAGCCATTCGACCTGCAGCTGCTGGCCGGCGCGGTGATGATCGTGGGCAGCATCGGGGTGGGGAACAGGCGGTGGTGAGTGCAGAGTGCGAGGTGCTGAGTGCGAGTGCGGAGTGCCGGGTGCCGGAACGGGCGACGCGAGGCGGGCGTCTTAACGGGGGCTGAAACTGGGGACGGGATGCGGCGCGGACGAGTGGCCGGGCTCGGGTGGCGGAACGGCATCTGGTTCGCGAGGAGAGATCGATGACGAGGATCGGGCTCTGGTCGGCGCTCGCGTGTGCCTGTGTCGTTCCGGCCGCGGTCGTGTGCGGGCAGACTCCGGTCGCAGGGGCGCCTGCTCCAGCCGCGTGGTCGCCTCGCGTGGACTACGAGTGCGGCGACGGGTTTCGCGTGCCCGCATGGTACGAAGGCCGCCAGGCGGTACTCTTTCTCGACGGCCGCCTCGAGCGGCTACCGAGCGTCCGCACGGGCTCTGGCGCCCGGTACAGCAACGGCACGCGCGAGTGGTTCACCCAGGGCACCGAGGGGCTGCTCTCGGCGTTAGGCCAGAGTGAGCAGACGAAGCTGCGTTGCCGCGTGATGGCGCTCTCGTCGTGGAAGCCGGCGCCCGCCGCGCAGCACTACCAGTGTGCCGATGGGCTGACCGTGGACGTTGCCGCCCGTTTCGAGGCCGCGGCCATCACGTTCCGTGGCGAGACCTACCAGATGCGCGAGGTGCCGGTGGCGAGCGGGAACCTCTACACCGACGGCGTGCGCGCCTGGCGCGGCCCCGCCGACGGGCGCCAGTTCGCGGAGGCGGACGGCGACGCGGTGTTCGCGCGGGGGTGTCATATGACGAGCCCCGTGGAGACCTCGACGCTGACCGGTACCGTGGCCTATCGCACACGGCAGGCGCTGCCGGCCGGGGCGGTGGTGGAGGTGCGGCTCGTGGAGGTGTCGCGCGCCGACGCGCCCGCGGACGTGCTGGCGCGCCAGGTGCTGGTCACCAAAGGTGAGCAGGTTCCGCTGCCGTTCACGATCACCTACACGCCGGGCGCGCTCGAGACCGGCCGTCGCTACGCGGTGCAGGCCACGATTGCCATCGATGGACGGGTCCGGTTCCGCACGACGACGCTGCATGCGGTGCCGGCGGAAGGCGCCGGTGCGGCACCCATGGCCATCATGGTGCAGCCCGCGCGCTAGTCCGCGCTGACGGCTGATGTAGGGTAGACGGATGTCCTCGAGGCACCCCGTCCACCCCGTGGCGGCCACGCGTGTGGCACAGCACGACCACACCACCCGCAGCCTGGTGATGTTGCACGGCATCTACGGCCGCGGCCGCAACTGGCTCGGCATCGCGCGCAGCCTCACCACCGCGCGGCCGGAGTACGCGTGCTGGCTGGTGGACCTGCCGCATCACGGCGCGTCGGGGCCGGGCGCGCACGGCGACACGGTTCATGGATTGGCGGCCGACGTGGCCGACTGGCTGCCGCACGCGAGCGTGACGCCCACCGCCATCCTCGGCCACTCGTACGGGGGCAAGGTGGCGCTGGCGATGGCGGCGGCCGCGCCGGAGCGGCCGCTGCAGATTTGGGTCATCGACTCCACGCCCGAGGCGAAGCCGCCTTCCGGGAGCGCCTACGACATGCTGCGCGTGATCAGGGGCCTGCCGCCGCGGTTTCACTCCCGCGAAGCCGCGCAGGAGGCGCTGGTGGCGAACGGCTATACCGTGGGCGTGGCCCAGTGGATGAGCACCAATCTCGGGCGTGACGGCGAGAGCTTCCGCTGGCATCTCGACTTCGACGCGATGGAGCGCCTGCTGCTGGATTTCTTCGAGACCGACCTCTGGGCGGTCGTCGAGCACCCGTCACCGGTCCACGACATCCACATCCTGAAGGCGAGCGAGTCGAACGCGATTACGCCCGAGGCGGTGACCCGCATCGAGGCGGCCGCGGGCGAGCGAGTGCACCTGCACCACCGCGAGGGGGGGCATTGGATTCATGCGGAGCGGCCCGAGGTGGTGACGGCGCTGCTGGTGCAAGGGCTGCCAAGTCGTCCTACAATCGGGGCGTGAAGCGACTCTCGACTGCCCTGGTGCTCTGTGCCGCGCTGCTGGCGTCCGCGGGCTGCCGGTCGAACGCGCCGCTCGAAGTGTCCACCATCCAGCTGGGCCGGGCGATCAGCTCGGACAACAGCATCGGCAGCCACACCACGGTGTTCAAGCCGGACGACACCATCTACGTGTCGGTGCTGACCACGGACACGGGATCGGGCACGATCGGGGTGCGCTGGATGTTCGGGGAACGGCTCATCAGCGAGCCGTCGAAGGACGTATCTTACAAGGGCGCCGCGGCCACCGAGTTCCACATCCAGAACTCCGGGGGCTTTCCCGAAGGCCGGTACAGCGTCGAAGCATTCGTCGACGGCCAGTCCGTTGGGAAGCGGGCCTTCTCGGTGGAGAAGTAGGGCGGGGGAGAGCGAGAAGAGAGAGACGAGAAAAGCGAAAAGCCAAGACTGGTGAGAAGCGAAGCCGCACGCGATTTCCGTGCTTCTCACTTCTCACTTCTGACTTTTCACTTTCCCAGGCCCGCCCGAGACCGGCCGCCCTATATGAGCGGGCGTCCCTGGCAGGTCACACCGCTGTTACCAGCGGGGCTCCGAGCGACGACGGTCGCCGCCGAAGCCACCACCGCCGCCGAAGCCGCCACCGCCACCCGGGGTCTTGGGCTTGGCTTCGTTCACGGTGAGGTTGCGGCCGTTGTAGTTGTAGTTGTTCAGCGTGTTGATCGCGTTCTGCGCATCAGCCTCGCTGGCCATCTCGACGAACGCGAAGCCACGGGCACGGCCGGTCGCCATGTCGCGCATCACGCTCACCTTGTCCACGGTGCCCGCGCTCGAGAAGAGCTCGGTCAGTTCCTGTTCGCCGGTGTCGTACGGCATGTTTCCAACGTAGAGTTTCAGAGCCATCTGTACTGTTCTCACTTCCGCCTCGCCTGTGCGAGGCTGCTGACGTGTCGTTGATCCGGAATGGATCGGGGATGGATTCGGCTGAGCTAACGGAGCACGTTCTGCGGGAAGAGGCGAGACTGACGGGACTCGGATTCTACGCGGGACGTAATCAACTGCAGAAGCTGTCTTCCACCTGACACACGGATTATAGCATGGACGCAGATTCCGAAGGGCCGCAGATGCCGCAGGCAACTCAGCCGCAGACACAGAGAACGCAGCCGCAGATGGCGCAGATGGAGACGCCGCTAGGGCTGCGCGCGACTTCCGTCGAACGAGTGCGGCCTGAGGGGCGGTGCGTTGGTCTGCGGCACGTGACAGGCCGTGCAGTTCCAGCGAGATCCGGCGATCTGTGGACGCGGCACCCCGGGCGCCTCGCGCAGGTCGACGAAGTGGCTGGCTGGCGCCGGGGGCGGTCCCGTGGTGGCGCCAGCCCGGCCGTGGCACCTGGCGCATGCGTTGTTCTTCGCGGTGATGGGGGTCAGTCCGCGCAGCGAGTGCGGGACGACCGGCGGCGCGCCCTCCCACGCCCGTGGCAGGCGCTCGCTCTGGCCAGGGCGCTTGTCGCCGTGCTCGAAGTGCTCCGGCGCCGGCGACCCGTCTTCCCGCACGGTGGCGGCGCGCTCCCGATGACCGGCGTCGCGAGCCCGCTCGGGCCGTTCCTGGCCGGCGACCGGCATTGCCAGCAGCGCCAGCGCTGCCACGATCGACCATCCGCGCCTCATGTCAACCCCCTGCCACCGTTGTCTCGGTGGCCTTCGTCACCTTCACCGCGCACTTCTTGAAGTCGGTCTGCTTCGAGATGGGGCACGTGGCGTCGAGCGTCACCTTGTTGATGAAGACGCCCTCGTCGAACCACGGCACGTAGACGAGCCCGCGCGGCACGCGGTAGCGGCCGTCGGTCTCCACTCGCAGCCGGACGCGCCCGCGGCGCGACTCGATCCAGGCCACCTCGTGACGCGCGAGGCCGCGCGCCTTCGCGTCGTCGGGGTGCATGAACAACTGCGCGTGCGGCACGGCGCGGTGCAATTCGGGCACCCGCCTCGTCATGGTGCCGGAGTGCCAGTGCTCGAGCACGCGCCCGGTGCTGAGCCACAGGTCGTAGGTGGCGTCCGGCACCTCCGGCGGCGCGGCGTATGGCCGGAAGAAGATCTTGGCCTTTCCGGCCAGCGACTCCGGCGCGCCCGGCAGCGGCGCATGCTGGTTGCCGCGCGGAAGCGACTTCATGGCGGGGCCGTAGAAGTCGAAGCCCGTTCCCGCCTTCGCGTACGGGTCGTGCTCTTCGTTGAACCGCCACCGCGTCTCCTTGCCCTTCACCACCGGCCACCGTAGGCCCCGCACCTCGTCAGCGAGATACATGTCGAAGGGCGCCAGGTCGTGCGCGTGGCCACGTCCAAACGCGGCGTACTCCTCGAAGAGCGCCTTCTCGGGGAACCAGGACTCGCCCAGGTGCGTGACCGTGTCGTTCGCGTGACCCTTGGCGATGGGGTCCGGCCACGCCACCTTGCGATTGGCCGGCGTGGCGAAGAGCACCTGGTAGAGCGTGGCGTCCGGCCCGTATCCGAGCGCCCTGGCCTTGCCGAGGACGTCGGGGAGGCGGCCGTCGGTGAACCCGGCGCTCGCCAGGCCCGGCACGGGTTGCTCGCCCCACACCTCCGCAATGGTGAGGCGCTTCGAGAACTCGAGCATCTGCCACACGTCCGAACGCGCCTCTCCGGGCGCCGGAACCTGCTGCCTCCACAGCTGGGTGCGCCGCTCGCTGTTCCCGAAGCCGCCCCACTTCTCGAAGATCATCGCCGAGGGCAGCACGAGGTCCGCGACCCCCGTTGAAATACCGGGGTAGACGTCCGACACCACGATGAACGCGTCGAGCCCGCGTGCCGCCTCCATCCAGTGGTTGGCGTTCGCCGTGGACTGGAACGGGTTGGTCACCTGCACCCACAACCACTTGATGCGGCCGTCCTCGAGGTCGCGCATCATCTCGGTGATGTGGCTGCCCACCTTCGGGTTGATGGTCCCCTCCGGCAGTCCCCAGATCTTCTCGGCCTGGGCGCGGTGCGCGGCGTTGTCCACGGTCAGGTCGGCAGGCAGGCGATGGCAGAACGTCCCCACTTCGCGTGCCGTGCCGCACGCCGACGGCTGGCCGGTGAGCGAGAATGCGCTGTTGCCGGGCGCAGCGTACTTGCCGGTGAGCAGGTGCACCATGTAGGCCTGCTCGTTCAGCCACGTGCCCCGCGTGCTCTGGTTGAACCCCATCGTCCAGAACGAGACAACCTTCTTCGCGCGGTCGGCGTAGACGTCGGCCAGCTGCACGAGCTTGGCCTTGAACTCGTCCAGCGGCTCGTCGTCCCGCCCCTTCGCCAACGCGGCGACGAACTCCAGCGTGTAAGGCTCCACGGCCTTCTTGAAGTCGTCGAAGGTGATGAGCCAATGGTCGTTGGCTTGCGCGCGACGATCCTGCGGCGTGGCGCGGCCGGCCTCGCCGGCGCGCCCTTGTGCGACAGCCTCCTCTCTTGTGAGGGTATGGACACGCTGTTCGGTGCGCGTGTCCTCCTCTGCGGGAAACATGCCGCGGTCGTCGTCGCGCAAGCCATACCCGATGTCGGCATACCCGGTCGCGAACACGCAGTGGCGATCGACGAACGCGCGGTCCACCGCGTCGCGCGCGATGATCTCGCGCGCCAGGTAGTTCCAGATGGCCAGGTCGGTCTGCGGGCGGAACACGATCTCCACGTCGGCCAGCGCGGAGGTCGGCGTCGTGAAGGTCGTGAGGTGGAAGATGCGGTAGTCGGGGCTGGCGAGCCGCTTTGCCGTGACGCGCGCCCACAGCATGGGGTGCATCTCGGCCATGTTCGCGCCCCAGCTGACGATGGTGTCGGTGAGCTCGATGTCGTCGTAGCAGCCGGCGGGCTCGTCGATGCCGAAGGTCTGCATGAAGCCCGCGACCGCCGACGCCATACAGTGGCGCGCGTTGGGCTCGAGGTTGTTGCTGCGCCAGCCGGCCTTCACCAGCTTGGCGGCCGCGTAGCCTTCCTGGATGGTGTACTGCCCCGACCCCATGACAGCCACGCCCGTGGGCCCCAGTTCCTTGTGCACCCGCTTGAACTGGGCCGCCATCTCGTCGAAGGCGCGCTGCCACGAGACCGGCGCGAACTGGCCCTGCTTGTCGAACTTCCCGTCCCTCATCCGGAGAAGCGGCGTCGTGAGGCGGTCGGCGCCGTAGAGGATCTGCGCGTTGGCGTAGCCCTTCACGCACAGGAGGCCGCGATTGACGGGCGAGTCGGGGTCGCCCTTCACGCCCACGACGCGGTTGTCGAGCGTGGCGACCTGGATGCCGCAGCCGGTGCCGCAGAAGCGGCAGACGCCCTTGTCCCAGCGCCAGGCCTCCTGCCCGGCTCTGGCCAGGGCCGACAGCTTGATGGGAAGCGGCAGGCCGGCGGCCGCGGCCGTGACGGCGGCGGCGCTGGCCCGCAGGAACTCGCGACGGCTGCACCCGCTCATCGCCGGGCCTCCTGGCGGAGGGCCGCGCCCACGAGTTCAATCCCCGGGTCGCCCGGATCCACGTAGTGGCAGACCAGGTCCACCGAGCAGACCCCCGAAATGCTCGAGATGGCCTTGAATCGCGCCTCCTGCTCGCGCAGGGTCGGGGTGTCGACCGTCACCACCAGGCGCCCGGTCTGGGGCTCGCGGACGTGGACCTCGGCGCCAGGCGAGCCACCAATGAGGCGCGCCACCTCCTCCAGGCATTCAGGACGGACGACCACGAGCAGACCAGCCACATGTGCGGGCATGGACACAAAGCCCCCTGCGGCTGGATTGTGTGACGGGCCGTCGGGCCCGCCACATGACGCCCGTCATATGCGGCGATTTGCCGCACCCGTTGTGCCTTGAACCTACTCGTAGCGCAGCGCGAGAATCGGGTCGATCCGGCTGGCCCGTCGCGCGGGGATGAGGCCGGCCAGCGCGGCGACTGCGGCCAGCAGCATCATCGTTCCGACCGCCAGCCACGGGTCATTGGGCTGGATGCCGTATAGCTGTGACGAGACGTAGCGCCCCAGTGCCATCGCCGAGGGCACGCCGACGGCCAGACCGATGGCCAGCAGGATGAGCACTTCCTTCATCACCATCCAGACGACCAGGCCGGGGTCGGCGCCGAGCGCCAACCGGATGCCCAGTTCCTTGCGGCGGCGGGCCACGACGAACGCCATCACCCCGTAGAGGCCGATAGAGGCCAGCACCGTGGCCAGCAGGCCGAAGCCCGCCGACAGCGTCGCGATGAGCCGATCGGTGAGCAGGGTCTCGTCGAGTTGCGCCTCGAGCGTCTTCAACTGGTAGACCGGCATGGAGGCGTCGAGGTTCTTCACCTCGTTCCGGATGAGCGCGTAGGCGCTGGACGCCGCCGCCGCGGCGCGCAGGTAGAACGTCGCGCCGTTGTTGCCCCAGTTCGGGACGAACACCTGGCGCCGGACCCCCTCGCGCGGGCCCTCGTACAGGGCGTTCTCGACCACGCCGACAATCTCGATGGTCAGCTTCGTCTCGGGCCCGGACCCAAATCCCACGTGACGGCCGAGGGCGCTCTGGCCAGGGAAGAAGTGCTCGGCGAACCGGCGGTTGACGATGGCCACCGTCTCGTCTTCCTTCGCGTCGAGTTGCGTGAAGTCCCTGCCTTCCAGGAACCGGATGCCCATTGTCTCGAAGTAGCCGGGCGACAGCGAGTTCATGAACGCCTGCATGTCCTCGCCGTCCTTCGCCTGGTGGCCCTCCACCGACATGGTGCTGTCCCATTCGTCACCGGCGAGGATGGCCACGCCGGCCATGCCGGCCGACTTCACGCCGGCGCCCGCGCGCAGCCGCTCCAGCAGCTGCTGATAGAAACCGACGGCCCGTTCGTTCGAGTAACCGCTGAGGGCGGGTGAGAGCTGGAACGTGACGAGGTTGTCCATCACCACGCCCGTGTCGGTGGTGCGCAGGTTGTCCAGGCTCCGCACGAAGAGGCCGGCGCCGAAGAGCAGCAGGAAGCTGAGCGCGACCTGGGCCGTCACCAGTCCTTTGCGGAGGTACAGGTGCCCGCCCGCCCCGGCCACTGCGCCCACGGTGTCCTTCAGGGTGGACCATGTGTCGGGGCGGCTCGCGCGCAGCGCCGGCAGCAGCCCGAAGACGATGCCGGTGGCCAGCGTGAGGACGAAGGTAAAGGTGAGGATCCGCCAGTCCGGTGTCGCCGCGATAAGGAGCGGCCGGCCGTCGGTGGGGATGAACGACAGCAGCGTGCGCGTGAGGCCGACGGCGATGGCCAGGCCGAGCGCGCCGCCGGCGAACGACAGCAGCAGGCTTTCGACCAGCAGCTGCCGCACCAGCTGTCCACGCGAAGCGCCGAGCGACAGGCGCACGGCGATCTCGCGCTGCCGCATGAA
>Ga0105095_10000811_pt1 | contig 15637 bp, 10 predicted proteins | sample PPLLak2March2015_2_FD_79180 | JGI IMG/M metagenome (GOLD analysis project Ga0105095, IMG submission 79180) | Freshwater sediment microbial communities from Prairie Pothole Lake near Jamestown, North Dakota, USA - PPLs Lake P8 Core (3) Depth... | ecosystem: Environmental > Aquatic > Freshwater >...
CACTGCAATCTCAGCGCCCGGCCATGCAAATACGAAATCAGCCCTCAGGTGCCTTGAAGCCATAGCTATATATCCTCCGCCATAAGCTTTACGAAGTATCACGGTAAGTTTTGGCACTGTCGCTTCACTGTATGCATACAGTACTTTTGCACCATGCCTTATGACACCTGCATGTTCCTGGTCAACTCCGGGTAAATATCCGGGCAGGTCCACTAAAGTTATAATAGGAATGTTGAATGCGTCGCAATATCTCACAAAACGTGCGGCTTTATCTGAAGAGTCTACATCAAGCACACCTGCAAGAACCAGGGGCTGATTGCCGACAAAACCCACTGTTTCACCTCCCATCCGGCCAAATCCAACGACAATATTCTCCGCCCATTTTTTCTGTACCTCAAAAAAATCAGAATCATCGGCCACTGCCATGATCACGTCCCTGATATCATATGGCTGTTTTGGATCGGCAGGAACAATGCCTTCAATATTGTATTCGGTTTTTGGTTCGCGCGGGGGAAATTTCTTGGCCTTATGCAGGTTGTTCAGTGGGATGAAAGAAATCAGTTTCTTGATCTGATCAAAACACTCTGCTTCCGACTCAGAATAAAAATGAGCATTACCTGAAATTTCACTGTGCACTTTTGCTCCGCCAAGATCTTCCATCGATATTTCCTCACCAAGAACTGTCTTTATTACCTCCGGGCCTGTAATAAACATCTTTGAGATCTTGTCAACTACAAAAACAAAATCAGTAAGTGCAGGTGAATAAACGGCACCCCCGGCACATGGTCCAAGAATAACTGAAATCTGGGGGATTACTCCTGAATTAAGTGTGTTCCTCCAGAAAATCTCCCCATAACCGGCAAGGGAATTAACTCCCTCCTGAATTCGTGCACCCCCTGAGTCATTAATCCCGATAAGGGGCATCTTCATCTTCAGGGAATGGTCCATAATTTTTGTGATCTTCCTGGCATGCATAAGTCCGAGGGATCCCCCGGCAACGGTGAAATCCTGGGCAAAAATACAGATGGGAGCACCGAATATGGTCCCCGTTCCAATAATAACGCCATCGCCATGGAGCGTTTTTTTATCCATGTCGAAATCACGGGCTTCATGTTCAACAAATAAATCGTACTCAGTAAAGGAATTTTTATCCACCAGCATAATAATCCTGTCCCTGGCTGTCATTTTACCCATAGCAACCTGTTTCTCAATAGCTTCTTCACCGCCCCCCTGAAGGATAATTTCACGCCTTTTCTTGAGTTCCTCAATTTTTTTGTCAAGTGCCATATTTTTAAAATTTAGGTTTCCCCGATAAAGTTGCAAAATCGGAATACAACATTACGAAATCATAGATACTTAAAAAAATATTTCACCTTAAATTTGAATGGTTTATTAAATAAATGCCTGATAATCAATTCATTCCGACATTTACTTAGGAGCCAATCTGTACAGCAGGAGAGAAATTACTGCATATAAGAGGTTTGGGATCCATACTGCAAGTACCGGATCAATGCTGCCGCTGATAGCAAACTGCGAAGAGAATTGCATGAACAGGATATATGAAAAGGCCACCAGCATCCCGATCCCGATCTGCATTCCGATTCCGCCTTTGACCTTTCGGGATGATACAGAAACGCCAATCAGGGTAAGTATAAATGTTGAGAAAGGGAAAGCATACCTTTTTTGTCTTTCAATCTGATAAGCCACCACATTAGATTCTCCCTGCATCTCCAGGGTTTTAATGTATGACTTCAATTCACGGAGATTCATTGTTTCAACAAAGTTAAGTCTTCGCTTAAAATCATCAGGATGGATCGCTAAAGTTGTATCAATGCTCTTACCTGTTTTTATTACTTCATTTATTCCATCTATTTCCCTTATATAATAATTCCGGATCACCCACTTATCTACTGCGGAATCCCATTTGATATAATCCGAAATAAGCTTGGAAACCAGCTCTCCTTCCTCATATTTTTCCATTGAGAACTTATGCCCTATGTCGGACATGGTGCTGTAGCTTTCCATATAAATATATACTCCAGGCTGAATCTGCCGGTGAATATCTCTTTCAGTAACACTTCGGGGTGCATTATGGATATATTGTTCCTCAAAATCCAGCCTTACTATATTCGCATGAGGTATGACAAAATCGCTCAGGACAAAAGAAAAAACAGCAATTACCAGGGCAGAGATAAAATATGGGACCATAAGCCTGTGGAAGCTCATCCCGCTGCTGATAATGGCAATAATTTCCGAACGGTATGCCATGCGGGATGTAAAAAAAATCACTGAGATAAACGTAAACAATGAACTGAACAGGACGGCAAAATATGGTACGAAATTGAAATAATAATTAAAAACCACCTGTTTCCATGTAGCATTATTCTCCATGAAATTGTCGATCTTTTCAGAGAGATCGAAAATGACTGAAATGGAAAGTATTAATACAAGTGAAAAGAAAAATGTACTCAGGAATGTCCTGATAATATAAAGATCTATTATTTTAAGCCTGAACTTTTTCATAATCTTTCAGATAGCTTCTTTTTCATTTGATCCTTCCATGAACTGAATTCCCCGCTTTCGATCTGTTTCCTAATCTCTTTCATAAGCCAAAGATAAAATCCAAGATTATGTATACTGGCTATCTGAGCCCCGAGTATTTCTTTTGATATGATCAGATGACGTAAATATGCCCTTGAATATTGCGTATCCACAAAAGTATTTCCTGCAGGATCCACAGGTGAAAAATCATCCTTCCATTTTTCATTTTTAATATTGATTACCCCTTCTGAGGTAAAAAGCATCCCGTTTCTTCCATTTCTTGTCGGGATAACGCAATCAAACATATCTATACCCAGGGCGACAGATTCAAGAATATTGACAGGTGTTCCCACGCCCATAAGGTACCTTGGTTTATTTTCAGGCAGAATAGATGTAACCAGTTCAACCATTGCATACATTTCATCTTCAGGTTCTCCAACTGACAACCCCCCGATAGCATGCCCCCCCATTCCCGCAGCAGTAATTTTTTCTGCTGATATTTTTCTCAGATCAGTATAAACACTGCCCTGGACAATAGGAAAAAGCATCTGGGGGAAATCATACACAGGATCGGTTTCATTGAAATGGTTTAAACATCTTTCAAGCCATCTGTGGGTCAGCTGCATCGACTTCTTTGCATAGTCAGGATCGCAGGGATAAGGCGTGCATTCATCAAATGCCATAATAATATCTGCTCCGATTGCACGCTGGTAGTCGATTATGTTTTCCGGTGTAAAAAAGTGTTTCGAACCATCAATATGGGATTGAAAGGTTGCACCCTCCTCAGTAAGTTTTCTCTGAGCTGACAGGGAGAAGACCTGGTAGCCCCCGCTGTCAGTCAGGATAGGCCTTTCCCAGTTCATGAACCTGTGCAAACCACCCGCCTGTCTGATAGTATCAATACCTGGTCTCAGGTAAATATGGTAGGTGTTTCCGAGAATTAAACTTACATTCAGGTCAACGGCCAGTTCGCGCTGATGGATACCTTTAACAGTAGCCGCTGTGCCTACAGGCATAAATGCCGGTGTCGCCACCTCACCATGAGGCAAATTCAGCAAGCCTGTCCGTGCCCTTGTCTCCGGATCCTTGCTAAGAATCCTGAAATACATGATAAATTTTTAGGTAGCAAAGATACTTAATATGTGGATAATTTCTGAAGACTATTTGCCCCATCTCATTGCCGGTAAAAGAAAACTTTATAACATTGCCTTTCTTTCCATACGGCAACACCTTGGAAACATTTTTTAATGATATGGAGTTGTCCTCGCAAATTGCCTTTCTGGTATATTTTGCGGCATTTCTGATACAGATCCTGTTCTGGGTTGTAGTCTGTTCCAGAATGCTTTTATACAAACCTGTCTATACCAGAGCCGATAAAGAACCAGTTTCAGTAATAATCTGCGCCAGGAATGAAGAAGAAAATCTCAGAAAGAATCTGCCACTGGTACTGGAACAGGAATATCCTGATTTTGAAGTGGTTGTAATAAATGACTGCTCAAAAGATGGCACCGAAAAATACCTGGATAAACTCAGGGAAGATTATCCTGTTCTGAAAACAACCACTATCAAAGAAGACAGAAAATTCAGGCATGGCAAGAAACTGGCTCTGACAGTCGGGATCAAGGCTGCAGTGAATGATTTACTGCTGTTTACAGATGCCGACTGCCGTCCCGAAACACCGCTCTGGATTGACTCGATGCAGCGGAATTTTAATCCCGAAACATCCGTAGTACTTGGCTATGGCGGATATTTAGAAAAGAAAGGCCTTTTAAATACCATTGTCCGTTTTGAGACTCTTTATATCGCAATTCAATATTTTAATTATGCGCTCACAAGATTGCCATATATGGGTATAGGAAGAAATCTGGCATACAGAAAATCCCTGTTTTTAGGTAACAAGGGATTTGCGCGGCATAGCCATATACTTTCGGGGGACGATGACCTGTTTGTCAATGAAGTTGCCAGCCGGCATAATACCCGGATCGAGAACAGTAAAGAAAGCCATACTCGTTCAGAATCCGAAAGTACATTTAAAGAATGGTATTATCAGAAGAAAAGGCACCTGACAACAGGACCCGGGTATAAATTCACAATGAAGTTTTTATTATCCCTTGAGGTCCTGAGCAGGGTGATAATCTACGCCGGCTTTATATTCCTGCTTGTCTCTGAAAGCCAGGAATACCTTGCCATAACCATACCTTTCCTTGTCCGCACCGGGATTTTCCTGACCATTTTTAAAATCACAGGCTCCCGATTGAACGAAAAACATTTATTATTACCTTCGCTTTTGTTGGATTTGCTTTTGCCTTTATTTAATATATTCATCCTTTTCTCAAACTTTGCAGAAGCTAAAAGAAACCGATGGAAATAAATCCGAATCTCTCAGAAAAAGCCCTGCTGGACTATAAGCTTGTCCAGAAAGCAAAAAATGGCGACCAGCAGGCTTATGCTGAACTGATGGGCCGGTACAGGGATTCTATCTATTACATGCTTCTAAAAATGGTCAGCAATACCAGCGATGCCGAAGACCTGATGATTGAAGCATTCGGCAAGGCTTTTAAGAACATTGACCAGTATACACCAAGTTTTGCTTTCAGTACATGGTTATTCAAAATAGCGACCAATAACTGTATAGATTTCATAAGGAAAAGGAGAACAAGTACAATCTCCATTGATCAGACCTCCGATGACCAGGAAATCCAATCTATTACCATCCAGTCTGACACTCCCGATCCGGAAGAACATATGATAAATGACCAGAAGGTCAAATTGCTGAGAGATATTGTTTCGAAGCTTAAACCCCGGTATAAAACCCTTGTAGAACTCAGATATTTCAATGAGTATTCATATGAAGAAATATCTGAGGAGCTGGAACTACCTATTGGAACAGTAAAAGCGCAACTTTTCAGGGCAAGGGAGTTGCTGTATAATATCCTTAAATATACTGATACCAAGATATAGCTCCTTTATCCCTCATTAACCTATGGACCTGATCAGGAAATACTTCCCTGAGCTCAATCCCGGCCAGTATTCGAAATTTGAAAAACTGGGGAGTCTTTACAATGAATGGAACAGTAAAATCAACCTAATCTCACGTAAGGATATCACATATTTTAATGAACGGCATCTGCTTCATTCATTGGCTATTGCAAAAGTATTTCAGTTCCCTCCGGGTTCAAAGGTACTGGATGTCGGAACAGGTGGAGGACTGCCGGGAATTCCACTTGCGATTTTTTTCCCGGAATGTTCATTTATTCTGATAGACTCGATAGGTAAAAAAGTGAATGTTGCAAATGCCATTGTTGCAGAACTGGGACTGGAAAATGTCAGGGCAATTCAGGTCCGTGCTGAAGACTACCGGGAAAAGTTTCATTATATAGTTGCCAGGGCTGTTACCGATCTGAGAACATTCATGAAATGGATCTCAAAGAACATAGATAAGAAAGATATCAAAGATCCGGGGAATGGGGTGATTTATCTTAAGGGCGGCGATCCCGGGGAAGAGATTATGCCATTTAAAAATGCCAGTATCTATAAGATTTCAGTTTTTTTTGAAGAGGAGTTTTTTGAAACCAAGAAATTGGTTTATATCCCGGTTTTAAAATAAATCTGTGAGTAAATCACGAATAAATCCACTGGAAATAATCCTATATCATTTTGTTGGGATTTGAATAAAATGTTTTAAAAATTCGTAAATTAGATTTCGTCAAGTTAATCCATAAATTTAGAGTCCATGGAGATTTGTAAATTCATATGGATTTCCTTCGTGATAACAATGTGTTTCTGCCTTTCTAATTGTAAAGATGAGGTTATTCTCCCTGGAGATATAAAAGGCATCGTAACAGATGCATTTACAAAACAACCATTGGAGGGAGCGATAGTGAAAATAAATCCTCGTAACTATACAACGATTACTGGAAATGATGGGAAATATCTATTTAATAGTCTTAATCCCGGAAGTTATGAAATCGTTGTTTCAAAAAAAGCCTATCTTGAAACTTCAAGAACAGTTAATGTAATTTCTGCATATATATCTGAATACGACTTTGAACTTAATCCAATTCCAGTTATCTATTATTCAGATTCTATTTTGAACTTTAGATTCAATTTAACATCATTATCCTTTGCAATTGCAAAAACTGGTACTGGGAAAGTAGATTATATTGTTACTCCAAGTAAGAATTGGATAACCGTTGATCCTAAATCTGGTGATTTAGATGTCGAAACAGACAGCATAAAAGTAACTATTGACCGGACAGGTTTAACTGAAGAAAAAATCCAGGAATGGATTGAATTCACCTTTACATATGAAAATAATCTTTTTAGGGACATCATTAATATCAGTCTAAAAGTTTTTCGGGATATTATTTTCAATCCTGATTTGTCTTATGGTACAGTTGCAGATATTGAAGGCAATGTTTATAAAACAATACAAATTGGCAATGACACCTGGATGGCAGAAAATCTTAAAACCACAAAATTTAAAGATAATAAAGCAATCCCTTTGGTAATGGCTAGCAATGAATGGCTTAATCTTGGAACTCCTGCTTACTGCTGGAGGGAAAATGATGAAGATTACAAATTTTTATATGGTGCATACTATAACGGGTACACAGCACAAACAGGTAAATTATGCCCTGAGAATTGGCATGTATCAACTGATGAAGATTGGACATACTTGAGTAATGCCTTAGGTGGTAATGAGGCAGCAATTTATAAAATTTTAGAAAGACCTCCTTCCTGGGATACTACTGATATGTATACAAATTCATCTGGTTTTACAGCATTAATATCTGGCTATCGTTTGAATACTGGTGGTTTAAGTGGAGCATATGGAAGTATTTATTGGACTTCTACTGAGTCCGAGTCGCCTAATTATCCCTGGACGTGGACAATAAACAGTCAGCCGCTTTGGAGAACTAACTTATTTTCAAAGAAATATGGACTTTCTGTACGTTGTGTGAAGGATCGTTAGTAATTATAATTTTGCCACTACCGAAAAAACATTATTTTTGCATTCTGATTTTAAAAGAAGTTTTTAAAAATGAAAAGAACTTTTCAACCCTCGACCAGGAAAAGAAAAAACAAACATGGTTTCAGGAAAAGGATGTCGACAGTCGACGGACAGAAAGTACTGGCCAGAAGAAGGGCAAAGGGCAGGAAAAAACTCACCGTATCGGATGAGCCAAAGCATAAAGCCTGATTTTTAGGGGCTGTATCGCATATCTATTTAACCGCAATAGCCGATAATCACAAGCACATAAAGAGTTGACCTACAGAGAAGTACTTGTGGCAAATTTAAGTACTTTTATAATCTTTCTTCGCTTAAATAGATATGCGATACAGCCCCATTTCTATTAATTCTAACCTGAAAGAGTACAATTCCCAGTAACCTGAGATTAATAAATAACTATATTATTGTATTTTTATCATTCCATTTCAGAACAGGAAAGCCAAATACAGTAAATTATGTCCGGGCATAAAAAGGAACTGGTTAAAGATAAAAAAACTGTTGAAACAATATTGAGCCTTACTGTAATTGTCCCTGTCAGAAACAATACCGCCGGGCTTGATTTGTTCCTGGAGTCACTGGGAAAGGTCAGGAAACCTTACGAAAAAGACTGGCAGGTAATTTTTGCTGCTGATGATCCCGGAAAAACAACAGAGATCATTAATAAATATCCGGGATTTGAAGACCTGTTAAGAAAAAAAATCTTCAATGTTCTGCCTGTTCAGCCTGAAATGACGGAAACTGAAGCACTCAGCTCTGCAATTGAGTTAGCTGTCAAAAATAATATCCTTTTATTCGATTTAAATGCTCTTGATCGTGCATTCAATTTTGACGAAGTTTTTACTGTCAGCGGTGAACAAATTCGCAAATCGAAAGTGCTATACCCGGTATTCAGGGAACAGAAAATTTCAAATCCTTCTGACAGTCCCCTTATACTGGCAGAAAAGGAGTATCTGCAGTATTTCCTTTCGCTTAAGTTCAGCAGGAAATGCGATCTCATGACCTGCTTCCTGTATACAATTGAAAAACTTGGCATACAGCCTGCAAAAGTAGGGATTTCCCAGGTTTCGCCACTTATCTCTAATCGTCCGACATCAAAAGGATTCCTCCGGGAAATATCAGATGCATTTCATTTATTTATTAACTGGTTCATAACGATACCCCTCTCAGAGATCCGGACCCGTTCCGAAAAACGTTTCAGTTTCATTACTATCCCTTCCTGTTACCGCCTGCTGTTTGTATCTGCCGCTTTTATCATTGCCGTTGCGCTGCCACTTCTGAGCCTTCAGGTCGGTATATCAGGTGATGAAGAAAAGCACTATGTCCATGCAGAGAAGGTTTATAATTTCTATGCGTCCCGCGGCGATGACAAATCTGCCCTGTCCGATCCTGAAAATAAACTGAACTATTACGGACAATCATTTGATCTGATCACATTTATTTTTAACAGGATCTTTTCTGTCGAAAATATTTACGAAGCACGCCATATCCTCAATTCTTTAACAGGTTTCCTTGTAATCCTTTTCACCGGATTACTGGCCAGTTTGCTTGCAGGATATCGCGCCGGACTTATCACCATGATACTGATTTTCTTTGCTCCCCGTTTTCTTGGACATTCATTTAACAATTCCCTTGATGTCCCATTCGCACTCGGTTACATCTTCACCATTTATTATATAATAAAATTCCTGAAAAAATTACCCCGGTTTTCTTATGCTTCAGCTGTCTGGATATGCATAGGAATAGCATGGACCATAAGTATTCGTATTGGAGGACTTATACTCATCCCATATGCTTTTTTCTTTGCAGGTTTATACCTTCTGTTGAACAAATGGGACTTTAAGCTCTTTTCAAGAGATGGATATCTTTTGATCCGTAAAGGACTGATCTTATTAATTATTATTTCAGTTGTTGCATTTTTCCTAAGCCTCATCCCATGGCCTTTTGGGCTCCAGAAACCACTCAAAAATCCCCTGGAAGCATTCAAGCTGATGGCAAATATTACTGTAGCATTGCGGGTTCTGTTCAATGGTGAAATATTCTGGTCCAATAAACTCCCTTGGTATTATTATTCAATGTATATTTTTTATACTGTTCCTGTTTTAATACTGATTGGATTTCTTACCAATTTCTTTGTTTACAAAATATATCGCAGGTATCTCAAACCCTTATTTATTTTTTTCTTGTTCTTCGCAGCAATTTTCCCCCTGGCTTATGTGATTTATAAAGAATCAAACGTTTATGGAGGCTGGCGGCATGTAATGTTTATTTTCCCCCCTATGGTAGTCATTGCCGGAATTACTCTCGATAGTGTCGCAATGATCCTTAAATCACGGTACCTGAGGTATGCTCTTTTATTTATAATTTTGGCAGGGATAGCTCACCCTGTAAGATATATTGCTGCAAATCATCCGTTTGAATATATCTATTTCAATGAAATAATGGGCAGTGGGAAGAAAGCCTTCGGACGGTTCGAGAATGATTATTATCTCAACAGCCTCAGGCAGGGTTCTGAATGGCTTATTGAAAATGTTCTTCCTGACATACCGTCCGGCACAAAGATCAGGGTTGCCAACAACGCATCTGTTAATTATTACTTCAGGCATTATACTGATAAAGTTAGTACCCATTATACACGTTATTATGACAGGGGATCATACGATTGGGATTATGCCATTTATTACTGTAATTATATTGATCCATACCAGTTGAAAAATAATATCTGGCCGCCCTATAAGACAATTCATACTATTGAAGTTGATCATGTTCCAATTTGTGCTGTTGTGAAGAGGGAAAGCAAGCAGGATTATGATGGATTAAAGCTACTGGATCAGAGAGATTTTGCAAGCGCCATACCTATGCTTGAAGAGGTGATCCGGAAAGAGCCATATAATGAAATAGTCATGCTGAGGCTCGGAGAGGCTTACATTCAGTTGATGCAATTTGACAACGCCCACAGGATACTGGATAAGTGCCTGAATATCTATCCTGATTACGATAAAGCCCTGAACCTGAAAGGCATAGCCTATATGCAGAATGAAAAATATAATGAGGCAATATCCGTTTTTATTCATACTGTTACCAAAGTGAATTACCGTTTTGTCACAGCATATCACAATCTTGCGGTACTGTATATCCGGCAGAATGATCCTGAAACTGCTAAAAGCTACCTGCGCAAGGCAATTGACGTTAACAGTTCATACAAGCCTGCTTATCTGGCAATGGCGGAAATTCTTAACCGTCAGGGGTTGACAAACGAAGCGAATAAGTACCTGCAAGTTGCGAATACCCTGGAATAAGAAAGTCACGAATATGAAAATTGCAGTAATTGGAGCAGGAGCAGCAGGATTGACCGCCGCATACCAGATTTCAAAGGAAATTGCTTCCGGAAAAGTCACAACCCTTGATGTTTATGAAGTTGGATCCCAGGTTGGTGGTCTGGCAAAGTCGGTCAAGTTGTGGAACCAGAAGATGGACATGGGACCTCATCGTTTTTTCAGCAATGATAGAAGTGTCAATAGTCTGTGGCTTGAGGTTGTGGGGAAAGACTATAAGATGGTAAACAGGAAAACACGACTATACTATAAAAAGAAATTTTTTGATTACCCCCTGAAGCCCGTAAATGCACTTAAAAATATGGGATTCTTCGAGGCTGCATTGTGCATGCTCAGTTATTTGAAAGAAAAAATCGTCCCGACAAAAGAAACCGGAACCTTTGAATCATGGGTTACAAAACAGTTCGGAAAAAGACTGTACCAGATATTTTTCAGGACTTACAGCGAAAAGCTCTGGGGAATAAAATGCACTGAACTTGATTCTGATTTCGCTTCCCAGCGTATCAAACGGCTCTCCCTTTTCGAAGCAGTCAAAAACGCAATCCTGAAAGGTAAAGGAAATGTGCACAAAACACTGGTTGACCAGTTTGCTTATCCCACAGGGGGTACAGGTCAGGTATATGAAAATATGGCTGCTATGATACGGAAAAATGGCGGCAACATTTATCTAAATACAAGTGTAAATAAAGTATTGGCCAGCGGGGGTAAAGTAACCGGCATACAGCTTGAGAACGGCGAAGTTAAACAATATGACCATATTATTTCGACAATGCCATTATCACTGCTTGTTAGCAGACTGCCGGAAGTCCCTGAAAATATCAAACAGCTTGCCATGTCACTTAAATTCAGAAATACAATCCTGGTTTATCTCAGAGTGAATAGTCCCAATCTGTTCCCGGACCAGTGGCTGTATATCCATTCCGGTGACATCCAGATGGGAAGGATGACAAATTTCAGGAACTGGATCCCTGAACTTTATGGAAAGGAAAATGATTCCATACTGTGCGTTGAATACTGGTGCAATTTTGATGATCCGTTCTGGAAAATTGAAGATAATGAGCTTATTGATCTGGCCAGGAAAGAGGTTCTTTCAACAGGGCTTATTAAAGATGCCGAGATCCCTGAAGGTCAGATCATCAGGATACCCCGTTCCTATCCAGTCTATTTCCGTAATTATAAGGAGATCCTTAAGCCCATACAGGCATATCTTGATACAGTAAAAAATCTGCAGGTTATTGGAAGGTACGGTGCATACAAGTATAATAACCAGGACCACAGCATATTCATGGGACTGCTTGCAGCTGAAAATGCATTGCAAAACAAGAATAATGATCTCTGGGGAATTAACACTGACTATGACACGTACCAGGAATCATCAGTTATCAGCGAAACCGGGCTTATGGATATTAAAACCAATTGATTGATTCATTATATTTGAAAACAAAAATGAAGGATTTCCTGAATTTTCTGATCAGCAAATTATTCTGGAGGCATTTAGCCCTGGCGGTCCTCATAGTGATCTCAATATTGGTATTCGCATTTGTCTTTCTCAGGATCTACACAAGACATGGACAGGCACTCAGTGTGCCTGACCTCAGGGGACTGTCACTCGAGGAAACAGAACAGGTGCTGACAAGTAAAAATCTGACTTTTCAGATCACTGATTCAGTATATAATAATATTGTGGCCCGCGGTTGTGTCGTTGACCAAAGTCCCTCCCCGGATTTCAAGGTCAAGGAAAACCGTACAATTTTCCTTACCATAAATGCGTTTAATCCTGAAATGGTATTGATGCCAAATGTTTTGGGCGTAAGTCTGAGGCAGGCACAGGCTATAATAGAAACCGCCGGGTTAATTACAGGAAGACTCAGTTATGTACCTGATATAGCTGTCAATAACGTCCTTGAGCAAAAATATCAGAACATGATTGTGGAACCCGGAGATTCAGTTCCTAAAGGCTCAATAATAGACCTTGTTGTGGGAAGAGGATTGAGCGACGAAAAGACTGCAGCACCGAATCTTATCGGATTGTACCTTGAGGACGCTATTAACAAAATAACAGCAAGGTACCTGAATATCGGCGCTGTTATATATGATGGATCTATCGTCGACTTTGAAGACTCTCTTTACTCATTCATCTGGAAACAGCGACCGGTCTATGATGACGAAACTCTGCTTAACCTTGGATCAACCGTGGATATCTGGCTTACAGCAGATTCGGCCAAACTGGATGTCGATACTTTGAATATTGAACGTTGAATCGGTTATGATCAGAAAGTTCACCTGTTATCTTGCATTGACCGGGTATTTATTATTTATAAATATGCCCGCTGGCTCCCAGGAATTCCTCATCCCTGCTCCGATAGCAGAATCAGGAAGTCAGCGCCATGACTCCCGCCTTAAGACCGGCATCCTTGATACCCTCGATCTTCCGTTTTTCGACGACTTCTCAAGAAACCAGGGATTACCCGATCCCGGAATATGGTCCGATGTATATGTATTTATTAATAACAGTTACCCTTCTGATCCTGTTTCTCTGGGCGTAGCAACATTCGATGCCATAAATAATTCAGGTTATTTAAATGGCGATTCAGATATTCCATTTGAGTCTGATTTCCTGACATCCATGCCGCTCAACCTTGATTATCCGGCGCAAAATGATACATGGCTTAGTTTCTTTTACCAGCCTCAGGGATTTGGAGATGAACCTGAACCGGAGGACTCTCTGACAGTTGAATTCTATTCTCCTGTTTCCAGCGTATGGAGATCAGTTTGGTCAGCGGAAGGCAGATCTCTTGCTCCTTTTACTCAGGTATGGATCCAGGTTGATGACACATCCTATTTTCATGCCGGATTCAGGTTCAGGTTTAAAAATTATGCAAGCCTTCCGAAAAGCCAGAGCTTCCCGGGATATGATTCCAATACCGACCACTGGAACATAGACTATGTTTATCTTGATAAAGGAAGATCACAGACTGATACGTCCATTCAGGATGTTTCAATGATAACCAGCCTTTCATCAATTTTAAAATCTTATGAATCCGTTCCCTGGCGGCATTTCCCCAATGCATACCTCACAGAGATACAACCCTCACTGAAAATCAGCTACAGAAATAATGACATCATCACTAGAAATGTCACAAGGTTTTTTGAAATCAGGGACCTGCTGTCAGGTTCAACACCTTATTCCCTCAGCGGCGGAGCGGTCAATGTTGAAGCCGGTGAAAAACATGAATATGAATTCCCCTTTAACTATCCTTTTGATGAAAACGATGATGATTCGGCAATATTCAGTATAAGATCATTCCTGGTCACTGATGAGGATGACTATAAATGGAACGATACAATAACCCGTTACCAGGTATTCAATAATTATTATGCTTATGACGACGGGACAGCCGAGGCCGGCTATGGAATCAGCGGGGAGGGTGCAGCAGGAGCATCCCTTGCATACAGGTTTGAAACCTTTAAAGAAGATACACTCAGGTCTGTCAGGATGTACTTCAACCGGTCACTGGATAATGTAAGTCAGGTATACTTCTACCTTGCCGTCTGGGAAAATGACCCCAACACTGATCATCCGGGGAACCTGATATACTCCATGCCTGGCTACAGGCCTGAATATCATAATGAACTGAATAAATTTCATACTTACAACTTCGATACACTTCTGGTTGTTTCTGACATATTCTATATTGGCTGGATACAAACCAGCAATGTCCTGCTGAATGTAGGATTCGACAGGAATACAAATAACCGGGACAATATCTTTTACAGCCTTGGCCAGGATTGGTTCAATACTTCATTTAACGGATCTCTCATGATAAGGCCTGTTCTGGGCAAGAAATCTGCCGGATCAGTATATGTAAATAACCTGGCCTTTGATGAATTACGGGTATTTCCTAATCCCGCTTCAGATTTTATCCGGCTTGAATTGCCATCATATACCGGTGATTTTCCGTTTGCAATCAGTATCTTTAATCTCCAGGGTAAACTCGTTTACAATATCACAGTGAAAGATGAGAACATACCGGTTCATCAGCTTTTACCCGGAATGTATTTACTGAGAGCGGAAGTTCCCGGATCAGGCACATATAATACTAAACTTCTGATTACAAGATAATTTGCCCTTTTTATGATCGAAGACGAACTGCCAGAACAATCTGAACTTTATGAGCATTATCGGATTATAGTAGATAAAGGCCAGCAACCTCTTCGTATTGATAAATATCTTTATAATCACCTCCCGCAGACCTCGCGTACCCGGATCCAGAACGCTGTTCTGGCTGGCAATATACTTGTCAACGACAAACAGATTAAATCAAATTTCAAAGTCAGGCCTGAAGATATAATAAGTATTGTCCTGCCGCATCCTCCTAGAAAAACAGAGATAATCCCTGAAAACATACCCCTGAATGTCATTTATGAAGACGATGATTTGATGGTTGTCAACAAAGTAGCCGGGATGGTCGTACACCCGGGGATCAGCAATTTTACAGGGACTATGGTGAATGCCCTGTATTATTACTTCAAAGACCTGCCATTATTTAAAACCGGGGATATTCGTCCGGGACTTGTGCATCGTATTGACAAAAACACTTCAGGAATACTGGTTGTGGCAAAATCTGAATTTGCACTGAACCATCTTGCCAACCAGTTTTTTTATCACAAAGTAAAACGAATATATAATGTCCTGATCTGGGGAATACCTGCCAGCAGGGAAGGTACAATTGAAGGGAATATCGGACGA
>Ga0105095_10000813_pt1 | contig 15627 bp, 14 predicted proteins | sample PPLLak2March2015_2_FD_79180 | JGI IMG/M metagenome (GOLD analysis project Ga0105095, IMG submission 79180) | Freshwater sediment microbial communities from Prairie Pothole Lake near Jamestown, North Dakota, USA - PPLs Lake P8 Core (3) Depth... | ecosystem: Environmental > Aquatic > Freshwater >...
GACAATGTGAAACCAAAGGATTAGCTGTAAGAACCAGGAATCCTGCCTGCCGGCCTCGCTCCGCCATAGCGGCTACGCGAAGGCGATACAGGCAGGCCGACAACTGTTCTTTTCACATCCCATTCCTTTCCCCGTTCTGTTCATAATCCTTCATGGTCAGGAAAGAATACTGGTAATGCATGGGGATGATTGCATTATAATCTTCCACCGTGGCAACCGACATGCAGGCATCAATGATCCGTTTTCCGACAGGAGATAATTCAGGCGTCAGATATGGCTGCAATTCCTTTTTAAAGAAATCAAACAGCATTTTTGCACCTGCATCATAGCCATCTGTCCCGACTTCGGTCTGACGATGCACCTGAAGGAACCTGGAGGGTATTTTTGATCCTTCAATGGTCAGGTAATTCAGTTCATATCCCAGCAGGGGACATCGCGCATTCTGGTACTGGTCACTCCTTAATTTTGCATTTCCCCTTCGCGTAAGGTATTCACGCATGATCAGCTGGGGTTTGAATCCCACCTTCCAGACACCTATATATTGATTGGGCACCAGGGTATATCGCATGCGGGGGGTCTGAATGATCTGTTCCAGGAGTATGTTGGCATGCGTTACCATTTTACCGGTGGCAAACGGCCAATAAGATCCCACTCCTTCTGATTCCATGCCACCTCCTCCGACGATACTTGGATTAGCATGCCCCCTGGGCGAAACAAGCCTCCAAAGCCAGGCCAATGCCGGGGGAAGGATATGGAACAATCCGATGATGCCATAATTGGGATTTTCTCTGGAGCTGGGAGGAGTACGTACTCCAAAACTACGGACATCCACCGTTACCGGCTTGCTGACAATGCCGGGAACAATATCCCTGGGTACAATTACCCTGGGATTCGGACATCTTTTTCCGGGCGAGTCTTCAATATGGTCCCAGATCAATGCTGTTCCCTCGGGATGGGATACAATGTTCAGAAACAATAATGGTTTCTTTGGCTTAATCGTGATCTTCTCAAGAAACGGATCATCTCCGTAATCGGTTATGCTGTCAACACGAATAAACCAGGCATTCTCGGCATCCAGCACGGTCAGCTTCCCGCTGTCCCCCTGGATGGATGGGTGACATAAGGCCATGTCATCGGTAACCGGATTAAAAGAGCAGAACAGGGGCAGGTTGATCAGCCTCTTTTCTCCCGTTACTTTGTTTTCTCCAATGAGGACCTGTCCATCCGGTTCCCTCACAATATGCTGCAGCATTTCACTTTTACCTCCGCCACTGGCTCCTTCATGCATAAAGGTTGTGATGTTATCGTAGGGGCTAATCACCTGAACGGTGGAACAATGAGCCGTGATCCAGCCTTCCTTTTCGCCTTTGGTCAGCAATGCCCCGTAAAGCCCTTTCTTGGCGCTTGGCCCGGGGTAGAGATTATAGGAGAAAATCTCATGCAGATTTTCGGACCGGTTATGAACGACAATCTGTTTTCCGTTGAAATGGGTATGCCGGAAGGTGGGTGCAACATAGATCACCGAGTCTACTGAAAAGCCATCAGGTAATTCATCTACAGCAATAATACGCTGCAGCATGGCAAGTCCCATTGCAAAAAAACCCGCGTTTGATGGAGCAATGGCCATTCCCCCCACACCGATCTTTTCGCTGCCTGCAAAATAAAAGAATACGCTTAGCTCCTGCTGCTTTAACCAGTCAAATGTTTCTGATTTCAGCGACTGAAATTCATATCCGAATCTTTTCCTGAAGCTCTCTTTGTCAGTGGGCAATTCGTCGGCTATCACCATGGTGTCGGGATCACGGCGGCGCATATAAGGCTCTGTGTAATTTGCCGATATGCCGTTGGTTACCTTGTGCACGACGGCTTCAATGGTTTCACCTTTTTCAGGAATGGTATATCTGACCTCAAAGGATATATTCTTTTCTCCTCCGACAGCGGCGATTTTCAATTGCTCCACCGTATCGAAAACCGTGTATTTCCTGCAGCTGTTGAGCAGCACGTGAACATCATCGGGCAGGGCTATTCTTTTGCTTTCAAGGGTTTTGAACAAATTCTCCGGCATGTATCTGTTTTTTGAAAGTATTTTAAATCAGGACCGAAAATATGAAATCCTGACCAAAAAGAAACAATGAGGTGAGAAATTGGTTCTAAAATTACAGAGAATGTTTCCCGTTATTATGAAGATCCAATCCTTACCCCCGCTGGCGGGGGGTGTACAGTCATAATGCTAATCTCAATCCCGGGCATTTACAATTATTTAACATAATCTCCGTTTTTTTATTCTCTCATGCAACCATTTTTCTTTTAACTTCCACTTTATATCAAACCAATATTGAAGATCATTTTTTCTAATCGCGGTAGTGAAAAAGAAATTGTGAGGGGATGCCTGCGCAATGACAGGCATTTCCAGAAGATGCTCTTTGAAAAATACAAGGATGCCATGTATACAGTGGCATACCGGATACTGCGCGATGAGGAAAAAGCCTGCGATGCAATACAGGAAGGTTTCATACAAGTGTTTACAGGACTGGTGAATTACAGGTTCGAAGCCACCCTGGGCAGCTGGATAAAAACCATTATGGTGCGGGCAGCATTGAAAATGCTCAGGAAAGAACCGGTGAAAGATGAATTGGCAATAGATGATGTGAATGAAACGATAGAATGGGATGCTGACCTTACCGGCGAAACACTTGACAAGGCCATTGCAGGACTTAGCCCGGGTTATCGAAGTATTTTCCTGCTAATAGAAGTGGAAGGTTACAATCATAAAGAAGTAGCTGAAATGCTGAATATATCCGAAGGAACTTCAAAATCTCAATTGTCGAGGGCAAAAAAAATATTGCAGAAAAAACTGAAAGAGCTGAGAGATTAATGATGGAAGAAAAGAATAAGCATATATTGAAAAAAGCCATTGCGCATCTTCCAAAGTATAGTGTAACGGGTGGCAAAATCTGGCGAATGATTGAAAGAAGCCTGGAGAAGAAAGAGAAGATCCTGGCAGGTCTTCCTGAATATAAATCACCTGAGTGCATCTGGGAACGGGTAGCGGAGGATCTTGACGAAAAATTGCCGACAAAAGATCATCCTGAAAGGAGATATCGTTCGCTGGCAGTGAGACTGGCGGCTGCTGCAACCATTCTGATCCTGGTCGGCCTTGGAATATGGCAACTGACCCAAAAAGAACATCTGCAGGAAGAAGTGAGTTATACAACTGAAAATATAATGATACTGGATAAAACAGGATTGGAAATGGATGAAGGGACACAGCATGAGATAAATGTTCTACTAAGCCGGCACTGTAAGGCGAATCCAAAGATATGTGCTTCCTTGGAATATAAGGATCTTCAAAATGAATTGCAGGAAATTGATAAAGCCTGTGAAGAACTTCTACACCAGATTGTGAAATCACCTGATAACCAGCTTTATCAATTCCTGTACCGGATGGAAAATGAACGAATGGCCATTCAGAAGGAATTGTTGCATTTGTTGAACAAATCATAACAGATGATGCGAAAATGAGATGGCTTAAACTCTATATTATTGTTCTTTTTACTGCTGTAAACTTGTCACTGGCAGCCCAGTCAAAAGTTCATGTCTTCACCCGTACCATTGCTGAAAATTTTAAATACAATAAAGGGGATGTGATTAAAATAAACGCATTCCAGGCCGACATCATGATCACCGGCTGGCACATGGATTCTGTTGCCATTATACTAAGGTTGATAGCCAAAAGTACCGATTATGACCAGGCCAGCAAGGAAATTGCCAACTGGGCTTATGCCATGAAGAAGGAAAATACGGAACTGGTGCTGAAAAATTATCTAAAGAGGGACATTTCCCAGCATTCATCAACAAATCTGACAGCTCAATATAACATCCGCGTGCCGGAAAATTGCCTGATTCACCTTTCAAATTTTTCCGGAACGACCAACATGCGGAAACTGGAGGGCGTTTTTATCACCAATATCAAATACGGAAGCATTGCTCTTTCGGATATGAAGGGAATTGTTGAAAGTAACATGGAGGTCAGCGATATCCATTGCAGGAATTCAAATGTATTACTGAAGGTGACATCGAAACATACGGCTATATACCTGGATAAAGTGGAGGGAGACATTACCGTTAATGCCCAGTATGGAAGCGTGAGAATCAACGAGGTTGCACCATTTAAAAAACTGACCATGGATATCACCCGCGCCGATGTGTATATGGTTAAAAAGTCACTCTCCGATTACAGGCTTGATCTGACATCTTTTTACGGGAAGATCAATATCGACATACCGGATTATATTAAGGAGATGGACCTCTATAACATTGAAGAAAGCACTGACCATACAAGGGTCACTTACAAGGCGGGTATTAGCGTACCGCTGATCAGCATTACCAATAAATACGGGAATATAGTATTGAACTGACATGAAAGTAACATTGAAAATAGCCAAATGCATTGCTTTTATCCTGTTATTCCATACTCCTGTAATGGGTCAGGAAGACAGCCTATCTGCAAGGCAAAGCGATTCATTGCTCGCAGTCTATGAGAGCGGTAAACTTGACCACATTTTTCAGACCGATAGGGAAGAAAAATATGTAATCAAACTGGGTAATGAGTTTGCCATGGGCTCGGCTTCTTCTATTTATAGTGACCAGCTATATACAGTTTTTACAGGGCTGGACATAAAAGTAAAGCCTTCCTTATCGGTTGACAATATCTTGTTTTATGAAAGAGCCACCTTTTCAGCTGAGTCCTTTGGTCTTACTTCATCCGTAAAGTATTACTATGATCTGAATAAAAGAATATTTGAAGGAAGATCGGCCAACAATTTTTCTGCCGATTATATCAGCTTTGGTATCAGCCAATCTGTGACGCGGGATCAGGAATTTGATATTGATGCTGATCCACCTGACTACATAAACTCTCCCTGGCGATACGAACCCACACTTATGATGGGATACGGAATACAAAGGAGAATGTGGGCCATAACCCTGATCGATTTTTCAGTTTATAGCCTGTATAATTTAGGTATTAATGAATTCAGGCTGTTGAATCTGAGCCTGAAATTTTCATTTGCCTTTTCTAATTTGAAGAACCATGAAAAATAGACTGCAAATCATTCTGTTCACGGTTGTGTCATTCACTATTACCGGGAATATGATGGGACAGCATACAAAGGATACCATTGTCTATTCCGAAGGAAAAGAAATCAACCATTTGAAAACCACCACCAAAAAATGGTATAGCGATTTAACCCGGCAGATGGTTGAGGAAAAAACATTGATAAAAATTGGTTTAAACAATATGGTATTTTCAAATAAACCATTTTACACGGATGAAGATATTCAGGAAAAACTTTCTTTAATAGAGTTTGGAGCGGGAATTGAACAAAAAATCAATCCGGCCTGGTCCGTTCTTTTTCAATGGAGAACATCCTATGAAAAATACTCTTACCAATGGGAGGGATACGATGGAGGTTTTAGAAGATACAACGGGCGTGAATACAACAAAAGTGAAGACGAATTTGCTGAGAGTTTCAACCTGAATGAATTTGAACTGGGAATCAGGCATTACTTTAACATAAATAAAAAGATGAGCCTGGGCGAATGCGCAAATAACTTTTCATCCGGTTATCTTATGCTCATATATTGCCATCGGGCATACCTGAAGGAAAAATATACTAATACCTGGCATGAGGATAATAAGGTTACTGGAAAAATTATATTCGGTTTTGGCATGCAAAAAAGATTAACTAGATACGGATTTTTTGATCTTTATATAGGACCTTCCATTGATATATACGATCTCAAAGGATCTGTCCAAATATCAGGATTTCCTCTGGCAAAAAATGTCTTTTTCAATCCTATTGGCATTGGTTTTAACATCGGATTTGGTTTATAATTATTTCAAAATTGTGTTGTCATGAAACAAATGTTCATCCTTATTACTTTGATTTCGTATTATTCTTTTGCCTCGTGTCAGGATGTGATCCGCCTGCAATACGGTGATTCCATTCCTTCAAAGGTAATTGAAGTGGGGAGGACGGAGGTGAAATACCTGAAGCAACACTACCTGGACGGGCCCATGTACTTGATACCCAACAGAAAGGTAATTGCTATTGAACATCATAACGGTGAGGTTGAACAATTGAACACCGATAAAAGAACCAGGAATTTCAGGGCAGGATTTTCTTTGAGTCTGGGCGAAGGACTGGGTAAAATAGCCTCGACCCAGTATAACGGGGTCCGGTATATCGGAATCGGACATGAAGGCATTATCAGAATCAGAGCCACAAAAAGATTTAGCGTTATGTATCATCTTGATTTGAAAATTGGAGAATATAGTTATATTGAAGAAACAGCAACCAGTCGCGGTACCGAATGGGCCTATTTTGCCATACCCGCCCTTTACACCGGCCTTGAATTCAGGCAGCCTGTTTACAGGGATTTTGGCTTTTTTGCCAATGCACAGATCGGCTGGATGAACACCATGTTCATTGATCCGAAAACACATTGGTTCGATTCTCCCTATGCCAGCTATATGGTTTCACTGGGGGTATATAGGAAGGAATTCAAGATGGGCGTAAGGTATAATACCGGCGTAATAGATATTAACAGTGATATTCCTCAGATATTACAGCCAGGCGATTACAGACTGCATATGCTGGAGTTTGTTTTTACCTGGGAATTCTGATATGTCAGGCGATGGTCTGGGTATATCCTGGATGCTTTGATTATAAATAGAAATCGTTAATATAAAGTAAAAAACCATGCAAAAACTAATTCACCTGGTTATTGTCATGCTTCTGACAAATTCAATCCTGGGGCAACCTGTCAATGAAAAATTATTGACAATTCCTCAAATTAAATATCAATCTCCCGAAAGCCTGACAGGCTTTTCAGACCTGAAATCAAAAAAGGAAATTATCAATCCTCAAAAACAAATTTCAGATATCAGCCGATTGAAATCAACTTTTTCAGAAAAGGAAAAACTTGACAGTATTGTTTCAGAACGCTGGGATACAATCACATGTCAGTGGATAGTTTACTCTAAATCCGAATTTAATTATGACACTGATGGAAATATGACTCTTGAAATTGAATATGACCGGGACGATCATTCAGGCCAGTGGATATTATCAGACAAGCAGGTATTTACATATGACTCTTTGGGAAATTTTTTCTCTATTGAGCATACAGGATGGGATGAAATTACCATGGCATGGATTGATGCTTCCAGGACAGAATATACCTATGATTCCAATGGAAATTATATACAGATTGTTATGTCTGACCAGCAAGAAAACAAAAGTGAGTGGATTTTCTCATATAAATCAGAATATCAATACGATGAGCATGGAAATATGATCTTAGGCTTAAGTTATGAATGGGACGAAAACAGCGGCCTGTGGATTCTCTCCGGTAAAGCAGACTATCATCATGATGCAAACGGGAACGATACCTTGTCTATTGCTTATTTCATCAGCAAAGACACCATCATGATGATTGCGCAATCAAAGGCAATATATGCATACAATGACAGCGGATATCTTACATCTTCCAGTTACTTTAGTTGGAATGAAAATGACAGCCTGTGGATGCCTACATCCAAATATGAGGTTTTATATGATACCCTGGGTAATATATCATTGGAGTATAGTTATGAGTGGGATCAGGACTCCATGCAGTGGATGGCTGATATAAAAAATGAATATGGATACGATTTGTCCTGTTCATCCGGGGATTTGTTTTTACCCTTTTATTATTATTCACTGGGTTATTTCAATTATAAGTTGAAATATTCTATTGAATATCAATATGATGTCGCTGAATGGGACTTTTATTCCAAATCAACACTCTTCTATTCACCAACAAATAAAACATTTTCAGGAGATAGTCATCAATTAAACGGAGTATTACTTTATCCAAATCCCGCAACGGATCATATTATATTTAAGCATAACGGAACCACAGGCAGTTATATGCTTGAGCTGTTTGATATGAGGGGCAGCAAGGTGATGAGCCAGAAAATTGAAAGCGGTGTTCCGGTTTCGGTCCAAAGTTTACCAAAGGGAATATACATTTACAGGTTAAACAAAAATGAAATGGTAAATCAAGGGAAACTGATTATTTACTAACGATACAGAAAGGTAGCAATACCTGTTTACATCAATCACTTCATAGTTTTAACAATCTTCTCCAAACTTTTCTTCCAGTGCGGAATTTCCAGCCCGAAGGTGGCTTTGATCTTAGCCTTATTTAAAACACTGAATGGAGGCCGCTTTACCGGGGAAGGGAACTGATCGGAGGTTATGGGATTTATCCTGCATTTCAGTCCCGCCATTTCCATGATCTCCAGGGCAAAATCATACCAGCTGCAGACCCCTTCGTTGGAATAATGATAGATGCCGCCTTTTTTATCGCCCGTCGATTCAAGCCGCGAACACAGGGTAAGGATTGCTCCGGCAAGATCAACCGCCGATGTTGGCGTACCCACCTGGTCGTATACTACGTTAAGGGATTCTTTTTCCTTCCCCAGCCGCAGCATGGTTCTCAGAAAATTGACTCCCTGCAGGGAATAAAGCCATGAAGTACGGATGATTATGTTTCCCGGGCTTTTAAGCACTTCCTGCTCACCGGCAAGTTTGCTGTTCCCGTAAACCGATTGCGGAGCCGTGGGATCGGTCTCAGTATATGGCACGCAGGCACGCCCGTCAAATACATAGTCGGTGGACAGATGGATCAGCCGGCTGTGGCTTTTCAACGCTATCTCCTGCAGTATGGCGGGAACCCTGACGTTGACCAGGAAAGTCTTTTCGGGTTCTTTTTCTGCTTTGTCAACCGCCGTATAGGCAGCACAGTTGATAATATAATCGAAACGGTTTTTGGCAAAATACCGGAATACAGCCTGCGGATCTGACAGGTCAATCGTGTCAATATCAATGTAGTCAAAGGCGAAGGATGGATAAACCGAACTGATTTTCCTCAATTCGCACCCCAGTTGTCCGTTGGCTCCGGTGACCAGTATCCGTTTCATGATGATCAGAAGGTAAAGTTCATTTCTGCCTGGTAAAGGACCGGAAATGCCTTGTCACGGTCGGCTACGATCTCCTCCTCCGGCTTCAGTCCCCAGTCAATGTTCAAAGTTCTGTCATTGAACAGGATGCCGCGTTCAGCGGCAGGCATATAATAACCGTCGGACTTGTATAGTACAACAGCTTTTTCGGAAAGCACCGAAAAGCCATGGGCAAATCCTTTGGGAATCAGCAGCTGCAATTTGTTTTCGCAGGAAAGGTCAATGCTGAAACTTTTTCCAAAGGTCGGTGACCCTATCCGGATATCCACGGCAATATCCCTGATCCTGCCCGAAAGCACCCTTACCAGTTTCGTCTGGGCATATGGCTCAAGCTGATAATGCAGGCCCCGGACAACACCGAAAACAGACTTCGACTGGTTATCCTGGACGAACCTGTAATGCAGCCCTCCTTCCGATATTTTTTTTTCATTGAAGCTTTCGAAGAAGTATCCCCGCTGATCACTGAATATCTTAGGTTTTATAATGAATAGTCCGGGTAATGCGGTTGCTGTAATTTCCATTTTTTATTCGGGATTATTAAACAGGTATGTTTTTTCTTCGGCCGTCTTGATGAGATACTGTCCATACTGGTTTTTCATCAGGGGCTGTGCAAGGGCAATAAGCTGTTCCTTGTTAATATAGCCTTGCTTATAGGCAATTTCTTCGATGCAGGATATTTTCAACCCCTGTCTTTCTTCAATGGTCTGGATATAGGTTGAGGCCTGGAGAAGGCTTTCATGAGTGCCGGTATCAAGCCATGCTATGCCCCTGCCCAGAAGCCTGACTTTCAGGCGTCCTTCCCCGAGATACAACCGGTTCAGGTCCGTTATTTCCAGTTCGCCCCGATTTGAAGGTTTCAGCGTAAGGGCCTTTTTTACTACATCATTACCGTAAAAATACAATCCGGTGACCGCAAAGCTGGATTTGGGAACCGCCGGTTTTTCCTCAATGCTGATCGCTTTACCCTGGTCATCAAATTCAACCACGCCATAACGCTCGGGATCGTTCACATAATAGCCGAAAACCACTGCGCCGTCTTTAAGCTGGGCTGTGGCCGTAAGGACCTTCCCAAAGCCGTGCCCGTAAAAAATATTATCGCCCAGGATCATGCATACGGTATCATTGCCAATGAATTTCGCGCCGATGATAAATGCCTGCGCCAGCCCATCCGGTGAAGGCTGAATTTCATAGGAAAGAGAAAGCCCTAGCTGTGATCCGTCTCCCAGTAAATCCTGATAGAGATGGATATCCTTCGGGGTGGAAATGATCAGGATCTCCCGGATCCCTGCCAGCATTAACACCGACAGGGGATAATAGATCATGGGTTTGTCATAGATGGGAATGATCTGTTTTGATATGCTTTTGGTAATGGGGTAGAGACGGGTTCCGGAACCGCCGGCGAGGATGATGCCTTTCATGGTGTTTGGTTATATGATCATACAATGATAAGTATTTTTTGCAGGAATAGAAAATCTTACGTTGTCAGTAATGAAGGTGGTGATTGTTGTGGTTGTTTTGGCTATTAGCTGTTTAGCAATTTAGCCTTTTAGCAGTTTAGCTTTTTAGGAGTATAAAAACAAATCCCTAAACCCCTAAATTCCTAAACACCTAACCCCCTAAACCCCTAAACTGCTAAATCCCTGACAGCATGACCGGATGACCGCACGACCTGCCTGCCGGCAGGCAGGCTGCATGACCGTACTGGGTACCGATCACCGATTACTGATTACCGATTACCTGTTCCCCTTCCGATGCCATAATACACAAACCCATTCTCCTTCACCTCGGCCGGGTCGTAAATATTCCGTCCGTCGAAAATTACTTTTTGCCTCATGAGCTTTTCCAGCACCCTGAAATTCAACACGCGAAACTCGGCCCATTCCGTTATCAGCAGCAATGCATCGGCATCCAGCACGGCATCATAACTGTCGGTGGCGTAACGGATCGTTTCGCCGAAATGCTGCCGGGCTTCTTTCATGGCAACCGGATCATAGGCCTTTACCGTGGCCCCTGCTTCAATCAGTTTTTTGATGATGACCTCCGAAGGTGCTTCCCGCATGTCATCGGTATTGGGTTTGAAAGAAAGGCCCCAGATACCGAAATGCCTGCCCCTGATATTATTCCCGAAATGCTGCATGATCTTGTGAAACAATACTTCTTTCTGTCGATTATTGACGGCTTCCACAGCCTTGACCACATCAAGGGAATAGCCGATATCACCGGCGGTTTTGATCAGCGCTTTTACATCCTTGGGGAAGCAGGATCCTCCATAACCAACGCCGGCGTATATGAACTTGCTGCCAATGCGCGGATCGCTGCCGATACCTTGCCTCACCATATTGATATCAGCCCCGACCCGTTCACACAGGTTGGCGATCTCGTTCATAAAGCTGATCTTGGTGGCCAGCATACAATTGGCTGCATATTTGGTGAGCTCGGCAGAAGGGATGTCCATGAAAATGGTGCGGTAGCCGTTCAGTTGGAATGGCCTGTATATTTTCGATAGGATGTTCTTCGCATTTTCATTATCAACCCCAATAATGATCCTGGCCGGCTTCAGAAAATCTTCAACCGCATTGCCTTCCTTCAGAAATTCGGGATTGGATGCTACGTCAAAAGTCAGACCGGATTGCAACTTGTTAAGTTCTGACTGAACTGCCTCCTTGACTTTATGCGAGGTCCCAATGGGGACGGTACTTTTGGTGACAATTACCGTATAGGCTTTCATGCATCTGCCAATCTCCCTGGCCGCATTGAGAACGTGCGAGATATCAGCACTGCCGTCTTCGTCAGGGGGTGTTCCCACGGCAATAAAAACCGCTTCACAACGGTCCATGCTATCTTTTATGCTGGTAGAGAATTGCAGCCGTTGCTTTTCAACATTGCGCCTGACAATATCCTCAAGCCCGGGTTCGTAGATGGGGATTATCCCCTTCTTAAGATTTTCAATTTTTTGTTTATCAATATCCACGCAGGTGACTTCTACTCCTGTTTCAGCAATGCATGCACCTGAAACAAGGCCTACGTAACCTGTTCCAATGACCAATATTTTCATATGTTGAAGGTTGAATTTACCGGGGATAAAAATACTATTTTAATCCTGAATTATGGTTTGATCCTTACAGGCTTTGATAAAACTCTATTTTATGAAGGTCAATAATTTGAATTACAGGGGTGAGCCATGCGAATAATTTTATCAATTTTTTTTGTAACTTTAGTTTTTTAACACAGAAAATTATAGCTTTGCAGCTCCATTTTTGTCAAAATAATGTCTAACTTATTAATTTTTAACACTTTAATTAAATGGTAGAACATCTGGAAAACGAACTTGATCCGCAGGAAGGTCAAGCTGAAGGAGCTGTTGAACAAGAGTCCACTGCAGCTGTTGATGCTGCATCATCCGAAAAGGAAGAAGTTAAAGAAAAGATTGTGGCCGAAGAAAATGAGCCGGAACCGGTAGCTGTTGAAGAATCCGGCGCAGTCACCAAAACAAAAGCAAAATCAGAAAAAGCCGGCGCACGCCGGAAGTCGAAAACGCCGGAAGGTGAAGCTGAACCTGAAAAGGCACCTGTTGAAAAGGAATTTGACTGGGAAAAGTACGAAGAAGGAAGTAATTTCTATTCCAAAAACGAACGTCAGCATTTTGAACAGCTTTACAGTGACACCCTGAGCGCTGTCAAGGTAAATGAAGTGGTGGAAGGTACCGTTATTTCCATGAACAAGCGTGAGGTTGTTGTCAATATCGGGTATAAATCCGAAGGAGTCGTCAGCCTCAATGAATTCAGGTATAATCCTGAACTGACTATGGGCGATAAAGTTGAAGTTTACGTTGAAAGCCAGGAGGATAAAAAGGGGCAGCTGGTACTGTCACATAAGAAAGCCAGGGCTTTGAAGTCATGGGACAGGGTGAATGAAGCACTGGAAAAAGATGAAATTATAAAAGGTTATATAAAATGCCGTACGAAAGGCGGTATGATCGTTGACGTATTTGGCATTGAAGCATTCCTCCCGGGATCGCAGATCGATGTCAAGCCCATCCGCGATTATGATATCTATGTGGGAAAAACCATGGAATTCAAGGTGGTTAAGATCAACCATGAATTCAAGAACGTGGTGGTATCGCATAAAGCCCTCATAGAAGCTGAACTGGAACACCAGAAAAAAGAAATCATTGCCAAGCTTGAAAAGGGACAGATCCTTGAAGGGACTGTTAAAAACATCACATCCTACGGCGTATTTAGTGACCTGGGAGGTGTCGATGGCCTTATTCATATTACTGACCTGTCGTGGGGCAGGATCAACCATCCTGAAGAAATCGTACAGCTTGATCAGAAACTCCAGGTGGTCATCCTTGACTTTGATGATGAAAAGAAACGCATTGCACTTGGCTTGAAACAGCTTACTGCCCACCCATGGGATTCGCTTGATCCCAATCTTAAGGTTGGAGATCAGGTAAAAGGCCGTGTTGTGGTGATGGCTGATTACGGTGCATTTATTGAAATTGCTCCTGGTGTTGAGGGACTGATCCATGTTTCGGAAATGTCATGGTCACAGCACCTGAGAAGCGCACAGGAATTTCTTAAAGTTGGGGACGAAGTCGAAGCCGTTATCCTTACCCTTGACCGTGAAGAAAGAAAAATGTCATTGGGTATGAAGCAGTTGAAGACTGATCCGTGGGAAAAGATTGAAGAAAAATATCCTCTCAGCAGTAAACATAGTGCAAAAGTCCGCAATTTTACTAACTTTGGTGTATTCGTTGAAATTGAAGAAGGAGTGGATGGTTTGATCCATATTTCTGATCTTTCATGGACCAGGAAAATCAAACATCCCGCTGAGTTTACCAATATCGGTGACGAAATTGAAGTGGTTGTACTGGAGATCGATAAGGAAAACCGCAGACTCAGCCTGGGCCACAAGCAACTGGAAGAAAATCCGTGGGATGTCTTCGAAACTGTTTTTCTCACTGATTCAATTCACGAAGGAACGATCATTGAGGTCACCGATAAGGGAGCCGTCGTTGCGCTGCAATATGGTGTGGAAGGCTTTGTGACACCCAAACATCTGGTTAAGGAAGACGGCACCGCAGCAAAAGTCGAAGAGAAGCTTCCCTTTAAGGTAATTGAGTTTTCAAAATCAGCCAAGAAGATTATTCTTTCTCACAGCAGGGTGCATGAAGATGCAAAGAGGTCAACCGAATCAGCCGAACGGAAATCTTCATCCGATAACACCCGGAAAGCCACGCGGAAGATTAAGGCCGGCCTTGAAAAAACAACCCTCGGCGATATATCAGAACTGGCTGCCTTGAAGACCGAGATGGAAAAAAGTGAATCCAAGAAAAAGAAGGCCAAAGAGGAAAAAGACGAAAAAGCTGAAAAAGACGAAAAAGCTGAAAAGACCGTAAAAGCTGAGACGACTGAAAAGGCTGATAAGGATGAAAAATCAGAAGAACCGGAAACATCAGAGAATTAGTCAAACTATCTAATACTTTTCATCATGGAATTCAAAATCGAAAAGCTCAACATTTACACATTAATTCAGGTCTTGGAAGAAAAGCTTGATACCCATATTGCTCCTACCCTGAAATCAGAATTGGTACTCGTATCAGGCAACGGTGAAAAGAATATTATACTTGATCTTGGTAAATGCCGTTATTGTGATTCTTCAGGACTGAGTGCTATTTTGGTTGCAAACCGCTTGTGTAAAAACGCCAACGGAACCTTTGTATTAACGGGTTTAAACGATGCAGTGGAAAGGCTTATTACCATTTCCCAGCTCGATACCGTGCTGAATATTACAAGTTCTGTTGATGATGCTGTAAAGCTTATCCAGGAAGCTGAAAAGTAGACAAAGTTGATGCCAGCATGTCATTTTCTTTGACGGTGCTGGGCAGCAGTTCTGCCTTGCCCACATCAAAAAGATTTCCAACCGCTCAGGTACTCAATGTACAGGAGCGGTTTTTTTTAATTGATTGCGGTGAAGGGACGCAGATACAGATCCGCAAATTCAAACTTCCCCTGTCCCGTATTCATCATATTTTTATAAGCCATCTTCATGGCGATCATGTTTTCGGGTTGTTCGGCCTTCTCTCATCGATGAATCTGCTGGGCAGAAATGCTGATCTGACCATTCACGCCCATGCTGCGATGGAAAATCTGATCCGTTATTTTACTACCTCCTTCGGAACCGATCTTCAATTCCGGATAATTTTTGAGCCCTTCCCCTCCAGGCGCCAGCGCCTGATCTATGAGGACAAAATGGTAACGGTTGAGACGATTCCCCTGAAACACGGAATCCCAACGGTGGGTTTTGTTTTTCGCGAAAAAAAACGCCCGTTGAATATCCGGAAAGACAGCGTTGAACAACTCAGGATACCTTATCGTGAGATCGTTAAAATCAAGGAAGGTGCCGATTTTATAACGGATGAAGGAAAAGTATATAAAAACAGTGAACTCACCCTGCCTGAAATCAGACCGCGGTCTTATGCCTTTATTACCGACACAGCTTATCAGGAGAAAATTGCCGGATTAATACAGCATGTCGACCTCCTTTATCATGAA
>Ga0105095_10000819_pt1 | contig 15612 bp, 10 predicted proteins | sample PPLLak2March2015_2_FD_79180 | JGI IMG/M metagenome (GOLD analysis project Ga0105095, IMG submission 79180) | Freshwater sediment microbial communities from Prairie Pothole Lake near Jamestown, North Dakota, USA - PPLs Lake P8 Core (3) Depth... | ecosystem: Environmental > Aquatic > Freshwater >...
CCGAAGTTGATGGGCGGGTTTCCGCCGAAGCTGTAGAGACCCCAGGGGTCGCCTGGATTCGGGAAGCCCCGCAGCCAGAAGTCGTCGAAGCTCGAGCCCGGAGATATCCGGCTCGACGTCGTTGCGGACGCCTTTGATTCTTTTCGCGCGGCTCGCTAATCTTGGAGGTTGGCCGTTTCGCCGAGGCACAGGTCCTCGGCGTCGAAAGGATTTCCCCGAGTCCCCTGCGTGATCGTCGTACACGGGAACTGGCTTCCCAGGACAGGACGTTTCTTTCTCTGGGCGGAAGCTCAGGGCGGAGCTTCGTCCGCGCCACCCGATCATCCCTTTCAGCTGCCCATCGAGAGGATGGTTTCGAGTCTCCTTCTCCCTCTCGCCGACCCCGAGTCCAGGCCCGAGGCTCTCGAGAAGCGGGTCACCCTCGTCCTTCCGACGGAAGGGGATGCGCCTCTGCCCTCTCCCGAGCTTCTCGTCGAGCGTGAAGCGACGTCGAGGGGCGAGCGCCGTCTCGCGCCCTGGAGGGTCTCCGGCCTGACGCTCTCGCCCGAGGCCGCCCTCGACTGGCTCGTCACGCTCCCGACCCCGGAAGAGCTGGATCTGCATCGTTTCCGCCTGGGAGCGGGAGTGAGGTACTGGACGGTCGCCGCCCGCTTCGCGCTCGAGCTCCTGGCGCGCCAGCGGTTTCTTCCGGCGCTCGTCCCCGGCGCGGATGCGTCGCTTTCCCGCTGGGAGCCGCTGGTCGAGCAGGAGATCGATCGGTACGACGCGCTTCGCGAGGCCATGCCCCCGGTGTGCCGGGCGCTGTCCCCTTCGGAAGAGGGCGAGCTCACGTCGGACGCGCTCCTGCGGAGCTTTCTCTCCGCCCTCGTCGATCGTTTCGTCCGCCGCGCGGCTACCCGTCTCCGGCTGCGGCCGCGTTTCGTGGAGTCGACGGGGGAAGAGCTCCTATCCTCGCTGGTGGACGGAAGCGGCGACTTCGAGGGCGGAGAAGGACCTGCGGAGGCGCTCCTCGACTGGAAGGCGCAGCTCGAAGAGGAGGAGGCTTCCCCCTTCCGCATCGCGTTCCGCCTGGACCCTCCCCTCGAGCCCGATGCCGCTAACGGCGGCGACGAGCCGGCGGCGGAAGCCTGGGAGCTCCGCTTCTTCCTTCAGGCGGTCGATGACGAAAGCCTCCTCGTGCCCGTGGCCCGCGTCTGGGAGCACGGAGGGACCACCTGGCGCTATCTCGAGAGGTTTCTCTCGCGGCCGCAGGAGATGGTGCTCGAGGGCCTCGGCCGGGCGGCCACCCTGTTTCCTCCCATCGAGGAGAGCCTCAAGGAGTCGAGACCGGAGTCCTGTTCGCTCGATCTCAGCGAGGCCTATGCCTTCCTGAAAGAGGGCGCGTACCTCCTGCGCGAAAGCGGATTCGGAATCCTGCTTCCGTCGTGGTGGGGAAAGCGCGAGCGCGGCGTCGGGTTGAGCCTCCGGGTGACGCCATCGCCGAGCGGCCCGAGGAGCGTTCTCAGTCCCCTGGGTCTCGAGGCGCTCGTGGAGTTCGACTGGCAGGTGGCCCTCGGAGGGCAAAACCTTCCGCGCGAGGAGTTCCTGGAGCTCGCGCAGATGAAGCAGCCCCTGGTTCGCGTGCGCGGGCAATGGGTCGAGCTTTCGCCCGAGCGGGTCGACGAAGTGCTCGCGGCCCTCCAAGCGCGGCCCGAGGCGCCGAAGATGACTCTCGGGGAAGTTCTCCAGCTCGAGCTCGGACGTCCGCGGGACGGGAGTCTCCCCGTCACCGATCTCGAGGCGACGGGATGGATCGAGACCCTTCTCACCCGGCTCGCGGGCAGGGAGGAGCTTCCCCACCTCGAGGCGCCGCGATCGTTCCACGGAAAGCTCCGGCCGTACCAGAAGCACGGCCTGTCGTGGCTCTCGTTCCTGGGGCGATGGAACCTCGGCGCCTGTCTCGCGGACGACATGGGCCTGGGAAAGACCATTCAGGTCCTTGCGCTCCTGCTGCACCTCGAGGAGAACGGTGAGCTCGACCGCCCCGTGCTCCTCATCTGCCCCACCTCGGTCGTCTCGAACTGGCGCAAGGAAGCGGAGCGATTCGCTCCAACGCTCCGGGTTCTGATCCACCACGGCCAGGAGCGCCACGAGGGAGAGCGCTTCCAGAACGAAGCCGCGCGCCATCACCTCGTGGTGTCGACGTACAGCCTGGTGCACCGCGATCTCGAGCGCCTGAACGGGGTCGAGTGGGCGGGCCTCGTTCTCGACGAGGCCCAGAACATCAAGAACCCGCAGGCCAAGCAGACCCGTGCGCTGAGAAAGCTCCTGTCGTCTCGTCGAATCGCTCTCACGGGAACTCCGGTCGAGAACCGGCTCTCCGAGCTCTGGTCGATCATGGAGTTCCTGAACCCGGGGTACCTGGGCACCGAACCTTCGTTCCGCCGGCGATACGCGCTGCCGATCGAGCGCTACCGCGATCCCGCGGCCACCACCGAGCTCCGCCGGCTCGTCGAGCCCTTCGTTCTTCGCCGATTGAAGACCGACCCCACGGTCATCAAGGATCTTCCGAGCAAGAACGAGATGAAGGTCTACTGCAGCCTCACCCAGGAGCAGGCGACGCTCTACCAGGCGGTGGTCTCGGAGAGTATCGAGAAGATCGAGGCCTCGGAAGGAATCGGACGAAAGGGGGAAGTGCTCGCGGCGCTCACCCGGCTGAAACAGATCTGCAACCACCCGGCGCACTTTCTCGCCGACGGAAGCTCGCTCGTGAACCGCTCGGGAAAGCTGACAAGGCTCACGGAGATGCTCGAGGAGCTCCTGGCGGAGGGCGATCGGGCGCTGATCTTCACCCAGTACGCGGAGATGGGAAAGCTGATCCAAAGGCACTTGCGCGAAGCCCTTTCCGTCGACGTGTTGTTCCTTCACGGCGCCGTCCCCGCCACGGAACGCGAGCGTCTCATCGGCTCCTTCCAGGAGGACAAGGAAGGTCCGCCGGTCTTCGTGCTCTCGCTGAAAGCCGGGGGCTTCGGGCTCAACCTGACGGAGGCCCGGCACGTCTTCCACTACGACCGCTGGTGGAACCCCGCGGTGGAGGATCAGGCGACGGACCGGGCTTTCCGCATCGGCCAGAAGCGGTCGGTCGCGGTGTACAAGTTCATCTGCGCCGGCACCGTCGAGGAACGGGTGGACGAGCTCGCGGAGCGCAAGAAGGAGCTCGCGGAAGCGGTCATCCAGTCGGGCGAGGGCTTCATCACCGAGCTTTCGACCGACAGCCTGCGCGAGCTCTTCGAGCTCCGCAAGGAAGCGGTGGAGGTCTAAGGGTCGATGTCGGAGGCTTCGAGGCCGCACCGGCGCTGGTGGGGAGATCGCTTCTGGGCGGTCATGGAGTCCATCGGCGTCGCCCGCCGGCTCGAGCGCGGCAAACGCTACGCGCGGGCGGAGAGGGTGCTCACGGTCTCGATCGAGCCCGGCCGGGTCACCGCCGACGTCCAGGGGTCGCGCTACGAGCCGTACCACGTGGAGCTGATCCTCCGGGTCTTCACCGACGAGGAATGGAAGCGGGCGGTCGAAGCGCTGGCGTCTCAGGCGCTCTTCGCGGCGAAGCTTCTTTCGGGCGAGATGCCCGAGAACATCGAGGACCTGTTCGCGGAGATTCACTTGCCGCTCTTCCCCGCTTCGACGCGCGAGCTCGAGATGAGCTGCAGCTGCCCCGACGAGGTCGAGCCTTGCAAGCACGTCGCCGCCCTCTATTACGTGCTCGCGGAGCGGCTCGATGAAGACCCGTTTCTCCTCTTCCGCTGGAGAGGAAAATCCCGCGAGCTGCTGCTCCGGGAGATCCGCCGCCGCCGCGCGGCCGAAGCCTCCGGCCGGCCGGCGGCGCGGGCCGAGGCGAGCCTCGAGGAGTCGATGGACCACTTCTGGAAGCTGGGCGAGGGCTTCGAGGCGATCCCCATCGCCGTCGAGCCTCCCGCGGTCTCGGCTTCTCTTCTGAAAAGACTCGGGCTCCCCGACTTCTGGAAGCCCCACCCCGAGATCCGTGGATCGCTCGAACGGCTCTACGACAAGGTCACCGAGCGGGCAATGGCGCTCGCATACGGCGGCCGGGGTCGCGAAGGGACTACCGAGGAAGAGTAGGACCGAACGGAGTGGACCCGCTCGTTCTCACCATTTTCATCCTCGTCTACATCGGCATGATCCTGGGCGAGCTTCCGGGGCTCGCCCTCGATCGCACCGGGATCGCGCTTCTCGGAGCCATCGCGCTCGTCGTCGCCGGCAGAACGAGCCCCGAGGGGGCGCTCGAGCTCGTCGACATCCCGACGATCTCGCTGCTCTTCGGTCTGATGGTGGTATCCGCACAGTTCCGGCTGGGCGGCCTCTACTCTCACGTCACCCGGAAGATCGCGGCGCTCGAAGTAGGCCCCAGAGCGCTCCTCGGCTGGCTCATCCTGGTCGCGGGGGTTCTCTCCGCGCTTCTGGCGAACGACATCGTTTGTCTCGCGATGGCCCCGGTCCTGATCGAAGGCTGCGTCCGCCGGAGGCTGGATCCGATTCCGTTCCTCCTCGCGCTCGCCTGCGCCTCCAACGTCGGCTCGGCGCTGACCCTCATCGGGAACCCGCAGAACATGCTCATCGGCGAGAGCCTGCGGCTCTCCTTCGGTGGATACCTCCTCGACGCGAGCGTTCCTTCCCTGCTCGGTCTGGGCGTCGTGTGGCTCGTCATCGTCCTCTCGGTGCGGGGACGCTGGGAGGCGTCCGACGCGATCGCGCCCGTCGTGCAATCCCCACCCTTCGACCGTTGGCAGACGCTGAAGGGGCTTCTGGTGATCGGAGGTCTCGTCTTCCTCTTCCTCGCTACCTCCTTCCCCCGGGACGTCGCCGCCCTGGGCGCGGCGGGGCTGCTTCTCAGCAGCCGACGCATGGCCTCTCGCGAGATTCTCGCGCTCGTCGACTGGCACCTGCTGGTGCTTTTCGTGGGGCTTTTCGTGGTGAACGGCGCTCTCGAGTACTCGGGAACGCTCGGCGTCGCGATGCGCGGGCTCGATGCGCTCGGAATCGATTTCGCCGCGCCGGGCCGCCTCTTCCTCGCGACCGCCGGGCTCTCGAACCTCGTCTCCAACGTGCCCGCGGTGATGCTCCTTCTTCCCCACGCGAAGGGTCCCGAGGCGGGCGCGATCCTCGCGCTCTCCAGCACCCTTGCCGGCAATCTCTTCGTCGTCGGAAGCATCGCCAATATCATCGTGCTCGACCAGGCCCGAAGGCTCGGAGTCGAGATCGGCTGGCGCCGGCACGCGAGGGTCGGAGCGCCGGTGACGATCGCGACCCTGGCGCTCGCGTGGTTCTGGCTATGGCTCCGGCGCTAGACGGCGGCTTATCGCGGTGGCGCGGTCGCGCGCCGCGAGGCCGAGGCAGTGAAGGATGAGATCCTGCCGGCGGGAGAGCTGGAATTTCGCGAGGAGATTCGAGACGTGGAACTTGACGGTTCGCTCGGAGATGTGGAGTCGGTCCGCGATCTGCTTGTTCGCGAGGTTGTCGAGGAGCGCCTCCAGCACTTCGCGCTCTCGGCCGGTGATCGAAGCCGAGAAGCCGGATTGCGGACGGCTCCGGGAGGAAGCGACGAGGGTATCGAAGAAGCGCGACAACAAAGCGCGAGGCGCCCAGAATCCGCCCTCCGCGACCGTGTCGAGCGCGAGCGGAAGCTTCTCGTGGAGATCGCTATAGGGCACGAGCCCTTTCACCCCGAGCCGAAGGAGTCCGAAGGCTTCGTCTTCGCGAAAGCGATCGGAGACCACCAGGATCCGGGATCGGGGGAATCGCCGCGCGATCGTGATGATGAGGGTTTCCGCCGTGGGCTGCGGAAGCTGCGCGTCCACGACGTAGAGGGGCGCTCTCGCGCTCCAATCGGAGTCATCCAGTGGCGAGGAGGCGACCCTTCTCACTTGGAGCCGGAAACGGTCGGGAGTGAGAACCAGCTTCAACTCCCGGAGAACGAACGGATGGGACGAGAGAACGCAAACCGACCTCCGGCTGGCCGTTCGTTTCTTCCAGGCCATAAGACGCCCTTTCCCCGGCTTCCCGGAGCGGCGCGCATTCGGGTTGAGGTGTGAGCTAACTTACTCTCGCCGGCCCTCGGTCGTCAAGGGGAGGTCGCGGGTAATCGTTGGTTTCGTCAGCGTTTCTCGGTGAAGCTCACGACGACCTCCAGTCCGCCACCCTGCTTCGAGGCCATGACGGTGAGTCCACGGCTGTCATCGGAAGTCGCCGCGACCCAGATCGCCCCTTCGCCCGTGGTGGTCCGGCTCTTCGTCTCGAGCCCCGCCTGCTTCCCCTGTTCGTCGTAGAAATCCAGGATGGACTCGACGTCCGCATCGGAGCTGAAGCTGAAGGTTCCCGTGTGCTGTCCGGTGCCCTCGGCGGAGAAGTTGTTCGTCGGCGTCACGCCGGGGTAAACGGGAACCCAATCGGGGATGTTCGCCGCATCTCCTCCGGCGCTGAAGGTGGCGGTTCCTTCGGAGGTCTTGACGGTCAGCCCGCCCGCTCCTTCCTCTCCGGGCGTGACCGCGAGCTCCGCGGTCTCGGAGCCCGACGTGAACGTAACCCGCCCCTGCTCGATGTCGTCGTAGCGGAAAGTGAGCTCCTTCCCGGTATTCACGTCGCGGAAGGTCACCGTGCGGTTCTCTTTGTCGGTCCCTACCAGCTCGATGTCCGGGTTCGCGGCCGCGAGGAGCTTCGCCGTGGTCGCGACCGGATCGTCTTCCATCTCGCTCGCGACCTCCTTCACCTTTCCGACCACGAATACGGTGGCAATCGTCGCCACGATGCCTCCGATGACCAGAAGGCCGAGGCATCCGATTCCCACCCAAGCGAGAGGGCTCAGGCCTTTCTTCTGCGGTTGCTGAGGCGCTACGGGACCGTTCGCCATTGGGTTCCTCCCCCGGGTTTTTGATGGAACGGATCGATGGTAGCACGGCCGCCGCTCCGCGCGGCATAGACGGCTCGGGCTTCGTCCAGCATTCCCAGGACCTCCGCCTTCTCTTCCGGGTTGTTCCAATCCGTGTGGGCTTCGACGGACTCGACAATGCGGTCGATCCATCGCATGAAGTAGCGGTCGTCCTCGGGAGACCGCGCCTCCCGGCCGGCGACGGTCACGTAGATGGGGCTCGTCGTCGCGTAGGGATAGGAATCGAGCACCCTCTCCGAAGGCCCCTCGTTCCACGCGCGAAGGACGCACCACCCGGGCTTTCGAACCGCGAGTGTTCCATCGAAGTCGATGCGGTCGCGCTCCCCCGGGAGCTCGATCGCCCGAACGACCTCGCCATTGCAGACGACCTCCAGATGATCGACGGGAACGATCGACCGGAGCGACGCCGCGAACGGGACCTCGATTCCCGCCGAGGGAACGTCGAGGACGTCTCCGGGCCCCTTTCCGGAAAGCGTCAAGGCGACGAGCGGTCCGTTGGTCGCGAAGCTTCGCCCCTGGCGAAGCGAATCGAGCCACGAGGGAAGACTCAAGGGACCCTCGGGCACCCGAACGTAGGTTCGGTTCAATCCCACGGGTCCGCGGAGGGAGGCGAAGTTAGCCATCGCGTCCGTGCCCGCGCCGGCGGGGAGGCGGAAGCCGCTGTTGAGGAACCGGTACCAGACCGACGCGGTCGTGCGGTGATCGCTGAAACCCACGACCTCGAGGTAGTCGGCCCTTCCCAGGGCGACGTCGACCACCAGAGCGTGGGAAATCGACGGATCGCGCTCCGGATCCGGAGCCGCGTCGAACGGATGCACGTATCCCACGAGCCCACCCTGCGCGCGCGCGAGATCGGAGACCACGGAATTCGGCGGAAAGAGACTCTTCGCCGAGGTATTGGGATAGGCGGCGTAGTCGGGAATCACCAGGTTTCGAGTGAGCCCGAGGAGGCCGAGATGGCCCCAGTAGCTCGTGTGAAACTCCTGTCCATGGAAGAGCAGGAAGTCTTCCCTGGACACGCGGTCCGGCTCGCCTTCGAAGTACTCGATGTCGGGGACGCGCTGCTCCTTGTTGACGATGAGGTTATGGACCACCTCGAGGTCCTCCGCTTCGGCCTGGGACCGCAGGCGCTCGGGTGTGTTCCGGTAGGCGCCTCCGTAATTCATGTGGACGTGGAGGTCTCCGCTCGACCAGCGCTCTCCGGAAATGGGTGGAAGCGCCTCGAGCGCACCGAGCTCGAACGGAACCGACACCGGCTGGCTGGAAACCTCGCCCACTGAGATCGTCCGCCGCTCCGGCCGATACTCGAGCCCCTTCGTCACTTCGATCGTTACCGTTCCCCGAGGGACGGTGACCTGGGAACGGCCCGAGGTATGGAAGTAGTGTTTCTCGAACGACCGCTCGGAGCGGACGAACGCGTCGTCGGCGTGGATCCAGGCGTCGTCCGGGGCGTACGCGCGGGCGTCGGCGCCTTCGACCGAGACCCGCGCGGAAGCGGGCACGGAGATCAGGATCCGCCCCATCGGCCGGCGATACCGCCGCTCCCGCGCCGCGAGCGGGAAGCTCTCCCCGCCGATGACCTCCTGAATCCAGATCGAAGTCGAGCCGCCACGGTTGGAGACGAACGCGATCCGGGTTCCGTCGGGAGACCATCGCGGCGCGGTGTTGTCGTACTCGCCGTAGGTGAGAGGGAAAGCGTCGCCTCCGGTCGAGGGGATCGTCCAGAGCTGGTGCCACTGCCGTCCGAGGTACGAAGGGTAGACGATCCGGCTTCCGTCCGGCGAGATCTCGAGGCGCGCTTTCCAGTTGGTCTCCTCGTAGTGGATCTCCCGCGCCTCCGCGCCCGGAGTCGCTTTCATGCGAAAGAAGCCGCCGGTGCCGTGGACTCTTCCGCGGTTCGAAACGAAAAGGATCTCGCTTCCATCGGGCGACCACGCGGGGCTCAGCTCGTGGTCGAACGGACCGTAGTAGTAGCGCGGGAGGGAGCTCCGGTTCTCGCCGGTGAGCCGCTCGATCCCGCCGCTCGCCACGTCCATCGAGAAGATGTGGAACCGGCCGTTGTACGCGGTCGAGACGAACGCGAGGCGCTTTCCGTCGGGAGAGAAGCGAGGCTCGACGTTCACGTGCCCCTCCCGAGTGAGCGGCCGGGAGCGTTCGGTCTCGAGATCGAGAAGCCAGAGCTCCATGGCGCTGCCGTCGTACTTCACGTAGGCGATGGATCGGCCGTCGGGCGACGCATCCGGCTGATAGTCGTATCCCGGCCCCGCGGTGAGCTCGACCGCGACCTCGGAGCCGAGCTCCTGACGCCAGAGCGAGCCCGCCATCGAGAAGAAGAGAGAGCGTCCGTCGGAGCTCCAGGCGACGGAGCTGGGCCCCGAGGTGAGCTGAGGGAGATACATCTCCCGGTAGTAGTAAGGATGGGGAACGGCGATCTGTTTCAACACCGGCTCGCGCTGGGAGGCCGCGACCGAAGGAGCGGCGACGAGAAGCGCCAGAAAGATTCGAAGTCTCACTCCATCTCCATTTTCTCCGCCGCCCGAAGCGCCCCTTTGCGCGCGGCGAAATACCCGAGACCGAAAGCGACGCCCAGGCCGAAGCCGATCGCGTGCGTGCGGTAGCTTACCTCCGGTTCGAAGACCGTCGGGAGAAAAACGAGGATCGAGAACCCCGCAGCGCGCACCGTCCGCTTTCCGAGTCCGAACCGCCGCTCGACGAGGAGGTAGAGCGCGAGCCAGAAGGCGCCCATCCAGTAGACGACCCCCGAAGCGCCGACGAGAAGTGTTCTGGGCGCGTAGGTCGAAAGCGACAAAGCGATCGTCAGAGCCCCGGTCGCGAGCGACAGGACGGGAAAGACGAGCGCGCCGTAGTAGCCGTAGAGGAGGAGGGCGAGGAGTCCGAACACCAGAGCGTTCGCGGCGAAGTGCTCGAGGTCGGCGTGAGCCAGGATCGAGGTGAACAGTCGCCAGTATTCGGACCTGTCGAAGATCGCTTCGCGGCTCGCGGGAAGATACGGCGCGAGTCCGGCGGCGTTCGTCCAGTAGACGAGCGACCCGGCGAAGAGAACGAGAACGCTCACCGCCGCGACTCCGAGACTGCCGCGGGCCGGCTTTCGCGAGAGGAGCGTCTCGGTGACGACCCAGCCGGAGAGAACGCTCCCGGACATGACCGGCGGCAGTCTAACACGGCGGTCTCGAGCGCCTTTGCAAGCGGGCGCCGCTGGACTAGAATTGCCTTTTAGTGCAGAGCGACGAGAGGGGTTACCTGGTCCTCGAAGATGGTCGAGTCTTCGAGGGGACTCCTTTCGGCGCCAGGCGCGAAGCCCGGGGTGAGGTGGTCTTCCACACCGGCCTCACCGGATACCAGGAGATCCTCACGGACCCCTCCTATTGCGGGCAGATCGTCACCCTCACGTACCCTCACATCGGGAACTACGGCATCAACCGCGAGGACGAGGAGTCGGACCGCGTCCAGGTCGAGGCCCTCATCGTGAAGGACCTCTCCCCCATCGCGAGCAGCCATCGCTCCGAGGGGACTCTCCCTGATTACCTCGCGACGCACGGAATCCCCGGACTTTCTGGAATCGACACCCGCGCGCTCACCCGGCACATCCGGACTCGAGGAGCGATGCGCGCGATTCTGGCCACGGAGGGAAACCGGCCGGCTCCGGGCGCCGAGCGAGTGCGGAGAGAAGTGCCGAGCATGGCGGGCTCGGATCTGGTCCGCAGAGTGACCTGCGCCGCGCCCTACGAGTTTGAGGCGGCGGCCGAGGGACGCCTCCACGTGGTGGCGTACGACTTCGGCATCAAGCGGGGGATCCTGAAGGCGCTCGCCCGGCACGGCGTGCGGACGACGGTCGTTCCCGCGGAGACTCCGGCCGCAGAGGTCCTCGCCCGCAAACCGCACGGAGTTCTCCTCTCGAACGGTCCGGGCGATCCCGAGCCTCTCGAGTATGCGATCCGCTCCGCGCGGGAGCTCCTGGGGCGGGTGCCGGTCTTCGGGATTTGTCTCGGCCACCAGGTCCTCGGCCTCGCGGCGGGCGCCAAAACCTTCAAGCTTCCCTTCGGGCACCACGGCGCGAATCATCCTGTGAAGCGCACCGAGGACGGCGCGGTCGAGATCACTTCCCAGAACCACGGGTTCGCGGTCGACGCCGACTCCCTTCGCGGGCTCGCCGTCGAGAAGACGCACGAGAACCTGAACGACGGGACCCTCGAAGGCTTCCGGCTGAAGGACGTGCCGGCGATGAGCGTTCAGTATCACCCGGAGGCCTCGCCCGGGCCGCACGACGCGGCCTATCTCTTCGATCGATTCATCGAAATGATGGAGAAGTAAGGGAGCGGAATGCCGCGCGACCCAAGCATCAAGAGCGTGATGGTCCTGGGCTCGGGGCCGATCGTGATCGGCCAGGCGGCGGAGTTCGACTACTCGGGAACCCAGGCGGTCAAGGTCCTGCGTCAGGAAGGCGTCCGCGTCGTCCTCGTGAACTCGAATCCGGCGACGATCATGACCGACCTCGAGATCGCGGACGCGACCTACATCGAGCCCCTCAACGTCGATCACGTGGCGCCGATCCTGGAGAAGGAGCGTCCGGACGCGATTCTGCCCACGGTGGGAGGCCAGACCGCGCTCAACCTCGCGGTCGCTCTCTCCGACGCGGGAGTTCTCGATCGGCTGGGCGTGCGGCTCATCGGCGCCCGGGTGGAGTCGGTGCGCCTCGCCGAGGACCGGGAGCGCTTCAAGCAGGCGATGATCGAAGCCGGGCTCGACGTCCCGAGGAGCGGCCACGTCGGATCGGTCGAGGAAGCGCTCGAGCTCAGCGAGAGCCTGGGCTACCCCGCGATCCTCCGGCCGTCGTTCACTCTCGGGGGCACCGGAGGCGGCATCGCCTACAACCGCGAGGAGCTCACGGAGCTGGTGAAGCGGGGCCTGAGGCTCTCGCCCATCCATCGAGTCCTCATCGAGGAGTCTCTCCTCGGATGGAAGGAGTTCGAGCTCGAGGTGATGCGCGACGCCGCCTCGAATTTCACCGTCATCTGCTCCATCGAGAACTTCGACCCCATGGGAGTCCACACCGGAGACTCGATTACCGTGGCCCCGGCGCAGACCCTGACCGACGTCGAATACCAGACCATGCGCGATGCCGCGCGCAAGGTGATCGACGCCGTCGGGGTCGAGACCGGCGGCAGCAACATCCAATTCGCCATCTCTCCCGAGACCGGGCGCATGGTGATCATCGAAATGAACCCGCGGGTCTCGCGCAGCTCGGCTCTCGCCTCGAAGGCCACCGGGTTTCCCATCGCCAAAATCGCCGCCAAAGTCGCGCTCGGCTATCGGCTGGACGAGATCGAGAACGACATCACCCGCTCGACGCCGGCGAGCTTCGAGCCGGTCATCGACTACGTGATCGTGAAGATCCCGCGCTGGAATTTCGAGAAGTTCCCGCTCGCCGATCCGACGCTCGGGGTCCAGATGAAGTCCGTGGGCGAGGTCATGGCCATCGGCCGCCATTTCCGCGAGGCGCTGCTCAAGGCCACCCGCTCGCTCGAGCTCACCGACGAGGGCGTCGGCATCGTGCGGGGGCTGGAAGTGGAAGAGGCGGAGCTCGCGGCGCGGCTCCGGGTCGCGCGCCCCGACCGCCTCGCGGTGATCTTCGGAGCGCTCTACCGCGGCTGGTCGGTCGCTTCGATCGCCCTCCTCACGAAGGTCGATCCGTGGTTTCTCGAGCAGCTCGCGATCGTCACCCGCCTCGGCGGGAGACTCGCCGGCGAGGCTCTCACCCCGGAGCTCCTCAAAGAGGCGAAGGCGTGCGGATTCTCCGATCGGCAGATCGCCTCCTTCCAGGGAAAGGCCGAAAAGGAGATTCGCGAGCAGCGCGGATCCCTGAGGCCGGTCTTCAAGCGGGTCGACACCTGCGCCGCGGAGTTCGAGTCCTACACGCCGTATCTCTACTCCACCTACGAGAACGAGAGCGAATCGCAGCCGACGTCGCGCCGGAAGCTCATGATCCTCGGGAGCGGCCCGAATCGCATCGGCCAGGGAATCGAGTTCGACTACTGCTGCTGCCAGGCCGCTTTCACTCTGCGCGAGGCAGGCGTCGAGTGCATCATGGTGAACTGCAACCCCGAGACGGTCTCGACCGACTACGACACCTCGGACCGCCTCTACTTCGAGCCGCTGACGCTCGAGGACGTTCTTCACATCGTCCAGGAGGAGAAGCCCGAGGGCGCCATCCTCCAGTTCGGAGGGCAGACGCCTCTGAAGCTCGCGCGCGCCCTCGAGCGCGAAGGAGTTCCCATCCTCGGGACCTCCCCCGACAGCATCGACGTCGCCGAGGACCGGCGCCGGTTCTCCTCGCTTCTCAAGGATCTCGACATCCCCCAGCCCGAGAGCGCCACCGTGCAGTCGATCGAAGAGGCGCTCGATGCGGCCCATCGTCTCCATTACCCCATCCTCGTCCGGCCTTCCTACGTTCTCGGGGGCCGCGGGATGGCCATCGTCTACGAGGACAAGCACCTGCGGTCCTACTTCAAGGAGGCGGTCGCGGCATCGCCGGAGCATCCGGTCTATATCGATCGTTTTCTCGAGGCGGCTTTCGAGGTCGACGTGGACGCCATCTCCGACGGCGAGGACGTGGTCATCGGCGGAATCATGGAGCACATCGAGGAAGCGGGAATCCACTCGGGCGACAGCTCCTGCGTCCTCCCCACCTATCTCGTCGGGGAGAAAGACCTCGAGACCATCCGCTCCCACACCCGGCGCATCGCGAGAGCACTCTCGGTGAAAGGGCTCCTGAACGTCCAGTACGCGGTCAAGGCGGGCACCGTCTACGTACTCGAGGCGAACCCGCGGGCGTCGAGGACCGTTCCCTTCGTGAGCAAGGCGACGGGCGTTCCCCTGGTGAAGGCCGCCCTCCGCGTCATGCTGGGGGAAAAGCTCTCGTCCCTCGGGCTTCCGCCGGAGCTCGCCATCCCCCACGTGGCGGTGAAGGTCCCGGTGCTGCCTTTCGCCAAGTTCACCGGGGTCGATACCCTCCTCGGTCCGGAGATGAAATCCACGGGAGAGGTCATGGGGATCTCCGACGATTTCGGGATGGCGTTCGCCAAGGGCCAGATCGCCGCGGGGCAGAATCTCCCCACCGAGGGCACGGCGTTTCTCTCGGTGAACGATCACGACAAGCCCGGCCTGGTGCACGTGGCACGAAGGCTCGCCCGGCTCGGGTTCCAGCTCATGGCGACCCGAGGCACGGCGGCGGAGCTCCGCGCCGCGGGTCTCGCGGTAGAGCGGGTGTTCAAGGTGAACGAAGGGCGCCCGAACAGCGTCGACCACATGCTCAGCGGGAAGATCGATTTGATGATCAACACCCCGCTCGGGCGGGAGTCCTTCTACGACGACACGTCTCTTCGAAGGACGGCGCTCAACCTCGGCATTCTGTCGGTCACCACCTTGACCGGCGCCAATGCCACCGTCGCCGGCATCGAGGCGTTGAAGCGCGGCGGCGATCGGGCGCGAAGCCTCCAGTCGATGCATCCCACGCGGATCCTGCGGAGCCCGGAGCGCAAGGATTGAAGGACGGATGCCGGTAAGGCCGCCTCCTCCCACCACGAGCGTGCTCGATGCCATCGGGGGAACGCCCCTCGTCGAGCTCACCCGTCTCGCCCCCGGGGGCTACGCCCGGGTCTTCGTGAAGCTCGAGTACTTCAACCCCACCGGGTCCTACAAGGACCGGATGGCGAAAGCCATGATCGAGGGCGCCGAGCGGCGCGGCGAGCTTCGGCCGAAGGCGACCGTCGTCGAGTACACCGGCGGGAGCACGGGCTCTTCTCTCGCCCTCATCTGCGCCGTCAAGGGTTATCGCCTGAAGCTCGTCTCCTCGGACGCCTTCGCGAAGGAGAAGCTCGACACCATGCGGGCCCTGGGAGCGGAAGTGATTCTGGTCCCGAGCGACGGGGGAAAGATCACCCCCGACCTCATTCCGCGCGCTCGGGCGGAGGCGAAGCGAATCCACGAGGAGGAGGGCGCTTTCTGGACCGACCAGTTCAACAACTCCGACGCCGTCGAGGGCTACACCGGGATCGGCCGCGAGATCTTCGCCCAGCTCGACGGAGCCCCCGACGCTTTCGTCGGAGCGGTGGGAACGGCGGGGATGCTCGTCGGGGTCTCGACCGCCCTGAAGAAGAAGGGGACGCGGATCGTGGCGCTCGAGCCCGCTTCGTCCCCCATCATCACCCAGGGGCGTTCGGGAACTCATCGCGTGGAGGGCGTGGGGGCGGGATTCGCGCCGCCGCTTCTCCACCGCGACTTCTACGACGAGGCGATCGCCATCGAAGAGTCGGATGCGCGCGACATGGCCCGAAGGCTGGCGCGGCAGGAGGGGATCTTCGCCGGCACCTCCACCGGCATGAACGTCCTCGGCGCCATGATCCTCGCGTCGAGGCTCGGCCCCGGTAAGAGAGTCGTGACAGTGGCCGTCGACACCGGACTCAAATATCTGGCGGGAGACTTGTACCGATGAAGAAAGCGGCACCGATGAAAGGAAGCTTCATGACCGACGCGGCACTTCTCGTTCTGCGACTCTCGGGCCTGGGACTCGCCCTCGCACATGGATGGCCCAAGGTCGAAAGGCTCCTCTCGGGCCAGGGCGCTCCTTTCATCGAGGGAGTCGCGAACCTCGG
>Ga0105095_10000823_pt1 | contig 15577 bp, 17 predicted proteins | sample PPLLak2March2015_2_FD_79180 | JGI IMG/M metagenome (GOLD analysis project Ga0105095, IMG submission 79180) | Freshwater sediment microbial communities from Prairie Pothole Lake near Jamestown, North Dakota, USA - PPLs Lake P8 Core (3) Depth... | ecosystem: Environmental > Aquatic > Freshwater >...
GTATTTATTTTCCGAGGAAGCTGCCAAGGTGAATGGAGCGAGGATTCCGTTGTATTAAAGGCGAAGCAATGACGAAACAAAAACTTCCGAAGAGCCGTAAACGGCGATCCTTCGGAAGTTTTTTATTTGGCGTTCTACTGTTTCGTTTACGGCTCGCTGATCTTGATCCAGTCCATTTCGATCAGGATTGGCAATACATCGAAGGAGGATACGGACATGCCAACCTGCCCACTGCGGAGGCCGTATGTCCTTTCAGGCCGGGAAATCACCTCGTCGCCGTTGATGTACAGCGTAAGGTCATCGCCTTTACAGGATATCCCATACTCATTGATTTCCTTACCCTGTTTGATGGAGTTCGAACCACCGTTGGCGATCCTGTTGTATGCGATCGCGCCGCTTTCTGTCACTTCAGCATAATAGATATCATACAAGCCATTGTTAGCAATGTTGAATTCGTACCAGCCTACGTCCGGATCATACCTGCAGATCAGGCTGATGTTATTGTTGTTCCTGCCTCGGTTATCAGCGCTCAGATCGACCCGCACATCTTCGTATTCAAAGGCATTGTAGAACATATAATAATATACATATTCACTATCAAAGTCCCACACGAGTTTGCCACCTTCAGCTTCCACGATGACCTTGTCCGGATCGGCATCATCCGTGCCGGTGACGGTCAATATATCCCAATCGCCCGTAAGCGGGGATTCAAACTCCTCCGTGAAGAACTCTAAAGCGGAGGGCTGCGGGGGCGGCGGTTCCTCGGTGGGTGGCGGCGCATCCGTTGGCAGAGCGGGAGGCTCCGTTGGTTCAGGTTCCGGTTCGGTGGGACTGTTCACCGGTAGCGCCGGTTCCTGTGTGGGTACGGGGGTAGGATTGCCGCCATTGCCGATGGCTGAACAAGCCAGACCAACAACAAGCACAAAACCAACTAAAAAAAACAGGGGTCGTAAAGTTTTCATCTTACCTTCCTTTTAGGGTTGTTTGGGCGTAGTATAGCATGGGTTTCTTTTAATGCAATGACTGGATGATTACACTTTCCCGACAAAGCATTAACCCTCCTGACCGCTTTTATGGTAAATTCATCCGGTTATGCCTGCTCTCGCCATCCTGCTCCTGCTGCTGGGAGCCGCGCTACATACCACCTGGAACCTCATCCTCAAACAGGCCAAAGATAAATATGCCGCCACCTGGTGGATGCTCATCACAGGCGGACTGATCGCGCTTGGCGTCTTGTTCGCTACCGGTCTGCCGCCGCGCGAGATGTGGAAATTTGCCTTTTTCAGTATGCTGACGGAGGCCGCTTATTTCATCATCCTTTCGTATGCCTATCATGATAATGATTTTTCGCTGGTGTATCCTGTTGCGCGCGGCGCCGCGCCGGCCTTCCTGGCGTTCTGGTCTTTTTGGTTTCTGGGTGAAAACCTGACCCACGGCGGCACAATTGGTTTGCTCCTGATCATCGGGGGATTGATCGTCATTGGGGTGAGCACCCTGCTTCAGGCGCACGTCTCACATCTGCACTTCAAAGGGATTGCCGTGGCGCTCGTTGTCGCCTTGCTGATTTCGATCTACACCGTCATCGACGGCGCGGCGGTGAAGCGCGGCTTTGCACTTCCCTACGTCATGACGATGTTTGCGCTGGTCCCCCTGCCTGTAACACCCTTTGTCCTGCGCCAGTACGGCTGGTCCCGCCTCAAGGAAATATGGAAGGAACAGGGCTTCCTGCTTCCATTGATCGGGGTGCTCGGAGTGACGGCCTACCTCCTGGCGGTATTTGCCTACTCCATCGCGCCGGTCAGCTACTCAGGCGCGATCCGTGAGGTGAGTGTGGTGCTCGGCGCGTTCGCAGGCTGGAGATTCCTCGGCGAAAAAATGGGCGGGATGCGCGTGTTCGGCGCCCTGGTGATCTTCGCCGGGATATTGATCATTGCGATATTTGGATAAGGTGTCAGATGACAGATCAATTGTTTCCGGAACCCACAACAGGTGTTTTTATTTTCAATCCCGCTGGTGAGTTGCTGCTATTGGAAAGCCACAAATGGCCTGGCAGATATGTTGTCCCCGGCGGACATGTCGAATTGGGGGAACGCATCGAAGATGCGGCAATCCGCGAGGCAAAGGAGGAAACGGGACTGGATGTCTATGAATTGAAATTCATCGTTTTTCAGGAATTCATCTATGACCCATCCTTCTGGCAGCCGCGGCATTTCATCTTTTTTGATTATGCCTGTAAAACAGGATCGGTTGATGTCAAGTTGAACGATGAAGCCCAATCGTATCTCTGGGTCAAACCAGAGGAGGCTTTGAATCTTCCCCTGGATTCGTATACGCGTACAGCCGTGGAAAAGATCATTGAACGATCTTGATTGACATTCTATAACAGACTCAATATCCATACGATCAACGGAGCGATCGCCAGCGCGGGCAGGAAGTTCCCCACGCGGATCTTCTTGATCTCCAATAGACTGCTGATCCCCAACCCCATCAAAATGACTCCGCCAGTTGCCGTTAACTCGTTCATCATTGAAGGGGTGACAATGGCATCCAACTGGGCGGCCAGGAGGCTGATCCCGCCCTGATAAACCAGGATGACAATTGTCGAGAACAGCACGCCCACACCGAGTGTGGAGGCAAACGCCATCGCCGCGAAACCGTCCAGCACCGATTTGACCGCCAGCAAATTGTAATCACCGGTCAAACCATCCTGGATGGAACCCAGGATGGTCAGCGGTCCCACGCAAAAGAGCAGAGAGGCTGTGAGGAAGCCGCGCACGAATCGGTTCGAGCCAGCCTCTCCTTCCTTTGAAAATCGCTGCTCCAGGAACCGCCCCAGGTTTTGTAATCCGTCTTCGATCCTCCACCACTCGCCGAGCAAAATCCCGATCAATAGTGCGCCCAAAACGATCAGCGGATTCTCCGTATTCAGGAACATCTGCAATCCCATGGCGACGGTGAAGAGACCCATGCCAGAGATCACGGTCGCTTTCAGTTTGTCCGGGATGCGGGCGCCCAGGGTCAAACCGATCACGCCGCCGAGGAGAACCGTTGCAATATTGAGGAAGGTGCCGATCATATTTAACCCTTCTCCGCGCAGAGCGGAGGCCTGAGCGAAGCGCAGCGGAGACGAAGGCCGCAGTCGAAGCGCAGTACCTGCGTAAGTTTTGTTGCTTTGAGGAATTTGTCCTTCGACTTCGGGCTTCTGCTTACACTCAGCCCTCCGCTCACTATAGTCCCGGCGCTTTTCGGGAGGACGGACGATCCTCTTTTGCCAGTGTCGTCTTGTGTCCCGCGGCCTTATTTTCCAATAATTCCAGGACAAAACATAAGGATGATAGGCGGTTCAAATAACGCTGAAGCTCGACGTTTGCAATTTCCTTCGCATCGAACAATTCGACCACACGTCGCTCCGCCCGGCGGATGATCGTGCGCGCCAGGGAAAGCGCCGCTCCTGCCAGTGAATCTCCCGGCACGATGAATTCCTTTGGCATTTCCACCAGCTTGCTCAATGCATCAGTCTGCTCTTCGAGCCAGCTCACGCGCCTCGCGTCGATGAAATGGAATTTTTCCGCGTTGCCTGGCGTGGCTGCCACCTCTGCCATCAGCTTATACAGATCGCGTTGCGTTTCGAGCAGGATAACGCCTGAGCGTGGGTCCTGACATTGCGCGCGCGCCAAGCCCAGGGCTGCGGTTGATTCGTCCAGCGTCCCTACTGCCTCGATGCGGGCATGGTACTTTGCCACACGTCCCCCGCCGAGCAGATTCGTCGTCCCGTCATCGCCTCTGGATGTGTAAAAAGTCATGACGGCATTATAACCAAAGTGCGGCTTATCCACGGGATAGGTTCGCTTATAATCGGAGGATGCTCAAACGCTTTCATGTGGATATGACGCGCCTGGCGTTGGGGGAACGATTGAGTCCCGGTGCGCTGGAAAAGATCATTAAGGCCAATGTCGCCCAGGACCGGCTGCGCGGGCAGATCGGTCACGATGAATATCACTTCGACAATAATGCGTTCGATCGATCTTATGCCTATCTGGAAGGACAACGTGCATTGACAATCTCCTCGCTTATGGCAAACGATGTGCAATCCGCCTGGTCTGCGTTTGGGAGATTGCTCCATACCGCGCAGGATTTTTACGCGCACACCAATTACATTGACTTGTGGCTCTCCTGTCAGCCGGACGGTGCGCTGCCGACTCCGTCGGAGGTTGATCCCGTTGACCCGGACCTGATCGACACCCGCGCGCTGCGTTCAGGGCGCATCTATATGCCGCTCGAAGTCCTGAGCATCCTGCGCGTATTGAGACCGCTCGCATTGCGTTTTTTGCCGCGCGATGCACACGCATGGATGAACCTGGACTCACCGGAGCGAGGTCCTAATTTCAAGTATGCCTTTCAAGCTGCGTTGAAGAGAACCAGGATCGAGTTTGAGAAAACAACCAGAGAGCTTCCGCAGGATTTATTGTCGTTGTTTGTTGATCTGTAAACAGCATGTCATTCTGAGCGTAGCGAAGAATCCCGCCGTTTTGCGGCGGAGACCCTTCGGTCGTGGTGTTTAGAGTGCCACTCCCTCAGGGTGACATGATTGACGGATATGACCAAACGCAAAAACACCTCCACCTCTTCCTTTGGTTCGCCCGGCCGCGAGGGGCACGACGCCTCCGCGTTCTATAGCGCGCGTCTGTACGCGGGCCAGCCTCAGGCTGAGTCAGAGGCCTATTTTGAAAATCCGCTTGAGCCTGTAGACGTCATCTTCCGTCATTCCTCCGAAGAGATGAAGGAACTGCCGGATTGTTCCGTGCATCTGATGGTTACGTCGCCGCCCTACAACGTAGGCAAGGATTATGACGCCGACATGACGCTGGATGAGTATCTCGAGTTCCTGAAGCGTGTCTGGAAAGAGACGTACCGTGTGCTGGTCCCTGGCGGGCGTGCCTGCATCAACGTTGCGGGCCTAGGGCGCAAACCCTACATCCCATTGCATGCGTTCATCGTGCGGGACATGATCGAGCTCGGTTTTCTGATGCGCGGCGAGATCATCTGGGATAAGGCCGCCTCGGCCAGCACTTCTACGGCCTGGGGCTCATGGCAATCCGCGACAAACCCCACGTTGCGCGACACGCATGAATATATCCTGGTGTTTTCGAAGGGGAGCTTTCGCCGCGAAAAACTGGATGGACGCGTCAGTACCATCACCAAGGACGAGTTTCTCGAATTCACGAAATCGGTCTGGGCGTTCGCGTCAGAGTCCGCCAAGAAGGTGGGGCATCCCGCGCCGTTCCCTGTGGAATTGCCGTATCGCTTGATCCAGCTTTACACGTTCTCGAATGAAATCGTGCTCGATCCGTTCATGGGGAGCGGTCAGACCGCGCTGGCGGCCTTGAAAGCCAACCGGCATTTCGTCGGGCACGAGATCAGTGAGGAATACGCCGCGCACGCAGAAGAGCGTATCCGTCAATTACAGAAACAACCATGACTGACTCAGGACAGGATATTTGGATCCAGTGGTTGTTGAACCGCCGCTTTGGGGGCGATCCTGAACGGATGAAAAAGATGTTCGACTTCCTGAATCCTGTTCGTGACAAGGTGTTGAGCCATATCAATGTAGGAGAGAATCAAACTTTGCTGGACGTGGGTTGCGGGGATGGTCTGATCGCCTTTGGCGCATTGGAGAAATTCGAGAGCTGCCGCGTGATCTTCAGCGATATTTCAGAAGACTTGCTCAATCATGTCCAGGGGCTGATGCAAGAGATGAACTTACAGGATCGCTGCCAGTTCGTGCGCGCCTCCGCCGACGATCTTTCCGTGCTCGGCAACGAATCTGTCGATGCAGTGACGACGCGCTCGGTGCTGATCTATGTCTCAGCCAAACAGCAGGCATTCAACGAGTTTCACCGGGTCCTCAAACCCGGCGGAGGACTCTCGATCTTCGAGCCGATCAATCGCTTTGCTTTTCCTGAACCGCCAGATCGATTTGGCAGCTATGATGTGACGCCGGTGATGGAAATCGCTCAAAAACTGAAAGACGTTTATTTGCGTATTCAGCCGCCAGATGCTGACCCGATGACGGATTTCGATGAGCGGGATCTGGTAGCGCAGGCAGAGAAAGCTGGTTTCAGAGAAATCCATCTCGAATTGGAGATCGAGATCAAGCCACAGGAAGGTGGAAATTGGGAGGAAATGATCCGGACAGCGGGTAACCCGAAAATACCGACCCTGGAAGAGGCGATACAGCAGGCACTCACGCCAGCAGAAGCAGAGACCTTTGTCAGCTATCTGCGTCCGCTGGTGGAATCAGGTCAAGGCGTAAGACGGTTCGCGCGGGCTTATCTGTGGGCCGCCAAATAGGCGAAGCGGTCAATTTGCAGGCAGTGCAACGCGATTGAATATTTCCAACGGAGGATAAGGAGTAACATGCAATTTCGTGAACTTGGACGAACAGGCTGGAACGTATCAACCATCAGCTTTGGCGCGTGGGCCATCGGCGGGACGTGGGGGAATGTGAAAGATGAAGAATCTTTGGCATCCTTGCACCGCGCGCTCGATCTGGGTGTGAATTTTTTCGATACGGCAGATGCCTATGGCGATGGACGCAGTGAGCAACTGCTGGCGAAACTTCGAAAAGAATGCAGTGAGACATTTTATGTGGCCACCAAGGTGGGTCGCAGGCTTGATCCGCATATTGCAAGTGGCTACAACAAGGAAAACCTAACTGCATTTGTCGAGCGTAGTTTGAAAAACCTCGAGGTGGAGGCGCTCGATCTCCTGCAGTTGCATTGCCCGCCCACTGAAGTTTTTTACATGCCAGAGGTATTCGATGTGCTGGACGGACTCGTCAAAGACGGCAAGCTGCGCTATTACGGCGTGAGCGTCGAAAAGGTGGAGGAAGCGCTCAAGGCAATCGAATATCCAAACGTGCAAACGGTGCAGATCATCTTCAACATATTCCGCCAGCGCCCCCAGGATTTGTTCTTCGGCGAAGCAGGGCGCCGCAAGATTGGGATCCTGGCGCGCGTTCCGCTTTCGTCTGGCATGTTGACGGGAAAGATGGGCAGAAAAACGATCTTTGAATCGGATGACCACCGTCAGGGGAACAGGCAGGGTGAATGGTTCGATCGCGGGGAAACGTTTTCCGGATTGGATTATGAAACGGGATTGCAGGCGGTCGAAGAATTGCGCCTGCTCGTGCCTGAAAATATGACCATGTCGCAAATGGCCCTGCGCTGGATCCTGATGTCGCCCGCGGTGACGTGCGCCATCCCAGGCGCGAAACGTCCCTCGCAGGTGGAGGAAAACGTAAAAGCCGCAGACCTGCCCGCGCTTTCCGATGAAACGATGAGACAGGTGCGCGAGATCTATGACCGGCTGGTTCGTCCGCAGGTCCATCATTACTGGTGATGTACCAGTTGGTGGAGTATGGCATGGCAGTGATTCCCAGGAGATTGAGCCCGGGCGATGCAATTGGCATCGTGTCTCCCTCAACACCTGTGACTCCAGAATTAGCAGATCAGTTTAAGAGGGGAAGAGAGTTTCTGGAAGCTCTTGGATTCAATGTAGTCGTGGGAGAACATGTTTATTCGACAACCTGGGGTTACGCTGCCTCGCCTCAGGAGAAGGCTGAAGATATCAACCGGATGTTTGCCGATGAAGCGATACAGGCAATCATCTGTAGCCAGGGCGGGGCGACCGCCAATGCCTGTTTACCCTATTTGAACTGGAGCTGGATTCAGAAACATCCCAAGGTCTTTCTGGGTATTAGTGATATCACCGTTCTGTTGAATGCGATTCATCAAACGACCGGATTGATCACATTCCACGGCAATGATCTGTTGTGGGGATTCGGTAGAAAGCCGACGATGTATGATGAGCAGGAGTTCATTGCATGTTTCATAAAGGCCAGGATCGGAGAAATTCCCACCAACGGCGGGCGGCGGACGATTCGAAAGGGCAGCGCCGAAGGAAAATTATTGGGAGGCAACCTTCCCTGCCTGCTGAAGCTGGCAGGCACGGCCCACTTCCCTGATTTCACAGAGGCAATTCTGTTTGTGGAAGCCATTGGAATTACAGCGGAGGCCTGTGATTATCAGTTTCAACAGTTAAAACAGATAGGTGTGTTCGAGAAGATTCGTGGCGCCATCATCGGCTATATCGATGGCCTGCAAAATGACAAGAACGCTGTGATGCAGATGGAGGATGTCTTACTGCACGTGAGTGCGGAATACGACTTTCCGATATTGAAGGTGGAGGATTTTGGGCACAATTGTCCCAACACGGTATTGCCGGTTGGGGGAAAAGTGGGAATCAACGCGGACCAAGGGACGATGGAGATTGTAGAGAGATGCGTGCAGTAATGGCGGGGAATGGCCGTTGGAGCCGGTAAGTTAAAGTAAAATACTGTGAATTTATGCCCATACAAATATAGGTGAAGAACATGATCGAATCATCACAATTATACTTTTTCATGATAGCGGCATTGGCTCTGTTATTGGTCCCCGGCCCGGCTGTGTTGTACATCACGGCTCGCAGCGCGAACCAGGGACGCCTGGCTGGATTGGTATCAGTGCTTGCCATTGAAACGGCCAACTTCCTTCAGGCTGTTGCCGCGACCCTGGGACTCTCCGCGATCCTGTTATCTTCCGCGCTGGCATTTGACGTGGTGAAATATCTCGGCGCCGCCTACCTGATCTATCTGGGCGTTCGAAAGCTTCTCGTTTCTGAAGAGGGATCGGGCGAGGGAGAGATCAAAACGGAAAGCCTCTCGCGCATCTACTGGCAGGGATTTGTGATCAATTTGCTCAACCCCAAGACCGCGCTGTTCTTCTTTGCCTTCTTACCTCAATTCGTGGACCCGGGGAAAGGAAATGTCACCGCACAAACCCTGCTGCTCGGCGCGCTCTTTGTCGGCATGGCGCTCATTACGGATAGCATGTATGCCTTACTCGCCAGTTCCCTGGCGGAGAAGTTGAGAGGCAACAGGCATTTCCAAAAGGGACAGCGGTACTTCGCAGGTCTGGTCTATGTTGGTCTGGGGATCACGACCGCGTTGACGGGTTCGAAAAAGTAGTTTTGACTCACCTTACGCAGAACGTCCGGAAGGCGTCGCCGTGTCGAAGATCCCGCGCTCCCGCGCTCGCGGGGGAGCCGTGGCGACATTTCCTTGAAAAACATTGTTGCGCCGTTCCAACCTCACCTGCACTTGCGCCAGGTGCAAGTGTCGGGACGGTGCGTAAAATCAGTTTTGATAAACATGCTCAGAAACATGTGTTTACCTTATGCCAGGCATCATAACCCCTGAGCGCCCGGACACCTCCGATGCAAAGGTCCTGATTGCCGAACTGGAAACTGAACTTGCGCCTCTCTACCCGACTGAAAGCCGCCATGGCTACAGTGTGGAGCAATTACTCGCCGGAGGCGTGGCATTCTTTCTCCTGCGCGAGAACGGTACACCCGCCGGCTGCGGAGGGGTCAAATTAGTGGGGATGGAGTATGCCGAGGTTAAGCGGATGTATGTGCGGCCGCAATTTCGCGGCCTGGGTCTTGCCAGGCTGATGCTGAACCATTTGGCTGACTATGCTCAGAGTCATGGTATCGGGTTACTGCGGTTGGAAACCGGCATCCATCAGCGCGCTGCCATCCGCTTATATGAGCGCATGGGTTTTCAGCGCATCCCACCCTTTGGCGAGTACAGGGAAGACCCGCTCAGCAGGTTTTATGAGAAGCGTATTTTCAAGACATGATAAATGACACGTGAATAAGCAGGCGGATTGATATATGATTGCTCGTAGAGGAACGGGAAATTTGAGCAACGAGACCTGCCCATGAAACGCCGATATTCAACCGTGTTGATCCAGACGCCCTGCTATGAACTCATGGATGACCGTTTGGAACCGCCCCTGGGTTTACTTTACCTGGCTACATGGCTTAATCAGCACGGTCATGAAGCCCATGTAGTAGATCTTTCTTCCATTCGGCCGGAACACTGGAGACAGAGCATTCCCCGGGCCGATATCTACGGCTTTTCCACATTTACGACCAGTTTTCATCGAACGCTCGACATCCTGAAAATTGTTAAAAATATAAATCCACATGCTGTGACGGTGGCTGGCGGGCCACATGCGTCTGCTTTGCCGGAGGTTGTGTCACTGTTTTTTGACTTTGTCGTTGTGGGCGAAGGGGAGCAGGCCCTACTGCACCTGGTGGCTACCCTGGAGGCTGGTAAGAGATTGCCCTCGATCTTGCACGGGATTCCTGTGCCCAGGTTGGACGATTTGCCGTTGCCAGATTATTCCCTGGTGGACATAACCTCCTATCGCCGGATTGTGGATGGCCGCCCAAGCTTGAGCATCCTCTCATCACGCGGCTGTCCGTACCGGTGTGTGTTTTGTAACAGTATCATCATGGGGGGAGGAAGAAACGTGCGCTTCCGAACCGCAGAGAATGTGGTGGCAGAGATCCGTAAGCTCAAAGCCGAATGGGGCTTTACATCCTTCCGCTTTCAGGATGACAACTTGACTCTTAACCGGTCCAGGTTAAGGGAACTGACCGCCTTGCTCAAACAGGAGGCGATCCGCTATCGGTGCTTTGGTCGAGTAGATCATTGTACTCATGACGTGGCAGAGATGCTTTTTGAGGGCGGATGCCGGCATATCGCCTTTGGTATCGAGTCGGGTTCAGATGAGATCCTGCAAAGGATGGAGAAGAGGCAAACTGTTGATGAGATCCGCCAGGGGATTTTCAATGCCAGGGCCTCCGGGCTAAAAGTGCGGGTTTACCTGATGGTCGGCTTCCCGGGCGAGACCTGGGAAACGGTGCAAGCGACTGTGGATCTGATGCTGGAATGCATGCCGGATGAGTTTTCGGTATACCCCTTGATCCCTTATCCCGGCACGCCCATTTATCAGCAACCGGAAAAGTTTGGAATCACTGCCATCAACCGGAATTTTTCTCAATACTTCCAGGTCTGTCGTGACCGGGCCAGTGGGTATGTATTGAGAACGAATGATCTGAATGAGGTGAAGATCGCTGCCATGCGCCAGTACATCATCGAGCAATTGGAATCAACGATCACGTGGGCAGGGGATTCGAAGCTGAACAAATAGAGTCAAAGAGATAACTCATGGACAAACGAAGCTCTCCGCAGCCTGCCATCACCGTGCCAGACTTTCCCAACGTTGTAAACGTGGAAGTGTATCGGGGAAATTGTCCCTGTCGTTGCGTGCACTGTCCGGTTGGGATCGCGCTTCCGGCCCAACGAAAGCGGATTTTTGGCACCGGTGAGATACGTCTTTCACTATTCAGAAAGATTGCCGAAGAAATCAGCGCCTATTCCACTCCTGTCCTGCGCATCCATTCAACCGGAGAACCTTTGCTATGGCAGAACCTGCCCGGCGCGCTGGATATCCTGAGTGAAACAGGGGCCAGGTCATGGCTTTTTACCAGTGCCGTGACTTCCGATAAGGCTCTATTGGCTGCGATTTCTGCGGCTGTGAGGATTATCGAAGTATCGGTGAACAGCAGTTCCGCCGAGGATTATCGATCCACCAAAGGCATTGACGCGTTCGCACTGGTGATGGAGAACATCCGGTACATGCGCGGTGTGATCGGGCAGGGAAAATCCAGGAGGTTGATCGTAAGCAGGGTTGAATCTGATCGAAGGGATGTCGACAATGAATTTATACGCTATTGGAAATCGTCCAATCTTGTCGATGATGCTTTCATCCGCAGCAGGCATACGTATAACGGCCTCCTGCCAGACCTTACTCAAGGCCCACCACAGGTATTAAAAAAAGAGCCCTGTCTTGTCCATTGGGCCAGGTTCAATATTGGCCTGGATGGTCAGGCGATCGTCTGCTTCAATGAACTGTTCAAAAACGATATTGATCCAGCATTGATCCTGGGGGATATCAACACGGAGCTGATCGCAGAGGTATGGAAAGGGGCCAGGTTAACCGCTTTGCGCCGGGCAGAACTGGCCGGAGATTATTCCGAACTCACGTATAAAGATGTGCTGCCATGTAAGAATTGCACGTCCTGCCAGCCGCTGTTTGGCTCTGAACGAAAGACCAGTGAGTATCAGCTTGTACAGGTAGAGTGAAGCAATGATCAGGCTATATCGCGAGAATCCTGAATTTGACGAATATACCAAATTCGACACTCAGACAGGCAGGCTTGTACCGATCACGTTCGATGAATTTCAAAGCGCATCTGCCCAGGCAAGTTCTTCCGGAAACGGCCGGGGCTTGCAGCGGCTTCCCGGCGATGGCCTTACTATATTCCAGGGGGAAACACCGGCCACCCACACCCGGTTTCCAAGAAGGCTCTATTTTCAGATCACACGCAACTGCAACCTGCATTGTCCTTTCTGTTTCATCAAAGCGGAAACAGGCCTCGGTCACGTGCCAACAGATTCCATAAATGAAGTGGCGAAATTCATGGGGGAGAATGGTCTTATAGAGGTCCGGCTCACCGGAGGAGAACCGACATCACATCCTGATTTCATCGAAATACTGCACAAATTTCAGGAAGAAAATGTCTATGTATCCGTTGCCACGAATGGAGTCTTCAATGTGCGCATCCGTGACATGCTGGCCGAAGAAAAGAATCTGTGGCTGATCTGCTCCCTGGATGGGACACGGGAAACCCACAACAAGTATCGCGGAAATACCTACGATACCATCTTGAAGAATCTGGCGTATTTGAGGAACAAAAACCCCTCTCTACGGGTGAGAATTACAACCGTTCTGACCAGGGACAATAAAGATCAGTTGTTCGAATTGGGGAAGGTATGCCAGTCCATTGGGGCGGAAAGCATCACAGTTATCCCGCTGCGCCCTCAGGTCCGCGATCCGAACGCAAGGACCTGGATGGTGACTGCCGGTGAGTTCAAGGATGTGATCGAAGATCTTGTCGAAGCCAGGAAAGAACTGGGGATCCAGTTTACGACCACCATCGAGACAGACTATAAATCCATGATCTTTAAAGACCCCGTATTTACCAAACGATCCTCCTGTGCTGCCGGCAGGGAGGGCACCAACCTTGATTATGATGCAGCTACGGGAAAATTTCTGGTCTATGGGTGTTCATATTCACCTGCATCTGATCTGCAGGCTGCACCTGAAATGAGGACGGCGTTTCTGGCTGGCTCTTTTAACAAAGAGGATGTACATTTGTTCCTTGACATTTGGCGGGATGACAGCCGCTGGACTCTTTTTCGAGATTTGTCTCTCAAATCCGAAGATTGTAAGCGATGTAGTTACCTGGCAAATCACCTGTGTACAGGCTCCTGCCCAATCCAGAACATCGACTATTCCTCACTACAAGTGGACAAAAATGTTTTGGACCAGCTACGTCAGCAAATTGTTTCGACGGGCGAGTGGTATTGTTACAAAAGGATAGGGTGTTAGTCCGGCCTTGCCCGGTGACCATCCACTATCAGGAGATTTCATATGAGGAATGAGCAGCCATCGTTTCGGCTCACGGGCCAGGTCGCGCTTGTCACTGCTTCGGCAAAAGGGATCGGCAAAGCTTGCGCGCTGGCCCTGGCCCAGGCGGGGGCCGACATCATTCTGGGGCTTAGGAAGAAGGACTCCGCACAGGCGCTCGTCAGGCAAATTCGGAAGATCGGTCGTGAAGTCCTGCCTGTGCAGATGGACGTGACGCAGATGCAAGAGATCATCGAGGGCGTGCAAGCCGGCGTGAAGCACTTCCATCATATTGATATCCTGGTGAACAACGCCGGAATCGGGGCACCCAATCCCGCAGAACGAGTGAACGAGAAGGACTTCGATGAGACTCTCGCGGTCAATCTCAAGGGCACGTTCTTCACAGCTCAAACTGTTGGCCGCGTGATGATCAAGCAGCGTCACGGCAGGATCATCAATATCAGTTCGCAGGCGGGATTTGTAGCGCTGCCTACAGAATCGGTCTATTGTATGACGAAGGCAGCTATCTCGCACTTGACCAAGTGCCTGGCCCTCGAATGGGCGCCTTACAACATCACTGTCAATGCCGTCGCGCCTACCTTTATTGAAACCCCCGGGACAAAGAAGTGGCTGGAGAACAGTGACTTTCGCAAATCGGTGCAGAAGCGGATACCCCTCGGCAGAATCGGAAATCCCAGGGAAGTGGCGGAACCGGTCGTATTCCTGGCGTCTCCCGCGGCCTCGCTGATCACGGGCGCAACGCTCATGATCGATGGGGGGTGGACGATCCAGTAGGCGCAGAATGACCGTTGAGCAATCCTGCACCCTGCTTTAAATCCGGGACATTTTCTTTCCTCTGCTCAACTCTAGTATAATCTCCCGCATGACCCTTAAAGACCAACTGAACGAATCTATGAAAGATGCCATGAAGAGCGGCGACGAGGTACGCAAACGCACGGTGCGTATGGCACTGGCCGCGGTCAAGCAGGCAGAAGTGGATAAGCGCGTGGTACTCGACGATCTGGCTGTAACGAACCTCCTTCAAAAGGAGATTAAGAACCGCCGCGAGTCGCTGGAAGAAGCGAAGAAGGCGAACCGCGCCGACCTGATGGAGGCAAATGAAGCCGAAATCAAAGTCCTGGAAGTCTTCCTGCCGAAAGCCATGCCCGCCGAGGAACTGCGCGCCCTCGTTCAATCTGCGATCACTGAAACCGGTGCGGCCTCGCCTGCAGATATGGGCAAAGTCATGAAGATCGTCATGGCAAAAGTCGCGGGCCGCGCGCCGAATGACGTGGTCAGCACCACCGTACGCGAGCTGCTCCAAAAGAATCAGGTGTGAATGGCGCTTTTCAATTCACGTGTCGCGGAGACCCCGGGTAGCGGAGAGCTCATAAAGAAGTATCTCTCCGCGTTCTCATCCACTCCGTGGATAAGCCCGTCGCCATAATATGGGGACTCCATCCTTGCCGAATCGGCCCACCCCTCGGCGCATCCGCTTCCTTCAGATCATTCTTCTCATCCTGGTGAGCATCATATCGTACGGGGCTTTGGTATTGCCACTAACATTACAGCCGGCATTACTGCCTCTACAGGTGGGGGAGGTTTCCCCGAGCGATTTTCAGGCTCCACAGTCCTTCGAATACATCAGTGAAGTGCGGACGGAGGACGCGCGCCTGGCCGCCGAAAATGCCGTGCCGCGTGTATACACTTCACCAGACCCGTCCATTGCCCGCCATCAGATTGCGCGACTCCGCGCCTCGTTGCAGTACATTACTCTCGTCCGCAACGATGAGAATTCCACACCCGAACAAAGGAAAATAGATATCGCGTCCCTGAGCGATGTCCAACTGAATTCGGAGACGATCCAGGCTATTCTTGCGTCGACATCCACACGCTGGGAAAGCATCCAGCAGGAGTCGTTGAGCGTGCTGGAGCAGGTGATGCGCCGTAGTATCCGTGACGAGGATCTGGAAGCGGTTCAGCGTACCATCCCCTCCCTGGTCAGTCTTGAGCTGGATGAAGAACAGGCCGCACTGGTTGTGGAACTGGTGACGGTGTTTGTAAAACCCAACAGCGCGTATAGCCCCGATTTAACGGCAGCCGCCCAACAGTCCGCGCGTGAGGCGGTGCAGCCGGTGATCGAGGGATATAAA
>Ga0105095_10000824_pt1 | contig 15566 bp, 7 predicted proteins | sample PPLLak2March2015_2_FD_79180 | JGI IMG/M metagenome (GOLD analysis project Ga0105095, IMG submission 79180) | Freshwater sediment microbial communities from Prairie Pothole Lake near Jamestown, North Dakota, USA - PPLs Lake P8 Core (3) Depth... | ecosystem: Environmental > Aquatic > Freshwater >...
ACATATAGCACATATTCATTCAACGAATGGAAGATTAGTCCCAATCTGAAAAACGTTAAAATTGAGGGGAATCCTTATGAATCCGATTTCGATGATTCAGATTGGGATGAAATAATGATAAATGATACTTTAAACTTCGATTCATGCTGGATCAGAAAGGAAATTGAGCTCTCCGATGAAATTCTTGGACAACCTGTAAAGGGGAAGGCCCACCTTCTTTTATCCGTCGATGATTACGGCTATATCTGGATTAATGGCAAAGAAAATGGATACTTTCAATGGGATGGTGAGTTTATACTGACAGAAAAAGCGGAGCCGGGAGAGAAATTTCTGGTTGCGGTTAAAATTATAAATACAGGCGGACCTTTACGGCTGCTTAGGGCGGAATTAAATCTTGAATCCGCAAAAGAGGTACAAAGTAAAGTACGCGATTTATCGCTTGGTATGAAAACAGCCCAACGCCTTCTCAGTCTTGAAACTTACCAGACAAATGCACGGGTTAAATACGATCCGGGCACCGATAAATCCGATATTTCGAAAGATGAAAGGGTTAAGCTTTATGAACTTCTTCAGGAAGCTGCAGAGGAAATAGATGCCGATGCTCTTGATTATGGTGAAATAGAATCTTTTATGGGAAACCTTCAGGAGGTCAAGCCTAAACTTGAACCTGTAAAAGAATTCGTAAAACGGTTTACTCTTTATTTTGATGCCAATGCCCATATAGATGCTGCATGGCTCTGGAGAAAAAAGGAAACTATTGAAGTCTGTAAAAATACTTTTAATTCGGTGTTCAATGTAATGCAGGCATATCCCGGCTTCACTTATACGCAGAGTGCAGCTCAATATTACGATTGGATGGAAAAAATCTATCCCGATGTTTTTCAGAAAATTGTCGACAATGTATATAATAATAGATGGGAATTAACCGGCGGAATGTGGATAGAACCTGACTGCAATCTGATTGACGGAGTTTCGTGGAACCGTCAGCTTCTGTACGCAAAAAATTATTTTAAAACAAAATTCGGCAAGAATGTTAAAATAGGCTGGAATCCCGATTCATTCGGCTATAACTGGAATATGCCGATGATCTATAAGAATGCCGGGATAAATTCTTTTATAACTCAGAAGATTGGATGGAATGAAACAAATGTTTTCCCTTACAGAGTCTTCTGGTGGGAATCCCCGGACGGCTCGCGGATCCTTTCTTATTTCCCTTTCGATTATGTGAATACAATTACTCAGGCTTACCAGCTTGTTGATTGGCTGAGACAGTTTGAAGCAAATACAGGATTTAAGAAAATGATGGTGCTTTTCGGAGTCGGTGATCATGGAGGCGGACCGACTAAAGAAATGCTTGCAAGAATTGAGCATCTAAAAACCATAGAATTCTTCCCCAATGTTGAATACGGAATGGCCGAACAATACCTGAATTGGCTGAATGAGCAGAACCTTTCTTCTTTACCTGTATGGAAGGATGAATTGTATCTTGAATATCATCAGGGAACTTTCACAACTCAGGCAAAGATGAAAAAATATAACCGCATGAGTGAAGTTCTTTTAACCAATGCAGAAAAATTTTCTTCAATGGCAAAATTATTCGGCGGAAAGTATTATTCAGCCGATCTTGATACTGCCTGGAAATATGCAATGTTTAACCAGTTCCACGATATACTTCCCGGTTCCAGCATTGGAGAAGTTTATGAGGATGCATTGGAAGACTATTCGGATGTAATTGAAACAGGGAATTTTCTTTTAAAAAATGCTTTAATTGATTTAAGTAAAAAAATAAATACTTCAAGCGTAAAAAACGGGAGGCCTTTAATAGTTTTCAATTCGCTTGGATGGAAAAGAACGGATATTGTAACCATTGAACTTGAAAAAGGAGATATGAATGAATATACTATCCTCACTACTAGAGGAAAACAGATCCCTTCGCAAAGAATCTTAAATGGGAGATACGGCAGTAAAATAATTTTCCTCGCTGATGAAGTACCTGGTATAGGATATAAAACATTCGTTAGGAAGAACGGGAAAGCTTCATATATTAAAACAAGCTTAAAAGCAACCGAAAACAGTCTTGAAAATGAATTTTTTGCTATAAGAATTAATCCTTCAACGGGATACATCTCAAGCATCGTTGATAAAAGAAATAATAAAGAAATCTTAGCTTCGGAAGGAAATGAACTGCAGCTTCTGGAAGATAAACCTACCGCCTGGGAAGCATGGAACCTCGGGCTCACGGGGGTAAAGTATCCGCTGCACTTTGATAAACTTGAAGTTATTGAATCGGGTCCGGTTAGAGCGATTGTACGGGCATACTTCAGTTATTTGAAACCGGGAGTAAAGAAGGATTATCCTACGCCGGATTTCCCATCGTCATTTATTTACCAGGACATAATTCTTTATGCCGGGATAGACAGAATTGATTTGAAAACAACTGCCGACTGGCATGAAGAGAAAACCATGCTGAAAGCAGCTTTCACACTTACAGTAAAAGATACTTCAGCTACTTATGAAATTCCTTATGGAACAATAAAACGTTCTACTAAAAGAGAGACAAATTGGCAAAAAGCAAGGTACGAGGTTCCAGCAATCAGATGGGCAGATCTTTCCGATTACAATTACGGAGTAAGCTTGTTGAATAGCTCCAAGTACGGATACGATATAAAAGATAATGTTATGAGGCTTTCGCTTCTGCGTTCTCCCAAATGGCCTGATCCGAATGCTGATATGGGAAAACATAAAATTGATTATGCTCTTTATCCCCATTCAGGCAGCTGGAAAGAAGCAAACACAGTTATGAAAGGGTATGAATTTAATACTACCTTAATCCCATTTCTAACCGATAACCACGGTGGCGAACTGCCTTTGGAAAAAACTCTTGTTGAATTAAAAAGCGATAATCTAATTTTAACCTCTGTAAAAAAGGCCCATGATTCAGATGCATTAATATTTCAATGGTACGAATCAAAAGGTGAAGACACTGAATCAAATATTACATTGCCTAAAAGACCCAAAAAAATTTTCGAGTCAAATTTTATGGAGGAAGATGGAGAAAAGATCAGCTTCAGCGGTAATGTTGTAAAGGTGAAGACAGCAAAGAATTCTGTGAAAACAATAAAGGTTTATTTTTAATTCAATATAAAAAATTATAAAATACCGGAATCAAGAATTGAAATTATTTTCCATAATCCTTTATCCTTTACTTCAGGAATTGATTTCAACGGCGGAGCTGAGATTAAGTTTTTTCTAAGGTAATTTATTGCCTGCAGATCAAGTTCAGGTAAATTCTGCAGCCTCTTCCATATTAAAGCTGCTACTGCCGTTTTTATTGCAGCAGCTTTCACCCTAATTGAATTTTCAGAATATCTTCCCGGATGAATATGAACATATCTTTGTTCTTCATTTCCCATTCGCAGCGCCCATTTAGAACCATCTATTAATATTAGGAGCTGAAAATCCTTACCTCCTTTATGAATCCAACCGGAATAAGCTTTGTAAGAATTAATTTTATTTTTCGCCAGCTGCATTCTTATAGATGAAGATATTTCTGCAGGTGAAAGTCTGCCGGTGTATAAATCCATTTGTGAATTCCCGATTGAAAGCATTTCCTTAACAATTCCATTTAACTCATCAATATTCTTTACTCCATTAATCCGCATCCGGATATAATCCGCATGATGCTTCCAGCAGTTTAATCTGATAGGTTCAGGCACTATAAAATCATTAAGATTCATCTATTAAAAAATAAAATGCAGATATATTTTTTCAATTTGTGCCCGTAAATATTGTTAAAATTTCCCGATTTGTTAATACATTTGCGCTTATAATTTTTAAAATAAACAGATTAGGATTATTGTGGAAACAATAAAGTAAAAAAATTTTTGCCGACCGGATAATTCGGCAATTAAAATTGTTGAAAAAATTCAATTTCGAAGAATTGAATTAAGCCGTTGATTTCTGTACTAAACTCATCTTTTTTTTTAAAAAGCGTTTTTGTTGAGCTCTTTTAATTTTTTTTAAAATTCTACGCAAAACTTCCTTGCATTTAAATTTTAAAATTCTTAAATAACCGGCAAAAATGTTAAACGTTTATCTTTTTTAATGACCACAATTCTCGACGTAGCAAAAAAGGCAAAAGTATCTGTTGTAACCGTCTCCCGCTTGCTCAATAATCCCGATATTGTAAGCTCCCGAACCGCAAATAAAATATTCCAGGTAATGGAAGAACTTAATTACCAGCCAAGCCAGGCCGCACGTTATCTTGTTCAGAAAAGAACGAATACTATCGGCGTTATAATGCCTGACATAAAGAATACATTCTTCAACAGCTGGTTTCGTTTCATTGAGGAATATTCAAGTGAGAGGGATTATAATCTTGTTTTATGCAACACTGACGAAGATCCCGTGAAAGAACTTAAGTATGTGAAACTGCTGCATTCGCAAAGAGTGGACGGGGCAATAATAGCTCCAACTACAAAGGCTTCCGTTGAATATCTTTTAAAAAGCAAAGTACGTTTTATTTTATTTGACAGGATATTTAAGGAATTTAATACAAACTTTGTCTCTACCGACCACTACAAAGGTTCCTACGATGCCACGGAATATTTAATAAGACTGGGGCATAAGAAAATTGCCATTCTTAAAGGGAACGGGACCTTATACCCCGATGTAGAAAGATTTGCCGGGTTTAAGAATGCAATGAAAAAGTATAATATTAGAATTGATACTGATCTAATATTAAACTGTGAATTCAATGAAGATAAGGCGCTGCTGGCAACTAAACTTCTGCTTCAGAGGACCGAAAAGCCTACAGTTATTTTTCCGTTTAATGGTTTAATGTCAGTCGGAGTAATTAAAGCAATTCAGCAGTTAAAGCTCTCAATCCCGGATGATATTTCACTTTTAAGTTTTGATGAAATTCCCGGTTCGGATATTTTCAGACCGGAAATTACTCATATAATGCAGCCGGTTAATACATTAGGGAAAGATATAATGATTGCAATGATTAATATAATTAGCCATAATTCAAAACAGGTCAAAATTTTTCAGAATCCGGAATTGATAATCGGAAATTCAGTAAAGAAACTTTTAAACTAAAACGAGAAAATATATTCAACCTTGTTACTTTACATCAAAATAAAAATTTCAAAGGGGAACCATCCGCATGTGCTTTACGCTCATTCCCGAGATGCAAATTTCATTTATAAAAATATTGGGTTCATAGCTGGAAGGAGTAATCACTTATGAAAAAACTGGAACTAATTCTGCTTTTTTTAATTTCCTCAGTATTAGTGATATATCCCGGGACTACAGGGAAAATAGCAGGGATTGTTACTGAAAAAGCCACTGGAGATCCGATACCTGGGGCAAATATTATAATTCAGGGAACATCATTAGGTGCAGCCTCCAATGTTAATGGCGAATATACAATTTTGTATGTTCCGCCCGGAACTTACAATGTACAGGTTTCTGTTATTGGCTACACAAAAGTTACCATCAGCGATGTTAGAGTTTTTATTGATCAGACAGCACGTGTGGATGTCTCTCTTGAAGAAGAGACTATTCAGGTTGGTGAAGTTGTAATTACAGCTGACCGGAATACAATTAGACCAGATGTAGCTACAAGTGTAACAGAAGTATCAGATAAAGAGATTCAAGATCTGCCTATAAGCAGCGTTATAAGTGCAATTGGGCTTCAAGCCGGAATCAGGGGCGGCTGGAGTTCTTTTACGGACGGTTCATCTCAGCCGACTTTTATTACGGATAATTATAAACGGGGGAATGTAAGTGTGCAAGGAGGATTGAATATTCGCGGTGGCGGAGGGGAGAATATTCTTTTTGAAATGGATGGCGTTACATTACGGGATCCTAGAAACAATGAACCAATGACTAAACTGCCTTTAAGTTCTGTTAAAGAAATCTCTGTGGAGAGAGGTGGTTTCCAAGCTGAATACGGTCAGGTTCGTTCAGGTATTGTAAACGTCGTCACCAAGGAAGGAAGTTCCCAAAGTTATTCCGGAAACATTCAAGTTAGGTACAGTCCCCCCGCACCAAAGTATTGGAGAGGTAGTGGTATTAGAGATCTTCTTGATCCTTATTCTTACGCTTTAAGACCTTTCTTTGATGATGCTGTCTGCTGGACAGGCACTCAAAATGGAGCATGGGATCAATATACACGCAATCAATACCCGCAATTCCAGGGATGGAATCAGGTTGCTGAAAATTTAAATTCAGACAATGATCCGACTAATGATTTAACCCCACAAGGTGCACAAAGAGCTTTTATGTATGAAACAAGAAAAAGGCAAATTAATGATCAGCCCGATTACGAAATTGATGCAGGATTTGGAGGTCCGATTCCTTTTATCAGCAAATCACTTGGGGATTTAAGATTTTTTACATCATATCGAAGCAACCGGGAAATGCTGCTGTTCCCTCTAACAAGACCGGATTACAGAGATTTTGATTGGACCTTGCAAATAACTTCCGATATTGCAAAAGCAATGACACTTCGACTCTCCAGTTTGGTTGGAAAACAGTTTTCAATAAGACATAACTGGGATGCTGTGGGTATCTATTATTATCCACATTTTCCAAATGAAATTGCAAATGTAGCAAGCGGCATCAGTAGCCCTGGTGATTTAGTAGGATTATTTTCCGATTTTAATTTTTCTCTTTCTGATATTGGACATCAATCCTATGCTGCTAAACTTACTCATACTTTTAATCCAAGTACTTTTTATGAAGTATCCATTGAACATTTTAGACGTGATTATAATACCCGTCCTGCAGCATTGCGAGATACATCAGTTAAGTATGAAGTTGTTCCCGGATTTTTTGAGGATTCAAATCCTTTTGGATATTGGCCGGGAGATATAACTAGCGTTCTAGTAGGAGAAGGTTCGCATTATGCTAAAGCTCGAGACTTTACGACGGTTAATTCTACCACAATTAAAGCTGATTTAACAGCTCAGCTCAATTTTCAGAACTTAATAAAAGCGGGGATAGAATTTAACTACAATGATCTCAATTTTGATTATGGAATTATATCTTCCGCTTCTCAATTAGAGAATCTCCAAGATCCTGATAAAGGTTATTCAAACCGGGTTAAGATGCATGTATTTCCAATACGTGCTTCAGCATATCTCCAGGATAAACTTGAATTTCAAGAATTTACTGTAAATGCCGGTTTACGTTTGGATTATAGCGATTCAAGAGCAGCATGGTGGGATATAAGTCCTTTTAATCCTCGCTTTTTCCTCTCTGATAATGTGGGTAATACCGACTATAATGATCCCAATTTATTTCCCAAGAAAGAGTCTGAATCGCAATGGCAGTTAAGCCCTCGATTAGGTATATCTCATCCTATCACAGAAAATTCCAAATTGTTTTTTAACTATGGTCATTTTAAGCAGGTACCCCAATATGAAAGCATATTCAGGGTGGAGCGAAATCAAACCCGCCAAATGACAAGTTTTGGAAATCCTAATTTAATTTTAGCTAAAACTATTTCTTATGAATTAGGCTATGATCACATATTATTCGACGAGTATTTATTTCAATTAGCTGCATTTTATAATGATGTAACAGATCAACAGGATTTTACACAATATCAATCCAGGGCTACCGGTCTTTCTTATACACAAGCAACTTCAAACAATTACGAAGATGTTCGAGGATTTGAAATTACCTTGCGAAAAACAGCCGGCAGTTGGTGGTCAGGCTTTATTAACTATACTTATCAGGTAAGGACGACGGGCCATTTTGGAAGTTCTCAGATCTTTGCCAGTAAACAACAACAAGTAGATTTTGATCAGAGGACTATTAATCTTTATCAAGACCGTCCTATACCACAACCTTATGCCAGAGCAAATATTAATCTTTTTTCTCCAGAAGATTTTGGCCCTACAATATTAGGGTATCACATATTCGGGGATTTTGGATTGAATGTTACTGGTGATTGGCAGGCCGGATATTGGACTACATGGAACCCCAATGGACTCTTATCTGTTGCTTATAATGTTCAAGCTGTAGACTTCTTTGACGTCCATCTTCGTCTCGATAAAACAATTAATATAGGAAAGTTTGGCATAACTTTATTCGTAGACATGGATAACACATTAAATACTCTAAGACTGTGGAATACAGGCGATCAAGCATATATGGAATCGCTGCACTTACCTATAAGTGATGCTTATCCTAATATTCCAGGTAATGATAAAGTCGGAGAATACCGTGAACCAGGTGTCGAATTCCAACCTTTAATAGGTGTTGATAGATGGGATCAGTTACACCTGCCAGCTCCTGATAGAGCCTGGTATTATGAGATTTCAACTGGTATTTACCGGGAATACGTAAATGGACAATGGTCTCAGGTTGATAAAAGTCGTGTGGATAAGATGCTCGATGATAAAGCTTATATAGATATGCCGAACCAATCTACATTCTGGTTTTTAAATCCGCGGAGAATCTTTTTCGGATTGAGATTCTCATTCAATCTTGGCGAATAGTAAATAAAAGAGGAATCAATGAAAAAACTATTATATAAAATAAAAAATCAAAATTCTGTAATTATGTTTTTCATGCTATTTGTAGGATTCTTGATTTTATGTTTTACAAATTCAGGCTACTCTCAAGCCATCAGATGGCTTCATGTTGGAGAATTACAAGCACCTATTAATGAAATAGGAGCGGAATTTGAAAATGAGTTCCCACAAGGAAACACCAACTATTTTTCATGGCCAGCTCAATACAGTCTTGATCAAAATACAACACGAATGAAAGGATTATGGATTGGTTGCAGAAATTTCAATGATCCTGTTGAAAAAAAACTTAAAAGTGTAAAAGTAATTGGTTCGGGACCCAGAGATTTCGCCGACCGCATCAATCAGATCTTTCCGGTAGAAATAAAATTAATTGGTAGAGATGCGCATCCGGAAGTTCTTGTTGATAATGTCGAAGCAACAGATAATTTAGATTACGATTTAATGGATGAAATTGATCCAAGCTTACCATCCGACAGAATGGTTTTAGTAAAATTCAATACATCTATTGGAATATCAGTTACAAAAAAAGTAATGGCTTTCGCGAGTTCTGAACATGATAATTATTTTATTTATGATTATGTCTTCAAAAATACCGGGATATATAATCAGCAAGGAAATATTCAAGAGCAGACTTTACAAGATGTCTGGTTTTATTTCATGTACAGGTATGCTTTTGCCGGAGTAACATCATCTGGATTTGGTTCAACATGGGGGCATTTCAATACTACATGGGGACCAAATACAGTAAATCATTCATTCGGAGAGGATCCAAATAATCCTGAATTTACAGATAATGCCGGAAGTTCAATGAGGGGTTTTTATTCATGGCCTGGTCCCTTTGAGGGCTCTCCTCGCCCAAGTTATGCGGAAGATTGGGGAACTCCAAAACTTGATGAACCTGATGGCGGTACCTTGGGTACAGCTAAATATGCAGGGTGTGTAACACTTCATGCGGATTTAAGTCCCCAAAACCAAAGTAATGATCCTCTTCAACCTAAAAATACCTGGTTTTTGTCTTCCGACGGTGTTAATGTTGACCAGAACGTAAGTCAGTACAATGAATCGGAAATGCAGGACAGATATGATATTATGAGTGAAGGTCATCCATCCGTTAAGCATGATGTACTTGTTGACGATGGATATCCGGTTGACTATACTGATCCTGTCAGACAAGGTGGCGGCGGCACAAGTCAGGGACAAGGGTATGGCCCTTACACATTAGCACCGGGAGACAGCATTCGCATTGTTTTTGCCGAAGGAGTATCCGGTATTTCATGGGAAAAAGGACGAGAAGTTGGTATAAAATGGCTCCAATGGAGAAATGGATTAGGTACACCTGAGCTCAGGATGCCCGACAATTCAACAACAACCGATTACAATTTATATAAAAGAGCGTGGGTTGAATCAGGGAAAGATTCTATTATTAAAACTTTTCGTAAAGCGATAGATAATTATAATACCGATGGCTTTATTCAATCTCCTCTTCCTCCAAGTAATTTTACTGTTACTTCCGGTGGTGATCGCATTAGGTTAGAGTGGGGGGCTGCCGGAACGGATGGTTATGTAGTTTACCGTTCCCGAGGAAATGTAAGGGATTATAGAACGGTTTATGATAAAATTTGGGAAACAAATGATCCAAACATTACGAGTTTTGATGATATTTCCGCAGTACGTGGATTTGATTACTACTACTATATTCAGTCAAAAAGCGGCGGATTATTAAGCAGTTTATTCTGGACACTTACAAATACCCGTGCCACTCTCCAGAGACCGGCAGTAATAGGTCCTCCAACTCCTCCAGATGGCGATACTACATATTGGAAATTTATGACATATAAAGGGAATTGGGTTTTCGATTCTTTATACAATCGTCACGATGAAGTATCATACGGTGGTTCAAACTATGTCTGTATAATACCGGACGACAGTACCGGTGCTCCCAATCTTGATAATGTTCACTGGAAATTACCGACTAACAGAGGCGAATGGGTCTCCGGTTCTGCTTATAATGCTTATGATTTTGTCTCATATAATGGTTCAAATTTCGTAACTCCATTTTCTATTTCCGGCGGATCAGAACTGGAATTAGTCCGAGTTGTACCCAATCCTTACGATATCCGCGCCCGTTTCTTTCAATTCGGCGATCAATCAACTTATGATCGTATAGCCTTTTACGGTCTTCCTCCTGTATGCAAACTTAAAATTTTTACCGAACGCGGTGACTTGATTTGGGAAAAAGATCACGTTATTGGTACCGGTGATGAACTGTGGGATTCAAAAACTACTTACGGACAAATAATATCCAGCGGTATTTACATCCTTTATGTTGAAAGGCCTGACGGTCAATCCGTAATCAGAAAATTTGTTGTAATCAGGTAAGGAGAATATCAATGAAAAACATGATACAAAAATTTAGTGCCGGAACCCTCATAGGATTTCTTCTAATTAGCAACCTTCTAGCGCAGGATAACCAGAAACTCGCACAAAGCGGTTTTCAGTTTCTAAGTGTGGTTTCTGATGCCCGTGCTGCGGCTATGGCAGAAGCAATGACTAGTCTTGAAATCGGCTCGAGTGCGCTCTTTTTTAATCCTGCAGGTATGGCTGACATGACAGGTATATTGGATGCCTCAGCCAGTATTAACCAATGGATTGCTGATATTAAACATAATTCGGCTAGTTTAGCTATTAGACCCGCTGATGGTCAATATGGAGTAATCGGTTTAAGCCTGCAATATGTAGACTATGGTGACTTTTACGGTACCCGTGTAAATTTGAATTCTCCTCAGGGGTATGATGATACAGGCATCTTTACCTTGAATGCTTTAGCAGTTGGTGTCGGTTATGCTAAGCAGTTAACAGATAGATTTAGCGTGGGCGGACAAGTACGTTGGGTACATCAAGATTTGGGAGAGAGTATGATTGCCAAAAATACTTTTACAGATACTTCGGGTTCTCGTTTTGCGGATACATCAAATGTAAGTAATGAACTGTCACCTTTAGTATTTGATTTTGGAACTCAATTTAGGACTGGATTAAAAAGTCTTGTATTTGGAATGTCAGTAAGAAATTTCTCGGCAGAATATAAGTATGCTGAAGAAGGAATTCAGGCTCCTCTTGTATTTACATTGGGAATATCCATGAATGTATTAGACTTTGCCGAGGAAATGCCTTTTGATCAATCGCTCTATGTAAGCATCGATGCGAGTCACCATCGAGATTATCCCGAACAGGTTAAAGTCGGAATTGATTATAAAATTTTTAATGTCCTTTCCTTGCGCGGAGGTTACACTTCAAGTACTTTCGAACAAAACGGATTTTCATTTGGAGTAGGGTTATCCCAATTCGGCTTTGCATTTGATTATTCGTATACACCCTTTGGGATATTTGATAAAGTCCAAAGATTTACGGCAAGGTTCTCACTAGATGACATTTTTTCTAAATAAAACTTTTGTACCAAAATTCTTATGGTCTCAAGGAGAGAAATTATGAAAGTCCTTCATTTTTTAATTGCTGCATTTGTATTATTGGCTTCAACCATAATACTAATATCTGGATGCGAATATGATGTTGCTGAACCACAATGGGATGTAAGAGAGTTTGCTATGCCTCAGGTAAATCCAGTGATAAATTCAATAACTCCTTCTGAAGGGATTCCAGGAGCAAATACTATTTCAATTATCGGTGAAAATTTAGACGAGGTGCCTGACTCGAATATTTTGTTGGATATTCCCGGAACAGTGGTGATATCTCCCGAAATTATAGAGAAAACTTCAACTTCAATAACTATTCGGCGGCCAAATTTAGTGACTGATTCGTGTTATGTAAAAATCTGGGCAGACAGCGGAATAGTTGTAAAATACGGCCCTTTCAAGATTGATCAGGTAATAGAACCATACGGATCTTTTCTCGAAAATCAACAATTAGGCGGTATTGACATTGACAATGAAGAAAATATCTATGTAGCAGTTGGACTTACCCCTTATCCGGTTGTGAAAGTCACTCCTGGCGGTCAGAGATCAACTATTAGAGATACCACAAGCCGTACACCAACAAACCTAGTTGCTGGACAGGATGGCTATCTTTATTTGTTAAGTTCCAATAGAGTAATCGAACGGATAAATATTGTAACAGGAGAATTATCAAGCTGGCACAGACTCACTGATAATCGACAGCTAAGAGTAGGGGCTCTTGATCAATATGGAAATTTCTATGCAGGAGGTTCAAGAACTGACCTATATATAATCAGCCCTGATAGTACAAGCAGAGTCTCGGGTATGTATCAAACTTCCTCATCTGACGGTGATACTATAATTTCGTTAAAATTATATGGCGGTAGTCTTTATGTTGCAGCCGCAGGAGGGAGCGGCCGGGGAATATGGAAGCACACAATTGATGCCGCCGGTAATCTTGGACTTAAGGAAGTTGTTCTTGATTTAAGTACAGTGCCCGGTTTTGCATCAATCCCAATCAGTAGTTTTGCCGTATCTTCTGATAACAAAATATACATTGGAGCTAATTCTCAAAATTCTCTATATGTATATGATCATACAAATAATAGCATGGATTATTTTTACAAGAATATTGTACCTCCTTATGCTAAGTATTTAGTATGGGGGCAAGGAAATTTTCTGTATATGATCAGCGGTAATTTAACTCCTGCGCAAACCTGGGATTGTTACAGAATAAATATGGGAACTACCGGGACTCAATAATTATTAGTATTTTACAACGGGGATTTATGAAAACAAAAGTTTATAAATTGTTCTTACCTTTATTAGGTTTTGGAGCACTCATTTGGTTTCTTGTTCGTGTAATTCCGAAGCCAAGCAGAGCCGCTTACCCTTGCCAGCAAGCTACCTTCCCAATTGCTTCCGCTTTTGTTATTTATATCGTTAGTCTTGTTACCTCATCTTATGCTTATCTTAAATTTAAAGAGCATTCAAAAGCCGGTAACAATTGGATAGCTTCAATATTTTTATTTATAGTAATCTTAAGCAGTTTCTCTCTCCTGCAATCAGATAAACCATACAGCTATGCGAATTATAATTCTATTGTAGAAGATCCAAACCAGCCGATGGGAGTAGGTAAAGGGATTTTTCCGGGACGGGTTGTTTGGGTTCGCGATTCTTCTGCAGTTGATCAGCAATGCACAAACTCAAGCGGAGACTTCTGGTGGATGGATGCCAATACAGATCAGGTAAAGGTTAATGAAATGCTGTCCAAAGCTTTAAAAGCATTAACAGGTAAATCATCCTTAGCGGAAGCATGGGATGAAATTTTCCGGTATTACAATCAAACTCATGGAAGAGGAGATGCTGGATATACATCCGGAGAAAAAATTGTAATCAAGCTTAATCTGAATACCGGGTGTGAAGGAAGTGATAACACCCGGAATAACAATAGTCTCCTTGATACGTCTCCGCAAATTGTGTATGCTGTTTTGGATCAGCTTATTAACACCGCATGGATTGCACAGGAAGATATTGGATTTGGTGATCCCGGCAGAAATGTCGATAATATCTTCTGGAATAAATTCCATTCTGTCTTTCCGAATGTGAAATATTGGGGAGAAGGTACAGGCAGAACACCGATTGAACCTTCAAATAGTAAAGAATTTTTTTCAAGCGATGGAAATCTTCAACATTATTTGCCTAAATGCTATGTTGAAGCAGCGTACATGATTAATATTCCGGTTTTCAAGCAACACCATCGTGCAGGTATTTCTCTTGCATGTAAAAATCATATAGGAACCTTTGTCCCTTTTACTCCGGATTGGAATGTCCGGGATTCTCTGCATCACAGCTTTCCATCTTCACAAGGTAATGGGGTAGTTGATAATGGCGATTATAATCTTTACAGGTTGTTTGTTGATTTTATGGGACATAAGGATCTTGGTGATAAAACTATTCTGTACTTAGTTGACGGATTATGGAGTTCTACAAATTACGGCGATCCGCCATGGAAATGGAGGACTGCTCCCTTCAATAATAGTTATCCTGCCTCAATATTTGTTTCGCAAGATCCGGTAGCAATTGAGTCTGTTGGATTCGATTTTCTGTTCAATGAATTTTATGTTGGTAATCCAAGCGGAAATGCTTTCCCCTGTTATGAAGGAGTCGATGATTTTTTGCATCAGGCAGCCGATTCTATAAATTGGCCTGTAGATATTTTATATGATCCTGAATCCGATGGTTCCTATCTTCCAAGGAGCATGGGTGTGCATGAACATTGGAATAATCCGACAGATAAAAAATATTCTAAGAACCTCGGCACAGGTGATGGGATTGAATTAGTAACCGAAACTTTTACTTCAGTAAAGGGATATAGAAGTAATAACGGACCGGCGGAATTTTATTTAGAAAATAACTATCCGAATCCGTTTAATCCATCAACAACCTTTCGATATTATATTACTGAAGCTGTCAATTTAGATTTATCTATCTTTAATAATCAGGGTGAATGTATAAAGACCTTATTTCATGGGTTTCAAAATGCCGGAAGCTATGAAGTAGTTTGGGATGGACGTATTAACAGAAGCGTCGCAGCTTCAGGTGTTTATTATGCAAAATTTCAAGTAGAAGGTTCATATACACAAGTTAGAAAAATAGTTTTAATCAAATAATAAATTATCTTGAAATTTATTTAAGAATTATGCGTAAATCATAATGTAATGAATGATTCACATAAGGAGGTACGAAAGTTTTTTCAGATTCGAAAAAAATGATTTGATTATGTGATTTTTAATTTCCGGCAAAGATTTGTTCTACATAAAAAATGTTCTCATAACTAATTTTATTAAAACATATCTTCTGTTTATTTAATGTTTTAAATCAATTCTGAGAGTGGTGCCAATAAGAAATGAGGAAATAATTTCAATGAAACCTTCCTTCCATTCAACAATAAAAAAAATTTTACTTTGTATCTCATTGTGTCTTCAAATATCATTAGCCGATACCAACGAACAAGCTGATACTGTCTTGGCTCCTGATGTTTCAGAGGTCCCTTTAATCAATGGTA
>Ga0105095_10000825_pt1 | contig 15547 bp, 9 predicted proteins | sample PPLLak2March2015_2_FD_79180 | JGI IMG/M metagenome (GOLD analysis project Ga0105095, IMG submission 79180) | Freshwater sediment microbial communities from Prairie Pothole Lake near Jamestown, North Dakota, USA - PPLs Lake P8 Core (3) Depth... | ecosystem: Environmental > Aquatic > Freshwater >...
GTCGAAGAGAAAGATATTTTTTAAGGAATCGAGCAAGGCGGTGGAGAGTTAGTAGTTAGAATTTAGAATTTAGAAGTTAGAAGTTAGCAGATAGAAGCTTCTCACGCCAGATATTCTTGATTACTAATTCCCAACTACTATCTAATAGCCTCTATCTACTATATTCTGACTGCTGTTAAATTAAAAAATAAATGTACCTATTTTTTTATCGTTATTTATTCTGGCTTATTCTGTTTGCGCACAAATCCCGGGTGGCAATCGGTGCAGGAAACCTTATGAATGTCGAAAGGACTTTCGGGATTAGCATAGCTTGTATTCATCTTTTCCACATCCAGTCCGCAATTGGAAATGGCAGGGTGGCAATTTTTGCAGGATTTCATGGCGTTATTGGTATGCGGCTGATGACAGGCCACACAACTCAATCCCTCATGCACGCCCACCGGAGTATGGTCATTACCGGGTTCTCCCTGATGCTTCGCCTCGGGGGTATGGCACTGAAGGCAAATCCGCATCAGGGGCTCATCGGAAATGAGAATACCCTTCTGCCAGGCCTGAAGTTTTGGCAGCGAATCAGCCCGGGAATGTGCTTTTTTATTATAATCATAAAAGCCGGCCTTGGGATAAGGAGGTGGCTGATGGTAAGCTTTCCGGCCGGGTTTGGCATAATCGGGAGAGATGCGCGATTGCCCGGGTGTATGAATGCTGTGACATGCCAGGCATGGAATAGCATAACGGGATTTGTGCGGGGAAGAAATGATTTTCCAGGGACCCGTGGTATCCAGCGGGGATACCAGCGATGCCATGCTGCCTTCGTAAAACATGCCATGACAACGCAGGCATTGTTCATTGGCAGGTTCTTTCTTATTCTGCTCCTCATTCAGGAAGACATCGGTAAAATGCATGGAATGTCCACCTGTCAGCCATTTTGAGAACTCATTCTGATGACAATCTGCACACAGGTCCACCATTTTTGCTACCTGTTTTTCATCTATCCGGATATCAGCTGCAGTATCACCACGCATATGCCGTCTTACCCGACCGATTTTTTCATTCAGGCCGTGCATACCTGAACTTAAGGCTGTTCCATGACAGGTTTTGCAGTCTGTCTCACGATGAGCGGATACGGCCCAGTTTTCATATGAACTGCGTATTTCGTGACAGGAAGCACAGGTTTTTGAGGGATCCGTGGTGTTCCAGATCACAAATCCTGTTTCCAGGAAAATGAGAATCGTTATCAGGCTCAGCAGCGATATAAATAAGTATTTCCGGATGCGCTTGGGATTTTTCATTTGGATGGATCATGGATCATCGCGGCGAAAGTTAATGAAATACGGAAAATCTTGCGTAAGAATTGATGCTAATATTTTTTTTGATGCTGAGAAATGATGACAATGACCATATCCTTCCTGACTTCTCATCCCAATACCCCTCTCTGAATGTGGAGTGCAGAATTCAATGCAGTATATTCAACCCGATGGAAGCGTAAAATAAAATGTGCTTCCCAGATTTTCCCGGCTCTCTACCCAGATTCTTCCACCGTGCTTTTCGACAAATTCCTTTGGTTTAAATTAGTCATTTTTTTCGGGATTAAAAAGGACTTAGTATCTTTATGCCCCGGGGTGTGGATTCAAAATGAAACTGTTTTCAGCGGTATGCCATATCAACTATCCTGCATGGTTATAATGTCAGACTTCCGTCATGTTATTGATTCCTTTTGGTATAACCTCCGGGATCATTACAGTGGAAGCTATACCCGGCGTGTCCTTGCAGAGGCAGTTGCATTGCTGGTAGATCTTTGGCCTTATCTGGTTGCCGGCATCTTGATAACCACTTTCATTAAAATGTTCCTCAACAAGGAAAAAATTGCTATTTTTTTTAATAGCCGGCAGCATGTTTCCATCCTGCTTGCGGCATTAATTGGTGTTATAGCTCCCCTGGGAAGCTATGTGGTAATACCGCTGTCGGCATCTCTGTTCCTCCTTGGGACTCCGTTGCCGGTTTTGATGGCCCTGCTTGTTTCTTCTCCGCTGATCGACCCGAACCTTTTTATCCTTACAGCCGGTGCCTTTGGTTATAAGCTTGCCCTGGCTAGGCTTGCCGCTTCTTTCCTGCTTGGGCTGACAGCAGGTTATCTTACGCAGTGGCTCATGGGTCTTGATGTGATTCAGGAAAACAGGATCCTCAGGCAGGAAGCCCGAAGGACTGCTGCCATTCCCCTGGAAAACCCTGATGTGAATGCAATGACACGATTTTTCAAATTGCTTTCCGGAATGACGCTCTATATTTGCAAATATTTCTTCCTTGCCATCCTGCTGGCTGCCCTGATAAAGATCCTTACACCGCCCAACCTGATGATAAAATTGTTTAACGGGAACAATTTTCTGTCGGTGCTGTTTTCGACCGCCGCCGGCGTTCCTTTTTATACATGCGGCGGTGCTGCCATTCCTGTGGTGCGTGAATTGGCTGATCTTGGATTAAGCCAGGGAGCGGTGCTGGCCTTTTTTATTGCCGGGCCGGTTACTAAATTCTCCAATCTGGTGCTGATGTATGCGGCATACAATTTCAGAATATTCATGATATATATTATGACCGGGATTTTTGGAGCCTTATTGTTTGGCTGGATCTATAACATTTTATAGTTTTACGGCGTATAAAGAATACTACCCAAATCAACCACAACAAATAAGAAAATCAGTTATTGCCACCAAAGCACCAAAGCACGAAGAATATTGAATATCAGATTTTTTATTGTATTGCATTTGTTTTTTTAGTGTTTTGGTGCTTTGGTGGTTTATTTTTGAATTTTAGCGGTAAATACTAAAATTAAGGATATGAAGAAAACATGGGGATGGATTTTGCTCGGCGGTATGGCTTTGACGGCTGTTTGCTGGGATCTGGCAACATCAGATAATTATGCGTCTGAATCAGGTACATACAGGTATGAATCGGAATTTGACGTGGTTTCAGGCGCCACTGCCAAAGTGGCCATTATCCCTTCGGATTATGAAGAGCTGACGACGAAGGTATCACGAACCGTTGATCCGGGTTATGAGCAGATCGAAGCCATGGTGAGAAAAGCCCTTGAATTGCAGGGCGGGCTTGACTGGATCATCAGCAAGGGCGATAAGGTAATGATCAAGGTGAACCTGGTGGGCGGCGATAGTCCTTCGGGAGAGGGAGAAAATACCGATGTCAGGGTGGTAAAGGCTGTCATTAAAATGGTGCATGACTTTACCGAAGGTGATGTTGAAATCGTAGTTGCCGAAGGTTCAGCAAGAACGAATGACGACCCGGCTACTGCCGGCAGTGTTTGGGAAAATTCAGGTTATACCGATCTGCTCACCGATACTTACCTTACCGGAATCAATTTCAGGTTTCTGAACCTCAATAAAGCCTATGCCGATCTTGTACCCATTACTCTTGACAATAAGGCCACCGCCGCTCCGCATAACGGCAGTTATTATGTACACAAGGAAGAACTGGATGCCGATGTATTTATTTGCATACCCGTATTGAAGATCCATGACACCGGTATTACCTGTGCATTGAAGAATCAGATTGGCACCGCACCGGGAGTTTATTACGGTTATAACAAGATGAAAGGCACGCAGTATTACAGCGGACTCAAACATGACGTCGCCCATCGGCGCTGGACAGAAGAGGAAATCGTGGATTTATCTTCCATTGCCGGCATAGATCTTGTGGTTGTGGATGCCATCATGACCCTGGAATCTTACAAAACCTATAACGGGTCCAACCAGGTAAGGTTTAACACGATCATAGCAGGGGCTGATCCGGTATCCGTGGATCACGTTTGTACAAAGCTGGTATGTCTTAATCCCGATGATATTGACCATGTGGTGCTGGGTGAAAAAATGGGGCTTGGCACCAATGATCCTGAGAAAATTGAGGTGGTGGGTGCCACGATTGATGCCGTCAAAAAGAAGGTCAAGAAGAACACGTCCAATCACGGGGAATTCGGCCGGAGCAACCGCACCTGGATACTCTCAGAAACTTTTGCCGGCAGCGATATAACAAATGAATACATTGCCGGGGAAGCAAACCTGATCCCCGAAGCTGGAAAGAACGGATGGTCACAGCCCGTCTATTTCTTCGATGACCGGATTGACCTGTTGAGCTTTTATAATGATCCTTCCGGCGTTGTTACCTATGCTTTCACCTGTTTTTCAGCATTGCAGGAGGAGCAGGCCCAATTATGGCTGGGCTATGACGAGAGTATAATGGTTTATCTCAACGGTGAGAAGGTATATTCTTTTAGCGGAACAACCACTTATGCCGATGGAAGCCTGGTGAAGATAAAACCTGTGGTTACGGTAAAGCAAGGTGAAAATACCCTGCTTGTAAAGACCTACCATAATTTCGGTGACTTCAGTTTTGCCCTGAATGTCTGTGAGAACGAAAGCAATTCACTTTATGATGGAAGCAGGCTGCCGGGAATAAAATTCTACACGGCTGCAACGGGCTCTTCGAACTCAGTTAATGACGGTTATACGGCAACGGATTATAAACTTACCATTTACCCCAATCCTGCAGAGACCCATGCAACCTTCACTTTTACCTTACCGGAAGCGGGAAAAACCACACTGTCCTTGTATGATCTGAACGGACGGCATATCATGAACCTGATGGATGCCAATATGACGGCAGGACAGCATTCCTATGAATGGCAGCTAAAGGGAGCCGGCGGTGACAGGATCAAAAGCGGGACATACCTGTGTATGTTACGGTGCGGGATTTACAGGGATAAGATCAAGGTTGTTATTCAATAATTAAGAGCATTAAATATCGAACAGTGAACATCGAACGCTGAACCTGCCTGCCGGCAAGGCAGGCACTGAAGATAAGACATGGAGCATTTTATCTTCAGTATTCGATATTCGATGTTCCTTGTTCAGTGTTCATATTAATCGAGCATTACAGCTTCCTGGAGATCCTGTACAATCCCGAGGCGTGTCGTCTCAACTCCCTGGAAAATTCATCCCTGAAAACCCCCAGATCTTTGCCAGTCCATAAATCTCTTACCGCATACCCGCCTTCCAGTCCGAGTTGTTCCCATTTAACCGTGACTTTTGCAGCGTCAGGTGGCAGTGGACCGGCCGGATCTTTTGTAAACACCATAAATTCAACAGTAGCACCGGTATTTTGAACAACACAGGCGTTGTCAAGTCCCGCTGTGGCAATAAACCGTTTATACCCCGGGGGAATGTCGAATTCGATGATGGAGTTGGAGTGAGTGCCTATACCATTTGTTTTTTTCAGGTTGTTCACGATCAAATCGCCGCCTGATACACTTTTGTTCACCCTTACTTCACCCCAGCCGGCCGTTGCTTTTTTCCAGGGCAACGATGTGAGTGGCAGCGTGTCTTTCTCATTGACCAGGATGGGGTCAATCCAGTCGGCATGGTCCCAGTCAATATTATCACCTCCGTCATCCACGGCCAGGTAAAGTTTTTCGGCACCGGTAATTTGCAGATCAAGGGCAACCTGTTGCCCTCTTATTTGCCTAGTAACAAGACCGCTTGACCACAATACTTTTTCTTTGCATAGTAACACCTGGTCAACTGTATTGAACAGGGCCAGGAATTTGTCGCCGCTTGAAGGGTCATCAGCCGTCCATGCAATCAGGTCGTTGCAGGCAAATAGTTCGCGGTTATTGGTGCTGGATCTGCTGACTTCCAGTACTTCGCTGTTGGTGAGCAGCGACAGGGTAAAAGCATCATTGTCGGGCAGGTTTCCGCCAAACATAAGCGGAGAGCGGAATATGGAAAAAAGTGTCATGAGGGTTACCTGCTCATCAGGCGTAAGCCTTGCCATACGGTCATCTCCTCTTTCTGCCCTGATGCCGATATGCCCCAGGGGCAGCATGTCTGCGTCGGGCCAGGCACCCGGACTTATATAAGGTGACCACCGGCGGCATACGGCAAAATGTTCCCTGAGATGCGGCCAGTTGTCCCAGAAATCGCCCACCGTCCGCCACATATTGGCATGCTGCTGTACGTGAGGGGCATTTTCAATGGGTGTTTCACCCGGGGAAGTACTGAAAACGATTTTCCGTCCGCAGTTGTCTATGGCTTTCCGGATCATCTCTATCTCACCGGCGTGATAAGGAGAAGAGAGGTCATCGACCTTGATAAAATCCACGCCCCAGGATGCATATAAATGGAAAAGGGAATTATAATATTCCTGTGCCCCCGGCCTTCCGGCTTCAACGGTATACATATCACGGAGCCAAAGACAAAGATCGCGTTCGCTGTAAATATCCCTTGCCGTAACCTGGCTGTTTAAAACAGGGAGATCCCGTTGGACCGCTATCTTTGGTATCCCGCGCATAATATGGATGCCGAATTTCAGCCCCCTGCCATGGATGTAATCTGCCAGCGTCCTGAATCCGTTTCCATCAGTAGCCGAAGGGAAGCGGTTCACCGCAGGCAGAAACCTCCCGTATTCATCCATCGAATAATCGGGATCGGTCTGATTGTATCCATGCGCCTTATCGTTGCCAACATACCACCGGATGTCCACCACGATATATTCCCATCCGAAGGTTTTTAAATACTTTGCCATATAATCGGCATTGGCTTTTACTTCGGCTTCAGTAACGGTGGGTCCGTAACAATCCCAGCTGTTCCATCCCATCGGCGGTGTCAATGCCCAGCGGTGGAATTCCTGCTGAACATGGGTAGCTGAAGTAATTGAATCCTGACCCGTGAGCTGAGGCAGGAGAAAACTGCAGAATAAGAAAAAAAACAGTTGTTTCATAGCAGTGGTTTAAATAATATGATTCACACCCCTGCAATTTACTGAAAATTGATTAAAAAACCCCTTAAGCTTTTAACACTTAAGGGGCGTTTGAAAACCTAACGATTTGTATTAACTATATAGAACCAAGATACGAGAACCAATATATAAGACATAAGAACAAAGAACAAAGATCAAAGACAATCCAAAATCAACATATCACCAAATACTATCAGGTAAGACCGTTTTACCCATAAAAAGTATTACATCCCTCCGTCAAAATCCATTTCATTAATTTCTTCACCATTCCCGTTTCCGTTCCCGTTTCTTTTTTGCTTGTAATTGTTGATGCGGTATGACAGGGAAAGCATTACCACGGGGGATTCCCTACGCATTTCCTGGAAAGTATAAAAATTGCTACCTTCAGATGTAAACGAATTTTTGGCAGTCCTGAACATGTCGCGCACATTCAGCGTCACGCTCAGATGGTTATCCAGAAAATCCTTGCGGATGGCAAAATTGGTAAAAGCAAATCCTTTTCGTTCACCCTGCAGTGTCACACTGGGCCCGCGATACATCCCCATCACCTGAATGCGCATATCCCATTTTAATTTGAAGATCATATTGGCATTCCCGCCCCAGGAATTGGTTGTACGCGTTACATTTTCACCTTCATCTTCCCCTGAGAGACTATAGCGGAATATATTCCCGGAAAGGGTGAACAGCCACCAGCGCGTGAAATTTACATTCGCCATCAGCTCAGCCCCGGCAGAATATTCCTTATCGGCGTTTTTACTGGTATGGATAAAAATATTATTGGTGGTATCCAGTACCGTATACCGGGTGATCACATTGGTGGTATGCCGGTAAAAGGTTTCCAGTGATACATAATTCTTTTTGAAAGGGATCTGGTAATTCAGCTCAAAGGCATTGGTGAATTCCGGGTTCAGGCCGGGATTGCCCACCATGATATTCTGATTATCCATATAATCCTTGAAAGGATTCAGATCACGTTCATCAGGCCTTTCAATGCGCCTGCTATAACTCAGCTGCAACTGCATCTGTTTCGGAAGTTCACGGGTTATGTAGAAAGAGGGGAAAGCATGCAGTTTTTCATAACGGTACCCCTCATCCAGGGTGATCTGATACAAATAACGGTTATCGTATTCCACCCTTATTCCTCCCTGGTAACCAAATTTTCCCAGTTTACCCGTGTAAATACCATAAACCGACTGGATGGCATCGAGGTAATCAAGTTTGTTGCTTAATTCATTGTTTATCATCCACGCATTGCGGTCAGGATCAAAATCTTCAAAATTGTAGTCCGCCTTGTCAATGTCCCAGCGCGACTGGAATCCGGCTTCGAATTTGGTATTCTCATTGAACGGATGAACATAATCGATCTGGGCTCGCAATAGATTTTCAGTCCTCTCTTCATTGGACCGGTTCAGTGATGTCTGCAGAGCGAGCGGTTGCCAATTTATGTCAGTAAACTGTTCATTGATGGCTTCGGTTTCATTTTCAACCTCCTGGGAAAAGAACACAGAGGCTTTCAGTTCGTGAAGAGGATTCTCATATTCTTTCCTGAAATCAAGAGAAAGATCATATTCGTTTTCGCCGTCAGCGGAATTATTGTCTTCTAGGTAATACAGGACATTATTTTCCACATCATTATATTCCCTGAATTTATTATCAAAGTTCCGGGCAGCATTTCGTTTTCCATAGCGTCCCTGCAGGGTTACCGTACTTTTGTCAGTAATATAATAATCCGCACCCGCCCTCAGCGAAAAACCATCACGGCTGAATTCTCCTTCCCGGTCGGTCAGGGTATAAAACGTCGTGTCACCCTTGTAAACCCGCCTTTCAGATGTCCCTTCATTGTAAAAACTGCGTTTTGAATATTCTCCTCCCAGGAAGAAATTCGTTTTATCCTGACGGGCATTCAGCAGAAAATCGGTGGAATATTTATTCCGTGTTCCGACAGAGGCGTTTATAATGCCATTCACCCCAAGCTGTTTTTGTTTTTTCATCACCAGGTTAATGATACCGGCTGCTCCATCGGGATCATACTTCGCGGAAGGATTGGTGATGATCTCAACGCTGTGCACCGCACTGGCCGGAATCTGCTGCAGCGCTTCGCTGCCGTCAATAACACTGGGCTTCCCGTCAATAAGAACTTTGTAGTTGGAACTTCCCCTGAGGGTAACATTCCCTTCAATATCCACTTCTATGGAAGGCGTGTTTTCCAGGGCCTGGGATACGGGACCGCCTGAAGAGGTCATATCCTGCGACAGGGTGACAACTTTCTTGTCTATTTTATATTCCACCTGGTTGCTTTCTGCTACCACTTCAACGGCATCAATATCCAAAGTATTGGGATGGATTTTGAGTGTCCCCACATCCACCACCGGTTTTTGCGGGTTAATCTGGATCCGGTTAAGGCGTAATTTTTCATAACCCAGAAAACCGGCTTCAAGATAATACATACCCATCGGAAGTTCTTTGATGGAAAAGGCGCCATGATTATCAGAAATGGTGCCTGTCACCAAAGATGAATCTTTCTGCCGGTATAAGCCGAGCGTGGCATATTCAATGGTCTGGCCGGTTTTTTCATCCAACACCTTCCCGAAAATAACGCCAACTTTCGGCATATCGGAAGGATTAAAGTTTCCCTGCTGGGCCTGAACATTCAAATAGAGCAAACCCGATAAAAGCGCAAACAAAACAAAGAAAATTCTTTTCATAAATCATGATAATATATTACCCAATAAACAAATAGGAATTGAAAAGGATCAATTCAACTGTAAAATTGACAATAACGTTGCATTATTAAAACTAAAATCGACCAATCCCCTGATTAATCAGACAAGTCCGTAGAAAGAAGCCCATAACATCACCTGAATACAGCCTATCCTGGTTCCTCACTCCTGACGCCTGTTTCTGTCAGAACACCCACCTCACCTGAAGTTTGATCTCTGACCGGTTATTGCCCTGAATCTCATCCAGTCCGCTGCCCAGCGCGGAAACATCATCAACATGGGTTTGGCCCCATTTAAGCCACAGCACAAGGTTTTTATTGATATCATACCGCAACAGGACATAACTGCGACTTCCTTCATCGAAAAGCGCCGGTATGGAATATGAATACAATACATCATCTTCATACGCGTATATCCTTGAAGCATAGCCATCAGTCCTGTATAACGAATAGCGCACCGACAACTGTACCGGTAACCTGGAAAACCGGTAATCAAGATCCTGATAGATCAGAAATCCATCAGCGTGGCCGGTACTGTCACGACTGACGGTTTTATATTCCACCCGGCACTGCAGTTTCAGGTTTCGGTTGACCTCGTAACGGCAGTGCATCCTTATGCTGCTGTTGTCCTGGTTTTCGATGCGCTCCACCGGCGAATCATCATCAGTGTAGTTTACTTCTGTTGATTTGGTCCTGAAACGAAAATAAAAAATAAGGTCTTTGACAGGATTGAAATCAGCCTGCACAAGGATGTCTGAACCCGAGGAAGGTTGACGGACAGTGTATGTCATCCAGGGGAAACGATAGAAATCAGCATAGGCTGTTATTTTCCAAAACCGGAAGGGTTGAAAAGCGGTGCCGAGATACAGGGCATTTTCATTGCAGGGATTTGAGTTTTCCGATACAGCACCGGCGTACCGGGCATAATATTGCGGATCATAATAGCGCTGAAGCAATGAAAATACAATCCGCTGATGCGGTTTCAACAGGATTCCGTTGAGGGTTGCAAGGGCATGGTTACCCCAGGAAGTTTCACCAAAGAACTGGATCTTTTGGAAAGACAGGCTGTAATCAAAGCCGGCGTTAACAAGCTGATTGCCGCGGAACTCAAATTGCCGGAACAAATCCTCCGGTTGCTGTTTCATGCCGCTGTAATGGTAAGCCACAATCGTTGATCCTATTTTCAGCCACCTGTTCCGGTACGTCAGGCTGGTCCCGGCAGTGGTTTCACCTATGGCTTTTTCATCAAGGACCTCTGCAGGGGTACGGTGATATCCCGTTTGCTGAAAAGATGAAAACTCCCTGACGCCGGAAGGAAGCGTATCTGTAATATTGGCATCAACCGGTTTTGATGAAAAAAAGGCCAGCCAGGTAAGATTCCTGACTGCCACCGTTGCGGCGACACCTCTGAAAAAGATATTTTCATCCGTGGATCCGTATTTATTAAGGGTCTCCTGTCTTTTATAAAGCGATGCAGGAAAATAGGACTTGCCAAAAGCCGGGCCTGACCACAGGGTAAGGCCCTGACCTGCGGTGATCTGGTAATCACCGACCAGAAATGATTTTACCGGTCCAAGATCATTCAACTGCACATATCCTGAATAAAAATCAAAGCCATGCCGGTTTGACCCTGTAAAGAACTCCTCTCCGGCATCCTTTTCCATGGTCAGTCCCCATAACAGCCTTTTTTGAAAATGATAACGGTATTTTACCAGCACACGGTCTCTGCTTCCCGGATAACGGCTGCCGGCTTCTTCCGGTGCCACCGAATCAGGGATTTCACGGTATCCTTCAGGTGTTTGAAGGATCCTTTGCTCCTTTACAATAAGTTCATAGACTCCTTTACTCATGACATTGTTGAGATAAAGATGGTTATCAGTCATTAATTCACCGGCTCTGACAAAGGGCAGGAGACTGGCTACCGTGGTGCTGTCAAAACCGATTACCAGCTGCAGTTCATAGAGGCTCAGCAAGGGACCGTGTTCCTTCCGGTAATCGAGAAGACTTTTTATCTGGAAATCGGTGAGAAAAATGAATTTTTCAAGCTCTTCACGGCCGGCCTGGTTGAGGTTGAGCGGATTTTCCCTGAAATAGCCAAGATTATCCAGCAGGTCAGCAAAGTCCTCCGGTAGCCGCCCATCCTCTTGCATGGATTCAACAATGGATTGCATGGCAGCGGAAGGATCCGGCAGCGGATTTTGCGACAAGCCTTTACAGGCAATGCCATAAAGGATTACTATAACCATTATTGCCCTTAACATATCGTAACGTGTTAGAAAACCTGCAGCAAATTATGAAAAACTACTATGCGAGTCAAGAAAAATTTTAAAATGGATGGAAAAGGGAACAGTGGAACAGTGGAAAGGGAAAACAGTGAAAAGTGAAAAGTGAATAGTGAAAAGTGCAATCAAGGACTAAAGGGTTACATGACTGAATGACCGAAAGCCGAAAAAAACTTGTGGGTTGTTTTTATTGTCTTTATTTTTAGCGGTGAAATAAAAAACCCGTAACATGTTTACCCCCTCAGCCCACCTCTTTCAAATCATGTTGATTTCATGGATTGTTCTGGCTGTCATCATTTTTACGGTGCTGTTGTTTATTTCTGCCCCCTATGGCAGACATTTGCGTAAGGGCTGGGGGCTAAACCTTTCGAACTGCCTGGGATGGATGATCATGGAAGCACCTTCAGCCATCCTGATGCTGGTATATTATTTCACCGGCACACGGCAAAATAACATGGTATCATTGCTGTTTATTATCCTTTGGGAGATCCATTATCTGCACCGTACTTTTATTTTTCCCTTGCGCTTCCATAGCAGTAAAAAGGACATGCCCATTATGGTCGTGCTGATGGGCTTTTTTTTCAATATGGCCAATACTTACTTTAACGGTTTGTATCTGTTCCGTTTTTCTCCTGATTACCCGGTCAGCTGGTTATATGACTGGCGTTTTATCGCCGGATCAGTCATGTTCATTTCCGGCTTTGTCATTAACCAGCATTCCGATCACATATTGTTCACCCTCCGCAAACCCGGCGAAACCGGATATAAAATACCCTATGGAGGAATGTACCGATGGATCTCCTGCCCGAACTATATGGGAGAGGTTATGGAATGGACAGGCTGGGCTCTGGCAACCTGGTCGCTTGCCGGTGTTTCTTTTGCCGTATGGACTTTTGCCAACCTGGTTCCCAGGGCAATAGTCAACCACAAATGGTATAACCGCCAGTTTCCAGCGTATCCGAAGGAAAGAAAGGCGGTTATACCATTTATATTATAGACAAAAGAACAAAGAGAATAAGAACAAAGACTAAGACTTTTTTTCTGGTATTATTGAACTGATAGGGGCCGTGTTTGCCTTATGCAGGCAGCAAGCGGCTTCACTGTAAGTTAATCAAAGCTGTATTTATTATCCGGACAACAAGTCCCGCTTGGGAACCTTAAAAAATAGGGGTATTCTCCTTCCCGCGTATGAGAAAATTATTATCTTTACCGCCGTATTTTTATAAACATCTCTTATAATTATCTGTAAATCAAATATTTATAACGAATTATCCAATTATTAACAAAAAGCAATATACCCTATGTTGAATAATTTATTCTGGTTAGTTCCTATCGGATCCATACTGGCCCTTGGATTTGCATTTTATTTCTATAATGAAATGCTGAAGGCAGATGAAGGAACCGATACAATGAAAAAAATAGCCCTGTATGTCCGTCAGGGGGCTATGGCTTATCTCAGGCAGCAATACAAAGTCGTTATTATTGTGTTTTTTATCTTAACCCTTATTTTTGTCATTCTTGCGTATGTGCTGCGCATTCAGAATCCGTGGGTACCCTTTGCCTTTTTAACAGGAGGCTTCTTCAGTGGTCTAGCCGGTTTCATTGGCATGAAAACAGCCACATACGCTTCGGCCCGCACGGCCAACGCTGCTCAGAAATCGCTGAATCACGGCCTCAGGATTGCCTTCCGCTCTGGCGCTGTTATGGGTCTTACTGTTGTAGGTTTGGGATTGCTTGATATTTCCATATGGTTTTATGCGTTGAATTATATTATAGGTGCATTGGATAGTACCACCAGTATGGCTATAGCCGCAGATCCTTCGATGAAACTCATCATTATTACCACCACTACCCTTACTTTCGGTATGGGTGCCTCTACACAGGCATTATTTGCCCGTGTTGGCGGCGGTATTTATACAAAGGCAGCCGACGTAGGCGCTGACCTGGTAGGTAAGGTTGAAGCCGGTATTCCCGAGGATGACCCCCGGAATCCTGCCACCATTGCTGATAATGTTGGAGACAATGTAGGCGACGTAGCTGGTATGGGTGCTGACCTGTATGAATCGTATTGCGGTTCCATTCTTTCAACCGCTGCTTTGGGTGCGACAGGTTTTACAGCCGCGGGACTTGCAGCTGCCGGTTATGCAAGCTATGATGCCGCAACCACTCAATTCAATGCCGTTATAGCTCCTATGCTTATTGCAGCTGTAGGTATTGTTTTATCAATCCTCGGTATATTCATCGTACGTACGAAAGAAAACGCTTCACAGAAGCAGCTTCTCAGCTCGCTTAATCGCGGTGTTAATTTCAGTTCGGTCTTTATTGCCATATTCTCATTTTTAATTCTCTGGGTGTTGGATATCCCTAATTTCATGGGTGTCTGGGGTGCCATGCTTGCAGGTCTTGTAGCCGGCATCGGTATTGGCAGGTCAACTGAATATTATACATCAGCAGGTTACAAACCCACAAAACACATTGCTTCAGCTTCAAAAACAGGTCCGGCCACCGTTATTATCAACGGTATCGGTACCGGTATGATATCCACCGCCTTTCCCGTTTTAATTGTTGGTACGGCTATTATCCTGGCTTACCTGTTTGCCTCCAATTTCTCTTTTACGAACATAAGTATGGGACTTTACGGTATTGGTATTGCTGCCGTTGGTATGCTTTCCACGCTCGGTATCACATTGGCTACTGACGCTTATGGACCTATCGCTGACAACGCTGGTGGAAATGCCGAAATGAGCCATTTGGGCCCCGAAGTGCGCAAACGTACCGATGCACTCGATTCACTGGGTAATACGACAGCCGCAACCGGTAAAGGTTTTGCCATCGGTTCCGCAGCCCTGACCGCTCTTGCCTTATTAGCATCCTATGTTGAGGAAATCAAGGTAGGTCTTGCCAGGTTACCCGAAAAGGCCGCAGCCTTCCAGTCCGCAACAGGCATAGAAATTCACAATGCCGGAATTCAGGATGTCATGAGTTATTTTCACATCGACCTGATGAATCCGCGCGTTCTTGTTGGTTGTTTTATAGGCGCTATGGCAGCCTTCCTTTTCTGTGGATTAACCATGACTGCTGTAGGCCGTGCCGCACAAGCAATGGTTGATGAAGTCCGCCGTCAGTTCCGCGAGATAAAAGGCATCCTGGAAGGGAAAGCTGAGCCTGATTATGCCAGCTGCGTGGCAATTTCCACCAAAGGCGCACAGCGTGAAATGCTTTTCCCGTCGTTGCTGGCCATCACCATACCGATAATAGTGGGTATTATTTTTGGCCCGGCAGGGGTAATGGGATTGTTGATCGGCAGTACATCCACCGGATTTATCCTTGCCATTTTCATGGCTAACTCAGGGGGTGCCTGGGACAATGCCAAGAAATACATTGAAGAAGGAAACTTTGGCGGGAAGGGCAGTGAACCTCATAAAGCAGCCGTTGTTGGTGACACCGTAGGTGATCCTTTCAAAGACACTTCCGGCCCTTCACTGAACATTCTGATCAAGCTTATGAGTATGGTTTCGATCGTTGTAGTTGGTGTAACACTTGCTACATCGCTGATCTAAATAGAATTTTGTTCGCATTTATGAAGCCGTCGCTGAAAAGGGGCGGCTTTTTTTGTGAAACAGTGGAACGGTGGAACGGTGGAACAGTAGGGGCGATCCTTGTGATTGCCCTCGCTGAAGCTGTTTTTCAGTAATTTCTGATGATATCCTTTTCCTTTTCCGGAATAATAGAATGGAGCCCGAGGGTA
>Ga0105095_10000828_pt1 | contig 15532 bp, 13 predicted proteins | sample PPLLak2March2015_2_FD_79180 | JGI IMG/M metagenome (GOLD analysis project Ga0105095, IMG submission 79180) | Freshwater sediment microbial communities from Prairie Pothole Lake near Jamestown, North Dakota, USA - PPLs Lake P8 Core (3) Depth... | ecosystem: Environmental > Aquatic > Freshwater >...
ACCTGGCGTGACCTGCCGGCGGTCATGGAGCTGGAGAAGGCCGCCTTCGCGCACGACGCCTGGCCGTGGATCGATCTGCTGGCGGCGCTGACTTTCCCGGAGACCGTCCGCCTCAAGGCGCTGAGCGAGGCGGGCGTGGTGGGGGTCGCCTTCGGCGACCGGCGCAGGCATGAGGACCTGGGGTGGATCGCATCGATCGCGGTCCACCCCGCTTCGCGCCGGCGCGGCATCGGCCGGCGGCTGCTGGCCGCCACGGAGACGGCCCTGGGCATGCCCCGCATCCGGCTGACGCTGCGCCGCTCGAACGACGGCGCCCGGCTGCTGTACGAGCAGGCCGGCTACGTCCTGATCGACGAGTGGCCGCGCTACTACCGCAACGGCGAGGACGGGCTGGTTATGGAGAAGGCCCGTTCCGTCGGCGGCGTGACGGCGTGGTGACCACGGTGTCATTGCGAGGAGGCCATTCCCACCCATGTCATTGCGAGGAGGCCCGCACCCACGTGCGGGCCGACGAAGCCCCACCCTCCGTGTGGGGCTCGCTTCGCTCGCAATCCCGTTGATGCTGGGCGACTGGCCGTTGATGAGATTGCCACGCCCCGCCCTGGCGGGCGGGGCTCGCTTCGCTCGCAATGACACGCTGAGGAGAAGTACGCACATCCCATGACCCTCACCGGCCGCGACCTCCGCCAGGCCTTCGAGCTCCCCTTCGACGACCCCGACTGGCGACGCAAGTGGTTCATCGGCAGCGCCGTGCTCCTTCTGGGCACGCTCGTCCCCGTGCTGCCGTCGCTGCTCTTCCAGGGCTACCTGGTGCGCGTGATCCGCTCACGCCTGCGCGGCAACGAGGCGGCCCTTCCTGAATGGGGCAACTGGGGCGAGGCCCTCTTCGACGGGCTGCGCGTTTGGCTTGTGGGAATCCTGTACCGCCTGCCGGCCTACCTCGTTTTCGTCATCGGGCTGGGATCGATGGCGGGCATTCCCTTCGTCATCGAAACCTGGGCCGAGCGCGGGCCGAGCACCGAGCCCTTCTGGGTGGCCCTCCCCTTCCTCGAATGGGGCGGCTTCGCCCTGGCGATGCTCGCCGCCGCCCTGCTCGCCGCCGCGGCCGGGTTCGTCCTCCCGGCCGCTATCACCCACGCCATCGCTCGCGAGGACCTGGGCGCCGCCTTTCGCCCGTCGGAATGGTGGCCGATCTTCCGCGCCCGGGTCTGGTCCTACGTGCTGATCGCGGTCGCCATGGCGGCCTGCTCGCTGGCCGTGCGCTTGCTGGCGCAGGCGGTCTCGGTCACGCTCATCCTGTGCTGCCTGGTCCCCTTGATCGTCAGCCCGCTGCGTATGTACTTCGGCGTGGTCTCCAGCTTGTTGTACGCGCGCGCCTACGGCGAAGGCACCGCCTGACGTGTCCTTGCGCAGAGAGCGTAGCCCGACGAAGCCCCGCACTCTTCGCGGGGCTCGCCGTGTCCCATGGCAGGGCGTCAGCCTTCGGTCAGCGTGGCGGCCACCCGGCGCCCAGGAATCGTGATACAAGTAGAGCCGTGCTGGAGCCGCAAGACAGGAGGGTGCTCGTGTCCGAGTCTCCGCAACATACACCGTGGTTTCTGTGGCCGTTCGAGGCCATCTGGCGCCTGGTGGCCTGGATCGTCGGCCTGACCGGGCGGCTGTTGGCCGTCATCCTGGGCTTCGTCCTGCTCATCGCCGGCGTGATCCTGACGGTCACCGTTGTCGGCGCCATCGTCGGCGTGCCCCTGGCGATCCTGGGAGTCCTGCTTGTCTTGCGCGGGCTCTTCTGACCGTTCGCGGGCGAGAATCGACCGCGCCGGCATGCCTCGCCGGCGCGGTTGCGTTTCCCCTGGTTGTCGGCCGGTTCACACCGCGAACGCCCACTCGCCCTGGCGCATGACCGGCTCGATATGACCGGCCTGATCGACCCCGTCGATATCGACCTGGCCCGAACCGACCATGAAGTCGACGTGGATCAGGCTCATGTTGCCGCCGGCGGCGATGAACGCTTCATCGGACAGCGTTTCGCCGCCATCCATGGTGAACTTGTAGGCTCGGCCGAAGGCGAAATGGCTGGCACAGTTCTCGTCCAGCAGCGTGTTGTAGAACATGATCCCGGATTGCGAGATGGGCGAGCTGTGCGGCACGAGCGCCACCTCGCCCAGGCTGCGCGCGCCGTCATCGGTCTCGAGCATCTTGCGCAGCACGGCCTCACCTTGCGTGGCGCTCGCCTCAACCACGCGTCCCCTCTCGAAGCGCACGCGGAAGCCGTCGATCAGCGCGTCGCCGTAGTTGAGCGGTTTGGTCGCCGCGACCGTCCCATCCACCTCCCCCGCATGCGGCAGTGTGAAGACCTCTTCTGTCGGGAGGTTGGCGGTGAAATCGATCCCGGAGGGCGTCCTCGAACGGGCCGCATGCCATTGGTGACCCTGCGGCAGCCCGACCGTCACATCGGTGCCCGGGCCGCGGTAGTGCAGGCGGGCATACTGCTTGTGGTTGAGGTAGTCGCTACGCGCCACCAGTTGGCGCACGTGCTCTTTCCAGGCTGCGATCGGGTCGGGCTGGTCCACCCGGCAGACACGGAAGAGCGCCTGCCACAGGCGCATCTCGCGTTCGGAGGCCGGGACATCCGGGAAGACCTTGGCCGCCCAACCGGCGTACGAGGCGGCGATCACCAGCCAATTGACCAGGTTGCGCGAGGTGACCTCGGACACGGGCATGAAGTGCGACCAGGCCGTCTTCTGAGTCAGCGCCACCAGATCTGGATCCTGGTCGTTGAGGAGGTCGGGGTTGGCGGCGTGCACCGAGATCAGCGCGTCCCCGCGCCGGACGTGTTCGGCCAGGCCCTTGGCTTGCCACTCGGGCCAGAGGTCGAATGAATCCCGCGGCGCCTCCTCGAAACGGATGCGCTGGATGGCATCGTCCCGGAAGATGACATCCACATACCGCGCCCCGGCGCGATAAGCGCTGCGAGTGAGCGCCCGTGCTAGCGGAGCGATCTCGATCGGAATGCCGGCACGCCGGGGGTCGCCGATCACCAGCCGCTGCCCAGGCTGCAGGTTGAGCCCGATCTGGATGGCCAGATCGGCGTAGCGCTCAAGGTCCGCCTCGAACTGTGTTCCCATGCAAGCCTCCGCCCAGGCCCTGTCCCGGCCGACTGCCGTGCGGCCGCCCTCTTGGCCGCCGGGCCGGGGCAAGTATACTGAAAAGGCGGCACGCGCGCCCCGCTGCGCCGCCGCTCCCCGACCCTCAGGTCTCCATACGAGGCCATTCATGCGCCGTTCGGCGATCATCGCACTCCTCGTTAGCCTGCTGAGCCTGACCGGTTGCCTCGGTACACCCTCGGAGGACCAGCCGGATGACCTCGAGAGCCAGGACTCGATTGGCGATCTGGCGCCGCTCGACTTCCCCCGGCCAACGGTCGTCGACGGCTTCCTGGGTGAGTGCGCCGGACCTCTGCCCGCGCCGATCGAGGACTTCCAGGTCCGCTCCGTGCCGGCGCTTTCCGAGCCGGCCCCCAGGGAGCCATTCCGCGATCCGGTGTTCGGCACCTGTATGGTCCGCGTCACCGACCGCACTGCCGACCTGCCGCCGGATGATCCGTCGCCGGGATTGAAGAACGAGTACTCGCGCGTCCAGTCCTTCAACGCCGACGGGAGCCTGATCCTGGTCCGCAGCCTGGAAGCGCGCTGGTATGTGTACGATGCGACTACGCTGCAGCCGCTGGCCGAGGTCCCCGCTGCGCTCGAGCCGCGCTGGGATGCCGACGATCCCGCCGGCTTGTTCACGATCGATGGAACGCGCCTATGGCGCCTGGACCTCGCCGGCGGGGTACGGACTCTGGTCCACGATTTCGCCGACGATCTCCCATCCGAGGACCTGGCCGCCGTCTGGACCCGCTACGAGGGAAGCCCATCGGCTGACGGCCACACATGGGGCCTGCTCGCCCAGGATCAGGACTGGCGGCCGGTCGCGCTGCTGGTCTACGATGCCCTCGAAGATCGCCTCCTCGCTCAGCGCCCGGTGGCTGAGAATGCCTCCATCGATTCGGTGACCATCAGCCCGCTCGGAACCTACTTGCTGGTCTACCATGACGAGGTCTGCCCGGAAGGCGCGCCTGGCAGCCCGGACCAGCCCTGCGGACTGATGGTCTACGATCGCCTGCTGCAAGAAGGCCGCAGCCTGCTGCCCATCGTTGGCCACTCCGACACCGCGCTAGATGCCGATACTCGCGAGGTGTTGGTGTTTCAGGACATCCAGCGTGACGAGATCGCCATGCTGGACTTGGCGACCGGCCAGATCACACCGCTGCTGACAATCGACTTCAGCCATTCCCCGCTTGGCTTTCACTTCTCCGGTCGCGCCCTTCGCCGGCCGGGCTGGGTTGTCGTCTCAACCTACAGTGGAGCCCAGCCTTCGGCGACCTGGATGGATGACCAGGTCTTCGTGGTCGAGCTCGTCCCGGGTGGACGTGTGATCCGCCTGGCCCACACCCATTCCATCGTCGACGAGCGCCAGGAGCACGACTACTGGGCCGAGCCGCACGCCAGTACCAATCTCGACCTGACGCAGGTTCTCTTCACCAGCAACTGGGGACGGTCCGGGTCGGGAGAAGTGGAAATGTTCGCCATTCAGGTTCCCGAGGCGTGGTTCGGCACGCCGCGCTAGACCCGGGGAGGCGCCTCGCCGCTCGGGTTCGGGCCGCAATTGGAGACAACCATGAGACACTCGCCCCGCTCCATCGCGCAGACATGCCGCCATCTCCTCGGCCTGTCGGCCTCGCTGCTCGTTATGGGCCCGCTGGCCGCCCCGGCCGCCGCCGCGCCGCCGGCGCAGGCGCTCGATCCCAGCCCGCCGGGTGAGGTCGTTCGATTGGTGTTCATCCATCACTCGACCGGCGAGAACTGGTTGATGGATGACTACGGCGGCCTGGGCCTGGCGCTGGCTGAGAACAACTACTTCGTCAGCGACACCAACTACGGCTGGGGCCCGGACGCGATCGGCGACCGCACCGACATCCCCAACTGGCTGGAATGGTTCCGCAGCGAAAACACCGACGAGTTCATCCAGGCTCTGCTGCGGGAGGGCGAACAGCACGCCGCGTACAGCCGGCCGTTGCCCGATCCCGGCGGCGAGAACGAGATCGTCGTGTTCAAGTCGTGCTTCCCCAACTCGGAGCTCGGCGGCAGCCCGGACGATCCGGCCACGCCCGGCACCGACCTGACCGTCGGCAACGCCCGCTACGTCTACAACGAGATCCTGCAGTACTTCGCCACGCGCCCCGACCGGCTGTTCGTCGTCATCACCGCGCCGCCGGTGAGCAATCCGGAGTACGCCGCCAACGCGCGCGCTTTCAACAACTGGCTGGTCAACGACTGGCTGGACGAGAACAACTACCCCTTCGCCAACGTGGCCGTGTTCGATTTCTACAACATCCTCACCGGCCCGGACAACCACCATCGATTCGACGGCCAGGGGATCGAGCACGTCTACCAGGGGGGCAGGGACACCTCCTACTATCCGTCCTCGCCCGGCGACGACCATCCCTCCCCCGAGGGCAGCCGCCGCGCCACGGAGGAATTCCTGCCGCTGCTGAACGTTTTCTACAACCGCTGGCGTTCGGGCGCGCCCGTGACCGCCCCGGACCTGACCCAGGCTCCCACGGCGGCGGAGGCGGTGGCGCCCGACTCAGCCGCGTCATCGACAGCCGCCGGATTGATCGACAATTTCGACTCCGGCGCTCCCCCCGATTCGGAAGGCTGGACCGCCTACTGGGGCGAGGTCCCGGACACACGCATCACCTGCGCGCCGGCCGGCGACTTGTCGCGCAGCGGATCGTCCGCTCTGCGAGTGGAGTTCGGCGTCCCCTCCGGCAGCTGGTCGACCTGCGTCCTCTCCTTCTGGGAGGCGCAGGATTGGAGCACCTCGCCAGGCGTGCTCATCCCGCTGCGCGCCGACCGTGCCGGCGTGCCGTATGCCGTCCTGCTCTACGCCGGCGCGCCCGAAAGCCCGGAGAGCTACATCTCCTATCAGGATACGCCGACCGACAGCGTCGACGGTTGGGCGATGGTCGAGATTCCCTGGGAGACCTTCCGGCGCGTCGATTGGGAGGCGGATGCGGGGACACCCTTCGCTCGGCCGGACCAGGTCGTCGGCTTCGGCTTCGGGTTCGACGGGCTGGGTGCGGGACCGAACACCGGCACGTTGTGGGTGGACGACCTCAGCTTGATCGGCAACGCGGCAGCCGAGGCACAGCCGGAGGCTGAGGGCGAGTCCGGCGGCCTGCCTTGCCCGAGCGCCCCGGCCCTGGCCGCCCTCCTGCCTGCACTCGTTGTCCTCCGCCGCAGGCGCGTGTGACAGGCTTCGGGCACTGCCAAGTCGCCTGCGTGCCCTTCGCGCGTCGGTAAGGAGCGCAATGTCCCGCCGCGCCGCGTTCATCCCCTACCAGCCGCGAACGATCCTCAACAAGGGCAAGCGTCCGGATCACTGGTTCTGGACGCGCTACAGCGCCTATCCGTACATCGGCTGTCAGCACGGCTGCGAGTTCTGCTACTGCCGCGAGCAGAAGTACTCGCCCTACGACGATCCCAACGACTTCGCCTACGTGATCAAGGTCAAGGAGAACGCCGCGGAGTTGCTGCGGCGCGGCCTCGAGCGCGCGCCCAGGGACCTGGTCTTCACCGGGGACTACCAGCCGGCCGAGCGCAAGTACGGCATCTCGCGGCAACTGCTTGAGGTCTGCCGCGACCTGGGCTTCCCGGTATTCGTCCTTGAACGCTCACCGCTGGTCTTGCGCGACCTCGATCTTCTTTCCGAGATCAATGCCGGCGCGCCATCCGTTGTCGCCTTCAGCATCCTGAGCACGCCCGAGTCGCCGTCATCGGATCGGGTGCGCGCCCTCGAACGATTGGCGCCGGCACCCGAGAAACGCTTCGCCGCCATGGCCCAGTTCGCCAAAGCCGGGATCCTGACCGGCACCTGCCTGATGCCGATCCTGCCGGGCGTCTCCGACGACGAGGCCACGCTCGAGTCGGTCATCCGCTGGACGGCCAACCACGGCGGCCGGTTCGTCCTGGCCGGGTCGCTGACGCTGGCCGATCAACAGCGCCACTATTTCCTGAACGTCCTGCGCAACCGCTTCCCCGAGCTGCTTGGCCTATACCGTTCCGCCTATCCGCCCGGCAGCTACGCGCCGGCCGCTGGCCGCGGCCTCCAGGCTGCCCACACGGTGCGCGAGCTCTGTCGCAAGCACGGCCTCACCGACCGGATCCCCCGGCCAATCCTGCTGGGCGACAAGCGCACCCTGAACAAGCGCATCGTTGAGCGACTGGCAGGCGAGCTGTACAGCATGGAGCTGGACGGACAGCCGGGTCGCCGCATCTGGGCCCACCGCAAGGCAGCCTGGGCCATCGAAGACCTTCCGCAGGACGTTGGCCTGGTCTATCGCACGATGGGGCTCAAGGGGCTGGAGGGCATCCCCGGCGTCGGCCTTGAGCTGGCGCGCCTCGTCGAGCCGTGGATTGCAGGCGAGGCGAGCGGCGCACCGCCGCGGGCTGGCGTCGGGTGAGGTTCTGGGGCAAGATTGGGCGCACGCCGGGCCGCCGACGGTGCTGGACGGCGAGCCGATCACCAACGTCGCACCCGGGGCCGGCGGCATCGAGCGCGATCCTGCAACGATCCACTCCCACACCTTCCCGGGCGCGGCCGATGCGGGCCTACTGCAGAATACGGTGAGCATGGCGGTGGCCGCCCGCCTTGAGGCTGAGTCGGTCGTTGTCGAGGTGACCATCACCAACGACCTGACCGGGCACCATGTGCCGACCGACTCCCCGTTGCGGCAGTTGATCCTGCTGGTCGAGGCGACGGATGAGTCGGGACAGCGTCTTAACCTGGTTGACGGGCCCGTCCTTCCGGCCTGGTGCGGCACCGGTGACCCATCCGATGGCCACTATGCCGGCCTCCCCGGAACGGCCTATGCGCGCATCCTGCAGGAGTTGTGGACTGAGATCGCGCCGACCGGCGCCTATTGGAACCCGACCCGCCAGCTGAGTGACACGCGCCTGGCAGCGTTTGAGAGTGACACGACCACGTATCGCTTCTCGGCTCCACCCACTTCCGGCACCGTGAGCATCGACGCGCAGCTCTTGTTTCGCCGTGCCTTCATTCAGATCATGGAGTGGAAAGGCTGGGAGGTTCCCCATATCGAGATGGAACACCAGACAATCACGGTCCCCTAGCCGTATCCTGGTTCCCCCCCCGCGGGAGATGTCCGCTCGCGCGCCGCGACCACCATCGGAGGCCACCATGACCAACGACACCGCCCCAACCCGCCTCGCCGCATTCTGCGGTCTCCTGATCCTGGCCCTGCTGTTGACGGGCTGTAACCTTCCCTCGTCGTCCGCGGCGGCGCCGGTGCCACCGCAGGCAAGCCAGCCGCCGGTGCCGGCCGCGACCGAGACGGAGGCGGGCTGTCCGTCATCGTCGCTCATCCCGCCGGACGTCGTTGCGTCGGAGTCGCCGATCAGCGAGAGCCTGCGCCCCACCTTCGAGTGGTCGTATGCCGGAGATTGCCCGCCCGACGAATTCCGGATCGAGGCTTCCCCCGACGGCGACTTCAACGGCCCGACGTCCGTTGCCGGGACGGCACCGGCGGGCGCGGTGTCGTGGACGCCCAACCAGGATCTCTCATCTGTCACGCACTATGCCTGGCGGGTGGCCGCCGCCTCCGCCGGCGTGATCGGCGCGTACTCGCTGCCGCAGGACTTCTGGACCGGGCCGCCATGCGCGGGCGCCGACATGCATCCGCCGCAACTCGTGTCCCCGGCCGATGGGGCGTACGTTGATGACCCTTCGCCCCGCCTCGATTTCGACTACCCGGCGGGCGACTGCCTCCAGGAGTGGTACAGCCTGGATGTCGCTTCAGACCCCGGGTTCGACACGACAACGGTCCACGCGACCGTCGGCCCCTCGACCGAGTTCGATGCCGACCTCGACTACCTCGAGGACTGCACCTTGTACTACTGGCGCGCCAAGGCGGTCTTCGGGATGGACATCTCCGGGCCGTATTCGAACGTGTCCGCGTTCTACACCGACTTCAGCGGGAGCTGCGCTCCGCACACCGGGCTGCCGCGCATCGCCGGCTATGTCTGGGCCGATCACTGCGAAGCCGCCACGCCGGCCAACTGCGTCTGGCAAGAGGGCGGATTGGCCCCCGACGGCATCCGCCAGGACGCCGAGCCGGCTATGCCCGGGCTGCTGGTGCGCATCGCCCCCGGCCTGTGCACCTCGCCGGACATGGGCTGGACCACCGGGCCGACGGATGAGGAAGGACGCTATTCGCAGGTCGTCCTGCCCGACACCTACTGTGTCTGGATCTTCCGCGATCGCGACGGCAACCAGGATATCCTGGGCTCCGGCCGCTGGACTCACCCTCCGGGCGGCTACGATTTCCCCGTTCGCTACGAGATCGAGCTGGACTGGGGGGAAGAGAGGCTGGATCTGGATTTCGCCTGGGGGGCCGATTAGGCCAGAGCCCTCGCCGGCAATCCGCCCGCCGACCAGGCTCGTCTATAATCTGCCTGCGTCGCGCCTGGGCCTCCGCGGCAAGGGAAGCCGGAGCGGCGCCCGCTGCCATGAGCCACGATTCGATTCCGACCCTTCCTCAGGCCGAGCTGCTCGAGGTGGCTCAGACGATGCTCCGCCTGAACACCTGCAACCCGCCCGGGAACGAGCGGCTACTGGCTGATTACTTGGCCGGATGGGCACGGGCCTGGGACTTGGAGGCGGAAGTCCTCCCCATCGCTCCCGGCCGCGCCAACCTGCGCATTCGTCTGCCGGGTGAGCAGGCGCCGGCTTTGGTCTACTGTGGGCATCTGGACACGGTCGGGCCGGGCGAAGTCGCCTGGCAGCACGACCCCTTCGGCGGCGAGACGGCCGACGGCTTCCTGTGGGGCCGGGGGGCCGCGGACATGAAGGGCGGCCTGGCGGCGATGCTGGCCGCTATGGCCGCGCTGCGTCGCGCCGCCGTCCGCCTGCCCGGAGCCATCGTCCTGCTCGCCACCGCTGACGAGGAAGTCGACATGCTCGGCGCGGCGCGCCTGTCCGCCGAGGGCGCCCTGTGCGGCGCCGGGTGGCTGGTCATCGCCGAGCCGACCGGACTCGATCTTGTCCCCGCACATCGAGGCGTCCTGTGGCTCGAGATCTTGACCCACGGCCGGGCCGCGCACGGCTCGATGCCCCACCTGGGGACCAACGCCGTCCTGCACATGGCCGCGCTCGCCCAGCGGCTGGCCGGCCTGCGTCTGCCTGCCCCGGCGCACCCTCTCCTCCCGCCGCCGACGCTGAGCCTCAACACCATTCAGGGGGGCCAGCAGATCAACATCGTTCCCGACTTCTGTCGCGCCACCCTAGACATCCGGACGGTCCCCGGACAGGATCATGCTCAAGTATTCGAAACCGTGCGCGCCGCGGTTTCCGAGATGTCCGGCACGCTGCCCGAGCTGCGGTTTGAATTGCGCGTGCTGAATGATCGGCCGCCGGTCGATACCGCCTCAGATCACCCCCTCCTGCACGCAGCCAAGCGGGCGGCGAAACAGGCGCTGGGTCATGAGCCGCCTGTCCGCGCCGTCAGCTATTGCACCGATGCCTCGGTCCTGCTGGCCGGCGGCGCGCTGCCGACTCTCTTGTTCGGCCCCGGTGACGACCGGCTGGCACACCAGTGCGATGAGCGCGTGCCCGTCGAGTCGCTGGTGGCCGCAGCCCGCTTCTACGCCGCGCTGCCTGGGGCTGTCTACACATTGGCCGACAGAGCGCCCTCAGCCCCCTGAGAGGTGCTCGCCCGCTCTGGAGGGCCGTGATGCCGAATCCCGTGCTCGAGGTCATTCTCAACCGCAAATCGATTCGCGCCTATGAGGACCGGCCGGTCCCGCCGGAAACGCGCCGCCAACTCCTCGAGGCGGCCTTGCGCGCGCCGACCGCCGGCAACATGATGCTCTACTCGATCCTGGAGATCACCGATCAATCCATCAAGGACACCCTCGCCCGCACGTGTGACAATCAACCGTTCATCGCCCGCGCGCCGCTGGTGCTGCTCTTCCTGGCCGACTACCAGCGCTGGTTCGATTACCTCCGCCACGCCGGGGTCGAGGCGCTGTGCGCGCAACGCGGCCAGGCGCTGCGACTGCCAGCCGAGGGGGATCTCTTCCTGGCCTGCTGCGACGCACTCATCGCCGCGCAGACGGCCGTGCTGGCCGGCGAGGCACTCGGCCTGGGCTCTTGCTACATCGGCGATATCATGGAGAACTACGAGACCCACCGCCAGCTGCTCGACCTGCCGCGCTTCGCCTTCCCCATCGCCCTGGTCTGCTTCGGCTTCCCCACCCGTGCGCAATTAGAGCGGGAGAGGACCACGCGCTTCGACCGCAAGTTCATCGTCTTCCAGGACCGCTACCACCGCCTGGCGGACGGGGAATTGGACGAGATGTTCCACCAGTTCGAGGCGCGCGCCGAGGCCCACAGGGACAAGATCGACGGATTCGTCAGCGCGGCGCAGCTGCAATACGACAATAAGCTCAACGCCGAGTTCAACCGCGAGATGACCCGCTCGGTCCGCGCCCTCCTGCGCACCTGGCTGGGGGAGACGGCATGACGGCCGAGTTGAGCCCGAGCGCACGGCGCGTCCAGCAGGCGCTCGAAACGCTGGGCATGAGCTTGAGCGTGGTCGAACTGCCCGCCTCGACTCGCACCTCGGCTGAAGCGGCACAGGCCGTCGGCTGCCGCGTCGGACAGATCGCCAAATCCCTCGTCTTCCGTGGCGCCGCCAGCGACGCGGCCATCCTGGTCATCGCCAGCGGGGCCAATCGCGTCGACGAGAGGAAGTTGGCCGCCTTGATCGGCGAGGCGGTCGTCAAGGCCGGGGCCGAATTCGTCCGCGATGCGACCGGCTTCGTCATCGGCGGAGTCCCGCCCGTCGGCCACAAGCAGCCGCTGCGCACCTTCATCGACCAGGGCCTGCAGCAGTATGACGAGATCTGGGCTGCCGCCGGCACGCCGCACGCGGTGTTCCGTCTCACCCCGGCCGAACTTCAGCGCATGACGGGAGCACCGGTCGTCGCCATCGCCTGAGACGCCGCAGGTCCGTTTGATAGAATCGGTGCGCCCGAGGACGAACCCCGCCATGAGGGCGGTTACCCGGGATCGAGGGATTGCATGGCGCGTGTCGATGCTCCACTGACTGCCGAGGCGCCCACAACGGCCAAGGGCAACGATGGTCGCCCGACGAGCCGTCTGATCCCTCCTCTCCTCCTCCTATGGGCGATAGGCCTGGCCGGCGGAGCCATGATCTTGTGGGCGACGCCCTGGGGCGTCGGCATTTCCCATGACAGCCTCTTCTACTTCTCGGCGGCCGAGAACCTGGTCGCCGGGAATGGTCTGTTCTGGTCCGGCGAAGGCGGCGTCCTCAAGCCGCTCGTGCATTTCCCCCCGCTCTACCCGGCGTTGATCGCGCTGCTCATCTGGGCCGGCGTGCCGCCCGACGCCGGTGCCCGCGGGCTGGCCGCCATACTGTTCTCCCTCAATGTCATGCTGCCCCCGACCCTGATCTACCTTTGGAGCAAGCGGCTCCTTCCGGCCCTGGCCGTCGGCCTGGTCCTTCTGCTCTCCCCCGTCCTGGTCGGCGCACACCTGGCCGCGCTCTCCGAGCCGCTCTACCTGCTCATCTCCACAGCGGTGATCGGCCTCACGGCCTGGGTCTCCGTCCACCCGGGGCGCGGGGGCATCCTGGCTCTCGCCTTGGCGATGTCGCTGGGGTATCTCACGCGCTACGTGGGTGTCGCCTTGTTCCTGGCAGTCCCACTGATTCTGTGCTTCTCGGCGCGCGGTACCTTGCGCAAGCGGATGACGTTGGCCGCCAGCGTCCTCGGTCTCGCCGCCGTCCCGGCCGCCGCCTGGCTTGGCCGCAACCTGCTGCTCAGCGGCTCCGCCACGAACCGGACCCTCGGGTTCCATCCGCCTGGGGGCGACGCGCTCCGGCAGTTCCTCGACGTCGTCACCGCATGGTTCGTGCCCGGAGTCCACTCGCATTGGTTGGAGGCGGCACTGTTCGGTCTGGCGCTGCTCGCTGCACTGGCGCTCACTGCCTGGCTTGTGACCCGGCGGGACGAGCGGCCGCGCCACCTCGCGATTCTCGCCCTGGGCTCCCTCATCTACCTGATCACCTACCTGCTCGGCCTGCTGGCCTCCTTGACCCTCTTTGACGCCTCCACGCGCATCGATAGCCGCATCCTCACGCCCGTCTTCCTGGCCGGGGTTATCGCCTGGTTCAGTCTGCTGGGCGCGCTGCCGGCCGGCCGCCGCTGGCGTTGGATCCCGGCGCTGGCAACGGGCGCCCTGCTGCTCCTCACAGCCCGGTATTCGCTGGGAGCTTTGAGTAACACACTGCAGACGGCGCGGCTGGAGGGGATGGGCTTCGCCGGCCGCGCCTGGCATGAATCGGAGACCCTCGGCTGGATTCGGGGACTGCCCCCCTCAACCATCGTCTACTCGGACCAACCCACCGCGCTCGAATACTGGACCTCGCGCCCGGCCCGCTCCATCCCTCAACGGCTGGATCCGGTGACGCGCCTTGAGCGAGGGGACTATCCTGCGCGCATGGAGTCCCTGCGTCAGGATCTGCTCAATCAAGGAGCAGTAATGGTCCTGTTCTACCCTGCGGCTCTCCCCGAGGAGAGCGCTAGCTTCGAGGACCTGACTCGCGGGCTTGAGCTTCTTCTCGAGGCGTCCGATGCGTCGGTCTACGGAGGCCCGGCGAGCCCTGGCTCGACGCCCCGCCGCTGATGATGCGCTCGCCCGCTCTGCGCCCTATCTCGCATCGACGAGTCTGGTGTTGGGCCGGCAACCCCAGAGAGTAAGGGTCTCCTCGGATGGGCAGTGAAGGCATCCCACAGGAAGCGCACGTCGGCGTGCGCCGCTGGGCCGTCTCGCCCGGATTCCGCTGGATCTTGGGATTGGAGCCGCGTCGCTTGCCCTAACGGCTTTCACCGTCTACGACCAGGTATTCAACCGAACCGGGCTCGCGTTCCTGTTGGATGAGCAGTTGCGATTCCATCGCTGGATCATCGAAGGCACGTCCACAGACCGGCGGCAGTGCCGGGTACTTACGGCCCACTTGAGATAGACGGTCGCTCGAGCTGCAACCTCTCTGGGCGTCGATCTAGCTCTTGTCAGCACGCACCAGCGACATCGACCCGTAAAGCTCTCGCCATCCGGGGCTGACTCTCATCGTCCCGTCGGCAGCGCCTCGAACAACGCGCGGCCCACGCGGTCTTCCGGCTCGCCCCGGCCGAGCATCCGCGCATGACCGGCGGATCGGTTGATGAGATCGCTGCTGGACGCTGAGACCGCGAAGGAACCTTCGCCCTTTTCGCATTCTTATCCCCCGCAATGCGCCACAACGAGAATCCAGCGGCCCGAGGGTTGTCCTCGGGCCGCTGAACACCTCCCTCCGCGGCGCTAGCGCCTGCGCACCGCACGCAGGATCAACAACAACACCACCGCGCCGACGAAGGCCGTGATCAGGCTCCCAATGAAGCCGCCGCCCGGCCAAAAACCGATCACGCCGAACAGCCAGCCACCCCGCAGGGCGCCCAGGATGCCGACCACGATCGCGCCGACCAGATCAAGGCCAATGCCCTTGACCACCACGTCGGCCAGTACGCCGGCCAGACCACCAACGATCACCCACCCAACAACGTCACCGAGATCGATCGCTACCTCTCCTCTCCTTGGCCTTGCGCGATCCCCTCAACTTGGTTGGTTCTGCCAGCTCCCGAAGTTGGAGTGGCCGAATCCCCTCACTTCAGTCGAACGCGCGGCTCCCTCGGCTCCTGCAAGCGGATCCTGCCTGGCGCGCCCGTCGCCTTCGCCCGCTTGTCGGGCCGATAGATACGCTGCGCCAGCGCCGGGACCGCCATCGGGATGGCCACCAGCGCCGCCAGGATGCCCAGCCCGCCCAGGAACACCGGCCACGGCGCCGGCTGAGGCACCTCGGGGACCAGGCCGCCCGGGTTGTATTCCGCCTGAGCCGCCGGCGGCGCGGCCGCCTCGGCCAGCGAGACGCTCAACGATCGAGTGACCCCATCTCGCAGTCCGGATAGCGATGTATAGCTCAGGACGAACTCGCTCTGCAGCTCGCGCCCCAGCCGCACGTAGAGCGCCCGAAGCGCCTCGGCCTCGGAGACGGCGCTGTAGCTCCCGCCGGCCCGCTCGGCCAGTTGTCGCAGGGCATCGACGTCCAGCCCGGCCCACTCGCCCGGCGCCCGGGCGGGATCACCCAGGCCGATGGTCGAGATCGACAACCCGGCCGGTCCGATTCCGGCCAGCGCCTGCTCCGGCGTCACCTGGCTGCTGTTGTCCATCCCATCGCTGAGCACCAGGATTGCCCGCCGTCCGTGCGCCTGCTCCAGCGCCCGGATCGCCGCGGCCACGCCGTCGTACAGCGCTGTATCGTCCCCGGCCTCCAGGCTGTCGATCGCCT
>Ga0105095_10000829_pt1 | contig 15530 bp, 13 predicted proteins | sample PPLLak2March2015_2_FD_79180 | JGI IMG/M metagenome (GOLD analysis project Ga0105095, IMG submission 79180) | Freshwater sediment microbial communities from Prairie Pothole Lake near Jamestown, North Dakota, USA - PPLs Lake P8 Core (3) Depth... | ecosystem: Environmental > Aquatic > Freshwater >...
GGCCACATCACGCTGCTCGAAGCCATCAAGTACTCGTGCGACGTCTACTTCTACCAGCTCGGCCTCAAGCTGGGACTGCCCACCCTCCTCATGGAGGCCGGTGCCCTGGGCGTGCACGATGCCGTGGGCATCGATTTGCCGAACGAACGAGCCTCGTTCTTCCCGTCGTCCACCGAGTACTTCAATCGCCGGTACGGACCCCGCGGCTGGACGAACGCCGTGACGCTGAACCTCTCGATCGGGCAGGGGGAGAACGTCCAGACCCCGCTCAACGTCGCGTACTTCTATGCGCTGCTGGCCAGCCCGACGGGTACGATGCCGCCGCCCCACCTGGTCAGGGTGCCGGGGGGCGCGCCTACCCGGGAGCTCAACCTCTCTGACGGCGTCCGCGCGGACCTCCGCACCGCGCTGGTCGCGGTCGTAGAGAGCGGCACCGGCGTCCGCTCGCGGATCGAGGATCTGCGCATCGCGGGCAAGACCGGCACCGCGCAGAATCCGCAGGGTGCCGACCACGGCTGGTTCGTCGCGTTCGCGCCGGCCGAGGCGCCTGAAGTGGTGGTGGCCGCCATCGTCGAGTTCGCCGAGCACGGCTCATTGATCGGTCCCCTGGTGACCCGCATCATCGCCCGCCACCTCCGAGGTGAGGCGGCGGCGGACTGGGGCGCGCCGACACTCGACATGCCGCGGGACTCCGCACCGGCTCCCGTACCCATCGTTCCCCAGGTTCCTCCCGATGCCCGCCCGGGACCGCGCTGACGGCATCCTCCTGCTGCTCACCGCGGCAGGGCTGATGGCGATGGGGCTGGCGGTGCTCTACTCCGCCGGCCAGACCGACGTGCCGACGGCCGCCGCGCGCCTGTGGGAGCGGCAGCTCACCTTCCTGGGAATCGGCGTCGTGGTGGGGACCGTGGTGTCCCGCATCTCCCCGCGGCTGCTCGAGTGGGCGACCCCGACGTTCTACGTGTTCTCGATGCTCCTCCTCGCCCTCACGCTCGTGGTGGGGACGGGGGCGGGCACGGCGTCGAGCTCCAAGTCATGGCTCGCGGTGGGCGGGATCCGGATCGGTCAGCCGTCCGAGCTGGCCAAGCTGGCGGTCATCCTGATGCTGGCGCGCCACCTGGGGTTCCGGCGCGAGCCCCCCGCCACCCTGTGGCAGCTGGTGCCGTCCGGACTGATCGCCGGCGCCGCGTTCCTGCTGGTGGGCCTCCAGCCTGACCTCGGGAGCGCGCTGGTGTTCGTCGGCATCCTGTTCAGCATGCTGTTCTGGGCAGGCGTGAACCCCTGGCTGCTGCTCCTGGTGGCGTCGCCGCTGCTCAGCCTCCTGTTCGCGTTCTCGACCGTGTCGTGGGGCCTCTGGATCCTCGCCCTCACGGTGCTCCTGTTCTGGCTCCGGCCCTACCTGATGGAGGGGCTCACGGTCTGGCTCACGAACGTCGGGATGGGCATCATCGCCCTGTCGCTCTGGAACCGGCTCGCCCCCTACCAGCAGAACCGCCTGCTGTCGTTCCTGAATCCCGAGGTGGATCCCCGCGCTACCGGTTGGCACATCATCCAGTCCAAGGTGGCCATCGGGTCGGGCGGGCTGCTCGGGAAGGGGTTCACGCAGGGCACGCAGAAGCGGCTGGCCTTCCTGCCGGAGCAAGCCACGGACTTCATCTACTCGGTGGTTGGCGAGGAGATGGGCTTTCTGGGGGTCTTCCTCTCCCTCGCGCTGTTCGGGGTGCTGCTCTCGCTGCTGGTACGGGTGGCGCGGCGGGCCACCGATCCGTACGGGAGCCTCGTAGTGTTCGGAGTCGCGGGCATGCTCTTCACCCATGTGATCGAAAACGTCGGCATGACCGTCGGGCTGATGCCGATCACGGGCATCCCGCTCCCATTCTTCTCCTACGGCGGCTCGTTCCTCCTCACGGGCTGCGTGGCGCTGGCGGTGGTCCTGCGGGTGTCGCGGGAGTCCCGGCGGGCGGGCTACGGGGACTAGGCCGGGCGCCAGGGTGGCGGCGGCGTGACGCGGGGGCCAGATTCCCAAGTGCAGGTCACCTGATCGGAGCCGTCTGTTCGTCCATGTCGTGGTTTCGCAAGGAAAAACGCGAGCGCACCACTCAGCGCCAGCGGCTGGAAATCCCGGCCGACGCCTGGGACAAGTGTCCCCAGTGCGGGCACACCGACCTGCGCGAGAAGTTCGAGCGCAACCTCCAGGTGTGCGTGCAGTGCAGCCATCACCGACGCATCCCGGCGCGCCGCTACCTCGAGGTCCTGACCGATCCCGGGTCGTTCGTGGAGCTGTACGGCGACCTCACCTCGGTGGACTCCCTCGGCTTCGAGGGGTACGAAGACCGGATTGCCGTGGCGATCCGCAAGGCGGGCCGGCAGGACGCGATCCTCACGGGGCACGCCACGATCGCCGGGCTGCCCATCGGCCTCGGCATCATGGACTTCGGGTTCATGGGCGGATCCATGGGCGCGGTCGTCGGCGAGAAGATCGCGCGGCTTGCCGGTCGTTCACTCGAGCACGGCGTGCCGCTCATCATCGTCTCCGCGTCCGGCGGGGCGCGCATGCAGGAGGGGACGCTCAGCCTCATGCAGCTCGCCAAGACCTCGGTCATGATCGCCCAGCTCAAGGACCGCGGCATCCCCTTCGTGTCGGTGCTCACCAACCCGACCACCGGAGGCGTCTCGGCGTCGTTTGCCATGCAGGGGGACGTGAACATCGCCGAGCCCGGGGCCGTGATCGGCTTCGCCGGGCCGCGGGTCATCAAGCAGACCATTGGCCAGGACCTGCCCGAGGGATTCCAGACAGCCGAGTTCCTGCTCGAGCATGGCATGGTGGATCTGGTCGTGTCGCGGCACGACCTGAAGTCCACCACGGCGCGGCTGCTGCGGATGATGCTCAAACAGCCCCCGCCCACCGAGTCCGCCGCCTGACCCTGTCGTTCACCGACGCCTGCGCTCTCCTGTTCCAGCGGACGGGCGGGGCGAAGGCGTGGTCGCTTGGCCCCACCCGCGCGCTGCTTGCCGAGCTGGGCGACCCGCACCGTCATTTCGCCGCCGTGCACGTGGGGGGCACCAACGGCAAGGGCTCCGTGGCGGTGCTCGTCGCGGGGGCGCTCCGTGCGGCGGGCCACCGGGTGGGGCTCTACACGTCGCCGCACCTGGTGGACGTGCGCGAGCGGATGCTCGTGGATGGCCGGCCCATCCCGGCCGAGGCGTTCGTTGCCTGGACCGACCGGCTGCGGCCGCTGCTCGACCCGACGGGCGCCAGCTTCTTCGAGGCGACCACTGCCATCGCCTTTGCCGACTTCGCCGCGCGTGGCGCGGAGATCGCGGTCGTCGAAGTCGGGCTCGGCGGGCGGCTCGACGCAACGAACGTGGTCACCCCGCTGGTCAGCGTGGTGACCCACGTCGCGCTGGAACACACGGAGTACCTCGGCGACACCCTCGAGGCGATCGCGGTCGAGAAGGCCGGCATCGCGAAGCCCGGTGTCCCGTTCGTGGTGGGCGAGCCCGACCCCGCGCTGGCCGGCCTGCTCGCGGCCCGGGGTGCGGAAGCCGGGGCACGGCCGGTCCTGGTGCCCCCCGAAGCCCGCTACGAAGCGGCGCTTGGCCTCGTCGGCCCCCACCAGCGCCGCAACGCTGCCGTTGCGGAAACGGTCCTCGCGTCGCTTCCCGCGGCCTGGCGTCCGTCGGGACACGACGTGGCGTCCGCCTTTGGCAGGGCTCGGCTCCCGGGCCGCTACGACCGGCGTGGGCGCTGGCTGTTCGACGTGGCCCACAATCCGGATGGCCTCGCGGCCCTTCTCGCGGCCCTGGCGTCCAACCCGCCACCGCGACCCCTGCACGCGGTGGTCTGCGTGCTGCGCGACAAAGACTGGCGCGGCATGCTGACGGCGCTGGCCGGCGCGGTGGACAGGCTGTGGCTCACCGACGCGCCCTCCGCCCCATCCGATCGCGCCTGGGACCTCCCCGCCGCGGCGGCCCTGCTGGGGCCGCGGGCCGTCGTGGAGCGCGATCTGGGCCGCGCACTCGACGCGGCGGCGCGGGGGGCGGGGACCGTGCTCGTCACGGGGTCGTTCCACACGGTCGGCGACGCGATGGCACGCTTGCCCGGCTTCCCGCCGCTCGGGTAACTTCTCGCGATGCAAGGACAGGCGCTGCCCGGTTTTCGCGACTTCTACCCTGCCGAGGCGGCTCTCCGTAATCAGATCTTCGGCGTGTGGCGGACGGTCGCCGCGCGGTACGGATTCGAGGAGTACGACGGCCCGCCCCTCGAGCCGCTCGAGCTGTACACGGAGAAGAGCGGCGAGGAGATCGTCGGTCAGCTGTACGAGTTCGAGGACAAGGGCGGGCGCCGGGTCACGCTGCGACCCGAGATGACGCCGTCGCTCGCGCGCATGGTGACGGCGCGGGCGTCGGCCCTGAAGAAGCCCATCCGCTGGTTCTCGCTCCCGCAGCTGTTCCGGTACGAGCGGCAGCAGCGTGGCCGCCTGCGTGAGCACTTCCAGCTGAACATGGACCTGATCGGGGAGTCCGGTCCGCTGGCGGATGCCGAGATCGCGGCGGCGGCCGTGGACATCGTGCGCGCCCTGGGGTTCGGACCGCATGCGGTTCGATTGAGGATCTCCGACCGCCGCGTGCTCGGAGGAATGGTCCGGCACGCGGGCGTTCCGGAGGCGTGCGTCCCGCTGGCATTCGCGGCGATCGACAAGATCGAGCGCGATCCATCCGACGTCCTCGCCGAGCGCATGATGAAGGGCGGGATTCCCACGGCGGCGGCGGACCGCGTGCTGGCGATCGGCCGGCTGCGGGGGCGCCCGGCGCTCGATGGCGCGCTGGCGGACGTGCCGCAGGGGGACGATCTCGCGGAGAACCTGTTCGCGTGCATGGACGCGCTGGCCCACATGGGGCTCGGGGACTTCGTGGATCTCGACCTCTCCATCGTGCGCGGGCTTGCCTACTACACCGGCCCCGTGTTCGAGCTGTTCGACGCCGGGCGGACGCTTCGCGCCATCTGCGGCGGCGGGCGGTACGATGGCCTGCTGAAGGCGCTCGGCGGGGTGGATCTCCCGGCGGTGGGATTCGGCATGGGCGACGTGGTGCTCGGGGAGCTGATCCGGGCCGGCAGCGGGTCCGGGGCCGAGCCGCCCGCGGTGGAGGTCTTCCTTGTGGCCGTCGGTTCGGAGGACGTCCCGTATGTGCTGGCGCTCGCCCATCGCCTGCGGGATGCGGGGCGCCGGGTTGAGTACGCCCTCAAGCCGCAGGGGTTGGGGAAGCAGCTGAAGCTCGCGGCGGCGCGGAACGCTCCCCGCGCACTGATCGTGGGTCCGGACGAGCGGGCGCGGAGAGTGGTGGTGCTTCGCGACCTGGCGGATGGAACCGAGACGCAGGTGGCACTTGAACGGGTGGAGTATGCGCTGGGGAATACGTAAGGGGCTGCTGGCCGGGCTGGCGGCCGCGCTGCTCGCGGGTTGCGAGGGGCGTGAGCGGGCGGAACCGGGTTTCACACGCGAGGAGCCCGCGGAGCCGGTGCCGCTGGTGATCATTCGGAGCGACTCAAGCCGCACCGGGGAAGGTTACCGCGTGGCCGAGGTCCACGTCCTGTTCCCGCCTGGAACGAACGAGGCGGCGGGGCGCGCCTCGTTGCAGCATGTCATCGACAGTGTCGCCGCCGTGGATACGCTGGCGGCCGCGATCCAGGTCACCGGCTTCGTCATGGGGCCCGTGGACCCGGCGTCCAACACCGCCGACGTCGTGCCCGCGCTTCGGGCAACCTGGGGGCCGACGGGCCCCTCCGGCTTCACCGGCGCCGCGCGCGGCTCGCACTACCGCACCGCTTATCTCCTGCTGCGTCCGCTCGGCAACACGGGCGACGCCGGACGCACGCCATGAACGCGGCCAAGGGCATCACGCCGCGCGCCGAGGACTTCAGCGCGTGGTACAACGACGTCATCATGCGGGCCCAGGTCGCGGACTACTCGCCCGTGCGCGGATGCATGGTCATCCGGCCCTGGGGGTACGGGATCTGGGAGCTGATGCAGGGCGCCCTGGACGGGATGTTCAAGGCGACCGGTCATCAGAACGCGTACTTCCCGCTGTTCATCCCCCAGAGCTTCCTCGCGCGCGAGGCGCAGCACGTTGAGGGATTCGCGCCCGAGACCGCGGTGGTGACGCGCGGGGGCGGCAAGGAGCTGGAAGAACCCCTGGTGGTGCGTCCGACGTCGGAGACCATCATCTACGCGATGTTGGGCAAGTGGATCCAGAGCTACCGCGATCTGCCGGTGCTGCTCAACCAGTGGGCCAACGTGGTCCGCTGGGAGCTGCGCACCCGCCTGTTCCTGCGGACCACCGAGTTCCTCTGGCAGGAGGGCCACACGGCGCACGCCACCGCGGCCGAGGCCGAAGAGGAAACGCTCCGGATCCTGGGCGTCTACCGCGAATTCATGGAACAGTGGATGGCAATGCCGGTGCTGACCGGCGCCAAGACGGACGCGGAGCGGTTCGCGGGTGCCGTGCGCACCTACGCCTGCGAGGCCCTGATGCAGGACAACCGGGCGCTCCAGGCGGGCACCTCGCACTTCCTCGGGCAGAATTTCGCGCGGGCGTTCGACGTGCAGTTCCAGACGGCGGACGGCGGCATGGACCACGTCTGGAGCACGTCGTGGGGGGTGTCCACGCGGTTGGTGGGCGCTCTCATCATGGTGCACAGCGACGACGTCGGACTCGTGTGCCCCCCCAGGCTCGCCCCCCGGCAGGTGGTGATCGTCCCCATCTGGAAGTCCGATGCCGACCGCGCCAGCACGGTCGAGGTGGCGCAGCGGCTGCGGCAGGATCTCGAGCGCGCCGGCCTGCGGGTCGAGATGGACGCGCGCGAGGGCATGAAGCCGGGCGCCAAGTACTACGAGTGGGAGGGGCGCGGCGTGCCGCTGCGGCTCGAGATCGGGCCGCGCGACGTGGCGCAGGGGCAGGTGATGGCGGCGCGCCGGATCGGGGGCAAGCAGCCGGTGCCGCTGGCGGACGCGGCGAGCGCCATTGTGCAGCTGCTCGACGGCATCCAGGCCGAGCTGCTGGCCCGGGCGCGGGCGCGTCGGGACGAGCACTCCGTGCGGGGGGTGACCAAGCAGCAGCTGATCGAGCGCATGGAGGAGGAGGCGGGCTTCGCGTACGCCGGCTTCTGTGGCGATCCCGCCTGCGAGCAGGCCATCAAGGAGCGCACGAAGGCAACGGTGCGGGTGCTGCCGGACGCCGAGTTTCGCAGCCCCGAGGCGCCCACACGCTGCGTGTGGTGCGACCGGCCCGCCGTGACCGAGGCGGTCTGGGCAAAGGCGTACTGATGCACGACCGGCAGCTCACGGCAATCGCCGGGGCCGTCGGGACACCGACCTACGTCTACGACGCCGCGCTGATCCGGGAGCGGTACGCCGCGCTCGTCGGGGCCCTCGCGCCGCGCTTCCCGTGCCAGGTGTTCTACGCGGTCAAGGCCAACAGCAACCTCGCGGTGCTCGCGCTCCTGCGCGGGCTGGGTGCCGGGGCCGACATCGTGTCCGGCGGTGAGCTGTTCCGGGCGCGGCGGGCGGGCTTTGCACCGGGGCAGATTGTGTTCAGCGGGGTGGGCAAGACCGACGACGAGCTGGCCGCGGCGCTCGAGGCCCCGATCCGCCAGATCAACCTGGAATCGGAGGCGGAGGCAGACCGGGTGCTGGCCCTCGCGGCCCGGGCGGGGCAGGTGGCCGCTGTAGGGATCCGCGTGAATCCCGAAGTCCGGGCGGAGACGCACCCGTACACCCGGACCGCGGAGAAGGGCATGAAGTTCGGGCTGCCGCTCGACCGGGTGGTACCGCTGGCCGTGCGCCTGGCGCGGAGCGGACACGCGCGTGTGACCGCGCTGGCGATGCATCTGGGATCGCAGATCGTGACGGGCGCTCCGTTCCGGACGGGAGCGGAACGGCTGGCGGACGTCGTGACGTCCGTGCGCGCCGCCGGGGTGGACACGCTCGCCGCCATCAGCGTGGGCGGCGGGCTCGGGATCGCGTACGCCGCCGACGACCCGGCCCTCGATCCCGGGGAGTTTGCGGAAGCCGTAGCACCGCTCGCCGCGGCCACGGGCCTTCCGCTCATCGTGGAGCCGGGGCGCTACCTCGTGGGTCCGGCTGGCGTGCTCCTCACGCGGGTGCTGTATCGGAAGCATGCCGGGGGCCGGGACATCGTGATCACCGACGCGGGCATGAACGACCTTCTGCGGCCGGCGCTCTACCAGGCCCATCACCCGGTGCGCCTGGTGGGTGGTCCAGACGACGCGCGAGCCGAGGTGGTGGACGTGGTGGGCCCGATCTGTGAAAGCGGCGACTTCCTGGCGCGCGACCAGTCCGTGGCCGGCGCGGAGCGCGGCGCCCTGCTGGCCATCGGCGGCGCGGGCGCCTACGGGTTCTCGATGAGCTCGCAGTACAACTCGCGGCGCCGCGCCGCCGAGGTGGTCGTGGACGGCGACCGCTGGGGCGTGGCCCGCGCCCGCGAGCAGCTGGAAGACCTGATTCAGGGCGAGGTGACGGAGCCTCGCTGGGTGAGCCAACCATGATCGACCTGCGGCACGGCATCCTGATTCTCGATTACGGCTCGCAGTACACGCAGCTCATCGCGCGGCGGATCCGCGAGGCGCGGGTCTATTGCGAGATCCATCCGCCAACGGTGACCGCGGCGTGGATCCGGGAGCGGGCGCCGAAAGGCATCGTGCTGTCGGGCGGCCCGAACTCGGTGTACGAGGAGGGTGCTCCCCAGGTGGTGCCGGGCCTGCTCGAGGCGGGGGCGCCGGTCCTGGGCGTGTGCTACGGGATGTATCTCGTGGCGCAGCTGGGAGGCGGGTCGGTGGAGCGCGCGGGGCGACGGGAGTACGGCCGCGCAGACGTCGAGGTGCGCGACGTGAGCGGCCTGTTCAGGGGTTTCGATCCGGGCGAGCGGTCGCCGGTGTGGATGAGTCACGGCGATCACGTTTCGCGGCTGCCCGCCGGGTTCGTCCACTCGGCGGCGAGCGCCAACAGCCCCATCGCCGCGTTCGAGGACCGGGCGCGGGGGCTGTTCGGCGTCCAGTTCCATCCCGAGGTGCACCATACGCCGCGCGGCGGCGAGATCCTGCGAAACTTCCTGTTCGAGGTCTGCGGGTGCGCGCCGGACTGGACGGCCGGGCACTTCATCGCCGACCACGTAGCCGCCATCCGCGAGCGGGTCGGGCCGACCGCCAAGGCTATCTGCGGCCTGTCGGGCGGCGTGGACTCTTCGGTGGCCGCGGTGCTGGTGCACCAGGCGCTCGGGGACCGTCTCACCTGCATCTTCGTGGACCACGGCCTCCTGCGGCAGCACGAGCGCGAGAGCGTCGAGCGCCTCTTCCGGCGCCACCTCGGCATCAATCTCCGGGTGGTGGATGCGGCCGAGCTGTTCCTGTCACGTCTTGCCGGGGTGACGGAGCCCGAGGAGAAGCGGAAGATCATCGGACACACGTTCATCGATGTGTTCGAGCAGGCGGCGAAGGACGTGGGGCAGGGAGTCGGGTACCTCGTCCAGGGGACGCTCTACCCGGACGTGATCGAGTCGTACTCGCCGCGGGGCGGACCGTCCGTCACGATCAAGACGCACCACAACGTGGGCGGACTCCGGCCCGACCTTCCGTTCCAGCTCATCGAACCGCTGCGCGAGCTGTTCAAGGACGAAGTGCGCAACGTGGGCCGCGAGCTGGGTCTGCCCGACGAGATGGTGGGACGGCATCCCTTCCCAGGACCCGGGCTGGCCATCCGGGTGCTGGGCGCGGTCACCCCGGCGGCGCTCGAGGTGCTGCGGCAGGCCGACGGGATCTACCTGGAGGAAATCCGCGAGGCGGGGCTGTACGACCGGATCTGGCAGGCGTTCGCGGTGCTGCTGCCGGTGCAGGCCGTGGGGGTCATGGGCGACGCCCGCACCTACGAGAACGTGGTGGCGCTCCGGGCCGTCACAAGCGTGGACGGCATGACCGCGGACTGGTTCCCGTTCCCGCCCGAGGTGCTGGGGCGGATCTCGAACCGGATCATCAACGAGGTACGGGGCGTGAACCGGGTGGTCTACGACGTGAGCTCGAAGCCGCCGGCGACCATCGAGTGGGAATAGCCTGGAGAGTGCAGATTGGCGAGCGGGAGGCGGAGCTGCTGTCCCGCTCCAGTAGTCACGCGTCAGGGCAGGGCTAGAACGGCTTCGACTCCAGCAGTGCCATGAACTCGTCGGGCGTCTTGAGCTTCGCCAGACGGTCCGGCACGTCCGACTCCTTGGCGAACTGCGCGATCTTCCCCAGCACGGGCAGGTACTGGTTCGAGACCTCGAGTGGCGGGGCCACGATCAGGAAGAAGTTGTAGACCGGCTTCTCGTCAATCGCGCGGAAGTCCATCCCGTCGGGCTTGCGGCCGAAGGCGACGCGCAGGCGGTTCACGACGAGCGACCGGCAGTGGGGAATTGCGATGCCGCGGCCGATGCCCGTCGATCCCAGGTTCTCCCGGCGCTTGAGCATCTTGAACAGCATGGCGTCCGACTTCTCGTCGAGATGCAGCAGCCCGATGAGCTCCTTGAGGACATCCTCCTTGCCGTCACCCTTGAGGGCGAGCGACACGGAGTCGGGCGAGAAGAAGTCCTTGAGGCGCATGGAGGCGTTTTTCGAAGAATCGCGGATTAAGCTAGGGATGGGTGCAGGGGGTGTCAAACACCGGTTGCTGGTCCGCTCGGCCCACTCGTACATTGTGGGACATGAAGGCCTTCCCGTACGCGGTCGCGCACGACGTGCCGCTGTTCCTGGCGCCCATGGCGGGTGTCTCCGAGCCGCCCTTCCGGCTGCTGTGCCGGTCGTTCGGGGCCGACGTCGTCGTGTCCGAGTTCCTCTCGTCGGAGGGCCTGCGGCGGGGCATCAGGAACGTCCACGACGGCGCCTACTTCACCGCCGCGGAACGGCCCATCGGCATCCAGGTGTACGGGGCCGATCCGGACGCGATGGCGGAGGCCGCGGGCCTCGTCTCCGGGCATTACGCGCCGGACTTCGTGGACATCAACTTCGGGTGCCCGGTCAAGAAGGTCGTCAAGCGGAACGGCGGCTCGGGCTGCCTCAAGGACATGGACCTCGTCAGCCGGATCATCCGTGCCGTGCGGGGTGCCACGCACCTGCCCGTGACGGCGAAAATCCGCAGCGGATGGGACGAGGCGCAGCGGAATCCGGTGGACATCGCGCTGCGCTGTCAGGACGCCGGCGCGCAGGTCCTCACGCTCCATCCCCGGACCCGCACCCAGATGTACAGCGGCTCGGCGCGATGGGAGGAGATCGCGGCGGTCGTGGACGCCCTCGAGATCCCCGTGGTGGGCAACGGCGACATCCGGACGGCGGAGGACGCCCTGCGGATGCGGTCCGAGACGGACTGCGCCGGGGTGATGATCGCGCGCGGTTCGTTCGGCAATCCGTGGATCTTCACGGCTGCGCGCGCCCTGCTGGACGGTCAGGCGCCGCCGGCGGAGCCAGATGCCGCCGAGCGGTTCGCGGTGGCCCTGCGGCACGCCCGGCTCCAGCTCACGGTTCAGGGGGACGACCGCCGCACCGCGCTCGAGTTCCGCAAGCACCTGGGGTGGTACACGAAGGGCCTGCGGGGCGCGGCCGAACTCCGGCGGGAACTGCATACGATCGAGTCCATGGCCGAGGTCGAGCGGCTGTTCGAGGCGTACCTGGCGGGCCAGCCGGTTGGCGTGTGACCCCCGAGCACATCGTCCAGATCCTGAGCGAGGTCGCTGCGGGGCGGATGGCCCCGGCGGTCGCCCTGGAAGCGCTGGGGCACTTCCCGGTGGAGGATCTGGGCTACGCCACCGTGGATCATGCGCGGCGGCTCACCCAGGGTCATCAGGAAGTCGTCTTCTGCGAGGGCAAGTCGCCCGCCCAGGTGGAGGGAATCTGCGCCGCCCTGGCCAACGCTGGCGGCGGCTTCCTCGCGACCCGGGCAGGGGCGGACACGAGCGCCAGACTGATGGAGCGGTTTCCCCGGGCTTCGGTCAACACCGTCGGTCGGACGGTGTGGCTGGCACCGGATCCCCGGCCGGAGCCAACGGCGCGGGGTACGGTGCTCGTGGTGACGGCCGGCACCGCGGATCTTCCCGTGGCCGAAGAAGCAGCGGTCACGGCGGAGGCGCTGGGCAATCCTACCGCGCGCCTCACGGACGTCGGGGTTTCGGGCATCCACCGGCTGCTCCGCAAGAGCGAGGCGCTCCGGGACGCGGCCGTCGTCATCGTCGTGGCCGGGATGGACGGGGCGCTGCCGAGCGTGGTCGGCGGGCTCGTGTCGGTGCCGGTGATCGCCGTCCCGACGAGCGTCGGCTACGGGACCGCGTTCGGCGGCGTGTCGGCGCTGCTCGCGATGCTCAACTCGTGCGCCTCGGGGGTCACCGTGGTCAACATCGACAACGGGTTCGGGGCTGCGGTCGCGGCGTCACGGATCAACCACTACTAACCCCTCACAACCGGAGCCTGGCGCCAACCTGAAGCATGGGCTTCCCGCCGGGATCGCGCCCCAAGCCCAACGTGACCCTCGCCGGGGGGAGCATTGCCGGGCGAGCCTGATACACGGTCGTCCACATGCCGAAGGGAGCGGCGATCAGCCCGCCCAGGAAGCCGTAGGCCAACGCGCCGACGAATGTCAGCGCGACCACGTCGCCCGCGTCGGCGTCGCAGAAGAAGTCCATCCACCCCTGGCACTCGCCCAGGGAGGAGAGACCGGTCACCAACCCGAGCGCACCGCCGGCGATGGCACCGATCTTCAGGCCCTTCGTGAAGGCGCTGCCCCGCACCTGGACCCGCGAGATGTCCGACCAGGCCAGCAGCGAATCACCGTAGGGTGGGCGGACGCCCTCCACGGTGACGGCCGGCCCTGTGACCTCGATGGGAACGGCTTGCCAGACGACCCGAACGCGCTGACGGCCTGCGATGCGCGGGGAGATCTGCTCCCATGCCGCGGAATCGGGCGGCAACCAGGCGGCCGGCTGGGCGGTCTGCGCACCCACGGTCGCACCGGAAGTGGCGAGAAACGCCAGCGTGATGGCGATGCGCATGATGTCCTCCGCTCGAGGGACCACGCGCAAGTTGCGGCGGATGCGTCAAGCCGTCGTCAAGACGGAGCGGTCGAGCGCGCTCAGGCTGGGTAGGTGAGCGTTCCGATGTTATCTGGTACCAAGTGCCGGACAAGCACCGTGCCCACCGCGACGAGGCAGGAGGAAGCGATGCACGTGGCGACAACGGCGTAGAGCCCCGTCACGACGTAGTACGTGACGGGCAGGAGGCTCGCAAGCACTTCCACTTGACCCCTAAGGGCAGGGGAAAAAGGGCGACAAACGTGTCGCCGGGGTCCGAGGTCCGCAAGACCCCCGGGGGCTACGGGACGAGAAGGAGCCAGCCCACGCCAACGGCGAGCGTGGCCAGCGTGATGGGCACCCCAGCCCTCAGGTACTCCGCGAACCCCAGTCGGACCCCCTCGCGCCGTGCCGACTCGGCCACGATGAGGTTCGCCACCGATCCCAGGAGCGTGAGGTTCCCGGCGAGCGTGCTGGCCATGGCCACCGTCAGCCAGGCGCGTTCAGGTGCCGGCAGGGTCGGGATTGTTGGCTCGAGGAGCAACACGGCCGGCACGTTCGAGACGACGTTGCTCAGCACCGCCGTCACGGTCGCGAGGCCCGGCAGCCCCGCACCGACGGTGGCACGCAGCCACCCGAACAGCGCGGCACTCATGCCGGTCGTTTCGGCGCCGCGCGAGACCACGAACAGACCGCAGAAGAAGACCAGCAGACCCCAGTCGATCTCCTGGAACACGTGCTCCGGAGCGAGCCGGCGGGTGACGAGCAGCAGGGATGCCGCGATCAGCGCCGCGAGCGGTGGGGTGACGCCCGCGACGAGGGCCAGGAGCAGCGCGGCTGTGGCAACGGTCGACTTCCACAGGAGGGGCCGATAGACCTTTGGCTCGGGTGGCCGCGTGGCCACCAGGCGCGGGGCCAGGTCCGACCGGTACAGCACGTAGATCACGAGCCAGACCACGCCCAGCCCGACGACGGCCACGGGAGCGAGGACCGCAAAGAAGCGCAGGAACCCAATCCCCGACGCCACGCCCACCAGCATGTTCTGGGGGTTGCCGATGATGGTCGCGACCGACCCCACGTTCGCCGCGGTCGCGACGGCCACCAGAAAGGGCATGGGGGGCAGACCGCCAGCCCGGGCGAGCTCGAGCACGAGCGGTGTGAAGACGAGCACGATCGTGTCGTTGAGGAAGATCGCGGAGAGGGTCCCGGCCGAGAAGGTGACGACCGCGAGGAGCGTCCGCGGCGAGTGGGCATGCCGGGCGAGCCGGCCGGCCACGAGGTCGAAGAAGCCTGCGATGCGCAGGTTCGCGTTGAGGACCATCATCCCAAACAGCAGGGCGATGGTGTCGAGGTCGATGGCGCCCAGGGCGTCTTCGAAGCCCAGGCCGCCAGCGACGATGAAGAGGGTGGCACCCACGACGGCTATGGTGGCGCGGTTCATCCGCAGGCCCGGAATGGCACCCAGGGCGATGCCGGCCAGGGTGAGGACGACGATGGCGATGCGGAGGCCGTTCATGAGCGGCGGAAAGCTAGCGGGCGGGCGTCCGGGCGCGAGGTGGAGCGTCCGCCGGGGGTGATGTAGCTTCCTAGTTCGCGCGCCCTTAGCTCAACTGGATAGAGCACAGGCCTTCGGAGCCTGGGGTTGGGGGTTCGATTCCCTCAGGGCGCATGCGGAGCCGGGCCCACGGGCCCGGCTCCGCCGCTTCCTGCGGGTCTCTTTGTCCTCGCCGCTGGCGCGGCTTCGGATCGATTCCCTCAAGGTGCCGCTTCCTGCGGGTCTCTTTGTCCTCGCCGCTGGCGCGGCTTCGGATCGATTCCCTCAGGACGCATGAAGGCCGGGCCGCGGGCCCGGCCTTCTCATGCGTCCGCGGGATTTCCGAGCTACTCTGCGCGGAGCCCGTTGGCCGGCGGATGCGAAAACGCCGCGACGAGCCCCGCGTGGTCGGAGGGCCACATGAGGTACTGTGGCCCCTGCACGCGATCCGACGGGACCTCACCCACGCGGTAGATACTGCCCTGCAGGCCGGCCGTGGGGTGGCCGATGCCGCGCGCGAAGACGAAGTCGATCCGCTTCGTGAACTGCGTGGTGGGGTTCGACAGGTCGTACAGGTGCGGTGCCGTGAAGCCGTCCGCGTCGGGCTTCAGGGTGGCCCAGACGTCCTGGAAACCGGCACCAATGAGCACGTCGTACATGGGCGAGCCCGGCAAGTCGTTGAGGTCACCCATGACAATCGCGGGGCTTGCCTCTCCCAGCCCCGTGGCGATCTCGTAGATCTGCGCCTGCCGCAGGTACGTCAGCGGGCTGGTCAGATCGCCTTCGCCGCCGGCCTCGGGGTGCGTGCTCACCACGTTGTAGGCAACCCCGTCCACGTCCGCGAGGCCCCAGATCCAGCCCCGCCTCACGAGCACGCCCGGGGCGAGTTCGCCCA
>Ga0105095_10000833_pt1 | contig 15481 bp, 10 predicted proteins | sample PPLLak2March2015_2_FD_79180 | JGI IMG/M metagenome (GOLD analysis project Ga0105095, IMG submission 79180) | Freshwater sediment microbial communities from Prairie Pothole Lake near Jamestown, North Dakota, USA - PPLs Lake P8 Core (3) Depth... | ecosystem: Environmental > Aquatic > Freshwater >...
AATCCACAAATACAATTAAATCAGAGCTTTGGACGGATACGATCGCCCCAGCGCCTCCCGAATCCGAGCGAGGAGCGCTTTCGTTTTTTCTACTCCCTGCGCCTCCGAAAGGGTCTCCCCCTCGTACTCGATCCCCACGTAGCCGCGATAGCCGGCATCGAGCACGATCCGCATCATCTTCATGAAGTCCGTGTGGATCTCGTCGCCGTTCTCGCCGAAGTCATGGGACTTCGCGCTGACCGCGCGGGCGAAGGGCATGAGCTCGGCGACACCCTGGTAGCGGTCGTACCACTCCTCGGGAGTTTCTCGAAGGCGAAAGTTCCCGAAGTCGGGAAGCGTCCCGACCCGAGGATGGGCGACGCGCTTCATCACCCCGGCGAGCCAGGTCCCGTTCGAGGACAGACCGCCGTGGTTCTCGACGAGGACCCCGATCCCGTGCGGGTCGGCGAGCTCGCAGAGGCTCCGAAGTCCGTCGGCGGCGAGCTTTTCCTGCTCCTCGTAAGGGAGGTCGGGATGGCTCCGGGCGTTGACGCGCACGGAGTGGCAGCCGAGGGTCGCCGCGGCCACGACCCACTTCCGGTGGTTCTCGACCGCGCGAGCTCTCCCGCTCGCCGCCGGATCGCCGAGATCGCCCTCGCTGTCGCACATGATGAGAAGGCTCCGGACGCCCTCGTCCTCGGTCCTGAACTTCATCTCCCGCAGGAAGCCCGCGTCTTCCGCCTTGTCCATGAAGAACTGGTTCACGTACTCGACGGCGTCGAGGCCGTAGTCCCTCCGCGCCCTCGTGATGAAATCGAGGTGGGTCAGGGCGCCGGAGAACAGAGCCCGGTGGAACGACCACTCCGCGAGCGAGATGCGGAAGAGGGGCTCCGCGGAAACGCCCAGGAAAGCGAAGCCGGAAACCCCCGAAATCGAAGCTTCGATGAAATCTCGTCGGTCCATTCCGGGATTGTATAATTTCCGTCTTGCGAGATGAGAGCGCGAACCCGACGCTGGTGCTCGTTTCCGCTCCCCAGCTTCGCCCGGCGGAGATCGAGCGCGTCCGTTCGCTCGCGGCGGAGGGAGCGACGGTCGTCGCCTGGCAGCACAGCCCGATCGTCCAGGATCGCTTTCGCAGTCCCGACGTCCAGGGAGCTCTGAGAGCCGCGTCGATCGATTCGGCCACCCTTTCGGAGCTCCTTGCCGCCGACTTCGAGCTCGACGAAGCGGTGATCGCCTGGATGAAAGAGCTCGGCCGGAAGGCGTTTCGCGATCGGTTCCGCTGGGGCCCTCTCGTCCTCTGGTGGTGGGCCGAGGTCTACCTCTATCACGAGACGCCTCTTCGACTCATCGTGCGGGACATCGAGGCGATGAGCCTTCTCTACGATCGAAGGCGCCCCGAGCGCGTCGTTCTGGTACGGCCGGTACGGGCGCTCGAAGCGGCGGCGAGAAGCCTGGCGGAGCGCGTGGAGGTTCTGGGAGAGCCGGTTCCCGGCCCGCCCTTCCGGGGGAGGACGAAAGCGCTCTATGTTCTGGATCTCTTGAAGATGCTGGGAACCGGGGTGAAGTCCTTCTTCCGGACCCCGCCCGTCCCGACGAGCGGGAGCCCGCGGGTACTCTTCCTGACTCACGCTTCCATGTGGCGCGGGACGAGGGAGATGTACTTCGACGACATCCTGCCCGGGGTCTCTTCGCGCGCGGCCGCGATCGTCGTCGCCTTCGGGCCTCCGGTTCCCTTCCGGAAGAGAGGGATCGCGGCCTGGCTTCGCGACCTCCTCGAGATCGAACCGAAGGGCCTTCCGTATGTTGCCATCCGTCGTTATTTTTCTCCGCGGCTCTGCCTCCGGCTCACCCGCGAGTTTCTCCGGGTAGGCGCTCTCTTTCGAGAGTTCCGACGAAGTCCGGAGGTTGCGCGAGCGCTCTCTCACCGGGGAGTTCCGCTCGGGCCCGAGGCCATGGCCTCGTTCCGCGACACCTTCCTCCGGCAGTTCCCCTGGACGATGCGCTCGTATCTTGAGGTCGACGCCGTCCTCGATCGGGAGAAGCCGGACGTCCTCGTCCTCTACGCCGAATCGAGCGGCCTCGGCCGCGCGGCGGTCGCCGCCGGGCGCGCCCGCGGGGTTCCCTCCGTCGCGGTACAACACGGGATCATGTACCCCCAGTACTACTCCCACGAGCACGCTCCCGACGAGCTCGAAGGGGATCCCGTCCCGATTCCGAGCCGTACCGCGGTCTTCGGAAATCTCGCGAAAAAACTCCTGATCGAGCGGGGAAGCTACCCCGAGGATCGGATCGTGGTGACGGGAAGCCCCAAGTTCGACGCGCTGGTCAAGGGCGCTTCCGGGTACGATCCCGCCGGGACGCGGAGAGCTCTCGGAGTCCCCGAGGGCGCGCGGTTCCTCGTTCTCGCGACGCGTTGGTCCGCGGTCTCGCCGGTTTTCGAGGAGCTGGTCCGCGCGGTCGAAAGTCTTCCGGGCGTTTTCCTCTTCGTGAAGCCCCACCAGGCGGAATCCCCGCTGCCGTATCGAGAGGTGGTCCTGCGCCTCTCCGCCGAGCGCACCCGCATCCTTCCACCGGAGAAGGACCTGCTCGAGCTGCTCTTTGCCTCGGATGGATTGATAACGGTAGACTCCTTTGCTTCCTCGGAAGCGCTCGTTCTGGGACGGCCGGTCCTGGTGCTGAACCTCCCCGGAAACCTCGGTCCCCTGGTGGACCGGGGGGTGGCTCTCGGCGTACTGCGAGGGGAATCGATCGCGAAAGCTCTCGAAGCCCTGCTGTTCGACCCCGAGGCGGCGCGCGCGCTCGAGACGAAGCGCAAGGAGTACATCCGGGAGTTCGCTTTCGGAGCCGACGGACGCTCGACGGAGCGGATCGTGGAGTGCATTCTGAACGTTCTGAACGAGACCAAGACCGGAGAACCATGAGCACGATTTCGATCGCCGGCCGCGAGGTGGGGGGGGACCGACCCTGCTTCGTTCTCGCGGAGGTGGCCTCGGCTCACCAGGGGGAGGCCGTCCAGGCGCTCGCCCTCGCGAGGCAGGCGAAGGCGGCGGGAGCCGACGGGGTCAAGTTTCAGTTGTTTCGCTCCCGAGATCTCATCGCCCCGAACGACCCGAGGTTCTCGACGTTCCAGCAGATCGAGCTCTCGATTTCGGACTGGGAGCAGGTTCTTACGGAGAGCCGATCCCTCGGGCTCGCCCTGTTCGGGGAGCTCTTCGACCGCGAGAGCCTGGAGCTCGCCGAACGCCACGATCTCGCGGCGTACAAGATCCACTCGACCGACATCGAGAACCCGGAGTTCATCCGCGCCGTCGCCGCCACCGGGAAGCCCCTTCTCCTCGCGACCGGCGGCTCGGGCCTGGGTGCCGTCGAGTCGGCGATCGAAGTCGCGCGCACCGAGGGGAACGACCGGCTCATGCTTCTGCACGGCGTCCAGAACTTCCCGACGCGCATCGAGGACTCGCACCTCCGCTTCATCGCCACCCTGAAGAGCACCTTCGGACTTCCCGTGGGTTTTCTCGACCACGTCGACGGAGGCTCCGCCATGGCGGTGGCGCTTCCCGCGCTCGCCGTCGCTTTCGGGGCGGATCTCATCGAGAAGCACCTCACCCTCGACCGATCGTCCAAGGGATTCGACTACGAATCCGCTCTGGAGAAGGGCACGTTCGCCTCGATGGTGGAGCTCATCCGCGATTCGGAGAAAGCCTTCGGGAGTCCGAAGCTCCCTTCGGGCGCGAGCGCTTCCCGCTACCACCGTCTGATGCGCCGCGCGATCCTGAGCCGCGTCGAGCTGAAGAAGGGAGAGCCGCTGACCCGGGAAATGCTTGCGTTTCTCCGCTGCGAGACCGGCCTTCCGCCCTACGACCTGCCGCGTCTTCTGGGGAGGAAGCCCCGCCGTAACGTGGCGCCCTGGGAGCCGCTCTCGGAGGACCTCTTTGAGTAGCCAAGTCCTCATCGTCGTCTCCGCGAGGATGCGATCCTCGCGGCGCCCGGGGAAAGCGGTGGCGCCGCTCTCGGGAAAGCCTCTCCTCGAGCACCTTCTCGAGCGCGTCTCTTCGCTCGGCGGTCCCTCGCGGGTGGTGCTCGCGACTTCCGTCGACCCGGCGAACGACGCACTCGTCGACCTGGCGGAAAGACTCGGCGTCGCTGCCTTCCGGGGAGACGAGGACGACGTTCTCGGCCGCTACGTCGAGGTCGCGCGGAAGTGGAATGCCGCGCACGTGGTCCGGGTCACCGGCGACAATCCACTGACCGATCTCCCCCTCATCGAAAGCCTCTCCCGCCGCCACCTCGAGGGGGACGCGGACTACACCTACGTCCCGGGAGATGCCTTGTTGATGGGGATCCTCTCCGAGGTAAGCTCCCGGAGGGCGCTCGAGACCAGCCACCGGGAAGGGGAGGACAGGCACCGATCGGAGCTCGTCACCCTCTATATCAAGGAGAACCCCGATAAGTTCAGAATCGAGCGCGCGGAGCTTCCCCGGGAGCTCTATCGACCGGAGTACCGGCTCACGGTGGACGAGCCCGAGGACGTGGTGCTGATGGAGCGCATCTTCGATAAACTCTATCGACCGGGAAGAATTCTACAAACGATCGAAGCCATCCGGCTTCTCGATTCCGAGCCCGATCTCGCGGCGATCAACGCCCGCATCCAGGCGAGCCAGGTGAACGTGAGATCGGTCGCTCTCGACGAAACGACGCAGCCTGCCGGAGAATCCGGCCGCACGCGGGGGCTCCGTCCCCGCGAGCATTGAGGGACGGGATGAAAGCAGTAAACTTCGGCGGGCGGCTCATCGGCGACGGCCATCCGGCGTTCGTCATCGCCGAGGCCGGCGTGAACCACAACGGTGATCTCGATCTCGGCCGCGCCCTCATCCGCGAGGCGGCGGCCGCGGGCGCCGACGCCATCAAGTTCCAGAGCTACAAGGCGGGGAAGATCTCCACGAAGACCGCGCCCCGCTATTGGGTAGAGGCCAACGATCCGACGGGGAGCCAGTTCGATACGTTCAAGAAGCTCGACTCCTTCGGCCCGGAAGACCATCGGGAGCTCTTCCGCTGCGCCCGGGAAGAAGGGATCCTGTGCTTTTCGGCCCCGTTCGACGACGAGGCGGTCGACATGCTCGACGAGCTCGGCGCCCCGGGCTTCAAGATCGCATCCGCCGATCTCACCGACTATCCGCTCCTCGAGAGGGCGGCCTCGAAGGGCAAGCCAGTCATCCTGTCCACCGGCCTCGCCACCATCGCCGAGATCGGCGAGGCGATCGAAGTGGTCCGCCGGACGGGGAACGACCAGCTCGTCCTCCTGCACTGCACTCTCCAGTACCCCTGCGCTCCCGAGAACGCGAACCTGAGAATGATGCTCCACATGAAGGCGGCGTTCCCGGACGTTCCCGTCGGTCTCTCCGACCACACCCTCGGCATCGCCGTCCCCCAGGCGGCGGTGGCGCTCGGCGCGGTCGCGATCGAGAAGCACTACACCGTCGACAAGTCGCTTCCGGGGAGCCCCGACCACTACCTCTCGGTCGATCCGCGCGATCTGAAGGAGATGGTCGCGGGAATCCGCACCATCGAGAAAGCGATGGGGCTGTCCCTCAAAGGACCGGTCGAAGCGGAGTCCCAGGCCTACAAATTCGCGCGCCGGAGCGTCGTTTCCAGGGCTGCCATCCCGCGGGGGACCGCGATCACCCGGGACATGCTCACCTTCAAGCGCCCGGGCACCGGAATCTATCCGAAGCACGTGGACGTCGTCGTGGGGCGCACCGCGAAAGTCGACATCCCGGAGGACACCGTCCTCGAGTGGAGCATGATCTGATGCGGATCGTTTTCGTGGTCCCCGCGAGAGGCGGCGATCACGAGGTTCCCTACCTCAACATCAAGAAGCTCGGAGCCCATCCGCTCATCGGCCATACGCTTTCGGAAGCCAGGAAGAGCCGCCACCTCGATCGTCTCATCGTTTCGACCGATCACCCCAAGGTGAAGGAAGTGGCGGAAGAGTACGGGGCCGAAGTGCCTTTCCTCCGTCCCGCGGAGCTTGCGTCCGATTCGGCGGAGCTCAAGGCGATCGTCCGGCACGCGGTCGAGTTCCTCGAAGGGAGAGAAGGGATCCGGTTCGACGTCGTGGTGACGCTCCAGGCGACCTCCCCCTTCCGGAGCGCGAGGCAGATCGACGAGGCCATCGACACGCTCCTTTCGAAGGGGCTCGACTCGGTCATCTCCCTCAAGGAGCTCCGTTCCCTCACCTGGAGAATGCGCGGAGGCAAGCTCGAGCCGCTCTTCGAGCGCGCGAGCCGGAGAGAAGAGCTCGAGCCGCTCTATCAGGAGGACGGAGCCATCCGCGTCCTGCGCCGTGAAGTTCTCGATTCGGAGGAAAGGCTGGGGAAGAAGGTCGGCCACGTCCTCATGGACAAGATGTCCTCGCTCACCGTCCACGACATCTACGATTTCTGGCTGGCCGAGAGGCTCGAGAACATGCCGCGGGTGCTCTTCCGCGTGGACGGCGGGGGCGAGATGGGAATGGGCCACGTCTATCGGAGCCTGGCGGCGGCGGAAGCGCTGGTCAAGCTCAGGCCCACCGCGGACATCTGCTTCCTCATGCGGGCGGACCGTCCCGAGGGAGCGCAGTACGTCTCGCGCAAGGGATATCAGGTGAGGGTTCTCTCCGGAGGCGAGGCGAGCGCGCTTCCGGCGATCCGGGACTACTCCCCCAACCTCATCGTGAACGACCTCCCCTCGGTCAACGACGCCTACCTGCGATCGCTCGCGAAGCTCGGCGCCTCCACGGTGAACTTCGTCGACTCCCTCGCCGACATCGAAAAGCCGCAGGAGGTGGCCGCGGTCATCGTCGCTGCGCTCGCCGACGAGCAGGTAGAGCTCGAGGACTACTACGCCGGGCCCGCCTTCGCCATTCTCCGCGAGGCGTTCCAGAAGCAGAGCGCCGATATCGCCGAGCGGGGGCGCCGGGTGGTGCTCTCCTTCGGGGGAAGCGATCCCCAGAAGCTCACGCTCAAGGCGCTCTCGGCACTGGCGCCGCTCGCGGCGTCGGTCAGAGACCTCGAGGTCACCGCCGTGCTGGGGCCGGCCTTCGGCCATCGCCGGGAGCTCGACGAGCTCCTGGAGCGTCTTCCCTACCGGCCGAGGATCCTGAGCCACGTCGAGCACATGGCCGACATCCTGGTGGAGGCGGACCTCGTCCTCTGCTCCGGGGGCATGACGGTCTTCGAGATCGCCGCCCTCGGGCGGCCGGGGCTGGTGCTCTGTCAGAACGCCAAAGAGGAAGCGCGGATGCGGCGGTTCGCGCGGGACGGGAGCATCCTGCACCTCGGCCTGGGAACGGAAGTCGGGGAGAACGTCATCCGCGACGGCGTTTCCCGGCTCCTCCTCGACCGCGAGGCGCGCCTGCGGATGAGCGAGGCGGGAACGTTGCTGGTCGACGCGCACGGCGCGAGCCGCGTGGCGAACGTCATGAAAGAAGAAAGTCAGCGGGGCCCGGCGAACGGAGGCCGACGAGAATGAAAGTCCTTATCACCGGAGGAGCCGGGTTCATCGGCTCCCATCTTTCGGAGGCGCTCCTCGAGCGCGGCGACGAAGTCCACGTGCTCGACGACCTCTCCACCGGGAGCATCGACAACATCGAGCACCTCAAGGGCAAGAAGGGCTTCCGCTACACCATCGATACGGTAATGAACGAGCCCGCGACTGCGGAGCAGGTGGACCGGGTGGACGTCGTCGTGCACCTCGCGGCGGCCGTGGGCGTGCGCCTCATCGTGGAAAGCCCGGTGCACACCATCGAGACCAACGTCCACGGAACCGAGACGGTGCTGAAGCTCGCGAACAAAAAGAAAAAGCGCGTGCTCCTGGCGTCGACCTCCGAGGTCTACGGCAAGAGCGTCGAGTTCCCGTTCCGCGAGGACTCGGATCTGGTCATGGGGCCGACGACCAAAGGACGCTGGAGCTACGCCTGCTCGAAGGCCATCGACGAATTTCTCGCCCTCGCGTACTACAAAGAGAAGAAGCTGCCGGTCACCGTGGTGCGTCTCTTCAACACCGTAGGCCCGCGCCAGACGGGGCGGTACGGAATGGTGATCCCGAACTTCGTCCGGCAGGCTCTCGCGGGGGCGCCGTTAACCGTCCACGGCGACGGGAGCCAGAGACGGTGCTTCACCGACGTCTCGGACGTGGTGCGGGGGCTTCTGGGCCTCATCGAGCACGAGGGCGCCGTCGGCGAGGTCTTCAACATCGGCTCGCAGCAGGAGATCTCGATCCTCGATCTCGCGAAGAAGGTGAAGGCGGCGACGAAGAGCACCTCCGAGATCGTCTTCGTTCCCTACGAGCAGGCGTACGAGGAAGGCTTCGAGGACATGCAGCGGCGCATTCCCGACATCAGCAAGATCGAGAAACTCGTGGGCTACAGGCCCACGGTGAGCCTCGAGAAGATTCTCGAGCGCGTGATCGAGCACCTCTCGACGAGCTGATGCCCCGCTTTCGAGACCGGGGGTGGCTTCTCGCCACCCTCCTCCTGGCCGCGGCCCTCAGGCTCTACGGCATCGGGCACGGCCTTCCGTTCGTCTACAACCCCGACGAGGCCAACATCATGGCCCGCGCGCTCTCGGTCGCCCGCGGTCTCGACCCGGAGTACTACCTCTACCCGAGCTTCTTCTTCTACTTCCTGTTCGCGGTGATGGGCGGCCTGTTCGTCGTCGGGAGGGCGGTCGGGCGCTACTCCGATCTCTCCGCGTTCGAGGCGAGGTTCTTCGAGGATCCCACGGATTTCTACCTCGCGGGCCGGCTCGCCGTCGTTCTCCTGGCGCTCGCGACGATCGCTCTCCTCGACCGGCTGGTGTCGAAGCATTTCGGGAAGGTCGCCGGCAGGGCGGCGTCGTTCTTTACCGCCGTCGCCTACTTCCATGCGCGGGACTCCCACTACCTGAAGCACGACGTGCCCGCGGGATTCCTCGTCGTCGCCTTTCTCTGGGCGGCGGACCGGGCGATCTCGCGAAAGGATCTCTCCGGCTACGCGCTCGCGGGCGTCGTCCTCGGAATCGCCTTCGCCACCCATTACTACCTGATCTTCCTGGCCCCGGCCCTGGTTCTCTGCCACCTGGCTTATCGCGGGCGCGAAGGCTTCACCCGCGTCGTGGCCGCGGGAGCGGTATCGGCGGTGACCTTCTTCCTTCTATCGCCTTTCGTCGTCCTGCGGCTTCCGACGGCTCTCGAGCACATGCGGGCGAACCGGCTGGTCGTGATGGACCGGAGCCTCTCCGCTGGGGCCGGGCTCTTTCCGAGCCTCGGCCTCTACGTGGAGTTTCTTCTCGAGCAGGGTCTCGGGTACCTCCTTGCCGCTCTCGTGCTCGTCGGACTCTTCCTGATCGGTTTCCGGGATCGGCGAAGCCTCGCGCTCTGGGCCGCGTTCCCGCTGATGTTCCTCGCGTTCGTCTCCTACACGTTCTTCGCCGGCAGGTACATGAACCCGATTCTTCCCTGCCTGGCGGCCGCGGCGGGGGTCGCGGTCTCCGCCGCTTTCGACCGATTCGGCGCGGCCGCCGCGACGCTCCTGACTCTCGGCGCGGGAATCCAGCCGCTCTACTACGCGGTTCAGGTGGATCGACTCTTCGCTTCCGCGGACACCCGCACTCTCGCCCGCGATTGGGCCGTCCAGAATCTCGCGCCGGGGTCGACGGTCGCGCTCCAGTCCTACTCGGTCCCGCTTCCCCAGTCGAAGGAGAGCTTCCGGGAGAGCCTGGAAGCGAACGAAGCCGCCTCCGAGCTCGAGCGGAAAGGCAAGTACGCGCACCTCCTGCGCGTCGCCGAAGGGGAGGGGAAGTCGTTTCGACTGATCTTTCTCGGGAAGGGGGACGAGCTCAACCGGACCTACGCGGGATACGAGACGCTGCTTCCGGGTCTCGATCCTCTTCGCGCGGTCGGGGTCGCGACGGTCGTTCTCCGCCACCCGCCGACTCCGCCTCCGCCCGAGGTCGAGGCGTTCTTCTCCCGGGTGAAGGCGGAGGGAAGGCTCCTTTCGGCGCTCTCCCCTTTTCGCGGCTCCCCCACGACTCCCTATCTGGACAACGAAGACTGGCCGCCGAGCGGTGCCCTCGCTCACAAGGGCCCGCTCATCGAAATATGGTCTCTCGACGTTCGCTGATCGTAGCCGCCGCGGTGGGCGCCTTCGCCTTCGCGTCGTCCTCGCTCGTCTACCGGAGGGGCGGAGCCCTTCTCATCGACTTCGAGCGGGGGTACGAGGGTGCGTTCGTCGATGGATTTCATCCGAGGGAGAGAGCGGAAGGAAGGTACTTCCGCTGGACCGACGACGCCTCCTACATCGAGCTCCGGAATCTGCCGGCGAAGGGAACGATCGAGGCGGAAGTCCGTCTGCGGACCATCCGTCCCGAGGGGCAGCCCCTCCCCAGCCTCGCGTTCACCGCGAACGGTGTCACGGTCCACCGCGCGGCGGCGCTTCCGGGTGTCGTGACCTATCACTTCCGGCTTCCTTCGAGCTCGTCTCGACTGAGGCTCGGGATCGAGTCGGAGACCTTCGAGGCCGCGGGCGGCCGCAAGCTCGGAGTGCAGGCGCTCGGCATCCGGTTGATGCTCCCGCAGGAGCTCCCTTCGTTCGAAGAGCCGGCCCTCTGGATGTCTCTCGCGGCGATTCTCCTCCTCGGCGCGGGCCTCGCCTCCGGCTTGCCGTTTCCGATCGCGGCTCTGGCCGCGGTCGCGCTCACAGTCCCCTTCGTGTACCTCCTCTCCTTCCAGGCGGTTCGCTTTTCCACGTACCCGCGGGACGTCGCTCTTCTCGCCGAAGCGACCCTCGCCGCCGCCGCCCTCGTTCGAGCGATCCTGAACCGGCTGAGCTGGCTCCATCGGAGCGAGCGGGCTATCGCGACCGCGATCCTCGCGCTTCTGCTTCTGACCAAGATGGGCGCGCTCTCCTATCCGTTGATGCTCAGCTCCGACGCCGATTTCCAGGCGAACCGGATGAGCGAGCTCCTTCAGGGCAACTGGCACCCGACGTCGGTGACCCAGCACGAGCCCCCGTTCCGCATCCCGTATCCCGTCTCGCTGTTCGCGATGGCGGCGCCCCTCGCGAAGGCGGGGGTCGATCTCGTTCCCGCGCTCGAGATCACGACCGGCCTCTTCGACGTGCTCGTCTCCGGGATCCTGATGTTCCTCGGATGGCGCCGGCTCGACGATTTCCGGGCCGGGGCGCTCGCGGCGATCCTGTACCAGCTCGTGCCGATGAACATGCTGTCTTTCTCCGCGGGGAACTTCACCAATCTCTTCGCCGTCGCGATGCTGACCTGCGCGTTCGCGTTCCTGTCCGTGGGCGCCTCGCTCGCGGCAGGGTTCGCCACTCTCCTGGCGCTGACCGCGCACTTCGGAATGCTCCTCGAAGGCATCGTCCTCTGGCCCCTCTGGCTCCTTCTCTTGTGGATGGCGCCGAAGCCGGCAGTCGATCGCCGTGCCCGGTTGACGGTCGCGGTCCTCGCGGCCTTCCTTCTCGCCGGGATCTACTATCTCGGCTATCTCGAGCTCATTACCAGCCAGTACGGCCGCGCGCTCTCGACGGACAGCGCGGGGGCTTCGGCCGCGTTCCTGGGCGAACAGCTCGGCTTCGTGTTTCTCGCGACGGCTGCCCTCGGATGTCTCACTTTCGTACGCGAGCCCCTCGCCGCGGGATGGCTCGCGGCGACGCTCTTTTTCTTCGGCGTCGACCTATGGACAGGGCTCGAGATTCGTTACTGGCTCCAGGCACTCCCGCTTCTTGCCCTTTTCTCGGGAGCGTACCTTTCGCGGGCGTTGGATCGAAGCGCTCTCGGAAAGGCGGCGGCCCTCGGCGCCCTCGCCTACATGGGCTTCGTCGGGATGCGAACGCTCTTCGAGTGCATGGTCTACCGTTATCATTGAGTGTAGCGATGCCGCGGGGCACAACCCCGCCGGCACCGGCGTTTTCGGCGCATTCAGGTGGCGCGCCGGGCTCGCTCCGCTCGCGCAGGGTGCGGATCGGGTGGTTCAGCACCTGCGAGGGATATTCTTGGGCCATTCCTGGATCGAGATCGATGAGCGGCGTCTTCACGAGAACGCCCTGCACTTCCGGAGAATCCTCGGAAGCGGGACGAAGCTCATGGCGGTCGTCAAGGCGAACGCCTACGGCCACGGAGCGGACCTCGTGGTGCCTCTCCTGAGGAAGGACGTGGATTGGTTCGGGGTCGACTCGCTGGAGGAGGCCGAAGAGATTTCGTCCAAGGGAGTCTCGGAGCCGATTCTTATCCTGGGCCACACCGAGCCCGCGGACGCCGACCGCGTTGTCGCCGGGGGGTTCCGTCAGGTCCTGTTTCGTCGAGACGTTGCGGAGGCGCTCTCGAGGGCGGCGAAGAGGCGGAAGAAGCCGGCACGCGTTCATCTGAAAGTGGAGACGGGACTGAACCGTCTGGGAGTCGAGCCCCGGGAGCTCGCGGACCTGATCGCGGACCTCGACGGCCTCGAGGTCGAAGGCATCTACACTCACTTCGCCGACGTGGAAGAGCCCCAATCCACCCTCTACCGGAAACAGATCGAAACGCTTCGCGAGGCCGTCGAGTTTCTTGGAGGAGAACCCCTCGTGCATGCGCTACCGACCGCGGGGGCGCTTCTTCATGCCGAAAGCGCGCTCGCCATCGCGCGCGTCGGGATCGGGCTCTACGGAATCTGGCCGTCTCCGGCGACCCGCCGTGCGGCGGAAGGAGCCGGCTCGGTCGCCCCGGTTCTTACGTGGAAGAGCCGGCTGGCACAGGTGAAAACCGTCCCCCCGGGCGGGACCGTCGGCTACGACGTGACCTATCGAGCTCCGACCGAACGGCGAATCGCGGTCGTTCCCGTCGGCTACTCCGAGGGCTACGATCGGAGGCTCTCGAACCGGGGCCGAGTGCTCGTGCGCGGCAGTAGCGCTCCGGTCGTCGGCCGCGTCGCGATGAACATGTTCATGGCGGACGTCACCGAGGCGAACGCGCGGGAGGGCGATGAGGTGGTTCTCATCGGTGAGCAAGGCGAGGCGCGAATCGACGTGGAGGAGATCGCGGAATCGATCGGCACCATCGCCTACGAAGTCCTCGCCCGGCTGAGCCCTCGCCTACCCCGGCGGCTCGTCGGGATCCGTCCCTCTGAGCATCCTCGCGAGCGGTAATCATGGATCGGGCATGTTAGAATCGCCGCCTAGGTCCGGCTCGACCTACCATGATCGACAGGACGCTCGCGCACTACACCATCACCGAGCAGCTGGGAGGCGGCGGTATGGGTGTGGTGTACGTCGCCGAAGACACCCGGCTATCGCGGAAGGTGGCTCTCAAGGTGCTGCTCGCGGAGATCGCCGCGGAGGAAATGGGATTCCAACGCTTCCAGCGGGAAGCGAAGACAATAGCCGCCCTCAATCACCCCAACATCGTTCAGATCTATTCCGTCGAGGAAGCCGAAGGAGTCCACTTCATCACCATGGAGCTCGTCCGGGGGAAGACCCTGGCGGCGCTGCTCCCCGCGGGCGGCTTTCCCTCGACCCGTTTTTTCGAGCTCGCCATTCCTCTCGTCGATGCCGTGGCGGAGGCGCACGGAGCTGGCATCATTCATCGCGATCTGAAGCTCGAGAACGTGATGTTGAGCGACGAGGGGCGTGTGAAGGTGCTCGACTTCGGTCTTGCGAAACCCGAGCGAGGACTCGTCCGGGGAGGCGCGGGTAGCGAGTTTCCGACCGAGGCCCAGACCGACCGCGGCGAGATCCTGGGAACCGCCGCTCACATGTCGCCGGAGCAGGCGGAAGGGAAGGTGCTCGACCATCGATCGGATATTTTCTCCCTCGGTATCATGTTCTACGAGATGTTGTCCGGGAAGCTGCCTTTCTCCGGCGGCAGCCCGACGGCGATTCTCTCCTCGATCCTCAAGGACGCTCCCAAGCCTCTGCAGGAGCATCGCCCGGATATCCCTCGAGAGCTGGCCAGGATCGTCCATCGTTGTCTCGCCAAGGACCCGCGTCGACGGATACAGACCGCCGTCGACGTGGGCAACGAGCTCGAGGAGCTCCGCCAGGAGCTCCCGTCGGGAGAGTTGGAGGAGAAAGCGGAGACCCCTGTTGTTGCCTCGAAGAAGTGGCTCGTGACGGCGTCGCTCGCCGCGCTCGTGTGCCTGGTTGCGGTATTCGCGCTCGTTCGCCGAAGCCCGATCGGCGGCAGCATCCCTCGCTTGACCAATCCCGTTCAGATCACCTCCGCCCGTGGGGTCGAGACGTCGCCCACCTGGTCGCCCGATGGAGGCCGAATCGCATTCGTGTCGGATCAGGACGGGGACTCGGACATCTGGGTGGCTCACATTCGTGGAGGCGCCCCGGTGAATCTTACGGCCGATCGCCCTCGAAGCGACCGCTATCCGAGCTGGTCCCCGGATGGAAGTCAGATCGCTTTTGGTTCCGGCCGGGAGACGGTGGTGATGCCCGCGGTGGGAGGAGCCGCGCGTACGGTGCTGGCGCCGAAGGATCTCGTGCTCACGAGGGATTCGGATTGGTCGGCCGACGGAACCAGGCTGGCGGTTTCCTTCTGGATTGCCGGGGGCATGGCGATCGAGATCGTCTCTCTGAGGACGATGGAAACCGAGCGACTGGAGCTTCCGCAGACTTGCGAAGACATGAGCTGGGCTCCCAACGGACGAGACTTCGCTTGCGTCGATGCGGGACAGCAAAATTGGGCGGTGTCGCGTCCCTGGATCTTTTCTCCGGGCCGAGAGCCCATCGTCCTGCTCGACGACGGGTCGAACTCCAGAAATCCCACGTGGTCCGACGATGGGAGCACGCTTTTCTTCCTCTCCAACCGAGGCGGGAGCATGGACCTTTGGCAGCAGCGCCTCAGCGCCGATGGAACTTCGAAAGGGGATCCGGAGCCCTTGACGACGGGAGTCGGGATGCGGAGCGCGGCGTTCTCTCCCGACGGGAGGAAGATCGCGTACTCGCAGGGCCGCACCGTGGCCAATGTCTGGCGGGTGCCTGTCCTACGCGAGCGCGCATCGACCTGGGCGGATGCGCAGCAAATCACGCTCGACCAGGCGTACATCCGCTATCTCGCTCTAACGCCGGATGGACGAAGCCTAATCGTGGATTCGGATCGGGATGGACGCCACCATCTTTGGGTTCTCCCGTCCGAAGGCGGGGAGATGTTGCAGCTCACTGCAGGTCCGGCCCCCGACCTTTGCCCCGCGGTATCCCCGGACGGAAAGGAGGTCGCATTCTATTCCTGGCGTACGGGGAACCGGGACATCTTCGTCATGCCCATCGGAGGTGGACCGCCCCGTCCTCTCGTCTCGCACCCCGGTCACGACATCCAGCCTTCGTGGTCTCCAGACGGTCGAGAGATTACCTTCACCTCGAATCGAAGCGGAAACAACGAGATCTGGGTGGTTTCCGCCCAAGACGGGGAACCTCGTCAGATGACCAGCCACCCCGCTCTCGACCAGTCCTCCACCTGGGTGCCGGACGGCCGGGGGCTCATCTTCG
>Ga0105095_10000834_pt1 | contig 15471 bp, 17 predicted proteins | sample PPLLak2March2015_2_FD_79180 | JGI IMG/M metagenome (GOLD analysis project Ga0105095, IMG submission 79180) | Freshwater sediment microbial communities from Prairie Pothole Lake near Jamestown, North Dakota, USA - PPLs Lake P8 Core (3) Depth... | ecosystem: Environmental > Aquatic > Freshwater >...
CCCATGACCGACACCCAGAAGGGCGCAATAATCGGCGCCACATCGGGCGCGGTCCTCGGCGCGCTGGTGAAGAAGGACAAGCGCTCCAAGGGCGCGCTGATCGGCGCGGTCGGCGGCGGCATCGCCGGCGCGGCCGTGGGCAGTTACATGGATTCGCAGAAAAAGGATCTCGAGAAGGTGCTGGCGCCCGAGGTCCAGTCCGGCGCGATCAATATCGCCAAGACGGGCCAGAACAATCTGTTGATTACCATGACAGCGCAGACCGCGTTTGATTTCGACTCGACCGAAATCAAATCCGGCTTCCACAGCACCATGGACAAGCTCGCCAACGTGCTTGTGCGCTACGGCAAGACGCACCTGACCGTCATCGGCCATACCGACAATGTCGGTTCAAATCAGTACAACCAGACCTTGTCGGAGCGCCGCTCCGGCGCGGTGACGGACTACCTGCGTAGCAAGGGTGTCATCCCGCAGCGGCTGGTGTCCGTGGGGCAGGGTGAAAACTCGCCGCGCGCGACCAATGCCACCGAAGAGGGTCGCCGCCTCAACCGGCGCGTGGAGATCGTGGTGGAGCCGATCGTCGCCGAAGCCCAGGGCTGAGGCCGGATAGCCGTTGACCTGTTTTCCGACGCCGCCGGATCGTGCGCGGGCGCCGTTACGCGACGCCGTGCTTCTTGAACCATTGCTGCAGGCGCTTCCAGCCGTCCTGCGCCGGTCCCGGCCGATAGCTTGAGCGGAAGTCGGCGTGAAAGCCGTGCGGGGCATCGGGGTAGATGACGATCTCTGACGGGCTTTTCGCAGCCTTGAGGTCGTCCTGCATCATCTCGACGATCTCCACCGGAATGCCCTGGTCCTCGGCCCCGTAGAGGCCGAGGACCGGCGCCTTGATGGATTTCACCAGGTCGAGAGGCTGCCGCGGGCGCAGCTCGTCCTTGTCTCCGGTGAGTCGGCCGTACCACGCCACGCCGGCCTTGAGCCCGGGATTGTGCGCTGCGTACAGCCATACGATGCGTCCGCCCCAGCAGAAGCCGGTGATGCCGAGTTTGGCGCCGTTGCCGTTGTTCTGCACCGCCCACGCCGCCGTGGCGTCGAGGTCGCCCATGACCTGCGCATCCGGCACCTTGGGAACAACCTTCTCGAGGATTTCCTTTATATCGGTCATTTTTGAAACGTCGCCCTGGCGCGCGAACAGCTCGGGCGCGACCGCGAGATAACCGAGCTTGCCGAGACGGCGACAGACGTCGCGGATGTGTTCATGCACGCCGAAGATTTCCTGCACCACCAGCACGGTGGGCAGATTGGTGCCTTTCTCCGGCATGGCGCGATAGGCCGGGATCTGGCCACCTTTGACGGGGATCTTCACCTCGCCCGCGATCAGGCCCTTGTCATCGGTCTGGATCACGGTCTGTGCCGCGATCGGACGCACCGCGGCGGCGAAGCCCGCAGCCAGCACGGTGACGATGAAATCACGCCGCGTGAAGTCCTTGGGCGGCGCCAGGCTCAGGAGATCGTCTTTGATGTTCATGGTTCTCACTCCGTTATATGGGTGAATGCCGGCTGGCTGGGTGAATCCATGTTACTTCCGCCGCCGGCGGGAAAAAATACGACAGGATGCAGGGGAATCAGCGGCGCAGGCCGAGGGGGTCGTCCGGATTCACGCCGTCCTGGAACGGTTTCCGGCGGTCGTTGTTGGTGACCTGGTAAACCTTGCCGATCCAGTTGTTGATCACGGCCTCGGCGGTGTCGTGCCAGGTGTTGTCGAGATTGGGCACGATCAGGGATTCCGGCAGCTCGGGGATCGCGGCGCCCCGGGCCCGGGCCGCCAGCACCAGGTCGCGGTGCTCGTCGAGCATGGCCTCGGTCAGGAGGCTGAAGTAGTTTTCCGGGAACGGCGGGTAGTCGGGGCGCTCGCCCTTGAGGAAGCGGTTGACCTCGCGCTTGTATTCCTTGAACAGGCTCACGGTGTCGTATTCCGGGTGTCCCTGAAAAAAGATGATGCGAAAGCGGTCCTCGCTCGCGGCCAGGTGCACGCCCGCGATGTCGCTTTCGACCAGGATGTGCAGCCCCGCGGCCTCGAACTGCTCGCGGTCGATCTGGTTGAAGCGCGAGTGCGGCACGTCGAAACGCGTGTTCACGTCGCTGACCAGCGGGTGTTTGCGGTCCACGACGCTGTGCGAGTAGACCCCCCAGCGCTTGAAGCCCAGGTGCCGGCGTTTTTTCCCGTAACGGAATTGCAGCACCGCGTGCGTCGTCAGGCACGAGCACAGCGTGGACGTGACGTTGTCGTAGGCCCAGTCGATCACCTTGTTGAGCGGCTTCCAGAACGGTTCGAGCGCCAGGTCCGGCTGGGTGACGTTGGCGCCGGTGATGATGAGCGCATCCAGCCCCTGTTCCCGGATCTGGTCGAAGCTTTCGTAGTACTGGCCGACATAGGCCTGGGCCTCGGAACTGCGCTTCAGCTCCTTGAGCGTGAACGGGTGCATGTAGAACTGCGCGATCTGGTTCGATTCGCCGACGAGCCGGAAGAACTGGCGCTCGGTCGCGGCCAGCGCCGCGTCCGGCATCATGTTGAGCAGCCCGATGTGCAGCTCGCGGATGTCCTGGTGCAGCGCGACGTCGCCCGGCAGAACGTTCTCGCCTTCCTGCTTGAGGCGCTCGAACGTCGGCAGCTTGGAATTGACGACCAGTGGCATAGTTAATAATCTCTAAAAACACCTGAACGCAGATGAACGCAGATGTTTAGATAGATAAACGCGGATTTATTGCATGAAGTTTTCATATCTGCGTTCATCTTTAAAATAAATCTGCGTTAATCTGCGGATAATTGCCTTAAGGCAGTTTCTATCCTCTCTCCAACACCTTTTCCACCAGGCGCAGGAAGCCGGCCTCGTCACGCACTTCCCTGAGTTCGTCGGTGCTGACGGTGTAGCCATGCTGGTCGGCAATGGCCTGGTAGCGCGGCACGCGCGAATGGAACAGGCGCGGGAACATCCAGCGCACGAAATCGTCCGGATCGATCTGCGCCACGTAGGACAGTTTTTTATCGCTCAGGTAGACCGCGAGCTGCTCGTCGAGGAAGGACTCGCGGTAGTAGAGCGGCTTCGGGTCCTCCTCGGCGCGGTGGATCAGCTCCTGCTCGTCCTTATCGTTCGCCCTGATGTAGAGGATCAGCGTGTGGTCGGCCAGCACCTGGATGGTCGCCGGGTCGTCGAGCTCGCACAGCGAGCCGCCGGCGTCGTTGACGAAATGCTTGTAGCCGTAGATCTCGCGCGCCTTGCCGATGAATTCCGGCACGTCACGCATGGTGGAGATCTCCGCCTGCCGGTGCAGTTCCTGGCGGTGCTTGAACTCCCTGAGTCCGAGACCGCCCTTTTCCGGGTTGCCGAGCTTGCCGAGAAAACTCGACACCGGCTGGAGGTTGTCCACGGTGATGTTGTTGCGGATGTAGATCGAGTCCGAGCGCAGCAGTTCGCGCAGGAACGGCACCTGCATCGCCTGCTGCTTGATGTGGTCGAGGATCGGTTCGTCGAGATAGCGCGTGCCGATGCGATAGTCCCCGGAATAATGGAACCAGTTGCGGCGCCGCAGCCGGGCCGCCAGGCGCGTCTTGCCCACCCCGGACATGCCGAGGAGGGTGATGCACTTGTTGTCCCAGGCCTTGAAGTCCCTGGCGCTCAGTTTCATGTTCTTTTTAAGTGCTGTTTGGCGTCGGTCTGCTTATTGTATGACAGGAACGGCGCAATCGCGCGCCGGCGCCCGAGGTCTTTCCCGGTCTCGTCATCCCCGAGGCGCGCCGCTATAATGCCGCCCCTTCTGCTACCGGCCTGATTGAAAACCCAATGACCACCGCCATTCCGATCGTGCTCGCGGGCGAGGTGAAAATCACCCCCGAAAACAAATGCAGCTACTGCAAGGGCGCGACCTGCTGCACCTATCTGACCCAGCCACTCGACACGCCGCGTTCCATGGAGGATTTCGATCTGCTGCTGTGGCAGATCTCGCACGTGAACACCCAGGTGTACAAGGACGAGGACGGCTGGTTTCTGCTGGTCAACAATCCCTGCCGGCATCTGCAGCCCGGCGGGCGCTGCGGCATTTACGAAACCCGCCCGCAGATCTGCCGCGACCATTCCAACGACGGTTGCGAGTTCGAGGGTCCGTCCGGCCACGAGGACTTCGATATCTTCTTTCCCGATTACGAATCCCTGCTGGATTACTGCCGCAAGAAGTTCAAGAACTGGGACGGCCGCCTGAAAAACGCCGCCGGCAAGAATAAAAAGAAGTAGTCCGCGTGCGCGGCGGGACGCTCCGCGGCGAATCTGTTATTGGCCCGGCACGATGGTTCTTGGACGAGGCTTGTGGCAGCCGGTATTTGCCAACCACGGTGAAGACCCGAATGTGCCGGGCCAATAACGAAAATTATTAATGATTTTCGATTATTGAGGCGGCAAAATAGCCTCGATCGAGGACTGAGATGCAAATAGTCCCTCGGAAACGTTGCAAGAGAGGCATGCCGCCTCAATAATCTTGCTGGCGCCGGTTCCCTTTCCCGTCGAGCGTTACCCGCGATGGACCAGACCGTTTACGATCGATTATCCCAGCGCCTCGGGCGCGTGCATCTGCGCCAGCGCCTCAGCCTGGAGTCGGAGTACGAGGCGCAGGTTTTCCGTCGCGGCACCCACTACTTCCATCTCGAAAACTGGTACCCGGCCCATGCCGTGATCCGCGCCAGCCTGAGTCTGGTTGGCCTGCACGGTCGCGGCCGGCGCAACGCCCTGAAAATACGCATCGTCCATAATGATGTGCGGCTGGCGGCCTTGCCGGCGGCCTTCGACGGTTACACCATCCTGCACCTGAGTGATCTGCACCTCGACATGAGCGAGGACTTTGTCGATGCCCTGATCGAGCGCGTGCGCGCGGTGGACTACGACCTGTGCGTGCTCACCGGCGACTACCGCTACCGCACCCGCGGCCCGTACGAGCCGGCGCTCGCGGGTCTGGCGCGCCTGCGGCCGCATCTCAAGGAACCGGTGTACGCGGTGCTCGGCAATCACGACAGCATCCGCATGGTGCCGGGCATGGAAGACCTGGGCATCCGGGTGCTGCTCAACGAATCGGTGCGGCTCGAGCGCCACGGCGCGATGATTCACCTCGCGGGTATCGACGATGCGCACTACTACCGCGTGGACAACCTGCACAAGGCCGCGCACGACATTCCGCATCAGGAGGTTTCGATCCTGCTGTCGCACACACCCGAGCCCTTCCGCAACGCCGCGCACGCCGATTTCAAGCTCATGCTCTGCGGCCACACCCACGGCGGCCAGATCTGCCTGCCGGGCGGGATCCCGCTGATCACCGACGCCGACTGCCCGCGCGCCTACGTGCGCGGGCCGTGGCGTTACCATGACCTCGCCGGTTATACCTCGGTGGGCGCGGGTAGCTCGATCGTGGATGTGCGTCTCAACTGCCTGCCTGAAATTACCCTGCACCGGCTGCAGCGCACCTGAAGCAGTCCGCGGGCGGTCAATACGGCCGGTCGCGCAGACGCAGCCCGAACAGTAATCGCGACAACAACAGTTCCAGCAGGATGAACGCGAACACCACGCCGGCGATGTCCCAGGCCGTCAGGCCGAGACGTGTCTTGAACGCGAGTGTCGGCAGCAGGGATTCCGGAATCTGGTCCAGCCCCAGGGCCATGCTGCTTGGCGGCCGGCCCAGGCGGCGCTTGACGAAGCTCGAGGCCAGGTCGCCGAGCATGGCGAGGATGGCGATCAGGGCGCCATCGGACCAGTCGAATCCGAGCGGGATGGCGGCGAGCGCCGTGGCGGTGATGGACAACACCACGCCGCGGATGGTCTTGGAGGGGCCGAACAGCGGATGACCGTCGCGCAGCTGCAGGCCGCCGTCAAACGGCCGGTTAAATGTCGCACCGAAGATTTTCTTGCCCAGCACCGGCACGCCGTTGGCGACGACCAGCAGCAGCAGTATTTTGGCCGGCGACTCGAGGGCGGCGAGCGTGGTGCCCAGGAAATCGAGGTTCATTCGATCCCGGCTATCAAGCGAGTTATCTGTTTTTCTTCGCCAGCTCGAGGGTGAATATGCCCCCCAGCGCCTTGCGCATCTCGTTGATGCTGACATGCTGGCCCTCGTGCGGCAGCGCCGTCTGCCCGCAGGACAGCCGGAACACCTCGGGCTGGCGCGTGGACCGCAGCGTCATGCGCGTGCTGTAGGTCTGGAGGCTGGCGCCGTCGCCCCTTGAACCGATATTGATACCGATGCCGATGGACATCCCCGCGAGCCGGAGACCGTCGAGCGCGACGCTGTGCCCGATTTCCAGCACGACTTTGGTGATCTCGAAACTGTCCGGTTGCACGGTTTGCGCCTTGTCCAGGCGACGCTGCAGTTCGAATTTGCAGTGCGGGTAATACTGGTTGATTCCGCCCGACGCCACGACCTCGCCGCCCTGCAGGAACACCGCCACCTGCTCGGCCGGAATGGTGAGGCTGCGCGTGAGCGTCAGGGTCGAGCCGGCGGGGACGAGGTAAAACGGCGAGTTCTCGTTGCCTTCATAGGCCGATGTCTGGCAGGCCACGAGCAACGCCGCGAGCAGCGCGATGACGGCCGGTTTCATGTTGCCTCCTTGGCCTCAGGCATGATCTCGCGGAAACTGCGGATGGCGCGGAATTCCCCGACATCCTTTTCCGGGAGTTTCGAGTCCGGTTTGTACACCGCGAGCAGCTGGCCGATGCCGTAGCGGCTCGCCGAGCGCAGCACCGGCAGGCTGTCGTCGATGAGCAGCGCCGTCTGCTTCTCGAACGGTTGCACCTGCTGCATCTTGTCCCAGAAAGTGTCGTGTTCCTTCGGCAGCCCCAGGTCGTGCGAGCACACCACGGCGTCGAAGTGGCCATGCAGGGCGGTGCGCTGGAACTTGATGGACAGCGTTTTGCCATGGGCGTTGGTGACCAGCAGCACGCGTTTTTTCATGGCCTTGACCGCTTCGAGAAAATCCAGCACGTGCGGGTGCACCGCGATCAGGTGATTCACTTCTTCCTTGAGCTGCGGGATGTCGAGCCGCAGTTCCCGGCTCCAGTAATCCACGCAGTACCAGTTGAGCGTGCCCTCGGCGCGCTTGTAGCGCCCCAGCACTTCCTCGCGCGCGGCCTCGGGCGCCAGGCCGTGCGTCTCGGCGTAGCGGCGCGGCACGTGTTCGAGCCAGAAATGGTTGTCGTAATGCAGGTCCAGCAGCGTGCCGTCGAGATCGAGCAGCAGGGTGTCGAGCCGGTTCCAGTCGATCATGGGCATAAAACGCGCGGGTTCAGGGGCTGTGCAGCCAGGCATTCGCCGCCGCCGCGTCCTCGAAGTGCCGGATCTCGGCGTCGGTAAAGGCGGACGGCAGCCAGCCGAGCCAAGTCACCCACGCGCTGCCGGTGACCACCGCGATGCGCCGGAAATCACGGGCGTGGGCGCGCGTGAAACGGATATCCTCCCAGGCGACGTCGACGGTGTAGCCCGACATCTTCGTCAGGTCGAGCAGCAGTTTGATTTTCGGCGCCTGCCTGAGTTCGTGCTGGACGGCGGTTTCGAATTCCCGGAAGTCCGCCAGGGTCAGCTCGGCATAGACCGTCGCCTTGAGCAGGTCGTTTTCTTCCTCGATTACGATCATGGCTTTGCCCCGAGTTTCTGAAAAATGCTTCGGGACAAGCATATACCTGTTGCGGCAGGGGAGGAAATTTCCCTATTTTGTTCCTGAATCAAAAAGGATTAACCTTGGAAATATGTCTTGCGGAGCTGGCATGAGCCGGAAGCCGATTATCACCCGTACCGAGACCATCGCGCGCACGCGCATGTTCCGGGTCGAGGAGGTGGGACTGCGGTTCGCCAACGGCTGCGAGGTGAACTACGAGCGCCTGCGCGGTTCGGCCAGCGGCGCCGTGCTGGTGGTGCCGATGCTCGATGACAGCACGGTGCTGCTCATCCGCGAGTATGCCGCGGGTGTCGAGCGTTACGAGCTGGCGCTGCCCAAGGGGCTCATCGAAGAAGGCGAAACGACTTTCGAGGCCGCCAACCGCGAGATCATGGAGGAGGTCGGCTACGGCGCGCGCAAGCTGACCCATCTCAAGTCGGTGACGCTGGCGCCGGGGTACTTCAGCCATGCCACGCACCTGGTGCTGGCGCAGGAGCTCTACCCCGAGCGCCGGCCCGGCGACGAGCCCGAGGTGATCGAGGTCGTGCCGTGGCCGCTGGACCGTTTGACCGAACTTTGCGAGCGCGATGAATGCACCGAGGCGCGCTCGATCGCGGCGCTGTTCCTGGTGCGTGAACTGTTGGCCGGGAGGCGTTGAGCACCGTGAATGATTTCAATCCCCGTGATTACCTGAACCCGGCTTGCGACATCGCGCGTGACGCCGGCCGCCGCATTCTCGACGTCTACGAACGCGGTTTCAGCGTGGAGCAGAAGGAAGACCGCTCGCCGCTCACCGAGGCGGACCGCGCCGCGCATGAACTCATCTGCGAAAAACTGGAGCTTCTGACCCCCGGCGTGCCCGTGCTTTCGGAAGAATCGGCGAAAGTCGATTATGCAAAACGCGCGGACTGGAATCGGTTCTGGCTGGTGGACCCGCTCGACGGCACCAAGGAATTCATCAACCGCAACGGCGAGTTCACCGTGAACATCGCGCTCATCGAGGGCCACCGGGCGGTGCTGGGCGTGGTGTACGTGCCGGTGACGGGGCTCACGTATTTTGCCGCCGCCGGCGCGGAGGCGTTCCGGCAGAAGGGCGAGTGCGAGGTGGAGGCCATCCGGGTGCGCCGCTTCGCGGGCGGGAAACCGATGGTGGTCGCGAGCCGTTCGCACGCCGGCCCGGAAACCGAGGCCTTCCTGAAAAATCTCGGCGCGCACGACGTCGTGAGCATGGGCAGCTCGCTCAAGCTGTGCCTGGTCGCGCAAGGCACGGCCGACGTCTATCCACGCCTCGGCCCGACCATGGAGTGGGATACGGCAGCGGCGCAGTGCGTGGTCGAGGCCGCCGGCGGGCGCGTGACCGATCTCGATCGCCGGCCGCTGGCGTATAACAAGTCTTCGTTGCTGAATCCCTCGTTCATGGTGATCGGTGCCGGCGATTACGACTGGTATCGTCATCTCCCCGCCCTGAAATAAACGCGTTTGCCATCCGCCGCGCCTGATCCGCTCTATCTCTGTCTCGATCAGGGCGGTCACGCCAGCCGCGCGCTGGTGTTCGACCGCCGTGGCGTGTTGCAGACCAGCGCCCTGCGCGAAGTGGATGTGCACGAGCCCCGGCCGGATTGGGTGGAGCAGGACCCGGAGGAACTGGTCGCCTCGCTTCAGGCGGTCATTGCCAAGGCGATGGCCTCATTGGGCGATCGCGCCGGCCAAATCGGTTGCGCCGGCATCGCCACGCAACGCTCCAGCATGGTCTGCTGGGACCGCCATACGGGCGAAGCGCTCTCGCCCGTCATCAGCTGGCAGGACCGGCGCGCGCATGAATGGCTCCAGCAATTCTCCGCGCAGACCCGGGCGGTTCATCAGCGCACCGGGCTCATGCACTCGGCGCACTATGGCGCTTCCAAGATGCGCTGGTGTCTCGACCAGTTACCAGCTGTGGCCATAGCCCGGCGTGAAGGGCGTCTCGCCATGGGCCCGCTCGCGAGTTTTCTGCTGTTCCACCTGCTCGAGGAGAAACCCCTGGTCGCCGATCCGGCCAATGCCGCGCGCACGTTGTTGTGGAGTCTGCACACCATGGATTGGGACCCGTGGCTTCTGGAGCTTTTCGGAATCCCGGCGGTGGCGCTGCCGCGTTGCGTGCCCACGCGTCATGCCTTCGGCACGCTGTGCGCGAATGAACACCGGATTCCATTGACTATCGCCAGCGGCGATCAGTCGGCGGCGCTGTTCGCGCTCGGCATGCCGTCAGCCGACACGGCTTACGTCAACATCGGCACCGGTGCCTTCATACAGCGTGCCGTTTCACAGCCGCCCGACGCCCCGGGTTTGCTGAGCAGCGTGGTTTATCGTGACGCGGACCGGACCTTGTACGTGCTGGAAGGCACCGTGAACGGCGCCGGCGTGGCACTCCGCTGGGCGGAACAGGAATGGGGATTGAAGGATGTCGAGGCGCAACTGCCCGCGTGGCTCGCGCGCAGCGGCGATATCCCGCTGTTCCTCAATGGTATCGCCGGTCTCGGCGCGCCGTTCTGGGTGGCCGATTTTCCCTCGCGTCTGATCGGAGACGGCGAGCCGTGGCAAAAGACCTGCGCGGTGGTCGAGTCCATCGTGTTTCTGTTGCAGGTAAATTTCGAGACCATGCAGAAAATGGCGCCGACGCCGAAGCGCCTGCTCGTCACCGGCGGCCTGGCGCAGCTGGATGGATTGTGTCAGCGACTGGCGGATCTGAGCGGGCTGCCGGTGTACCGGCCGGCGGAGCATGAAGCCACGGCGCGCGGGATGGCCTATCTGCTCGCCGGTTTTCCTGAAAAATGGCCGGAGGAAAAACCCGGCGCCTCGTTTGCACCAAAACCGAACCCGGGTCTGACAAGACGCTATAAAGATTGGCGCGCAGAAATGATGCGTGCGCTCGACAAGCGCTGATTACTTTTTTTCTTCCACCAGCACACGATCCTTGGGACCGGGCGCGGGGCTGTAGATGACCAGTGCCGCCGCCGGTTCCGGGCCGCGGTTGATATAGGCGTGAATCGCGCCGCGCTCTATATGAATGACATCGCCGGCCTTGACCGGGCGCGTTTCCTTGCCGAGACGCATGTCGCCCTCGCCACGTAACAGAAAAACCGTGATGTCGCTGTCGATATGCCGGTGCAGCGGTTCGCGGTCGCGCACCTGCACCAGCAGGTTCGATGAGCGCGCATTGCGGAACAGGGACACGACCTTGATGTTTTCGTTCGGCGCCGGTTTATTCTGTTCCAGCAATTGCTCCAGCTGTTTCGTATTGTATTTTCCCGCCACCTTTTCGTCCGGGCCGATCCACTCGGCGGCGAGCGCGGCGTGAAAACCGCCGGCAATCAGAAATAATGAAACCAGGAATTTCATCGGGTTCATATAAAACTCCTTATGGCCGTTCAAAGGTCAGCGAGGCCCACAGGCTTTCCCAGTCGTAACCGGAAAAGAAGGACGCCGGAATCATGTGCACCGAGGTCACCAGCCAGACGCCGGAGCGCGGCAGGATAAATTCCACGTGGCCGTTGTCACCGGTGCGTGCCTTGAGCTTGGCGAGCGGCTCGGCCTTGTTGAAGGCCACCACCAGCGCGCCGGCAAGCGGTTTGCCCTCATACAGGAGTCGCAGTCGCAGCGTGCGTGTGCGGTAGGGACTGGTCTCGGCGACGAGCTCGAGGGGAAAGCCGAGAATGCGGTCCACTTCGTCCCCGGGCGCACCGGCCGCGATCAGCGACTTGGCGCAGCGAAAGTAGCTCTCTCCGATTTTCGTCCCGGCCTTATGACGCCGTTGATGCAGGGCCATGTTGCGCTCCAGGCCTTCTTTCAGCAGATATTGTTCGAACTCCCCGGGCGTGTCGAAGCTGACCGAGTCCGGCTTGGTGTGCAGTCCGATGACGTACAGCCCGGGAGCGGCCGGCGTCACCGTACCGGCGGGTTCATCGCCCAGCACCCCGGGAATGGGCTGCGTGCCGGCCGGACCGGCGACGATATAGCGCTCGAATTTCTGGGGAAAATAAGGCACGGAGTCGCCTTTGAAATCCTGGCCCACGAACAGGCGCAACGGCACCGCCGTCCTGGGTTTGGGGCGGAATGCTTGCGGTTCGATCCAGAAGTCGTGGGCCGCCGCCGGCCAGGCGATTACCAGTAATGCGGCGATGAGCAGGCGGCGCGGATTTCGCATAAACTGCGCGCGGAATTTTGTCGTCACAGGCAGGTCCATGAAGCAGTGTCAATCGGCAGCATAACACAAGCCTCCAGGCCCCTGTTTCGCCGCAAACCCGAAAACACCAACTATGTCACGATTCACCATTTTCCTGTTCACCTTGCTGATACTGGTCATTGCCAGTGGCGCACACGCCCATGAAATCCGTCCCGCGATCGCGACCGTGAGTTTCAATGAGGCGCGCTACGACATTGAAATCAGCGCCAACATGGAGGCGGTGATCGCGGGCGTGAGTCCGCAGCACCAGGACACCGATGAGTCGCCCAACGCGCAGACCTATAACCAGCTGCGCGAACTGCCGCCCGTGGTGCTCGAGGGGAAACTCCGCGAGTTCCTGCCGCAGTACCTGGAAGGCATCGAGATCCGTTTCGACGATGCGCGCGTGCAACCGGCCTTGTGTTCGATTGCGGTGCCGGAGGTCGGCGATCCGGCGCGCGCGCGGCTGACGCGCCTGCACCTGTGCGGCGATATTCCCACCGGCGCGCGCGCCTTCCAGTGGGCCTATGCCGCGGATTTCGGCGAAAGCATCGTGCGCCTGCCGGCGGTGTCGGGCGGCGAAGCCGTGGCGCTGTGGCTGAAGGACGGCGCGCAAAGCGAGGCGTACCTGCTAGGCGTCGGCCTGGAACAGAAAACGCGCATGCAGGTCGTCGCGCAATACACCGCGCTCGGCTTCACCCATATCCTGCCCAAGGGTCTCGATCACATCCTGTTCGTGCTCGGGCTGTTCCTGCTGAGCACGCGCTGGAAACCGCTGCTGGTCCAGGTGACCGCGTTCACGCTGGCGCACACCATCACGCTCGGCCTGAGCATTTACGGCATCGTCTCGCTCTCGCCCGTGATCGTGGAGCCACTGATCGCTGCCTCCATCGCCTACGTGGCGATTGAAAACCTGGTCACGGCGGAACTGAAGCCGTGGCGCGCCTTCGTGGTCTTCGGTTTCGGCCTGCTGCACGGACTCGGCTTCGCCGGCGTGTTGCACGAGATCGGCCTGCCGCGCTCGGAGTTTCTCACGGCGCTGCTCAGCTTCAACGTCGGCGTGGAGCTGGGCCAGCTGGCCGTGATCGCCTCGGCCTGGCTGCTGGTCGGGCTGTGGTGGAAAACGAAACCCTGGTACCGCGCGCGCCTGGTGCAGCCGCTGTCGGCTCTGATCGCCGCGGTCGGGGTCTACTGGACGATTGAACGGATTATCGGCTGAGCCGCTTCAGCCGATACGCTGCTCGGAAGGGCCGGATGATGTTTGGTCGTAGCCGTTGTGACGGCGCGATTCCGCGATCCGCCGCTCGTTGCCGCGCCACAGGAAGCGGCGCAGGCGCCGTTCCTGGCGCGTGCGGTACATGCATTCACGCACGGTGATGGGGCCGCCTTTGAGCTCTTTCTTGTCGAGGTTGATGATGGCCTCGTAGGCGGCCTGCTCCGGCACCAGGTACACATGGCCGTAGCCGAGCGGCAGGCCGGTGTCGGTGTCGCGCATGATGATGGCGTTGATGGTGGTGCCGTAGCCGGCGAACAGCCGGCGCAGGTCGTCCGCCGTGACGGCCGCGGAGAGATTGCCCACGAAGATATTCATTGAATAAAGCCCCCTCCGTCTGACCTGATGTTCTAAGTTTTTTTACATTCTCAGGAAGAACCGCGCGTCTGGCAAGCCGGCGATTTTTCCGGAACCAAAAAGGCTTTTACGCCAAGGACTTTGCGTGCAAAGTCCACGCGGTTTGCCAGCCGCCGATGACTGGTTTCAGGCGCGATGACCGCGGCAAAGTGTCACGGGGAAAGTCCCAGCTTCGTGGTGTCCGCGACCGCCGCGCGCGCCGGCAGTGATTTCCGCAGCCGGCGCATGACCCTGGCGGCGGTGGCGCGGTAGCCGGTGAGCTTGCCGCCATAGATGGTGACGAGGCGCACCGGTTCCGCGTTATCCGGATGCAGCACGGTCTCGCGCGAGCGATGGAACACTGCGCCGGGTCCCTGCGGCAGCACGCGCAGGCCGGCAAAACTGTCCAGCAGCCGGCCGCGGTGATGCGGGAAATAGTGCTGCAGCGTTTCCTGCAGGTAGGAAATTTCCTGCGGCAGCGCCCGCACCGCGCCGGGATCACCGTCGTAGGCGGTTTCCGTGGTGCCGACCAGGGTTTGTCCCTGCCACGGCATGACGAACACGGCGCGCCCGTCGCTCGGGGCCTCGACATAATAGATGCCGTGCCGGGTTTCGCCTTCGATGAGGATGTGCGCGCCCTGGACGAGTTCCACCGTCAGCATCGGCGGGCGCGGGGTGACGCGACCGAGCACCGCGTTGACCCACGGACCGGCGGCGTTTACCAGCGTCCGCGCACCGCAGGTTTGCTCCCCGTCGCGATCGAGATATTGCACCTTGTAACCGTTTCCGCTGCGTATTGCCGACAGAAAATTCGCCGGGCATCGCAGTTCCGCCCCGAGCGCCTGTGCCGAGCGCATCACCGCCTGGGTCAGCAGGGCATCGTCGGTCTGGGCGTCTTCATAACGGAACACCGCGCGCAGCCCGCGGGTGTCGAGCCCGTCGAGGCTGTCCCAGCGCGCGCGCGGCACGGATTCGAAGCGTGCGTCGCGGGACAGCCCGCCGAGCAGGGCATACAGCGACAGCCCGGCGCGGATCATCCACGGCGGGCGGCGGGTGGCGGAATAAACCGGAATGTAGAACGGCACGCGCCGCACCAGGCCGGGTGCGTTGCGCAGGAGAATTTCGCGCTCGCGCAGCGATTCGCGCACCAGGCCGAACTGCGCGCTTTCCAGATAACGCAGGCCGCCGTGGATGAGCTTGCTGGAACGACTGGAGGTGCCATGGGCGAGTTCCTGCCGTTCCAGCAGCAGCGCCGAATGGCCCGCCGCCGCGGCGGCCTGGGCCACGCCGACGCCATGAATACCGCCGCCGATGATGACAACATCGTAGGTGGGCGCGGTCATCCGGATGGCGCGTGACGGGAAAATTCCTGGAGCATTTCGCCGACCGCGAAGGTTTCGACGAAGTCGACACCGCGCGCCGCCAGTGCCAGCGCCAGCGCGGGATCCGCCACCTCGAACACGACCAGCTTCATGTTGCCGGCCTGAAGTCGGCCCTCGCGCGGCAGGCCGTCGACATCGCAAAAAAGAAACGCCGGATCGATCTCGGCAATGAGTTCCTGCCCGTGCTCGTCCCAGCGGTCGATGACGGCGCCTAGGCGAGGCCAGCCGTGCTGGCGTGCCGCCACCAGCGCCTCGAGCGAATAGGAGATCAGCACGCACCGATCGAGCGCCGGTTTCAGCGAGCGCCGCACCAGCGTCAGCAGGCTCTCGACGCCGAAACGCTCGAGGCTCGAGCGCTTGAGTTCGATGAAGGCGGTTACCTCCGGATGGCGTATCAGAAGATGACCCAGCTCGGCCAGGCGGGTGATATGTACGTCCTTGAATCGGTCGCCGAAACGATCGCGCTCGGTGACACGCAGGTGCCACAGCTCCTCGTAGTGGAGATCGTGAACCTTGCCGGATACGCCGCACAGGCGCTTCAGGTCGCGATCGTGGAACAGCACCGGCACGCGGTCGCGGGAAAGCTGCACGTCCA
>Ga0105095_10000835_pt1 | contig 15466 bp, 10 predicted proteins | sample PPLLak2March2015_2_FD_79180 | JGI IMG/M metagenome (GOLD analysis project Ga0105095, IMG submission 79180) | Freshwater sediment microbial communities from Prairie Pothole Lake near Jamestown, North Dakota, USA - PPLs Lake P8 Core (3) Depth... | ecosystem: Environmental > Aquatic > Freshwater >...
CAGCTTTTCGCCGATCCCCAGACAGGCATCCTAAACAGATCATTTCTGCTGCAGTTTATACGCACTATGGACGAGGATCCTTCAGGAGCTCAGAAAACCATCTGGCTGCAGCTTGAAAAACAGATTATAAACGATAAAGCATTTTCAAAATATAATAACCTTATAAGAAAAGGCATTTATACCACTGACCTTGAAGCTGAATATGCATTCAGGGAATCAGACAAAAAAGTTGATTTCAGCTATGCAAGACAATTATTTACAAGTGTTCCCGATACTGCCGTAACATATACAGAAGCAGAAATACGGAAATATTACGATGAGAACAAAAACCTGTATTTGCAGGATGCTTCAAGAGATATCGAATATGTAGTTTTTGAAGTAATCCCTTCAGCTGAAGATGACCAGAGTACCCAGGACTGGATCAATGATCTGAAAAATGAATTTGAAACAACCGCAGATGTTATATCTCTTGTTAATATTGAATCTGATGTTCCATATGATGGTTTCTTTGTAACAAAATCTCAGCTTTCCGAAAATATTGGCAATTTTATGTTTGAAGCCAAACCAGGAGATGTAACCGGACCATATTTTGAAAATGGAGCATACAGGCTCGCAAGACTGGTTGAGATAGGATTCAGACCCGACTCTGTAAGAGCAAGGCATATTCTGATACAACCTGACCAGACTACCTCACAGGAAAGGACAAAGGAAATAGCGGACAGCGTCAGGAATCTTATAGTGAACGGTGCCGACTTTGCTTTACTGGCAATGTCAATGTCAGCCGACGGAAGCTCCCAGGACGGCGGAAACCTTGGCTGGTTTACAGAGGGCCGTATGGTTCAGCCTTTTAACGATGCCTGCTTTGAAGGTAAAAAGGGAGATATCGTGGTTGTTGAAACACAGTTTGGCAATCACGTGATTGAAATACTTGAGCAAAGCGCATCAGTGAAGAAAGTCAGGGCGGCAATACTCAGCCGTGAGGTCAAACCAAGTACGAAAACCTACCAGGAAATTTATACTCGTGCATTAGAATTTGCCGGAGTGAATACTACATATGAAAAATTTAATGCAGCAGTGGCCGAACAGAATCTGACCAAAAGATATGCTTCTGAATTGACAGAGAATCAGCGTACGGTACCCGGACTTGATTATCCCAGGCCTTTGATTCAGTGGGTATTCGAAGCCGAACTCTATGATATCAACCCGCAGGTTTTTGAACTGGGAACCAAATTTGTCATTGCAGCAGTTACCGCAATAAGGGAGAAAGGGCCTTCGCCTCTTGATCAGATCAGAAATGAAATTGAACTTGAGGTCAGAAAAAATAAAAAAGCTGAAAAAATTATTGAAGAATTCCGGTCAAATATAACTCCTGATTCTTCTCTGGAGAATGTTGCACAGACAATGGGACTCCAGGTCCAGGAAGCTTCTAATATTAGCTTCTCTTCAGTATCAATTCCATCAGCCGGAATTGAGCCAAAAGTCATAGGGATGGCATCCACCCTTCCGGAAGGAAAACTTTCGGAACCCATTCAGGGAAATAATGGGGTTTACATACTGAAGGTGAACAGAATAGCCGAGTCAGACGAGATCAATACCCTGGCAACCCGTAGCAGGATGAACATGATGAGGCAGTCAAGGGTTTATTCCGAAGCCTACGAAGCTCTGCTTGATGCTTCAAATATCAAAGATAACAGGTACAAATTCTTTTAGTCCACGTTATCATGAAGATATGAGTTATCCTCCCTCAGTGTAGGATTGTTCTCCTCATCTTCCGTTAATGAGAATTTGGATAAGTTGTTCTCAGATGAATATTTTACATTATCCAGCTTGATCTTCTTGCGCACATAGGCCGGCTCACTCTCAAGATCGTCAATTACATCCTTCTTTTCCTGGTCATTGTAAACTTTGTTTTTGATCTTTTCGTGGGCCTCTTTAAGCTTTTTGACCTTTTCAGCAATTTTTTTGGGATCCTGAACAGCTTCTGTTTCATCCGGTTCGGGCTGGACAATCAGGATATTTTTGTTGATTTCGCTCTTTAGGTCAAATTCAATGGTGCGCTGAATATTAGTATGCTCCCTGGTACCTGTAAAAGGTTCCCCGGTCGCAGGTATTTTCCTTCCCGGTACAGGCGGATTGGTATTGTCTTCAAGCTTTATCCTTTCAGATCTTTTCTTCCTGACATATAATTCCGGGATGCTGTTGGTTTCAAATCCCGTGGCAATTATTGTTATATTGATCCTTTCGGCCAATGATTCATCCGTTCCGGTCCCCCATATTATAAGAGCATTCTTTGCTGCAGATTGTGTGACAAAATCTGTGATCTCGCCGACTTCATCCATGCTGATCTCATCAACACCGGATGTAATATTTAAAAGTATGCTTTCCGCTCCTGTAATAGTGTTGTTGTTAAGCAACGGAGATGAAAGAGCTTCCTGAATGGCTATCAACGCCCTCCCTTCTCCTGAAGCGCTTCCGGAACCGAGTATCGCCACGCCGCTGTCGCGCATGACAGTTTCAACATCAGCGAAATCAACATTAATATATCCGTGAACCGTTATGATCTCAGCAATACCCTTTGCGGCAATGGCCAGAACATTATCAGCTTTCGCAAATGCCTCCGACAGCTTCAGGTCGCCGTATATCTCTCTTAGCTTCTCATTATTGATTACCAGGAGAGAATCCACATATGCCCTGAGTTCATTGATCCCTTCTATTGCCTGGTGTATCCTGAGCTGTCCTTCAAATCTGAATGGGATTGTCACAATGGCAACAGTAAGGATACCAAGCTCCCGGGCAACCCTGGCAATGACAGGCGCAGCACCAGTTCCCGTGCCTCCCCCCATCCCTGCAGTAAGGAATACCATTTTTGTATTCTTGGACAGGACATCGGTTATATCATCCAGATTTTCCTGGGCCGCCTGCTTGCCCTTTTCGGGTTTATTGCCGGCTCCCCTGCCTTCAGTCAGTGAGGCACCTATCTGGATCTTGACAGGGACAGGACTTTTGCTTAAAGCCTGGGCATCTGTATTGCATACCACAAAATCGACATCCTTAATGCCCTGTTCCCACATATGATTGACAGCGTTGCTGCCACCGCCGCCAATTCCGATCACCTTGATGATTGATGACCGGTTGACCGGCAATTCGAAATTTATAAGTTCTTCTGACATATTTGGATTTATTAACGGTTATTATAAAACCGAATCATCTTCTTCAAAAATCTCATTCAGCTTTTCCTTGATAGTTATGAAAAATTTAGGTTTGAATTTGGTCTGTGGTTCTTTGTTCTCACTGGCGGGAGCTTCAATTCTTACTTCAATCTTGCCTTCTTTAACTTTCTGTCTTGATTCATAACCCTTCAGCAGTAATCCTATACTGGTTGAAAACATTGGCTGATTGCATTCCTCAATACTTTCTGCAGCAAGATGTTCATTCGGAAAACCTACCCGCACATCATACCCGGTTTTAAACTTGACAAGCTGAGGCAGATGCCGTAATAAGGCTCCGCCACCCGTCAAAACAATACCAGCACTGAGCTTATCTGCAACACCTGATGTCTCTATCTCATAAATAACATGATCCAGTATTTCCTCCATCCGCGACTGGATTATATATGCCAGGCTTCTGAAACTGATCTCTTTAGGATCTCTTCCGCTGATCCCCGGGATGGTCACCACTTTATCCTCCTGGGCCAGGTCACCAAGTGCTGAGCCAAACTGAATTTTAAGCTGTTCGGCCTGACGGCCCAGTATCGAACAGCCCTCCTTTATGTCGCGGGTTATTACATTACCTCCGAACGGAATTACAGCCGTATGATAAATGACATTATCATAATAGACAGCAAGATCTGTCGTGCCTCCCCCGATATCTATCAGAGCAACCCCGGCTTCTTTTTCGTCCTCTGTCAGGACAGCTTCAGATGATGCCAGAGGCTCAAGGATCATCTCCTTCACATTCATTCCTACGCGGTTAATGCATTTCTCCATATTTCTGGCCGAAGATATCTGTCCTATGACGATGTGGAAATTTCCTTCCAGCCGCTTGCCCGACATCCCGATAGGATTCTTTACCCCTGCTTCATTGTCTACTATAAAACTCTGGGGAAGGACATGTATGATCTCCTCCCCTGCCTCGATCTGACTGTTGTACATATCATTCACAAGTTTTCCGATATCCTCTTCGGTGATTTCATCATTATAAGAAGCGCGGTTAATGTATGTCCGGTTCCGGATGCTCCTTATATGTTGACCGGCGATCCCGACAAAGACATCCGACAGGCTGAGGCCCGTCTTATTGCGGATCTCCTCAACGACTGTCTGGATAGAACTTACAGTTTCCTCGATATTCAGGACAACACCTCTCTTGACTCCCTTTGATGTTGTCTTGCTCATACCGATAACTTCAAGTTTCCGGTTTTCATTCATTTTGCCGACAATGGCCACGATTTTCGTGGTTCCAATATCGATAGCGGCGATTAATTGATCTTTTTGTGACATGGTTTTATCTTTTAGTACAAACTGCTTGGTTTTCATATTTTAAACTAATCCTGTCGTACTGGTTCCATCCTTTATTGTAAAATCCTTCGTTATACAGGATCCATAATTTTTCAAATTTTTCTTCAATATCATCGGCTTTCCCGAATTCAATGACATGTGAACCTACACGGGGAATAAGCTCAAACTCACCTTTCCCGTTAACATAAATCTGCACTATCTGGGCGTCCCAGAATTTATCCGATCTTATAAACTTTGCCAGTTCATAAATGTCTGCAAGTAGATTATTTTCGGGTCCCAGGTCGTAAATATTTGTTACCCTTCTGTACCGTTCCCCGATCACACCATTTACCACCATCACATAGGAACTGTAATTAGGGGATAATGGAATGGTATACCCTTCTTTATCGATATAAAAGCCCTGCCCCGACCTGTCAATTACTCTTAAAACCGGAGTGCGCTGATGTATATCAACTACGAGCTCACCGCCGACTGTCCGGTAAACTTCAGCCCTTTTTATATATTTTATATTCCTGATCTTATCTTCTATCTCCTGCAGGTTAACTTCATCAAATGATTTCCCTGCCAGGCTGTTTCCTCCTCTCATCAGAACATTTCTTATCATCCTTGAATTTACAAATTGCACGTCCAGACTGTCATGAATGATGATCCTGACGCCATCACATGTTACTTTCTTCTCCTCTTTTCCTACAAAACCCAGGATCAGGATCAGATATCCTGTTACCGCAATCAGCAGTATAATATGTTTAATAAATTTCTTCATCTGATTCTTATTCCAGAAGCTTTATTATCGGCTCAACAAACATGTCAATATCACCGGCACCCATTGTCAGCAGGATATCCGGCTTTGTTTTCCTCAATTCATCCATCAGGCTTTCCTTACTGCATAATTTCTTATTATCCAGTTTCACTTTGTTGAAAATTATATCCGAACTTATCCCCTCAATTGGCAATTCCCTTGCAGGATAAATATCCAGTAAAATCAGTTCATCAAGTTCAGAAAGGCTTTCAGCAAATCCATCCGCGAAATCTCTTGTCCTCGTGTATAAATGAGGCTGGAAAATGCCCGTGATCTTTCTTCCCGGGTATAATGCCCTTACAGATCTGATGAAAGATTCAAGTTCTTTAGGATGGTGGCCATAATCATCAATATAAGCAATATCATCCCTGTTTATATGAATGTCAAACCTTCTTTTAACTCCCCTGAACGTCTCAAGTGCTCTGCGGATCGCCCTTTCTCCTGTTCCCATAATAAATCCAAGGGCAGCAACCGCAATTGCATTTTCAACATTAACCAGACCGGGAAATCCCGTTTTCAAACCGATTATTATGTTTTCCGGTGTATGCAGATTGAACCTGTATCCATTATCTGAAGGTTCAAATTTTTCAGCAAAAAAATCTGCTCCCGGATACAGGGAATAAGTAAATATCCGGGCATCGCTCTTTCCTGATGTCAGGGATTCTATCTCCTTCTTTATGATAATATCTCCGCCACTCTTAACCTGCGATATGAACTGCCTGAAAGAGATCTCCATCTCCTCCTTATTGCCATATATATCAAGATGATCAGGATCGCAGGAGGTCACGATAGCTTTATCAGGGAATAACCGCAGAAATGACCTGTCAAACTCATCTGCTTCAGCTACCATCCATTCGCTGTTACTATTGATAAGTGTGTTGGTATTATAATTTTTTGAAATGCCTCCAAGAAATGCCAGGACCGGAATCTCTGCTACATTTAGCAGGTGCGCAGCAAGTGTAGAAATAGTCGTTTTACCATGCGTTCCGGCAACAGCGATGCATTTATGCCCCACCGATAACATCCCCAGAACTTCAGAACGTTTCAGTACAGCAAATCCCGTCTTCCTGAAATACTCAAGTTCAGAGTGATCCGCCGGAATAGCCGGCGTATATATAACAAGCGTTTCATGCGGCACCTGATAAATTGCTTTTACCATTTCTGGCTGTTCATTATAATGAATATCCGCACCCTCACGTTCAAGTTCCTCGGTCAGCTTTGTCGAAATCCTGTCATATCCGGCAACATGCCACCCTCCCGCAATAAAATACCTGGCCAGGGCGCTCATTCCAATTCCCCCAATCCCAATCATATAAATATTACTATAACCCTCTATCCTCACCATATTCTATATCCGTTACAAGTCATCCTGAATTTGTTTCAGGACCCCGTCGTTATTTAAGAGTACTGTCCATAAGACGTATCACTTCCTCAGCAATCCTCCCGGCTGAATCCTCGATCGCCATCGATAAAATATTTTCCGACATTGTTTTCATCCTTCCTTCATCTTTGAATAATTCAATTGCCGCAGGGATCATTTCTTCAACAGCCTCATTGTCAGGTATGCAGATGGCAGCTGATTTATTTACCAGGGCAGCTGCATTTTTTGTCTGATGATCCTCCGCTACATTTGGAGAAGGGACCAGAATGGCCGGTTTCCCGGCATGACTCAGCTCTGAGATCGTGATTGCCCCGGCCCGTGATATGATCAGATCAGCCACAGCATATGCCAGATCAATCCTGGTTATAAAGTCTTTCAGAATAATATTTCCGGCTCCTGATTTCTCAGCTGCATTACTGGCTCCTTCATGATAATATTTCCCGCATTGCCACAGGACCTGGATCCCCGAATTTCTCAACTTATCCAGGTTCTGCATAACGCCCACATTGATCGTTCTTGCTCCAAGGCTGCCTCCCATAACAAGAAGCGTTTTAAGTTTCTCATCGAGTCCAAAGAACTTATAACCATCTGATCTTAAATTATCCAGCCTGGATTTCCTGATCTCCTTCCTGACCGGATTACCTGTCATGACAATTTTTTCCGGAGGGAAAAAATTCTCCATCCCTTCAAATGCAACACAAATACAGCTGGCCTTATTAGCAAGTAATTTATTTGTAATTCCTGCAAAGGAATTCTGTTCCTGAATCAGGGTGGGGATCCCCAATGCAGTTGCAGACCTCAGGACCGGACCGCTTGCATATCCGCCCACCCCAACCGCCACATCCGGATCAAATTCCTTGACAATCTTTCGAGCCATTCTCAGGCTTTTTATTAATTTAATTATGACTCCTATATTGTTTAAGCTTAACTTCCTCTGGAATCCTGCAACAGGCAATCCAACTATCCTGTATCCGGCTTCAGGCACTTTTTCCATTTCAAACCTGTCCTGTGCACCTACAAAGAGGATTTCAACTTCCGGAATTCTTTCCTTCAGTGCATCAGCAATGGCGATGGCCGGAAATACATGACCTCCCGTACCACCCCCGCTGACAATTATCCTATTCCGTATGTTCCTGCTCATGTTCTTCATTCTCATTCTGTTCACTCAGACCTTTGCTTACACTCAGGACCATGCCCAGCGAAATGCATGTAAACATCATCGATGTTCCTCCCATGCTTATCAGGGGAAGAGGTTGTCCTGTTACAGGCAGCAGGTTCACGGCAACAGCCATGTGTATCATTGCCTGCAATACAAGCCCGGTGGTCAGCCCCACAGCCAGGAAGGCAGGGAAGGCTCTGTTGCTTTTTCGCAATATCACTCCGGCCCTGTATAATAGTATAAGATATAAAAGCAGTATTGGTATCCCCCCGATCAGTAATCCATATTCCTCAATTATCACAGCATAGATGAAATCGGAATACGGATGGGGGAGAAAATTTCTCTGGGTGCTGTTGCCCGGGAATTTCCCGAACAAACCACCCCCGGCAATGGCAATTTTAGCCTGCTCAACCTGGTAGTTCTCAGTATCCTTATCAAAAAATCCTTCAATCCTCCTTTCCCATGTGCCTACCCTTCCCTCTTTCTCCTTTATTATGACAATAGTTATGTATGAACCCAGCGTGAGGGTCCCCACCAGAAATAAGACACCAAGATACTTTATCCGGATCCTGCCAATAAACATCAAGATTACACAGGTGGTGAAAAGGATCAGCGAAGTTGACAGGTTTTCAGGCATGATCAGGAGGCATACAATACCCACTGGTATAATTATTGGCAGAAAAGCCCTGTAAAAATCCTGGATGTTCTCCTGCTCCTGGGAGAGCACCCTTGCAACGTACATGATCAGTGCCAGTTTTGCAAAATCGGATGGCTGAAAGCTCATGCCGATCAACGGTATCTCCAGCCACCTCGATGCCCTGTTGATGCTCTCGCCAAATACCAGGGTCACAAGAAGCAATGGTATTGCAATGATCAGAAATATCTGGGCCAGCTTTGAAAAATATTTATATGGTACCCTGTGTATTATATATATCATTATAAGGCCGGCAATAAGGAATATAGTATGCTTTGCGATGAAATGAGATGGACTCGTGCCGGGATTTCTGAAGACAAGAATTCCGGATGAACTGTATACCGATAATAAGGAGTAGATCGATAATATCAGTATAACAATCCAGATTACCCTGTCTCCTCCCAGATATTTCTGCAATCCTTTTTTCATTCCTTATAATTTACCTGCCTCTTTTTTAAATTGCCATCCCCTGTCTTCATAATTTTCAAATAGATCAAAACTTGCACATGCCGGTGAGAGCAGGACTGTGTCACCATTAACAGCCAGATAATATGCATTGCTGACAGCTTCCGGCATATTATCTACATCAACTATGGTTTCAATAACTCCGTCAAATGCTTTATGAAGTTTCGAATTATCCTTACCCAGGCAGACGAGGGCTTTGACCTTTTGCCTGACAAGATCCATAAGTTCGGAATAATCATTTCCTTTATCCACTCCACCGGCAATCCAGACAATCCTTGTCTGGACACTTTCCAGTGCATACCATGTCGAATTGACATTGGTGCCTTTTGAATCATTGATAAAATGAATTCCATGAACGGTCAGCACACTCTCCAGCCGGTGCTCCACTCCCTGGAAATCCATCAGGCTTTCCCTTATCAGATCTTTTCTGATCTTTAACACACTCCCTGTAATACCTGCTGCCATGCTGTTATACTGATTATGCTTCCCCTTTAGTATCAGGTCCGATACAGACATCGCAAAATCATTGTTATCATATTCTATCCTTAACCGGTCCTCCTCATCAATATAAGCCACCTCCTTATCCTTCTTCTTCCTTGCAAAAGGCAATTGTTTGGCCTTCAGTACTATCTTCTCGAGCTCACGGATTGTGATCTCATCATCAGAACAGAAGACAAAGAAATCTTCCTCGCTCAGGTTCCGTGTGATCCTGAATTTCGAATCCACATACTCCTGTAAATTGTAATCATACCTGTCAAGATGATCAGGTGTAATATTCAGCAAAATCGCAATATCTGCCTTGAACTCATACAGACCCTCAAGCTGGAAACTGCTGAGCTCAAGAACATAATAATCATACTCTTCTTCGGCTACCTGCAATGCGAAACTTTTTCCTATGTTTCCAGCCATGCCGACATTCATACCTGCCTTCTTCATCATGTGATGTACAAGCGAAGTGGTTGTGGTTTTCCCGTTGCTGCCTGTAATGCAGATCTTTTTGGCACCGGTATACCTGGCCGTAAATTCAATTTCCGAAATGATCCGGATACCTTTTTTTCGGATCACCTGTACAATCGGGCTTCTTTCCGGGATTCCCGGACTTTTTATGATCTCATCTGCATCAAGTATAAGTTTTTCTGTATGCTTATTCTCCTCCCAATGTATTTCATAATCAAATAACATTTCCTTATACTTGGGTTTGATGGGTCCATTGTCTGAAACAAAGACATCAAAACCATGCTTCCTGGCAAGGATTGCAGCGCCGGTTCCACTTTCCCCGGCACCCAGTATTACGATTCTGCTGTTCATTTTGATATGAAATGGTTTAGTTGGTTACCTTATTTTTAGTGTTACTACCGTGATCACTGCAAGTATTATGGCCACAATCCAGAACCTCGTGACAATTTTAGGTTCAGAATAACCCAGCATCTGGTAATGATGGTGCAGGGGAGCCATCCTGAAAATTCTTCTTCCTTCGCCAAACCGCTTACTTGTATATTTGAAATAACTTACCTGAATCAAAACTGATAGACTCTCAACCAGAAAAATTCCGCAAAGGATCGGGATCAGTAACTCTTTTCTTATTATAATGGCATATACGGCAATTATGCCCCCCAGCGATAAGCTGCCAGTGTCTCCCATAAAAACCTGGGCCGGGTAAGAATTGTACCATAAGAATCCGACCGTAGCACCGATGAACGCGCTCATAAAAATCACCAGTTCACCGGTATAAGGGATATACATGATATTCAGATAATCTGCGTAAAAAATATTACCCCCCACATATGCAAGAATCCCCAGGGTGGTTCCGATAATGGCCGAAACACCGGTCGCCAGTCCATCAAGCCCATCAGTCATATTAGAGCCATTGGAGACAGCTGTGATAATGAAGATCACTGCAAGTATCAGGACAATCCACGACCATTTCTCTGCCTTGTCTCCAAGGAATCCCACCAGGTACTCATAATCGAATTCGTTATGCTTCAGGAATGGAATAGTGGTTGCAGTTGATTTAACATCCCTTGTGACAAATGCCGGACCCGGCTCAGATTCTCCAGGTTCCTGGACAATTTCCATTTTCGGTTCTCCATTCGCCATAAGAACCTTTTCACGAACCACCACATCATCACTGAGGTAAAGGACCAGTCCGACAACAATCCCCAGGATGACCTGTCCGTATATCTTGGCTTTGCCTTTCAGTCCCCGTTTGTCTTTCCTGAACACTTTGATATAATCATCCACAAAGCCTATGAATCCAAGCCATACCGTGGTTATCAGCATCAGTATGACATATGTGTTCTCCAGATCGCCAAACAAAAGTGCGGGAATAAGTATTGATGCAAGTATTATCAGCCCGCCCATAGTAGGAGTCCCCTGTTTCTGCATCTGCCCTTCCAGCCCAAGGTTACGAACTGATTCGCCTATCTGCTTCTTCCTCAAATAATTAATGATCCTTTTACCAACCAGCAGCGATATGATCAGCGATAAAATAATCGCACTCGCCGATCTGAATGATATATACTGGAACACACCCGCCCCGGGTATATTCAATCGATCAAGATATTCAAACAGGTAAATCAGCATCCTCTGCTATTTTTTCATTAATTCGACAATAATTTCCATGTCATCAAAATGGTGCTTCTTGCCTTCAATCTCCTGGTAAGTCTCATGCCCCTTGCCCGCCACAAGTATTATATCCCCTTTACCGGCAAGCATGAACGCAGTTTTAATCGCTTCAAACCTGTCTGTGATGGATATAACTTTTTCTGATATATTTTTACTGATGCCGCGTCTCATGTCATTTATTATATCTTCCGGTACTTCACTCCTCGGATTATCGGAAGTCAGGATAACCCTGTCGCTGTTCACAGCGGCTATCTTCCCCATCAATGGACGCTTGGTCTTGTCCCTGTCACCCCCGGCACCCACAACAGTGATAATCTTCCCTGATCCCTTACGGATCTTGTTGACTGTCATGAGAATATTTTCCAGTGCATCGGGAGTATGTGCATAATCAACCACTGCAGTAATTCCACCCGGAGACGTGACGGCTTCCGCCCGGCCTTTGACAGGTATAAAACTGCTCATAACAGTCAGGATCTTCTCTTCCTGAACTCCGAGTAAAACAGCAGTACCATAGACTGCCAGCAGATTATATGCATTAAATTCTCCTATAAGCCCTGTCCATAATTCCTTATTATCTATCTTTAAAAGCATCCCGTCAAGATGAGTTTCAAGGATCCTGACCTTATAATCCGACATTGACTTTAATGAATAAGTCTGCACTTCTGCTGCAGTATTCTGCACCATCACCATCCCGTTCCGATCATCATTATTTACAAGAGCAAAAGCAGAAGCTGGCAGATGGTCGAAATAAAGCTTCTTGGCCCGCAGATAATTTTTGAAATCTGCATGATAATCCAGATGATCATGAGTAAGGTTAGTGAATACTCCGCCCCTGAATTTTAATCCTTCCGTCCTCTTCTGGTCTATTGCATGTGAGCTTACTTCCATGAAACAATAACTGCAGCCGGCTTTGACCATCGCGGCGAGAAGTTTATTTATTGCAATTGAATCCGGAGTGGTATGGGTGGATTCGGTAGGCTCATCATCAACAAGATTCCTTATCGTGGATAACAGACCGGCGTGATACCCGCTCTTGCGGAACAGATCATGAAGCAGGGTGGCAATGGTTGTTTTTCCGTTTGTACCGGTAATACCTACCAGGTTCAGTTTTTCCGATGGATAGGAATAAAACGCTGAAGCTATCATTCCCAGAGTACCTGCCGAATCAGCCACCCTGATATATGTAACACCTTCCTGGAGCTGTTCCGGAATTTTCTCACAAACAATTGACCTGCATCCCTTCGCTATAACCTCCGGAATATATTCATGCCCGTCCGTCTTCGTACCCCTGCAGGCAACAAAAACACTGCCCTCAACTGCCTTTCTCGAATCAAAACAGATCTCCCTGATACTCATATCAGTCTTCCCTGAAAACTCAAGTACTTTAACCCTCTCAAGTATTTCTTTTAACTTCTTCAAATTTGCTGGTTATATCTTTTTTATCCTTCACCCCCTCTCCCCCTCTCCCCCTCTCCCTTTCTCCCTTTCACCCCCTCACCCCCTCACCCCCTCTCCCTCACTCCCCCTCTCCCCCTTTTATTTCCTACGACTGACTCATTGTCAGGACGATCCTGTCCCCCCTCCTCACCCTCGCTCCTGCCTGGATCGACTGGTTTATTACCTTTCCTTTTCCTCTCACTTCTACCACCAGACCTGCACTTTCAAGAAGATATATTGCATCCTTCAAACCCATTTCTTTGACATTGGGAACGAGGCCGCGGTTAAAATTCAGGTCATTGACACCTATGTGGTCTTCTTTCCTTGTTGTTGCAACCCAATTGCTTTCAACTGATCCGGGGGTTGATGGAATGTCGAGCCAGTCAAGGACAGTGCTCAATGCCTCCTTGTTGCCATTTTTTGAATATGGTATCTCAACAGGATCATTTTTCCTGCTGTTGACAGCCTCATGCATGTCAAGCCTGGAAACATAAACCTTATTCGCAATCTCCCTGAATACAGGCCCTGCAACCAGGTTGCCATAATATACAGCGCTCGATGGTGAATTGACTACCACAATGCATGAATACTCAGGTTTGTCCGCAGGGAAATATCCGACAAAGGAGGCCTGGTAGCTTATCTTTGAATTGACCTTGTAACCATACTTCTCATTGGCGATCTGGGCTGTACCTGTCTTCCCGGCTATGCGGAAATTCTCGTTTTTTAGATTCATCGCTGTCCCTTTCTCTACCACCCCTTCCAGCATCTTCTGGGATTTTTTTAATGTACTCCTTGAACATATGGAAGGATCAATCACTTCAGTGGAGTATGACCTGACGACCCTGCCATAATTGGTTATTCTCCTGACGAACATCGGTTTGACCATCTTTCCGTCGTTGGCAATAGCATTATAAAATGTGAGTACATGAAGAGGTGTAAGCCTCACCTCATAACCATGCGAAATCATGGGAAGTGATATACCGGACCATAATTTATCGTCAGGATGCTGGATCTGAGGAATCCCTTCACCTTTGATATCAATATTAAGCGGCTCATTCAGATGCATTCTGTAAAGCCTGTCGATGAACCTTTCCGGATCGTCTTTGTAATACTTATAAATTATCTGTGATATCCCTACATTCGAGGAGACCTCAAATGCATTTTGAACGGAGATCCTGCCGTACCCCTCTTCACGGGTGTCTTTTATTATTTTGTCGTAAAACTTGATAGCTCCCTTGCCGGTGTCAACCGTGTCATCTGGCTCCACAAATCCGTCTTCCATAGCAGCGATCAAAGACATCAGCTTGAACGTCGATCCCGGCTCAGTGCTTTCAGCAATTGCATAATTGTAAGTCTCTTCATAATTTCCCCTGGCATTCCGTTGAAGGTTGACAATTGCTTTCACTTCACCTGTCTCAACCTCCATAAGTACCGCACAGCCATGATGTGCATTATGCAATCTCAACTGCTTAAGAAGTGCATTTTCAGCCACATCCTGGATATCAATATCTATTGTTGTGACTATATTAAATCCATTCTTGGGCTCAACTTCATTCCTGTCACTTACCGGGATCCAGATATTTCCGGCCGTCTTCTGCATAAGCCTGACGCCGGTGACTCCTTTTAGATACTCGTCATATGCCCCCTCAATTCCAACAATATTGCCCGATTCACTTTCATTAAGATATCCGATTGTCCTGGCAGCCAGCATCTGGTGAGGCCTGATCCTTCGGTTTTTCTGGATAACAATAAATCCGCCCTTATATCTGCCAAGCCTGAAAATCGGGAACCGTTTCATCTCCTGCAGCTGCTGGTGACTGACTCTCCGCCCGATGAGATAATATCGTTCCCCGCCCCGCCGGGCTGATATAAGTTTTCTTTTATATTCCGATTTCGGCTGGTCTCTGAACATTCTTGAGAGACAGTATGACAGGGAATCAATACCGGCATTAAATACTCTGTCCTGCATACCGCTGCTCTTAAGATCCATCCTGATCTCATAGAAAGGAACTGATGTCGATAACAGCCTGGTCCCGTCATCTGAATATATATCTCCCCTGTTAGGTTCAATGGAGACATACTTCATCGTAAGGTCTTCAGCTTTTTTCCTTAACTCATCCCCTACAAGAAATTGCAGATAAATTATCCTCCCTGCAATCAACAGGGCAATCAGCAGGGCCGCGATATAAATCCCGGCTAATCTTCTTACTATGACCTGCTTCCCTGACATTTATTTTTATTATTTATTCCTGCTCTTTCTCTTATCGATCTTAATCGGCGGTTCTTCTGAATATTTCAGCCCGATGTTCTTCTGGTCCACAAGCTTCGCAAGCTGCGACTGGTTGCTCAGGTACTCAAGCTCAGATGCAGTTGATATTGATCTCGCCCTCAG
>Ga0105095_10000836_pt1 | contig 15459 bp, 13 predicted proteins | sample PPLLak2March2015_2_FD_79180 | JGI IMG/M metagenome (GOLD analysis project Ga0105095, IMG submission 79180) | Freshwater sediment microbial communities from Prairie Pothole Lake near Jamestown, North Dakota, USA - PPLs Lake P8 Core (3) Depth... | ecosystem: Environmental > Aquatic > Freshwater >...
ACCTGCGCCAGCGCTTCAGCGCTTAACTTCGACGCTCAACCCGCACAGTTCGAGAGACTGGTCAGGCGGATTTGTTTACCTGAGGAGCCTGTGATTTGATCCATGGAGAGCCCTTTACCAGGGCTGCTGGCGCCTATCAACACTGCCAGCAGCCCGGGATACATTCCTGGAAGCCTAGGGGGTTGGCGTGGGTTGCGGGGTTGGCACCAGCGTGGGCATGGCACTCCCCGCTTCCATACTTGGTAAAGGTAATAAATACGGCGTATCGTTGGGAACCAGCATTACCTGAATACCAGGTGCCAGTTTCATGATGTATTCATAGGTCAGCAAGTCGGGGTTCTTCGCCAGCGCTTCTGCCAAGAGTTCCAAAGCCTGTTTCTCGGCTTCAGCCTCAATGATGCGCGAGTCCGCCTTACCCTGCGCTTCAATCACCTGGGCATCAGCGCGGCCTTCTGCCACCTGGCGGGCTTGCTCAGCTTCCTGGCGGCGCTGCTCAACCACAAAGCGCGCCTGCTGCGCTTGCTGCTCAGCGATCTGCTTCTGCTCCACAGAAGCAGCATATTCCGGCGAGAAGGTGATGTTACGCAGAATAAAATCTTCCAGGATCAGGCCATTCTCCACATAGTTTTTGGCTAATTCCTCCTGGATCATACTCGCCATATCCTGGCGGCGCGAGCTATAGACTTCTTCCACGCCAAACTGAGAGACTGCATCACGGATGACGCCGCGCGCCAGCGGGCGCACCAATTCCAAAGTATAGCGTTTCTGCCAGATGATATGCAGATCAATCACTTTCTCGGGGTTTACTGCATAAATCACTGAAGCATCTACATATATCTCTTGCCCGTCTGAGGTGCGGGCAATAACAGTATCTTCGATCTGCCCCTCTCCTTCCAGAGGATCCGCCGACATAGTGTAAATTTGGCGCGAGATGGGATAGCGCTCCACCCGTTCGACCATCGGGATGATCCAGCGTAAGCCGGGCTGCAGGATCTCATTGCGAATACCTGTGGGGGAGACCGCGGAGATCACTACCCCACGTTCTTCTGGCTCCACAAATACCAGTCCCATACTCACCGTGGTCATAATTCCGGCTGCCACGCCAAGGATAATTACTGCAGTTGTGAATGAGGCAGTCTTTCGATTGCGCGAGGCGCGATATAGAGTCAATCCTGCCATACCCAAAAATGCAGCCCATAACAGTACTACAAAGCCTTGTAACGCATTGGCGAAATTCATTTACTTCTCTCCTAAGCTATACACTAAATTCAACACGCAGAGATTATACCCGCGTTTCCACCCAGGCCTCTGGCTGCTCATGCTTTTCATATATACAACATCCATTCCAGCCAGGCAGTTGCCGCAGGGTTCGATTTATGATAGCATCCAGGCATGCAAACCAGCACCGGCCTCATTCAGGAGATCGTTCTGCGTCCGGACGGGCAGCACGCTGCCTGGATAACCTGCCCCACGACCACCCTGCCGGAACCAGGGCAATACCTGAGCGCTTGGGCGCAAGATGATCCGCTTGCCCCCCTGGCAACAACCCTGTTTGCTGGGGCGCTGATGGAGGAGCGTTTTCTCGCCCTGCCCCCCCTCCCAGCGACCTGGCAGCCCGGCACTCGATTATCCTTACGCGGTCCGCTGGGACGCGGCTTTAACCTGCCGCAAAACGCACCCCGGGTTGCATTGGCAGCTTTGGGAGCAAGCTGCGAGCGCTTGATGCCGCTGGCGCACCAGGCTTTGGCACGCGGCTCAGCCATCGCGCTCTTTACCGACGCGCCCTTGCCACCTCTGCCAGCCGCCCTGGAAGTCAACCCGCTCAACAGCCTGCCTGAGGTAACCTCCTGGGCCGATTACTTGGCTTTGGACTTAAACACCGCCGCCCTACCGCGCCTGCGCAATACACTTGGCTTGCAGCATGGGGAACGCCTGTCCTTGTCAGCGCAGGCGTTAATCGTCGTTGACATGCCATGCGCCGGTCTGGCTGCCTGCGGGGCTTGTTGGGTGCCTGCCCGGCGCGGCATCTTGCACGCCTGCAACGATGGCTCCGTCTTTGCTCTTGATGACCTTGAATGGTAAAGGGAGCGCATAATAGAAAACTGATGAATGTACTGGCTTTTTTTGCCCATCCAGATGATGAAACCATGCTGGCAGGTGGAACGCTGGCTTTGCTCGCCCATACCGGCGCCAAAGTACATTACCTGTGCGCCACGCGCGGCGAAGGTGGCGAGACTGGCGAACCCCCGCTGTGCCAGCCCGATCAGTTAGGCGAGGTGCGAGAGGACGAGCTGGCCTGCGCTGTCCAGGCGCTCCACGGCAGCAGCCTGGATTTCCTCGGGTACACCGATCCGCGCGTTGGACCAGACGAGGCGCTGTATGCCTACGCCAGCTATCCAGGTGAAATCGCCCACCATTTACTGGCCATAATCCGCGAAAAGGATATTAATGCCATCCTGACTCACGGTCTGAATGGGGAGTATGGGCACCCAGCGCATGTGCTCAGCTACCGTGCTGCCTGCCAGGCAGTGGAAAGCCTGGGAGCAGATGCGCCTTTACTCTATAGCGTGATGGCATACTTTCCCGACCATCCTCATCCACGCCTGGCGAATCAAGATCAGCCTGCTCACTTAATCCTGGACATCTCCCCCGCTCTGCCAGCCAAAACCAGGGCTGCCCTCTGCCACCGCTCCCAGCACGCACTCTTCGTGCGCCGTGCTTCGCAGGAAACCGGACGCCAGCTCAGCGTGCCTGAAGTCATCATGAGCATAGAGAGCTTACATCGCGTCTCTCCAGCCAGCCCGGACACCAGCCAGGATGAACTGGCTGTGAGCTTGCTACCCTGGCAACGCTGAGTCTGAGTGTCTTTATTTGAGCCAAGTCTTATGGCAAAGTACGATCTCCCGTTACGCTCCCCGCTGATGAACGCCGCTGGCACGCTCGGTTTTACTCCGCCCGCGCATGGACCCGTTGAATGGGAGCGGTACGGGGCATTTGTAACCAACCCAATCAGCCTGGGGCGGCGCCAGCCGGCTACAAGCGCCCGGCAGATCTCTTTCTCCGGCGGCTTTATCCTGCACACCGGCTACCCAAATCCTGGGATTGAAGCCAGCCTGCGACGCTACCAGAATGCCTGGTCACATGCACCGGTGCCCGTGATCGTGCACCTGATCCCTCGCAATGCGGACGAGCTGGCTGCCATGATCCCACCGCTCGAAACTTGTGATAATTTAGCCGGGCTTGAAGTTGGGATTGCCCCGGATATTTCCCTGGAAGCAGCGACGGATTTGTTGCAAGCCGCGTTGAGCGAGCTGCCCATTATCCTGCGTTTGCCGCAAGACCGAGCCCTTGAGTTGGTACGCAGCCTGGCGCCTTTCCTGGACGATGGGCGCATAACAGCCATCAGTCTGGGACCTGGGCGTGGGTCGTTGCCAATGTCAGATGGCAGCTTTCTACGCGGGCGCATCTACGGGCCATCTGTTTTACCCACTGCGCTTGCCGCAGTACGCACCCTCAGCGAAAGTAACTTGCCCGTGATCGGCGCGGGCGGCGTGTACCGCCAGCAAGATATTCAAGCCATGCTGGCAGCCGGCGCGGTTGCAGTCCAATTGGATACAATTTTGTGGCGAGGGGGTATTGATTAATAAAACGAGGCCACCGGTGTATGGCAGCCTCTAAGCTCAACGCTCTAACCAGATCGTCACCGGCCCATCGTTGGCGATGTCCACCAGCATATGCGCTCCAAAGACTCCCGTCTGGGTGGGCACACCCAGCTGGCGCAAGTACTCAGCAAATGTATCCACCAGTGGAAGAGCTGCATCCGGTAGTGCAGCATCCGTAAACGAAGGCCGGCGGCCTTTGCGCGTATCCGCGTACAGGGTAAACTGCGACACAACCATTGCCTGACCCTGGATATCCAACAAGGAGAGGTTCAGCTTCCCCTGTTGATCCTCAAAGATGCGCAGGTGAGCAATTTTTTCAGCCAGGTAGTTTGCCTGCTCTGGCCCATCCTGCGGACCAATGCCAAGCAGAATGACGACGCCGCGCTCGATCTGGGCGACGACCTGCTCATCCACTCTCACCCGCCCCTGGCGCACGCGCTGCAGCACAACTCGCATGGCTACTCCGAAAAATTATTCAGCCAGGCCGATAGCCTGCCGTACTTCCTGCATGGTCTGCCGCGCCAAAACCTGCGCCCGGTCGCGCCCAGCATGCAGCACGTCCCAAACTTGCTCGGGTTTCTGATCGAACTCAGCCCGGCGCTGGCGGAAAGGCTCCAGGTGCGCATTCAGATTGCGGGCAAAGAGCTGCTTGCATTGCACACAACCAATCCCTGCCCGCCGGCATTCCACATCGACCTCGGTTACTTGCTCGGGGGTGGAAAAGATTTTGTGCATCGAAAAGACATTGCAGATATCCGGGTTGCCAGGGTCGGTACGGCGCATGCGCTGCGGGTCAGTCACCATTTGCATGACACGCTGGGTGGTCTCTTCAGGAGTCAAAGCCAGCTCGATATGGTTGTCCAGGCTCTTACTCATCTTTGCCTGACCATCAATCCCCAACACCTTGGGAACCTCCGTGGCTTTCATGCTCGGCTCGACCAACACATTGGTTTCGTAGCGATAATTAAAAGAGCGCACAACCTCGCGCGTAAATTCTATGTGGGGTGCCTGGTCTACCCCTACCGGCACCGTATCCGCCTTATACAAGGCAATATCGGCAGACATCAGCACCGGATAGCCCACCAGGCCATAGTTGATATTATTCGGGTGCAGGCGTACTTTTTCCTTAAATGTTGGTAGGTCGGTCAGCTTCCCCAAAGGAGTCACCATCGAGAGGATCGTGTGCAGCTCGGTGACTTCTGGGACGTGGGATTGGACGAAGACGATCGCTTCCTCTGGGCGAATTCCGGCTGCCAGCCAATCCAGGGCCATTTCATAGGTGTTCTGGCGCAGATCGCGCGTGGAGTCCACCGTAGTCAGAGCATGCAAATCCACGATGCAGTACAAGCATTCATAATCGTCCTGTAAAGCAACATAATTTTTGATCGCGCCCAGATAATTACCCAGATGCTGGCGGCCTGTGGGGCGCGCCCCCGAAAATACCCGGCCCTTTTTCTTACCCGTTATCATATACCCTCCCGAAGTAACTCATCCACCAATTTGGTGATCTCGCCTGGATCAGCATGCCGGTGAGTTTGTAGTTTTGAATAGATAAGCTGACCATTTACCCTGACCTCAAAGCGCCCACCATCGGATGGCTTGAGGGCGATTTGTTCAATCTCTGGCTCATAAGTCTTCAACAGCTCTGCCATCAAACTGATGGCGCGCTCGGTATACCTTCAGACCGTGCAATACTCGAGTTCAATTTTGATCAGCATGCCTGCACTCCTGTGAGCGGGATTGGGGATGGTTCCCGCCAATTGTACCTTATTCTGGATCAACCCTCACCTGTAGCAGAAGCCGCCGAATATGCTAAAATCAAATTAGATTCGTGATCCATGCAAACCAGTCAATCGACGCAAGAATCCGTTGGATCAAACCCGTGGAATAGAGAATAGTTGAGGAATCCCATGCATACACAATTGGGTGCAAGACCCTCCCCGATTGCTGGCAGGTGGTATCCTGATAATCCTCAGGATTTGGCGGAAAGTGTAGACGATTACATTCAGAAAGCCCATCTTCCGGAAATTAAGGGCGATATTATCGCCATTGTAGCGCCTCATGCCGGACATTTATATTCCGGGCCGGTGGCAGGCTATGCCTTTGCAGCTGTGCGCGGCCTGAAGCCCGAGCTGGTGGCAGTGGTTTCACCCATGCATTATCCTTACACTGATACGGTACTCACCTCAGCCCACCCCGCCTACGCCACGCCATTGGGTGAGATTCGCATTGATCAAATGGCTCTGGAAGATTTGGATAATCATTTAAAACACGATCACTACGAACCAATAAGCCGGGTAGGGCGCGACCCCGAGCACTCCCTCGAAATTGAGCTTCCCTTCTTGCAACGCGCCCTGAGCGCAAAATTTATACTTCTGCCTCTGATGGTGCGCGAGCTTAACCCCAAATATCTACAAGTCCTGGGCAAGAACCTGGCGCGCACCCTGCATAAGCGCTCGGCTTTACTGGTTGCCAGCACTGATCTCTCGCACTTTTATCCTCAGGCAACTGCCGAACAGCTGGACGGTGAAATGCTTCGCCGCCTGGAAGCATTTGATCCACTGGCGGTGCTGCATGCTGAAGATGAAGGGGTGGGTTTTGCCTGCGGGCGGGCTGCGGTGGCAGTTGTCTTGTGGGCAGCTCGAGAGCTGGGCGCCAATCACGTCCAAATCCTGCATTACGCCACATCGGGCAATGTGACTGGTGATTTTCATCAAGTCGTTGGCTACGGCGCCGCTGTGATCACTCGCCAGTAATCTGAAAGGCCAGACTACACTTACCATGCCAGAAGCTACCTTAAGTTCCGATCTGATCCGCCTGCTGGCGGTCTTCTTATTAGTCCTCGCCAATGGTTTTTTTGTCGCCGCCGAGTTTTCGCTGGTGAGCGTGCGCCGTACCCGGATTGCCGAGCTGGTAGCCCACGGCAGCGAGTCGGCTGAGGCTGTGCAAAAAGCCATCCAAAACCCCGATCGTGTGATCGCCGCCACCCAGCTGGGCATCACCCTCGCTAGCCTGGGTCTGGGCTGGATCGGCGAGCCGGCCCTGGCGCATTTGATTCACCCCGTCGTAGCGCTCTTCCCCAACGCCGTTCAAGCCGAAGTCTCCCACAGCATCGCGGCCGGGATAGCCTTTGCTTTGATCACATTTCTACATGTGGTTGTAGGCGAGCTGGCCCCCAAATCGATTGCCTTACAAGATCCCGAGAAAACCTCTTTGTTTATTGCCAAACCCACCTTGTTGGCCGAAACACTTTTCAAACCGGCCATCTGGGCGCTCAACGGCACCGGTAATTTCCTGCTTAAATTAGTGGGGGTGAATCCAGCCACAGGGCACGAACTGGTCCATTCAGTGGCCGAATTAAAAATGCTGGTAACTGCCAGCGCCGAATCCGGTGTCGTGGAACAAGACGAAAGCCAGATGCTGCATGCGATATTTGACTTTGGCGAAATGGTTGTCCGGCAGGTGATGATGCCGCGCACCGAAATCGAGGCTGTGGAAGCGGACACACCTTTACGAGACATCATCACCCTGATGACCCAATCCACTTACACCAAATTCCCGGTTTACGAGGACAACCTGGATCAGATCCTGGGAATTGTGCATGTAAAAGATTTGCTGCCCGCTTTACAGGGCGAAGATTGTGTGGGTTGTGTGGCACGCGACTTTGCACGAGAACCCATTTTTGTTCCCGACTCCTTGCCTGTAGATGCCCTGCTGCGCCAGTTCCGTGTCCAGCGCCAGCATATTGCCATCGTCATCGATGAATTTGGCGGAACCGCTGGTCTGGTCACCCTGGAGGACTTACTGGAGGAAATAGTCGGCGAGGTGAGTGATCCCTTCGACGAGTTCGTGCCAGAGATCCAACCTCTGGCAGATGGCTCATTTCGCATCGATGGACTGACTCTCATTGAGGTCGTCAACGAGCAATTGGGGCTGCACCTGGTTGATCCCGATTACGATACCATCGCGGGTTACATGCTGGGCAAGCTCAGCCGGCTGCCGCGCCCCAACGAAATAATTCAGGCAGATGAGGTGCAGCTGCAAGTGGAGAGCATGGATGGAATGCGCATCGCTCAATTATTACTCACCCGCCTCCCCAATCCACCCACATCAGAGCCGGCTGAGCCATCCACACCTGCCCTGTCCTGATCTAGGCTCTCCACTTTGAAAATGCCCACCTTCGTCGAAATCGCCGTCAACATTCCGCAAGTAAGCGGCGTTTTCCATTATCACCTACTTCCTGAACTGGAAGGTCGCACCCAGCCGGGTCAGTTGGTAATCGTCCCTTTTGGTAAGTCTCAAGCCCAGGGTGTCATCCTCGAACATATTGCTCAGCCAGAAGTATCCGAAACCAAAGCTGTAATCGAGCTGGTGGATCCTATCCCAGTGCTGACACCAGCGCAAATTAGCCTGGCCCGCCAGCTGACACGCACTTCATTCACCCCCCTGGCCGCCTGGGTTGCCCTGTTCCTGCCGGCAGGTCTTAGCCAACAGACGGACACCATCTACAACCTGGCTGCAGACTGGCAAAATCGATTCGGCGATCCGAAGAGCAAGCCATCTGCAACAGCTCGACGCCTGGTGCAGCTGCTCCAACAACGCGGCGAGCTACGTACGCGTCAGATCGACAAATCATTGCGCCAGGTTAATTGGCGTCCAGTAGCCAATCAGCTGCTCCGTCGCGGCGTCCTGACCAGCCGCTCCATCTTACCTGACGCCAGTGTCAAACCTAAAATGGTGCGCACAGTCCAATTGGGATTGGCGCCTGCTGAAGCTCAGGCTCAGCTACCCAACCTAGGCCGCGCCGGTACTCCCGCCCTGGAACGCCGCCAGGCCGTGCTTCGCTATCTACTGGAGGAGCCTGGTCCGGTCGATGTAGCCTGGGTGTACGCCTCCAGCCGGGCAAATCTCAGCGATCTGCGCTATCTCGCAGCCCGTGGATTGGTCATCCTGGGTGAAAGCGAGATCTGGCGCGATCCGCTCGCATCATTGGCCGCACTAACTACAATGCCGGTCTCTCCACTGGCGGCAGCCCCTCCGCCAGAATTAACCCAGGATCAAAAATCCGCCTGGGCTGTACTGGCCGGACAAATCGAGCTTGCTAATCGCAACCAGCCAGCGCCGCCAACGCTCTTGCACGGTGTAACCGGTTCAGGAAAGACCGAGCTCTACCTGCGCGCAGTTGCCGAGACACTCCGCCTGGGGCGGCAGGCAATTGTCCTGGTCCCCGAGATCGCTCTGACTCCGCAAGCTGTCCAACGCTTCGTTAGTCGTTTCCCAGGCCAGGTGGGGCTGGTCCACTCCCAGCTCAGTGAGGGGGAGCGCTTTGACACCTGGCGGCGAGCGCGCAGCGGCGCAATACAACTGGTTGTCGGCCCGCGCAGCGCGCTGAGTGTGCCTTTCCCCAACCTCGGGCTGATTATCCTGGACGAATGCCACGATGATTCCTACTACCAATCCGAGCCGCCCTTCTATGATACACGCACACTGGCCCCCATCTATGCCAGCCTGACTCACGCAGTCTGTATCTTCGGTTCAGCTACACCCAACATCACCAGTACTTACCTGGCCAGCCAGCACACCTGGACCTATCTAAAGCTGCCCAAACGCATCCTTGCCCATCGCCAGGCAGTCCAAACCTCAGATCACCCTGCAGACGATACGGATGCTCCGGTTGCCGCCACACTGCCACCCGTACAGATCATCGATATGCGCCAGGAGTTGAAATCTGGTAACGCCTCAATTTTCAGCCAGGCGCTGCAGTCCGCTTTGGAACAAGTTTTGTCAGCCAGACAGCAGGCAATTTTGTTTCTGAATCGCCTGGGTACGGCGACGTATGTGTTTTGCCGTGACTGCGGCGCAACGATCAAATGCCCAAACTGTGATATCCCCTTGATCTATCACGATCAATCCCCCATCCGCACCCCTGGTGGCCCAGCCTATCTGAACTGCCACCACTGCGGTTATCACCGCCAGCTGCCCAATAAATGCCCTGTTTGCGGCAGCTCTCGGGTTCGCCAATATGGCACAGGCACCGAAAAAGTCGAGGCAGAGGTGCAAAGGCTCTTGCCTGAGGCGCGTACCTTGCGCTGGGATGCCACCACTACCCGGCGCAAAGGCGCTCACGATTTGATCCTGAGCCAATTTACAGCCCGCCAGGCTGATATTTTAGTGGGCACACAGATGCTGGCGAAAGGCCTAGACCTGCCCTACGTGACCCTGGTTGGAGCTGTGCTGGCAGATGTAGGGTTAAACTTGCCTGACTACCGGGCAGGTGAGCGCACCTTCCAGGTGCTCACCCAGGTGGCTGGTCGGGCTGGGCGCAGTCCACTGGGCGGGCAGGCAATCCTGCAAACCTTCCAACCCGACCATTATGTGATCCAGGCCGCGGCAGAACACAACTATAAATCCTTTTACCAGCGCGAGCTGGAATATCGTCGAGAGTTAGGCTACCCGCCTTTTGTACGGTTGCTGCGCCTGGAATACCGCCATCCCGATGCTCATCGTGCAGAGGCTGAAGCACAGCGCATGGCCAGCCAGGTGCGCACCTGGCTGGCCAGTGGTGCGTACCAGGTCACGCAGCTGGTTGGTCCAGCTCCATGTTTCTTTGCCCGTTTGGACAGACAATACCGCTGGCAAATAATCCTTAAAGGCCCTGACCCATTACGCCTGTTACAGGAACATCTTACGGGTGGGCGCACCCTTCAGGACTGGCGCGTTGAGACAAATCCACCAAACTTGCTATAATAGGGGATGCTTTGGGGAAGATTGATCTGATTTAGGAGGCCGGCATGCAAGAACGGCGAGAATTATTGACCTGGCAGGATGTAGACCGATTGATCGACCATCTATTGCCACAATTCGAGGGTGAGTTCGACGCCATGGTGATGATCACACGCGGTGGGATTGTCCCAGGCGGGTTGCTGGCAGAAGCAATCGGTCTGATGCATATTCTGACGGCAGCAGTTGATTTCCCTGCACAGATGGAAATGGAAAAGGCCAAGCTCATGGCCTGGCCTCAATTCATTCAATTCCCCGAAGATAATACCTTGCGCGGGCGGCGGACTCTCGTCGTTGATGATGTGTGGGGATCAGGACGGACCATTACCTCAGTCAAGCATCGAGTATCCTCTGCCGGCGGCATCCCTTCTACCTGCGTATTGCACTTCAATCCGTACCGCAACCTGTTCAGCACCACCAAGCCGGACTACTACGCCGCTGTCACCGATGTCCACATCGTCTATCCATGGGAGATCAGCCGCGGGCCAGACATGGTTTTATTGGGCGAGGGGTAGACGGCTTATAACACCGCAATCGCCATGGCTAACGCCTGGCGGAAATCGGGGCTGGCGAATTCATTCCAGGCTTGCTGGAAGGTAATCATCAGTTCATGCCGCTGGGCGTGTTGGTAAGCCAGGTAAGCAATGATCCCACCCGGATTCTGGCGTTCAGAGATTGGCAATCCCTCCTGTTGCGCATCCCAATCATCCAGGAAACCCCTCAAGAGGCGTGTGGCAACATCAGCGTCATTTAAATCACCCAGGTGATCCTGGAGCTTCTTAATCACCTCGATTACAGACTTTGCTTCAGGGCCGAGAACTTCCCGGAAATATTCCACTGCGTAGCGTAACTTTTTAAATTCTATGCGCAGGGCATGTAGTTGCTCAATGCGCGCGCTATTCAGGAACGGCTCGAAGGCACGCACGGCTGCCATGCGGCTGTAGATCAACACCGGCACCACCTCTCTTAAACGGTGGGGGGATGGTTGCTCGGTAGGGATTGGCAATGCACCTGCCCCAGGCGTCTGCAAGAAGCGATTGAAGCGCCCCACAAACTCAGCATAAGCCGGGCTCTCGAAATAGGTAATCATATCCGCCCGTGCAGATTGGCGCTCCTGTTCCCAGGCAGCCAGCAGTGGATCGAGCCCCGCGCGCTGATCTTCAGGCAGGCTGTTCAGGTATAGGTGAGCCTTTTCCATAAATACATCCATATCGCGCGGGTGCCCCAGGGCGCGCCCGGTGGCGCGCAATCCTTTGAGCTGCGTTTTAAGGACTTTCGGCTCAAACGCCTCCCCAAACACCTCGAATGCGGCCCGCATGCGGCGCGTTGCTACGCGCATGTCATGCAGTTCTTCGATGTCCTCCCCCAGGCGCGTGCCCGCCTCATGCGCCAACATCTGGGCAAAGTGATACAACAGGACTTTCCGCCCGGCTTCAGCCAGCGAATCATCCGCAAGCAGGTTGGTGCGTTCCAGAGGCAAAGGTAACGTTAAATCGCCAGCATGTCTCTCCTGGGCTTTGGTCGCCTCCAGCACTTCTACGCGTGGCAGGCCAACTCGCGCCCACAGGCCTGCGCTCTGCTGAGCTGCCGCAGCGTCATGGGTGGCAAACGGTCCACGAACCACCACCTGCACCCCGGCCTGGCTTATTTCAACTGCCTGGAGCTGGGTTTGCTGGGAGTGGGACGCATCCAGGCCCCAGGCAATGCGTAATATTCCCAACAATATTAGCACTTCCTTTTGCTGGTCCATAGAAAAGTTCAAGCGCTGAATGGCGATATCCTTGACCTTACCCCGTTGCAAGAGCAGGAGCGCTATCAGTTTGTCTTGCTCGGCATGTGCAAGATCCGCGCACCCCAGATCTGTCAGCCAGGTACGGGCTGCCTGGAGATCCTTACGCGCAGCCTTGGGAGGTTCTGCCTTAGAATGGATCACCGCCTCAGCCAGCAAACGCCGGTCAACCTCCCCCAGCTTATGTAGACTCTGAGTTTGATCAAAAAGATCAAGCGCCAGGTCGCGCACATGGGTCTGGTTTTTTCCTGCTGTGCTCTTGGGTTGTTCGATCTCTGCAGCAGGCGCAGGCTCAGGTAAAGCAGCCTCGCTTTCCACGCTTTGCTCGCCAACCAGGAGCTCACCCGTTTGAGTACCAAAAATACTCATGCCGCGCCCACGAAACTGAGCGCGCCAGTAGCGTACACCGCTGGGTCTTAACCCCGTTTGTTCAGCGATCTGGCGGCTGGTCAGGCCCTGATCGGTCAGCAGCAAAACCTCCGCCCGGCGCTGATATCCCGCGGGCGGATTCATTCTCAGCAGCGCTTCCAGCCAGCTACGTTCTTTCGGTGTTAAAAACATTGGCAATAGCGTCCCTTTCAGCAATTCAGCCGTTCATTTTTGGGATGTCTGGTTGAACTGCAACAACCACTCCTGCACGTTGATCTCCGGCTCATTGGATTTCGGTCGCACCCGGCCAAAGGTGCCGTCTTTCTTCATCAACCGTGCTTTCACATTGTCCTTCAGGTAAGTATCCAGGACATCATCACGCAGATAACGAATCAGGCGCGGCTCAGTGACCGGAAAGAGAACTTCCACCCGCCGGTTGATATTACGCGGCATCAGGTCGGCGCTGCCCAGGTAAATCTGCTCTTGCCCACCATTCTCGAAGTAGAAAACCCGGCTGTGCTCTAAGAAACGCCCCACCACGCTGATAACCCGGATATTCTCGCTGATCCCCGGAATCCCTGGGCGCAGACAGCACATCCCGCGCACAATCAGGTCAACCTTGAGTCCTGCCTGCGAGGCTTCATATAGCGAGCGAATAATCAGCGCATCCACCAGGGAATTCATTTTGAATACCAAACGCGCTGGGCGGCCTTTTTTGTGGTGCTCAATCTCGCGCCGGATTAAAGCATCCATTCCCTGGCGCAAGTTCACCGGCGCCACCAACAGCTTGCGGTAGTTCACCTTGGAAGAATAGCCCGTCAGGTAGTTGAACAAATCGGTCGCATCAGCGCCAATATCATCATCACATGTGAACATCCCGATATCTTCATACAGGTGTGCTGTGACCGAATTGTAGTTGCCGGTGGCCAGGTGCATATACCGGCGGATGCTTTCACCTTCCTTACGAATAACCAATGCAATCTTAGAATGAGTTTTTAAGCCTAGCAAACCATAAACCACGTGCACGCCCTCACGTTCCAGCGTGCGGGCCCAGTTTATATTACTCTCTTCGTCAAAACGCGCCTTCAGCTCAACCAGAACTGCTACCTGCTTACCATTTTCGCGGGCTTCCAGCAGCGCTTCAACCACCGGCGAGTCGCGTCCGACCCGGTAAAGGGTCTGTTTGATCGCCAGCACATCCGGGTCGCGCGCCGCAGCCGTCATAAAATCAATCACCGGGGTGAAGGAGTCATAAGGATGGTGGATAAGGATATCCCCGCGGCGGATGGCGCTAAAGATATTGCTGTCCTGGGCGAATTCCCGTAAGCGAACCGGCACAGCTGGTTTAAAGGGCGTTTCTTTCAGGTCGCGCCGGTCGATGGCGTGCAAACCAAACAAAGCGCTTAACCCGAGTGGGTTATCAAAAACGAAGATATCATTGCTGTCCATTTCCAGGTTTTCGACCAGTAAATTACGGATGCGCGCCGGCATGGCGCTGGTAATACTGAGATTTACCACCGAACCAAAGCGCCGGCGGCGGACGCTCTGCTCAGTCGTCTCCAGCAAGTCGGAGGCTTCCAACTCCTGGATCAACATATCCGCATCGCGCGTCACCCGGAATGGGTAAGTCTCGCGAATGGTCATGCCTGGAAAGAGTTTATCCAGGTTGGCGGCCATGACTTGCTCGAGCCAGACAAAGTAATGGTGAAAAGGTACCGTGCCATCCTTACGCACGCTGCCTGAAGATCGTTTGATCGGTAATAGACGCGGCAATGTGCCTGGTACTTTAATGCGTGCAAAATGCTCAGCGCCTTTTTTATCGGTCAGCAGCACCGCCAGGTTCAGACTGAGATTTGAAATATGTGGGAATGGGTGTCCAGGATCCACTGCCAGCGGTGTAAGCACCGGGAATACCACATCCTGAAAATAATGATCAACGATCGTTTTTTGAGCTTTCGTCAGGCCGCTATAGTCTTTGACATGGATCCCACTGCTATCCAATTCTGGCAGTAAATCTTCCGTCAGGCACTGCAGACCTGTAGAGAGCAGACGCGTGGTTACTTTACGAATTTCGGCCAGCTGCTCGGCGGGAGTGAGACCATCCGGGGCAACGTCCACCACACCCGATTCGACCTGCTTGCGCAAACCCGACACCCGCACCATGAAAAATTCGTCAAGATTTGAGCCCACAATAGCCAGGAATTTTACCCGCTCCAAAAGTGGATTCTTTTTGTCCTGAGCTTCTTCCAAAACACGGCGTTGGAAATCTAATAAGCTTAATTCCCGGTTGATGTACAGCCGGGAATCTCCTAAATCAGTGGGCGCTGGAGATTGAACAACCTGCGCTTCAACCACTTCTGCCATAAATTCCTCCCACCTACCCCACAGAGTTCTAACTAACAGGACTTACGCACCTGGTTGGATGATAACCAATGCGAATCCGGGATCAGGTTTTTTGTGGTTCCCTGCTTTCAGTTATCCCGTATTGGAGTTAACCAGATGACTATACTCTAAATTCTACCCCAGAAACCCAGGATTGTTCACCTCAGGCTTAGGGATCAGAGGCTCGTTCTGGCGATTTCTGGCAAACCGGCTCGGGTATAATTAAGCTATGAAACTGATGCCAATGACTCAAGCTCGGAAACTGGAAGTCTTAAGCACCGTCACCTATTTCAAGGACATCCATCAGGAGGCGCTGAATATCCTGGCAGCGGGCATGAATTTGAGGGTGTATCAAGCGGGGGAGACGATCCTGTGGCATGCTGAGCCCTGTGATGGGTTGTGTATTTTACATAAGGGCAGCGTCAAATTGTACCGCCTGTCAGCCCGCGGCCGAGAGCTGGTTGTCAAAGTATTAGG
>Ga0105095_10000845_pt1 | contig 15407 bp, 8 predicted proteins | sample PPLLak2March2015_2_FD_79180 | JGI IMG/M metagenome (GOLD analysis project Ga0105095, IMG submission 79180) | Freshwater sediment microbial communities from Prairie Pothole Lake near Jamestown, North Dakota, USA - PPLs Lake P8 Core (3) Depth... | ecosystem: Environmental > Aquatic > Freshwater >...
CCGGGACGTGGTCGAGGGCATCCGGCGCGGTCGGGATCGGTCGTCCATCGCCGCGCGTTTCCACGAAGGTCTCGCGGACGCGCTTTCGGACGCCGCCGAGGCGATTGCGAAGGCGTCCGGGCTCTCCAGGGTGGCTCTCGGCGGAGGCTCGTTCCAGAACCGCATTCTGCTGTCGAGAGTGGCGTCACGTCTCGAAGCCGGGGGGCTTCAGGTTCTCGTACCCGGCGAAGTCCCCGCGAACGACGGCGGTCTGGCTCTCGGGCAGGCCGCGGTCGCGTCGGCGACGATGCGTCAGGATGGCCGGTTGCCGCGAAGCGCCGTACGCGTGATGACGGTGTAGTACAGGACGGCCGCTACCACGATCGAAGGAATCGACCCGCCCACCGGCGAGCGCAGGAGCTGGAGCGCTTCGTAGGTCGCGAACCCGACGGCCCAGGCGAAGATCGCGGCGCGGTTGTGACCGCGGGAGTACCAGTAGGCTCCGCCGACACGATCGAGCGCCTCGAGATCCAGCCGCCGCCTCCTCAGGAGGAAGTAGTCCGTCAACACCACACCGAACAGGGGAACGAACATCGCTCCGATGAAGAACAGGAAGCCCTGATAGCGCTCCATGGGAAAGACGAGCGCGAGGGCGATGGAGAGGATGCCGGTGATGCCCATGATCGTCCGGGCGCTGATTCTTCCGGAGATGTTCAGAAAGGAGCAGGTGGCGGAGTAGAGATCGGGGAAATCGGAGGTGATGGTGGAGAAGACCACGGCGAGAAGGGCCAGGGTCAGGAGCCCCTGCCCGCCCATCAGCCCGAGGAGCTGCATGTGCGGCTCGGCGTTTCCCGTCCAGAGGGAAGCCGAAAGGCCCAGGGCGTACATCCAGGAGGAGACGAGAAAGTAGCCCCACCAGGTGCTCCAGAATGCGGTCGAGGTCTTCCGGGCGAATCTCGAGTAGTCGGCGACGAGGGGCATCCAGGAGATCGGCATGGCGATCACCAGATCGAGGCCGGTCATGAAAGGCATGGGTGGTGACGACGACGTCGCGGCGAGTCCGCTTCCGAGGTGGCGATAGGCTTCCCAGGTCATCATCGAAAGGACCAGGACCAGGCCGACGACGGCGGCGATCTGCATCACCTTCCAGGCCTTGCCTCCGGTGAGAAGCGCCCAGACGAGCGTGCCGAGACCGATGAGCACGATCCAGAACTCGTCGGACGCGAGGACGCCTCCCCGGGAGGCGGCGAGCATAGCGCCCGCGCGCCCGCCGATGATGAGCATGATCGATGCCCAGCAGATGAGCTGGACGATGTTGAGAACCGCGGCGAGATTCGAGCCCAGGATCCCGAAAGAAGGCCGGATCGACACCATGGAGGTGATGCCGTGGTCCGAGCCGATCACGCCGCCGAGCGCCATCAAGGTGTTGCCGATGACGTGACCGAGAAGGATCGCCGCGAGCGCCATCCCGAATCCCATCGGGGCGAGGAGCCCTCCGGCCCAGATCTCCGCGAGCGAGATGGCGACGCCGGCCCAGAGGAGGAAGAAGTCGATCCCTCCGAGGTTGCGCTCGGTTGCCGCGACCGGTCTTACGTCCATGCTTCGAGCGATGAAATCACGAAAAGTTTCGCGCCTCAAGACAATCCGTGATGATAGGTTCTCCCGGCAAGGAGAAACTCCGATGGCGAAACTGCTTTCGCTCGCGCTGGTCGTCGCTCTCGCCGCCTGCTCTGGCGCTCGAGAACCGGAGCTCCGGACGTATGACGTCTCGATCCGAACGGCCCCGGCCGTGATCTACACGGCACGCCAGGGGCGATACTTGAACGCCGACGACCGGGAGGCCCGCGCCTATTCGGAGAGGGAGAACCTCACCTGGCTCTTCCACGTCGTCTTCGAGTCGAAGGAGAGCGGGCCGCTCCGCGTCGAGAGCGCCGAGGCGAGTTTCCGCAAGGGTGGAAACGAGCTCTGGCGGGAGACGTATACGCGCTCCTACCTCGAGCGGCTCGAGTGGATCGAGGGTGCCTTCGACACCACCACCGAGTACTTCATGAAGAATATCGTGTTCGAGGACAACCACATGGTCTCCCGGGAGATCCCGGCCGGACCGGATCTGCCTCCAGGAGCCGCGGTCTCGTGGGTCCGCATTCCCGTCGGCCAGCCGTGGTTCGCGCTCGCGGACGAGGCGGTGATGCGCTTCGAGCTCGGAGGTCCCGAGGGCGGCCGCGGCGTTCTCGAGCATCGCGTTCCGCTGGTCTCCTACGATCAGAAGGTGAGGTTCCGGCTCCCGTTCTCGGGATGGTGGGCGATCCACGCCGGTAACGACCTCTCGACGGGCCATCGGCGAACCGGGATCAACGCCCTCACCATGTACGGTTGGGACATCCTCAAGCTCGGTCCGGACGGGTCACCTTACCGGACCGACGGCAGCACCCCCGAGGACTACTACGTGTACGGCGAGCCGGTGCTCGCGGCGGCGGACGGGGTCGTCGTCGACATGAGGGATGACATCCAGGAGTACGGGATCGGCGAGACTCCGCCCCAGGAAATCCTCGAGCGCGACGGCGACGTCTGGGCGGGAAACCTCGTCACCATCGATCATGGAAACGGCGAGTACTCCTTCACGACGCACATGAAGCCCGGCACCATCCCCGTCAAGGTGGGAGACCGTGTCGAGGCGGGGCAGAGGATCGGCCTCGTGGGCAACTCCGGCGTCGCGCAGGTCCCGCATATCCACTTCAATCTCATGAACGGTCCGAAGTGGCTCGAGGCAAAGGGACTGCCCGCGCTCTTCGACGACTTCGAAAGGCTCCGCACCGGCGGAGCGCCGCTCCCGATAGAGAGAGGAAACCCCGTGACCGGGTGGATCGTCCGGCCGATCCAGGGGGAGGGAAATTAGCTACTCGCCTCCCGATCTGGCCCCGAATCTTTCTTTGCGCCGTTGCGTTCCTTCCCTCTGCGTTGTGGGGTTGTAGCAATACCTCAGCGTCCCGAGCCTGACGTCGCCGGCGCTCGTCCCATTCGATCGCGCACGATCTCGCCGTCGGCGACGAGCAGCCGGAGGTTCTCGAGGTTCCGGTAGTCCTCGAGTGGATTTCCGGAGACGACGAGGACGTCGGCGAGCTTGCCTTTCTCGATCGTCCCCAGCTTGTCCTCGATCCCCAGGATCTTCCCGCCGTCGCGGGTGGCGGCGTAGAGGATCTCGGCGTCGGTGTATCCCGCCTCCTTGAAGAGCCGGAGCTCGACGAAATAATCCGAGGGATATCGCTTCTCGTTCTCGAAGGGGATGTCGGTGCCGATGCCAACCAGGAGTCCCGCGGCGCGGGCGCGGCTGAGGACGGACATGATTCCGTCGTGGGTCACGGGAAATCTCCGAGACATCGTGAAGTAGAAGCCTCCCGGCGGAATCCCCGCGGGCGGATATCCGGTGTGGATCACGTTGTAGAACGCGGTCATCGTCGGCACGAACGAAGTCCCGTGCCGCTTCATGACGGCGATCCCTTCGTCGGACACGTCGAGCGGGTGCTCGAGCGAGTCGAGGCCCGCTTCGGCCCCCATGTCCACGAACTCGCCGAAGGCGTCGGCGGCGACCTTAATCCCGTGCAGATGCGCTTCGGCTACGGCGGCCGCGACTTCCTCTCTGGAGTAGGGCGCGGTGATCTTGATCCAGTCCGCGCCGTTTCGGATCTGCTCGCGCACCGCGAGCCGCCAGTCATCGGGTCCCGTCGCGACTCGAACCCGGGCCTCGTCCGCGGCGCGCGGCCGCCCGGTGGCGGTCGATGTGGTCTCGTCGCCGTGGCCGCCCCGTGAGGCGATGAGCTGCCCGCTCCAGAAGATGCGCGGGCCCTGGATCATCCTGCGCTCCACCGCCTCCTTCAGCTTGAGCGCGAGATCGTTCCTCGTGCCCATGTCGCGGACCGCGGTGATTCCGCCGTCGAGTAGCTGGTCGACGAGGAGCATCCCCCGGATTGCCGAGGCGGCGTCGGAGTCGCGGTAGCGGCCGAAGTCGTCGCCGCGCTGCTGCGTGAAAGGGAGATGGAGATCGATCAGTCCGGGGACGACGTAGAGCCCTTCGACGGAGACAGTGCGCGCTCCCGCGGGCGCCTGAACCCGCGAAGCCGGGCCCGCGTCCACGACGCGATCGCCCTGCATCACCACCACGGCGTTGGCGACGGGGGCGGCCCCGGTGCCGTCGATGAGCGTGCCGCCCCGGAGAACGAGAATCGGTTGCCGCGATCGATCGACCGGCGGAATGGGCACGCGCCTTGGATCGTCCGTGGTCCCCCAGTTCGCGGGAGCGTCGGGCCGCTCCTGCGATGACGCGACAGAAGTTCCCGAAACGAAGAGCGTGACCGAGAGAAGGAAACTGGAAATCATTCTGTTGCTCATGGTTGTCGGCTCCTTCGGCGCCGAGAGTACCAAAGAGAATGCTTGACGGGAAGAGGTCATCTCATTACCCTCGAATTTTTCTTGGGGGTCCCGTGAGATCGATCCTTCGCTTCCTCCCGATCCTCCTCGCGAGCGCGCTCGAAGCCTCTGAGCTGACCCTCGATCGCGTGGCGTCCTTGCCCAACCTTTCCGGGACCGCGCCTTCTTCTCCCAGGTGGTCCGGCGACGGCGCGCACCTCGCGTTCCTTTGGAACGAGAACGGGATGCCGTATCGAGATCTCTACGTGGTCGCCGCTTCGGGTGAGCGGCCGGCGAGAGTCACGAACCTCGCGAGCGACGCGGGCGGGGTGTCCGACCTCACCTGGGCGCCCGGGGGTGAAAGCCTGTTCTTCTCGTTCGCGGGAGGGATCCACGAGGTCAGGAGAGACGGGAGCTTACTCGAGAGGCGCATTCCCCCGCCGGGCGCGAAGTCCGCGCTCGCTTTCTCTCCCGACGGCGGGATTCTTGCGTTTCTCCAGGACGGAGATCTCTATCTCTGGCGTCGGGCGACGAGCGACCTGGTTCGAGCGACCAGGGTGGCACGTCCCCGGATCGGAAACGGGCCTCTCGACACCTGCTGCGGGCCGGGCTTCAGCCGGCCGGACGTCGAGCTCACCTCCCTCGCGTGGTCGCCCGACTCCCGCCGCATCGCTCTCTCGTACGCGGATCGGAGCTCCGTCCACACCATCGTCATCCCCAACTACCTGGGAGAGGAGACCCGCGCGGAGCCGATGCGGCGCGACTATCCCGGCGACAATGACCACGTTCGGGATCTCGCGCTCTACTCCGTGACCGAGGGTCGCTTCCGGCTACTCGGTCTTCCGGATTCCGGCGACCGAAGCGTCGCGGGCTTCGACTGGTCGCCCGATGGCTCCACCCTCCTCGTCGATCAGTACCCACAGAGCGCCAAGCATCGCTGGCTCTTCCTCGCGAGCGCCGAGTCGGGAGAGCTCCAGGAGATCTGGCACGATCACCGCGCCACCCGTACCTCGGTGAACGCGGCCTCGGCGTTCTCGAGCGACGGAAAGAGCGTCTATTTCGTGACCGACGTCGACGGGCGCGATCGCCTCTACCAGCTTCGGCTGGCCGACAAGAACGCTCGGAGGTTGACGGAGGGGGACTGGAGCGTCGTGGGCGAGTCGGGTCCGACGAGCCTTCAGGTGGCGCGGGTGTCGAAGACCATCTTCTTCGTTTCGAACCAGAAGAGCCCCTACGAACGCCAGGTGATGCGGTTGTCCGAGGCGGGCGGAGCGCCGGCCACGGTCACCACCCTTCCCGGCATCCACTTTGCCTATCCCTCGCCCGACGGGTCGAGTCTCGCCCTCCTGCGCTCCTCCGACGACTCGCCGACGGAGCTCTACATCGCGGGCCCCGCCGTCCCGGAGCGCCGAATCACGAAGTCGACGCCGGCGGAGTTCGACTCCATTCCCTGGGTCGCGCCGAAGTACGTGACGTTTCCGAGCCACGTCGACGGGGTCACGCTTCACGGCCGCCTCTTCCTTCCGCCGAACCTCGACCCCTCGAAGAAGTATCCCGTGATCCTGGGGCCGGTCTACCCGAACTCGGTCCGCAACCGATGGGGAGAGCGTCAAGAGTGGCGCGGTCTCTACAACACGTTCCAGCAATACCTCACTATCGAGCGCGGGTTCATCGGGTTCCAGGTGGACGTCCGGGGAAGCGTTGGCTACGGAAACGAGTTCCGCGACAAGCTCCTCGGAGACTATGGCGGGATCGACATCGAGGACCTCGATAGCGGCGTGCGCTTTCTCGGGACTCTGGGGTATGCCGACACCGCCCGCGTCGGGATCTGGGGAAGCAGCTACGGCGGCCTCATGACCGCGATGTCGCTCTTCAAGAAGCCCGGGCTCTACAAGGCGGGAGTCGCGGCGGCCCCGGCCACGAACGTCTGGCACGCGATGACCGGACAGGTGAACGTCGCCGGACGGCCGAACACCCATCCCGAGGTCTATCGGAGGACGTCGGCGGGGGAGCTCGGAGAAGATCTGCGGGACGCCCTTCTCATCGTCCACGGCATGCAGGACAGCGTCGTCCTGTTCAAGGACTCCGTGGTGCTCGCCGAGAAGCTCATGATGCTGGGGAAGGACTTCGATATCGTCATCTCCCCGAGCTCGGTCCACGATTGGTCGGCGAAGCCGTACGTCGCCCGCCACGTGCTGCGGAAGATCGTCGACCATTTCGAACGACACCTGGGAGGACCGAAATGACGTCCGTCGCCGCCCTCGCGCTCGTCCTTCTGGTCCAGAGCACTCCGCTCACCGTGGAGCGGCTCGCCTCGCTTCCTCGTCTGTCGGGCACCGCCCCCTCGGCTCCGGTATGGTCCCCCGATGGACGGATGCTGGCGTTCCTGTGGAACGACGCCGGTCTTCCGTTCAAGGACGTCTGGGTCGTCGCCGCCGACGGTTCGGGTCTGAGGCGCGTGACCGATCTCTCGCGCGAGACGGGTGGGATTCCCGAGGGGGGGCCGGTCACGCGCTCTTTCGAGGAGCTCCGACGGAAGACCGAAGCCCGGCTCGCCTCCGGAATCTCCGAAGTCCGGTTCACCCCCGATGGAAGCGCATTGGTCTTCGTGTTCAAGGGCGATCTCTACCGAACTCCGACGATGGGAGCGGGCCCCGTCCGCTTGACCGAAGGCGGCGGCCTCACCCGCGCACTGGCCTTTTCCCCCGACGCCGCCTTCCTCTCGTACCTCCGTGACGGGGATCTCTGGCTCTGGAACCAGAAAAGCGACATGCGGGTGCGCGCGACAGAGGTCGGCGTCCTCGCCAAAGGCGTCATCGCTTCGGATCCCACGACGTTTCTGGATGCCGGCATCGTCTCTTACCGTTGGTCGAGGGACGGCTCGTCCCTCGCCCTCGAGTGCGAGAACCGCGAGAGAGTGAGGACGATGCTCTTCCCCGACTATCTCGGAGAGGAGACCGCGGCTCCGGCGGTGCGGCGCGATCTCCCCGGGGAACAGGACGCGGTGCGCACCGTCGCCCTCTACCGTGTGCACGAAGGACGCCTTCTGTTCCTCGATCTTCCCGAGACCCACGATCGGCGCATCGCGAGCATCGAGTGGTCGCCGGACGGAAAGACCCTCCTCGTCGACGAAAATTCCGAGAACGCGGAGGACCGGTACATCTACCTGTTCGACGCCGAGACCGCGAGCCGCAGGGAGATCTTCCACTCCCACTACGCTCCCAACGGGAGCACGACGTCCGCCTCGACGCTCTGGACGTCGACGTTCCGGAGCGACGGCCAGGCGGTGCTGTTCGTCTCCGACCGCGGGGGGCGGCACCATCTCTGGTCGGTCGGCGTCGGCGGCGGCGAGCCCGTGGCCATCACTTCCGGCGAGTGGAGCACCGTGGGGCCTGCCTATGAGGGATCGGGGCTCACGCTCTCCCGGGCGGCGAAGAAGGCGTTCTTCGTGTCCACGAAGAAGAGTCCGTACGAGCGACAGGTCTACGAAGTCCCGGAGGGCGGCGGCGCCGTCTCCCAGATCACCGGTCTTCCGGGGACTCACGCGTTCGTGGTTTCACCGGACGGGACGAAGCTCGCGCTCCTGCATTCGAGCGATACATCCCCCACCGAGCTGTACCTCACGGAAGCGCGCGCCGGAGCCGCCGAGAGGCGTGTGACGAATTCTCCGGTGGCGGAGTTCTCGAGCTACGACTGGACCGAGCCCTCGTACGTGACGTTCGAAAGCCACGTCGACGGCGTAACGCTCCACGGACGGCTCCTGGCGCCGAGAAACCTTCAGACGGGAAAGAAATATCCCGCGGTCATCGGACCCGTCTATTCGAACACCGTCCGCAACAAGTGGGACGAAAGGTGGTCGCTCATTCAGCAGTACCTCGCGATGGAAGGGGAGTACTACGTGCTCCTGGTGGATATCCGGGGAAGCGTAGGCTACGGCCGGGACTTCCTCTCGAAGCTCGTGGGGAACATCGGCGAGATCGACGTGGAGGACCTGGTGAGCGGCGTCCATTACCTCGAGAGCCTTTCTTCGGTCGACCCCGAACGAATCGGCGTCTGGGGCTGGAGCTACGGAGGGCTTCTGGCGGCGATGGCGGCCTTCAAGAAGCCGGGAGTCTTTCAGGCGGCGATCGCCGGAGCCCCCGCGACCAACGTCTGGCACGCGACCACCGGAGAAGTGGATCTGTTCGGCCGGCCGGAGGCCCGGCCGGAGATCTACCGCAAAGGCTCGGCGGTCGAGTTCGCGGAGGACCTGCGGGATCCCCTGCTCATCATCCACGGGATGCAGGACACGACGGTCCTGTTCCAGGACTCCATCAATCTTGCCGAAAAGCTCATGACCCTCGGGAAGGATTTCGATCTCGTCGTCCTCCCGAGCTCGCTCCACGACGGAACGCGGAAGGACTACACCGCGCTCCACTTGATGAGGAAGATCGCACAGTTCTTCGACCGTCATCTCGGCCCTGGCCCCCGCTGACAAGGAGTCGCGCGATGCTCCATGTTTTCTTCCTGGCTCTCGTCGTCCAACCGCAGTTCGGTCCTCCGGAGCCTCCGTTCGTTCCCGGACCGCCCATCGCCATCGTGGGAGGGATGCTCATCGACGGAACCGGGGCGCCGGCAAGGCTCGATCACGCGGTTCTGATCGAAGGGGAGCGCATCCGCTGGGTCGGCCCGAAGGAAGACCTGAACGTTCCCGAGGGGGCGCAGGTCATCGACGCCACGGACATGACCATCCTCCCGGGGCTCATAAACTCCAACCAGCACATTCAACTGAATCCGCTCTATCCCGCGCCCGAGGGGGGACTGTCCCTCGCGGATCTGCAGGAGCGGTGGGAGAGCACGTTCCGGCGCATGCCCGACCGTGCGTTTCACTACCTGATGCAGGGCGTCACCAGCATGCGGCAGACGAGCGGTCCGGCGAAGAGGCTTCTTCCCGTGAAGCAGGCGATCGACCGCGGCGAGATCCCCGGTCCCCGCATCTTTCTCGGGGGCGCGCTCCTCATGAGCCCGGAGTCCTGGCAGAGCTATCTCGAGCGCCAGAAGACGCCTCCCGAATCCGTCGAGTGGCTGAAGAACGAGTTCGCGTTCACGGTGGTGGACGACGTCGACCGCGATACCGACCCGTTCCTGGGCGAGGAGTTCCCGTACTGGAAGCTCCTCATGTCCGGCGCGCGCTATGACGGGAAGAACGACTTCACCGACGAGGAGCTGCGGTTCCTCACCGACAAGGCCCACCGCCACGGGAAGAAGGTGGACGTCCACTGCGGAGGCCACAACGACGGCCTGCGGCGGATGATGGCCTTCGACGTCGACACCCTGGAGCATCCGTTCTACGGGGGGGAGCTCATCGAGGAAGAGATCATCCGCGGCTACGTCGACAAGGGTGCGATCGTGGCGACGCTTCTCACGGTAATGGTCTCGAACGCCGAGCGCGCCTCCGATCCCCACCGCTTCAACGAGACGCTCTACGCGATGACGATGGATCCGAAGGAGTACCGGGTGCTGATGCGCTACCGCGACAGGATGCTGCTGAACCAGAGAAATCCCGACGCGCCCGGACTGCCGATCTACGAGTCGGCCTCCGGGGGAGAAGAGGAGCTCGGATCCAACGGGCCCTCGTTCAACACCCTCCAGGCGAGGCGGCTCACTTCGCGGGAGAACATGCGCCGCTTCCTCCGCGCGGGGGCGAAGTTCTCCATGGGCACGGATACTCCGGCGTTCCTGAACTTCATCCAGGAAGATCCGAATGCCGGGGAGATCCGCGCCATGGTCGAGCTCGGGATGTCCCCCCTCCAGGCGATCGAGGCTTCGACCCGCATCGGCGCCGAGGCGCTCGGGCTCGAGAAGGACCTGGGCACGATCGAAGCGGGAAAGCTCGCGGACGTGATCGTCCTCGCGGGAAATCCGCTCGCGGACATCCGCGCATTCGAACGTGTATATGGAGTCGTCAAGGGCGGCGTCCGCTACAAGTAAGGAGACAGAGATGAGCGCTGAGTCGAGCTTCGCGTCACCGTTTCTCGCCGGACTTCTCCTGGCCACGGTCTTCGCCGTGGCCGGAGTCGCGGGCGCCCAGCGGCCCCAGGATTCCTTTGGACCGCAGGAGCCGCCGTTTCGGCCCGAGCGCCCTATCGCCATCGTCGGAGGAACGCTCATTGACGCCACCGGGGCCGGTCCCAAGCTGGACCACACCGTCGTCATCGAAGGCGAGCGGATTACCCGGGTCGGACCGAGAGCGGAGGTCCGGATCCCCGAGGGTGCTTCGGTGATCGACGCAACCGACATGACCATCATGCCGGGTCTCATCAACTCCAATCAGCACATCCAGCTCAACCCGATGTACCCGTCCCCGACGGCGAACCTCACTCTCGATCAGATCAAGGGGCGATGGGAGGAGACCTGGTCGCGGATGCCCCGGAGGGCGTTCGTGTACCTCATGCAGGGAGTCACCAGCATGAGACAGACCAGCGGGCCCGCGAAGCAGCTCCTTCCGGTGAAACACGCGATCGAGCGCGGGGAGATCCCGGGTCCGAGGATCTTCCTCGGCGGGGCGCTCTTCATGAGCCAGGAGCATTTCGACCACTACGTGGAGTCCAGCCGGACGCCCCCCGAAGCGGTCGAGTGGATGCGGAACGAGTTCGCGTACAACGTCATCGACGACATCGAGGCGGACACCGACCCTTACCTCGGTCCCGACTACAACTACTGGAAGCTCTACATGTCGGAGGAAGTTTTCGACGGCAGGAACGACTTCACCGACGAGGAGCTGAAGCGCATCATCGAAAAGGCACACAAAGCGGGAAAGATCATCGACGTGCACTGCGGCGGCCACAACGAAGGCCTGCGGCGCATGACGAGCTTCGACGTCGATACCCTCGAGCACCCCTTCTACGGCCACGAGCTCATCGACGAGGACGTCATCGACGCCTACGTGAAGAACGACGTCATCGTTGACACGCTTCTCACGGTCATGGTCGCGGGCGCCGAGCGGGCCTCCGATCCGCACCGGTTCGACGAGACCCTGTACATCATGTCGGTCGAGCCCAAGGAGTATCGGCTCCTCATGAGGTACCGGGACAAGATGCTTCACAACAAACGGAATCCCGCCGAGGGCGGCGTGCCGATCTACGAGGCCGGTCCGCGCCGCGCGGGCGGGGAAGGAGACCGCGCCGACGCCTTCGGGTTGAGAGGGCCGTCCCACGACGAGCTCCAGCGCCGGCGGGAGACCTCGCGCGAGAACATGCGGCGCTTCATCGGGGCTGGAGCGAAGTTCTCCATGGGAACCGATACCCCCGCGTTCCTCAACTTCCAGCAGGAAGACCCGAACGCCAACGAGATGCGCTACATGGTCGAGCTCGGGATGACGCCGATGGCGGCGATCGAGGCCTCCACCCGGATCGGCGCCGAGGCCCTCGGGCTTTCGCGGGAGCTCGGGACGATCGAGGAGGGAAAGCTCGCCGACGTCATCGTCGTCGCCGGAAACCCGCTTCTCGACATGCGGGCGATGAAGCGGGTCTACGCCGTCATCAAGGGCGGCGTTCGCTACAAGTAGGAGGTGCCATGAGGTATCGCGGCATGGTCGCGGGGCTGTTGTTTCTCTCGACGGCGGCGGCGGCCGAGGTCGAGGACGGCTGGTTCGATTCGAACGGGGTGAAGATCCACTACCGCGAGTGGGGAACGGGAACGCCGGTGGTGCTCCTCCACGGCTTCGCCCTGAACGCGTCGCGCTGGGAGGCGGCGGGAGTTCCCGGGAAGCTCGCGGCCGCGGGCTATCGCGCCCTCGTCCTCGACTGCCGCGGACACGGTCTCAGCGGGAAGCCTCACGACCCGAACGCCTACGGCGCGGAGATGGGGCGCGACGTGATTCGGCTCCTCGACCACCTGGGAATCGAGAAGGCGCATGTCGTCGGCTACTCCATGGGTGGCTTCGTCGCCGGCAAGGCGAGGGAGCTCCATCCCGAACGGCTGCTGTCGTTCGTCATCGGCGGCTCGGGCTGGTATCGCGAAGGCGATTACGCCATCGCCGAGCTCACGGGACCCGACATCGCGGATGGGCTGGAGAAGACGGGGGACTTCAAGTTCATGCTGCGCGCATTCGAAGCGAAACGCGTGCCTCCCGTTCCCGAGTCGCAGATCGAAGAGCGCAACGCCCGGATGATGGAGGGAAACGACCCGCTCGCGCTCGCCGCGGTGATGCGCGGGTGGGCCACGTTCGCCGTGCCGGAGGCGAGCCTCAGGGCGAACAAAGTACCCGCGCTCGCAATCATCGGGAGCGACGATCCGATAAAACCAAAAACCGATCGATTGAAGGACGTCATGAGCAACCTCGAGGTCGTGGTGATCGAGGGGGCGGACCATGGCGCACTCGCCCACCCGAGCTTCGCGCAGCAAGTCGTTCTATTTCTTGATCGGCAACATGAATGACCGGTGAATCATATTGACTCCCCGAGAGCATCTACGCTAAGAACGTGGCTCGTCATTGTGTACCCATCTTCGGCGGCGTCCAAAATTTTGGTTCACTCGGGTGGAATGGAGTGGAGGTTAGTCTCGGTATGAAACGGCTCTGGAAGTATTCTCTGCTTCTCGGCATTCTTCTGACCTGGACGAAAGTCCCTGCTCTGGCCCAGGTGGGCTCGACCGAAATCGTCGGCACCGTCTCCGACGCGAGCGGCGCCGTCCTCCCCGGGGTCACCGTCACGGCGACTCAAGTCGGCGTGGGCGTGACCCGCTCGACCACCACCGACACCGAGGGTCGGTTCACCTTCACCCAGCTGCCGGTCGGGCGCTGGAACTTCGAGTTCACCCTCAGCGGCTTCAACACCGTGAAAGTCGACAATTTCGAGATGAACGTCGGAAGAAGGCCCACGCTGACCATCACGATGGAGCTCGCCGGCGTCGCCGAGGTCGTGACCGTGCAGGCGACCACGCCCCTCATCCAGACGACGCGGTCCGAGCTCTCCGACACCATCCAGGATATCCAGGTGGAGCAGCTCCCGGTCCTCGGCCGCGACTGGCTCGGGTTCGCGATCCTGGCGGCGGGGATCAAGTCCGACGGATCGGAGACGACCCAGGACTCGGCGCCGAAAGCGGGCATCGGCCTCGGCCGCCAGGACAAGGTGGTGGTCGACGGCGCCGACGTCAACAACCGTTCGACCTCGAGCGGCGTCGACATCAAGCTGTCGAAGGAGGTCATCGCAGAGTTCGAGGTGAAGACCAACCAGTTCGACGCCCAGTTCGGCCAGAGCGGTACCTCCATCACGCAGGCGGTGACGAAGTCGGGAACCGACCAGATCTCGGGCAGCGGCTTCTTCTATTTCCGCGACGAGTCCTTGAACGCGGAGGAGTTCTTCCTCACCGACAATCCGTCGACGCCCCAGAACGAGGCCAAGCCCCCTTATCAGAACAAGCAGACGGGCCTCACCCTCGGTGGTCCGATCATCAAGGGAAAGACCCACTTCTTCTTCAGCTACGAGTACCAGACGACTCCCCGGACGCTTTCGTCGAACGTGGGAATCCCCTCCATCGACTCCCAGCAGGTCGACGGGACCGACACCCGGAACCTGTGGTTCATACGCGGCGACCACCAGATCAACGACAACCACCGGGCGGCGTTCCGTTACAACCGAACGACCCGGCTGCAGCCGGCCTCCGGGACCGGGGGCACGACGGTGCCTTCCGCCTCGCTCGACTTCGATTTCTGGATCAACCGCTACAACGCTTCGCTCGACTCGGTCATCGGCAACAAGTGGTTCAACAGCTTCATCTTCAACGTCATGGACACGAACCGACTCTTCGGGAAGCGCGGTGACGAGGTCGTCGGTCCCTCGATCAGCCCAAGGCTCACGACCGCAGGTCCCACGCAGACCTTTCCCGCGGCGAGCCTGGGCGGGAGCGTCGGCGGCGGTTTCGAGAACCCCGACTACTGGTCCATTCGCGATGACCTCTCGGTCTTTTTCGAGAAGGGCGGCCAGCACAACCTGAAGTTCGGAGGCTACGTCGAGCGGGCCCAGCTCCAGGGTTTCTTCCTGGCCGGGACCAACGGGAACTTCTTCTACGATCGGAATCCGCCGAACCTCGCCACTTGCTGCGCCTCGGAGAACCAGAGCGAGTGGGACACATCCCAGTTTCCTCCCGCGGTCCGTTACTCGCAGAACCTCGGCGAGCCCAGCATCGATTCCGAGCAGAACTTCTGGTCCGGCTACATCCAGGACGACTGGACCATCAACAACAGGCTGACCGTGAACCTCGGCCTGCGCTACGACCTGGAAACGGGCTCGCTCGAGAACAGCAATCCCGAGGGGACCTTCCTCCAGCCCGATTTCAGCAACGACAAGGACAATCTGCAGCCCCGACTGGGCTTCGCCTACGATGTGCGTGGAGACGGCAACACCATCCTCCGCGGCGGTGCGGGCGTGTTCTATTCCCAGGCTTTTCTGAACATCGCCCTTCTGGTGCAGAGATCGAACCGGCCGCAGGAGATCAACGTGACGGTGTTGAACGAGGACGGCGACATCGGATTCAACACCGATCCGTTGGACGGAAGGACCTTCGAGGATTTCCAGGAGCAGATCGGGACGATCCCGGTCGACGTCACCATCTATCCCGAGGGAACGGAGATCCCGAACCTCTGGTCCTACTCCATCGGTGTCGCGCACCAGCTCACGCCGACGATCGCCATCGAGGCCGACTACGTTCATCAGAGGAGCGACAACCAGTTCAAGTCGGTCGACACCAACCTGTTCTACGACGAGGCCAACGATCGGGCCCTTCCCGTCCGGAGCGGCAACTTCGTCGAGCTCGGGGGGCAAGTGACCGGGGTCGGGCGGCCCGATCCTCAGTTCAACCAGATCTGGGAGGTCCAGAACGCCGCCAGCGCCCGCTACCACGGTCTGTCCCTCGCCGTGACCAAGCGGTTCACGAACCGGTTGTCCTTCGGCGGGACGTACCTTCTTTCGAAGAACGACGACAGCACCGACGATTTCGACTCCTTCGCCAGCAACAACTTCGATCTCGAGGACGAGTACGGCACC
>Ga0105095_10000846_pt1 | contig 15401 bp, 10 predicted proteins | sample PPLLak2March2015_2_FD_79180 | JGI IMG/M metagenome (GOLD analysis project Ga0105095, IMG submission 79180) | Freshwater sediment microbial communities from Prairie Pothole Lake near Jamestown, North Dakota, USA - PPLs Lake P8 Core (3) Depth... | ecosystem: Environmental > Aquatic > Freshwater >...
CCGCCGGGCCTGACGGCAGAACACGTCGGCCAACGCCACCGCCGTCTCCGCGTGGGCCCGCTCCTCGGCGTCGCGCGAATTCCTGAGCTGCGTGGCCTTGGCGCAGGCAGCCGTCATGGCGAACAGCTCGGCCCCGACGTCCACCAGCCGGCTGAGCACGGACTGCTGCTGCTCGAGCTTGGGGCCGAATCGCACGATGGCGTGGAACAGGTTGCGCGCCAGGCGACGGGACGCACGGTTCACGTACCGGACATGCCGGGCCAGTCTCCCGAACTCGCCGTAGCGCGGCCACCGGCCCCAGCCGAGCCAACGGGTGGGATACCATCCCGCGTAGTAGACGGCCGTGCGGGCCAGGGCCACCAGCTTGGCACCGACCGAGGCATGCGGGTCCAGGATGGCGCCGGCGACCTTGAGGTGCGTATCCACCGCCTCGCGGGCGATGAACAGGCGCATGATCTCGCTCGACCCCTCGAAGATCAGGTTGATCCGGAAATCGCGCATCATGCGCTCGACCGGAACGCCTTCCTCGCCGCGTCCCTCGAGCGACCACTCGGTCTCGTAGCCCCGCCCGCCCCGCACCTGCAGGGTGTCGTCGATGATCTCCCAGCCGCGCTCGGTGTTCCACATCTTGGCGATCGCGGCCTCGAGCCGGATGTCGTACCCGCGGTCATGCATGCCGACCGCGAGGTCAGCCAGGGCGTCCATGGCGAACGCCTCGGTGGCGATGCGGCCGATCTTCTGCGCGACCGCGTCGTGCTTGCCCACCGCCTTGCCCCACTGCTCGCGCTCGTTGCCCCAGCGTCGCACGATGTCGAGCGAGCGCCGTCCGGCGGCGGCGGCGATGGACGGGATCGTGAGGCGGCCCGTATTGAGCGTCACGAGCGCGAGCTTGAGGCCCTTGCCCTCGGCGAGGAGCACGTTCTCCTTCGGCACCTTGACGTTGGTGAAGCGCAGGAGCGCGTTCTCGATGCCGTTCAGCCCCATGAAGTGGCACCGGTGCGTGACCTCGACGCCCGGCCAGGCGCTCTCGACGATGAACGCGGTGATCTTGCGCTCCGAAGTCTTGGCCATCACCACCATGAGCTCGGCGATCGTCCCGTTCGTGCACCACAGCTTTTCGCCGTTCAGGATGTAATGCGTCCCGTCTTCCGACAGGACCGCCGTGGCCGCCATGCGGGCCGGGTCGCTCCCGACGTCCGGCTCGGTGAGCGCGAAGGCGCTGATGGCGCCCTTGGCGAGGCGGGGGAAGTACTTCTGCTTCTGCTCGGGCGTACCAAACAGCTTGAGCGGCTGCGGGACGCCAATGGACTGGTGGGCCGACAGCAGGGTCGCCACCGAACCGTCCACGCTCCCGACGATTGACATGGCGCGGCTGTAGACGGCCTGCGAGAACCCGAGCCCCCCGTATTCCTGGGGGATCTTGATCCCGAACGCCCCCAGCTCCCGCAGTCCCTGGATCAACTCGGGCGGGATCTGGCGGTTGCGGTCGATGGCCACCGAGTCCACCTTCTCCAGCATGAACCGCTCGAGCTTCTCGAGCCACGGCCGCGCGCGCTCGAGCTCCGAGGGGTCAGTGAGCGGGAAGGGATGCACGAGGTCGAGCTGCAGGCGTCCAGCGAACAGCTCGCGAACGAAACTGGGCCGCTCCCACTCGTGCTGGCGGGCGGCTTCGGCGACCGCGCGGGCTTCGCGCTCACTCACGCCGGTGGAACCAGCCGCGGGCCCCGGTGCGACGGTGGTCATCGTGATTTCCTCGATCGGGACGTCGGTCACTCTTGCACGCCGGCGCGAGTGCGGGTCACGTATTCCAATATACCTAACCGATACTCGCGCCCCGGGTTCCCGCTCGCCGTTGCATAAGCCACGCCAGATCGCAAGATTGGGCGCGTGACCGCCGTCCCTCCTGCCTCCGCGCTCTACCCCTCCCGCGCCGCGGCCGGCGCGGTCCTCGGGCGGATGCTGTGCCATCGGTGCGAGCCCCCGCTCATCCTGCTCGGCGTGACCCCGACCGGCGTCGAGATCGCGGCGAGCGCGGCCCGGGGAACGGCGTCGGCATTCGACGTGATCGTCGGCGCGCATGTCCGGCTCGACGCCCACGGTATCGTGGGTGCCATCGCCGAGGACGCCGATGCGGTGATCGACCGGCAGTTCGCGCCGACCTTCGACCAGCTCGATCCGCTGCACGACGCGATCGACAAGGCGCGGCGCGCGGTCAAGTCCGAGCGCCTCCTGTTCCGGGGCCAGCGGCAGCTGCGCGACCTCGCCGGGGAGAACGTGGCGGTCATCGACGGGCACGCGACGACGCCCTGGAAACTGCTGGCGGCCGCGCACACGGTCCGCGAGCTGGGCGCGCAGCGTATCTTCGTGGCGGCGGCCGTCACCACCCAGCCGGTGAAGGAGCGGGTGCTTGCCTACAAGTTCGAGTTCGTCTGCCCCACGGTCGTGCTCGACCCGAAGGGACATCCCCATCCGTTCGGCGATCCGCAGGACGCGAGCGCGGAGCGGCTCCGCTCGATCGTGGTTGCCCGCCAGGCAGCTGCTTAGCGCGATCCCCCTCATCGCCCTGGTGTGCCTCGCGTCTGCCGGGCGGGCGCGGGCGCAGGGTGGGCCACTCCTGCCCCCGACGACGGGCGGGGCCGCGCGCCTGGACTGGCTGCTGCAGCGGCTTGCTGAGCCTCGCCGGTTGCTCGTGATCGCCGCCCATCCCGACGACGAAGACACCGGGCTGCTCACGCTCGCCGCACGCGGGCGCGGGGCGGATGCCGCGTACCTCGCCCTCTCCCGCGGGGAAGGTGGCCAAAACCTGATCGGCAGCGAGCTGGGGGTGGCGCTCGGGCTCGTACGGACGCAGGAGCTGCTGGCGGCCCGGGCCGTGGACGGCGCGCGGCAGTACTTCACCCGCGCCTACGACTTCGGCTTCACGCGCGACCTCGCGGAAACCGAGCGGCTCTGGCCGCCGGACTCCGTGCTCAAGGACGTGGTCCGCGTGGTCCGCCGCTTCCGGCCCCATGTGCTGGTGGCGGTGTTCTCCGGTACGAGCCGGGACGGGCATGGTCAGCATCAGATGGCCGGCGTGCTCGCTCGACGCGCCTTCGACGCCGCCGGGGACTCCGCGCTGTTTCCGGAGCTGCGCACCGAAGAGGGCCTTGATCCGTGGACGCCGGTCGCGCTGTACACCTCGGCCCGGTTCCGACCGGAGGCGGCGACGCTGAGCCTCGATGCCGCGATCCTCGATCCCCGCGTCGGACGCACGATCGACCAGATCGCCATGGAGAGCCGCTCCCAGCACCGGTCGCAGGACTTTGGCGTCCTGCAGGCGGTCCGCCCCGCGCAGGTGCGGCTCGCCCTGGAGCGGGCGCGCGTGGCTGTGCCGAGCGACGACGACCTGTTCGCCGGCGTTCCCGTCGAGGGGACGTGGCTCACGCCCTTCGCGGACTCCCTGCGGCGCGCGGTGGCGCCGCCCACGGTGGGCAACGCGCGGCCGGCGCTGGCCGCGGCCCTGGCGCGCGTGCGGCGCGAGGGTGCAACTCGGGCCGGGGCCGAGGAACTGCTGAGCGAGGCCGTGACGGTCGCGGCGCAGCTCCTGGTTGACGTGCGGGCCGACGCGCCGCTCGTCGTGCCGGGTGAGCGGGTCGCGCTCGAGGCCACGGTCCACAACGGCGGCGGCGCAGGCATCGTCTGGCTCGGCACCGACGTGGTCCTCACGGCGTCTGGGGGGACGGTCGTGACCACGCTCCGGCCGGAGGCAGCGGAACTCGCGCCCGGATCCGTCCGGTCGGCGGGCGACACGGCCGCCGTTCCTCTCAGCGCGGCGGTCACACAGCCGTACTTCACGGCGCGACCCATGGGCGGTGCCCTCTACGACTGGCGCGGCGTGCCGGCGGACCTGCGCGGCCTGCCGCTCGATCCGCCGGCATTGACGGCGCGGTTCCGGTTCGTCGTGGATGGCGTCCCGGTGACCATCGAGCGCGAGGTCACGTCGCGCGAGCAGGATCAGGCCCTGGGCGAGGTGCGCCGGCCCCTGCGGGTGGCGCCGCGCGTGGATGTGCTGCTCGATCCCGACACGGCGCTCTGGCGCCTGCAGGACACCACGCCGCGGACGTTCACCGTGACGGTGCGCCACCACGGCGCCACGCCCGTCCGGGGCTCGGTCCGGCTGGTCGTGGACGGATGGGACGAGCCGCCCGACCAGCCCATCGCCTTCACACGCGCCGGCGAGACGGTGGTGCGCGACTTTGCGCTGCGCCGGCGCGCCGGCGCGCCGCTGCGCGACGTCACGGTCCGGTCGGAGGTCGTCCTCGACGACGGAACGGTGTACGGCATCGGCGCCACCCCCATCGCCTACCCGCACATCCGTCCGGTTACCTGGATGCGGCCCGCCGTGAGCGTCATCCGCCTTGCCGACGCGGAGCTGCCTGCGGCGCGTCGCATCGGGTACGTCCGGGGTGCGTCGGATCGCGTCCCGGAGGCACTGCGGCGCGCGGGCCTGACGCTCACCATCCTGGACGCAGCCGCGCTCGACCAGGGCGACCTCGGAGCATTCGACGTGATCGTCGTCGGCGCCCGGGCGTACGAGACCGACTCGGCGCTGGCGCGGAGCAACGGCCGGCTGCTCGAGTGGGCCCGCGGCGGCGGCCACCTGGTGGTGCAGTACCAGCAGTACCCGTTCATCACCGGGGGATACACGCCCTTTCCCCTCGCAATCGCCCGCCCGCACGATCGCGTAACGGACGAATCGTCGCCGGTCACGATGCTCGTACCCGATCATCCCGCGTTCCGCGAGCCGAACCGGCTCGGTCCCGCCGACTGGGAGGGGTGGCCGCAGGAACGCGGGCTCTATTTCGCGGGCACGTGGGATTCGGCCTACACGCCGCTCCTCGAGCTGCAGGACCCAGGTCGGGACCCGGTCCGCGGCGGCCTGCTGGTGACCCGGGTGGGTCGTGGGAGCTACGTGTACACGGGCCTCAGCTTCTTCCGCGCCCTCCCCGCCGGCGTGCCGGGCGCGTTTCGACTGTTCTTCAATCTCCTGGACTTGGGGCGGACGATGGGTGGAGGTGGGCAATGACGGCGGGGTGGCGGGATGGCGGGATAGCGGGATGGGCAGGGCGTGATGCGGGTGCATCCCGCTCATCCCGCGTATCCCGCTCATCCCGCACTCTCCTCGCGCTCGTCGCCGTCACGGCGGCGTGCTCCTCCGACGCCCGCACCCCCGTCGTGGTCTACTCGCCGCACGGCCGCGATCTGCTCCTGCTCGCGGAGCGGACCTTCGAGGCCGAGAATCCGGATGTGGACATCCGGTGGTTGGACATGGGGTCGCAGGACGTGCTCGACCGCGTGCGCTCTGAACGGTCCAACCCGCAGGCGGACGTGTGGTTTGGCGCACCGTCCATGCTGTTCCAGCAAGCGCTCGCCGATTCGCTCCTCGCGCCATACCGGCCGTCGTGGGCGGACGCCGTGCCGCCGCGGGCTCGCGGGTCCGGGGACTTCTACTTCGCGACGTACGAGACGCCGGCCGTCATCGCGTACAACCCCGAGGCGATCCCGGCGGACGAGGCGCCGACCGACTGGGATCAGGTGCTCGAGCCCAGGTGGCGCGGGAAGATCATCATCCGGGACCCGATTGCCTCGGGGACCATGCGGGCCATCTGGGGGATGGTGGTGCTGCGGGGGATCGCCCGGACCGGCGACACGGCGGCGGGATTCGACTGGCTGCGCCGGCTCGACGCGCAGACCCGCGAGTACGCGATCAATCCGGCGCTGCTGCACCAGAAGATCGTGCGACAGGAGGGCGTGCTCTCGCTCTGGGACCTGCCCGACGTGCTGACCGAGCGCGCCAAGGGTCAGCCGTTCGCGTTCACGCTGCCCACCAGCGGAACCCCGGTGATCGAAGACGCGGTGGCCCTGATTCGGGGCGCGCCCCATCCGGAGGCCGCCCGCCGGTTCATTGACTGGGTGGGTTCGATGGAAGCGCAGCTGCTGGCGGCCCGGCAGGAGTGGCGCCTGCCGACCCGCGTGGACCTTCCGGCCGACTCGCTGCCCGAGTGGGCCCGCGACGTGCGGGCCCGACTCGTGCTCGAGCCGATGGACTGGGAACGCCTTGCGCGGGACGGCGACGCCTGGATGATGTGGTGGGACCGGCATGTGCGCGGCCGGGGCGCGCGCCGGTGACCGACCAGCCGTTCCTCGAGCTGCGGGAGGTGAGCAAGCGCTTTCCCGGGCATGTCGCCGTCCAGGATCTCTCCCTCGCCGTGCCGCGGGGCCAGCTCCTTGCCCTGCTGGGTCCGAGCGGGAGCGGCAAGACCACGACGCTCCGCCTGCTCGCCGGGTTCGAGCGTCCCGATCACGGCGCGGTCATCGTGGGTGGCGTGGACGTCACCGCGCTGCCCGCGGCGGCCCGGCGCATCGGCATGGTCTTCCAGCACTACGCGCTGTTCCCGCATCTCACCGTCGGTGAGAACGTCGCGTTCGGGATTCCCCGCGGGCCCGGCCGCAGCGAGCGGGTGCGCGAGCTGCTGGGGCTCGTGGACCTCGCGGGCTACGAGCAGCGGCGAATCGACGCGCTGTCCGGCGGCCAGCAGCAGCGGGTCGCGCTGGCGCGTGCGCTCGGGCCGGACCCGAGGCTGCTGCTGCTGGACGAGCCGCTGTCGAATCTCGACCCGACGCTCCGGGAGCGGACGCGGCGGGAGCTGCGCGCCGCGCTCGAGGCGGTTGGGATCACCACGGTGCTCGTGACCCACGAGCAGGACGAAGCGTTCGCGCTGGGCGACGTGGTTGCCGTGCTGCGGGACGGCCGCCTGGAGCAGATCGGCAGCGCGCCGGACCTGTACGAGCGCCCCGTCACCCACTTCGTGGCCTCGTTCGTTGGCCGTGCCGCCACGGTTCCCGGCGTGCTCGTGGGTGAGGATCGCGTCCGGGTGGCCGAGGGCGTCGACTGGCCGGTCCGCGTGCCAAAGGCCGTCGCGCGGGGGAGCGCCGTCCGCGTGGTGGTGCGGCCCGAGGCCATGCGACTGGTCGGGGAAGGGGGCATCCGCGGGGCGGTGCGCGCCCGCCGCTACCTGGGTGGACGCGCGCTGTTCTCGGTGGACACCGCGGTCGGGACCCTCGAGGTCGAAGCCGCGGCGGACGCAGTGACCGTCGGTACCGAGGTCCGCGTGACGGCGTTGCGCGCCCACGCGTTCCCGAGCGAGGAGTAAGTGAGGCGCCGGCCGCTTGGTCTGGTGCTCGCCATTGGGCTCGCCTGGCTGGTGGCGTACCCGCTGCTGCTGGTGGCGGTGGACGCGTTCCGGGCGGACGGGGCGTGGAGCCTCGCCAACGTCCGCGGGTTCCTGGGCGACCCCCGCGAATGGGAAGCGCTGTGGGGCAGCCTGTGGATTTCCTTCGCCAGCGTGGTACTGGCCGCGGCCCTGGGCATCCCGCTCGCGTTCATCTTCGAGCGATTCGACTTCCCGGGGCGGCGCCTGCTGGGCGGCCTGGTTGCCCTGCCGGCGGTGCTTCCGCCGCTCGTAGGCGTGATCGCGTTTCTCTTCCTCTATGGGGAGAGCGGCATCATCCCGCGCCTCATCGTGGCGGGGCTGGGGCTCCGGGAATCGCCATGGCGGCTGCGGGGTGCCGGCGCCATCCTGCTCGTGCACGCGTACTCGATGTACGTCTACTTCTACCTGTTCACCCGCGCGGGCCTCGCGCGGGTGGACGCGTCGATGACGGAAGCGGCGGCATCGCTCGGCGCGGGCCGGTGGCGCACGCTGCGGTCCGTGGTGCTGCCGCTCGTGCGCCCACAGATCGCCGCCGCCGCGCTGCTCACGTTCATGACCGCGCTCGGCTCGTTCAGCGCGCCGTACATCTTCGGCGGCGGGTTCCGGGTCATGCCCACCCAGATCCTGGCCACGAAGCTCAACGGCGACCTCGGCCTGGCCATGGTGGAAACGACCGCCCTGGCCGCGCTCGCCCTGGCGGCGCTGGCGCTGCTGCGGCGCACGCAGGGTGGCGCCGGGGTCGCGATCACCGCTAAGGGCGCGGCGCCCGGCGTCCGCGTGCTCCGCAGCCCGCTGGGCCGGGCGGGCGCCGCCGCGCTCGGCTGGGGCTTCGCGATCCTGCTCCTGCTCCCCCACGCCACGCTCGTGCTCGTGTCGCTGGTGCCGCTCGGGACCTGGACGACGGAGCTGTTCCCCACCGCGTACAGCCTTGGGAACTTCGCCACGCTCGCGCGGGAGCCCGAACGGCTGCGTCCGCTGGTGAACTCGCTGTGGATGGCGGGCGTCGCCACCGCGGGGGCGCTGGCCCTGGCCGTGTGGGCAGGCCGCGAGGTGGCGCAACGGCGCGTGCGGCTGGCCCGCCAGCTCGAGGTGCTCGTGCACCTGCCGTGGGCGGTTCCGGGAACCGTCCTGGCGATCGCGCTGGCCACCACGTTCAGCGCGCGGGCGCCGTGGGCGGGCCGCTGGCTGCTCGTCGGCACGGTGCTGATCCTGCCCCTGGCGTATCTGATCCGGAACCTCCCCGTGGTCGCCGGCACCGTCTTGCCGGGGTTCGGGCAGCTCGATCCCAGTCTCGACGAAGCCGCCGCGTCGCTCGGCGCGGGACGGTGGCGCACGCTGCTGCGCGTCACGTTCCCGCTGCTCCGGCCGGCCCTGCTCGCCGGCGGTGCGCTCGCGTTCGCGACCGCAGTAGGGGATTTCGTCACGTCCATCGTGCTCTACACCTACGACACACGCCCCATCTCGATCGAGATCCTCGGCGCACTGCGCGAGTTCGACATCGGCATCGCCGCGGCGTACGGCGTGGTGCTCATGCTCGTCTCGGCCACGGCCATGGCCGTGGGGACCCGCCGGTGAAAGACCCGAACATGCAGAAGATCTCGGTGCTCATCGGCATCGGGTTCGTGGACATGCTGGGCTTTGCGATGGTGTTCCCGCTGCTGCCGTTCTACGCCCTGCGGCTCCAGGCGGACGAGTGGGTGATCGGGTGGATGATCGCGAGCTTCTCCATCGCGCAGCTCGCGTCGTCCCCCGTGTGGGGTCGCGTGTCCGACCGGTTTGGCCGCCGGCCGGCCCTGATCGTGGGCCTCGCAGCGTCGGGCGTCGCGTTCGTGGTGTTCGGGTTCGCCACGTCCATCTGGATGCTGTTCCTCTCCCGGATCATTCAGGGCGGGGGCGGCGGGACGACGGGCGTCGCCCAGGCGTACATCGGTGACGCGGTCGAGCCCAAGCACAGGACCCGGGCGCTCGGGTGGCTCTCCGCGGCCACGTCCGCGGGAGTCATGATCGGCCCGGCCATCGGCTCCCTCGCGACCAACCTGGGCCCGGAAGCCCCCGGCCTGATCGCGGCGGCCCTCTGCTTCGTCAACGTGCTGTTCGCGTGGCGCTGGCTGCCGGAAACCGCCCCGGCGCGCAGCGGCGGCGGCGCCGCCCCGACGGTCCGACGGTCGGTGCGCGCGGCCGTCTGGGAGGTGGCGCGGCATCCGCGCGCGCCGGTCAGCCGGCTGATCTGGATCTACGCGATCGGGATGCTCGCGTTCATGTCCATGACGGGCGTGCTCGCCCTGTACCTCGAGCGCGAGTTCGGCATCACCGAGAAGACCATCGGCCTGTTCTTCGTGTACACGGGCGCCATGGGCGTGGTGATGCGGGCCGTGGTCCTGGGACGGATCATCGACGCCCTGGGCGAGATCCGGGTGATGCGGCTGGGCGCCGTCTCCCTCACGCTGGGACTGCTGCTGCCCCCGCTCGTGGGCTCGGTCTGGCTGCTCGCCGCGGTCATCGCGCTGGTGCCGATCGGCACCGCGCTGCTGTTCCCCGCCACCACCGCCCTGGTGACGCACCTGGCGCCCGACAACGAGCGCGGGCAGGTGCTGGGCGTCCAGCAGACGTTCGGCGGCATTACGCGCGTCATCGCCCCGATCTGGGCCACCGCAGCGTTCCAGGCCCTGGGGACGGGCGTGCCGTTCTACATGGCGGCGGCGATTGCGGGAATCGTCGTGCTGCTCGCCCTGAGGGTCGGAGGAGATCAGGGACGAGGGACCGTCTGACCTATCGCCCCTCTTCCATCCGCCGGTAGACCTGCTTCCCTCCGAGCACGGTCATCTCGACCTTCGTGTCGAGAATCCGCTCCTCGGCCACGGTCATGATGTCCTGATCGAGCACCACGAAATCGGCGTATTTCCCGGGCGTGAGCGACCCGCTCACGTCCTCCATGAAAGCGGCGTACGCCGGCCACAGGGTCATGCTGAGGAGCGCTTCCTGCCGGGTCGTCTTCTCCGCCGGGAACCACCCACCGGCCGGGTAGCCGCGGGCGTCCTGCCGGGTCACGAACGCGTGGAACGAGATGAGGGGGTTGGCGGACTCCACCGGCGTGTCGGAGCCGTTCGGAATCACCGCCCCCGTGTTCAGCAGCGAGCGCCACGCATAGGTCCCTTGCGACCGGTTCCAGCCGATCCGGTTCGGTACCCAGTACATGTCGCTGGTCTGGTGGCTTCCCTGCATGGAGGGGATCACGCCCAGATCGGCGAACCGCGGGATGTCCTGATAGCTCAGGATCTGGGCGTGCTCGATGCGGAAGCGATGGTCCGCGGTCGGGACCTCCGTCAAGGCGTCGGCGTAGATGTCCAGCACCGTGCGGTTCGCCCGGTCGCCGATGGCGTGGATGTTCACCTGGAACCCGCTGCGCAGCGCCTTGGCCGCGACCCGGCGCATGTAGCCCGAGTCGGCGGTCACGAGTCCGCGGTTGCCGGGCTCGTCGCTGTAGTCCTCGAGCAGAGCGGCGCCGCGGCTCCCGAGGGCGCCGTCCGCGCTGATCTTGATGGCGCGCACCCAGATCCGGCCGTCGTGCAGGGCCGTGCGCGGACCCCGCGCCATGAGCCGGTCGAGCGCCGCTTCGTCGGCGCGCACCATCACATAGTTGCGCAGGTCGTACTGGCCGGCGCGGGCCAGCTCCTCGAAGACGGCGATGACCTCTTCGCTCTCGCCCGCGTCGTGCACGCCCGTGAGGCCCCAGCGGTTGGCCTCGGCGATCGCGGTGAGCGTCGCCGCCTTCATCTCGTCTCTGGAGTCCGCCGGGATCACGCGGCCCACGTATCCGGTGGCGCGGTCCACGAGCACGCCGGTGGGGCTGCCCGCCGCGTCCCGGATGATCCGGCCGCCGCTGGGGTCCTGCGAGGCGGCGGTCAGGTTTGCCGCCCGCATGGCCGCCGCGTTCACGAGCACCGCGTGGCCGTCCACGCGGGTGAGATAGACGGGGTTGTCCGGCACCGCGCGCGAGAGCGCGTCGTGCGTGGGGAACTCTGTGACCGCCCAGTCGTTCTGGTCCCAGCCCCGCCCGCGGATCCACTCGCCGGGCTTCGCGGTCTTCGCGCGCTCCGCGACCCGGGCGATGACCTCGTCGTACGAGGTCGTGCCCGTGAGGTCCACGAGACGCAGGGCCTGGCCGAGGCCGAGCAGGTGCACATGGGCGTCCACCATGCCCGGGATGACGGGCTTCCCGCCCAGGTCCCATCGCTCGGTCTGCGGGCCCGCGAGGGCCTCGGCGCCCGCGCGGTTGCCGGCAAACATGATCCGGCCCGCGCGAATGGCAAGCGCCTGCACGAGCGGGCGGGTGGCATCGGCGGTGTAGATGCTACCGCTGAAAACGATCAGGTCGGCGGCCGGCTGCTGAGCGGCGGCCGTCGAGGCGACCGCGGCCGCGAGCGCGAGGGAAAGAAGGCGCATGGGTCCGTCCGGAAAGCGGGTCAGGCTGCAGGAATCACTGCGGTTGCGATTGAGCGAGGTGGACGATACGGGGATGCCGCGATACGCTCAAGGGTCGGGCGGCGAGCGTCTGGGGCGGTGAGAGGGAGGGTGAGATGGCGTTGAGCGCATTTGACGACCGGACGCATCGCCCCGATCCCACGGACCTCAAAGGCACACTCGGCAGGGCCGCGGGGCTCTGGGACCAGCTCGTGTCACACGTCGCGGACCGCTACGCCCCGATCACCGAGCTGTGGCAATTCACAGGTGCCAAGTACGGCTGGTCGCTGCGGCTCAGGCGCCTGGAACGTACGGTCCTCTACCTGACTCCTCAGCGCGGGGTGTTTCTCGTTGGTATGGCGCTCGGCGAGAAGGCTGTGCACGCAGCGCTGCAGGGCAACCTGCCCGCGGAGGTCCGGGCCGTCATCGATGAGGCGCCGCGGTATGCGGAAGGCCGGGGCATTCGCCTGCCGGTGGCACGGAAGCGGGACCTGCGGGCGGTGGGGATCCTCGCCGCCGCGAAGATGTCCACCTGAGGAAGCTCTGCACGAGTCTCGCGGTGGGATGCTGCGGTCGCTGAAGTGAGCAAGTAGGGCTGGATGGTGGGCCGGGCACCGCCTCACTTACGCGGCCTCCGCACCCCACCGTTTCGACTTGTGCAGAGGTTCCCCAGGGCGGGCGGCGCGCTGCCCGCGTGATCGCTAGGAACCCGCCTCCAGGACCTCCCCCAGCTCCGCCACCACCTCCGCCGTCACCCGCGCATCCGCCGGCGTGCTCCGGAAGTTGAGGATCGCGGCCCGCAGCGCGTAGGTGCCGCGCACGAGCGTCCCCGACACGAACACCCGCCCGTCCTGCTGAATCCGGTTCACGAGCTTCCGGTTGAGCGCGTCCGCGTCGCCCGCCCGGGGGACGTACCGGAAGCAGACGATGGAGAGCTCCGAAGGGCCCACGAGCTCGAGGCGCGGGTGGTCGGCCACCGCGCGGCGGAGCTCGGCCGCCACCGCCAGGTCGCTCCGCCACAGCGCGCGAAAGCCTTCCAGGCCCAGCTCCCGGATCACGCACCACACCTTGAGCGCCCGGAACGCGCGCGAGAGCTGCGGTCCCTGTTGATAGAACCAGAGCGGGCCGCTGAAGTAGTCCGTTTCGTCCACCTCGAGGTAGTCCGCCCTGGTGGCAAAGGCCCGCGTGAGCGCGTTCCGGTCCCGCACGAGCACGGCACCGGCTTCGTACGGTACGTAGAGCCACTTGTGGGGGTCGACGGTGAGGCTATCGGCGTCCGCCATGCCCTCGTAGCGCTCCGCCAGCTCGGGGAGCGCGGCCCCGATGGCGCCGTAGGCGCCGTCCACGTGGAACCAGAGCGCCTCGCGCCGTGCCACGTCGCGGATGGCGACCAGCGGGTCGATGGCCCCCGCGTTCACCGTCCCGACGGTCGCGACCACGCAGAGCGGGAGCCGTCCCGCCGCCCGGTCTTGGGCGACGGCGGCCGCGAGCACCGCGGGGTCCATGCGCAGGCCCCCGTCCGGCGGCAGCAGCCGCAGCGCGTCGCTGCCGAAGCCGAGCAGCTCCACCGCCCGCCGGATGCACGAGTGCGTCTCGGGGGTCACGTAGATCACCGGTCGCGCGCCGAGTCCGAGGAGCCCGGTTGTGCGGCTCCCGGGCAGCTTCGCTTCGCGCATCGCGGCGAGCGCCACGAAGTTGGCGGATGATCCGCCGCTCGTGAGCAGGCCGCCGGCGTCGGGCGCGTACCCCACCAGCTCGGCGAGCCAGCGCATGACCGTCATCTCGACGTAGGTCGCGATCTGCGCGCTGCCGGAGCAGTTGTTGTTCATGGTGGCGGCCAGGAGATCCGCGGCCATGCCGAGGGGGCTGGCGCTCGCGCGCACGTAGCCCCACCACCGCGGGTGCCCGATGCCCAGCGAGTAGGGCAGGATGTCCCGCGCCACATCGTCGAGGATGGCGTCGGCGTCCACCCCCGCCCGGGGGAGCGGGGCGGACTCGAACCGCCGGATCACCTCGTCGGGCGGGCGACGGAACGCGGCGCGCTCGGGGAGCGCGCGCAGATAGTCCTCGGCGAGCCGCTGGACGCGATCCAGGATGCGGTGGTAGGCGTCCGGCGAGAATCCGGGGCGGCTCACCGAACCACCTTGCGAAGAAACGCAGCCATGGTGTCGCGATACCAGGTGCCGCCCACCGCGAACGTCTCGTTGTGGCCGGCGCCGACGATGAGCTGGAAGTCACCCCGACCGGCCGCGGCCACGTCCCGTCCCATCGTGGGAGGCACGATCCGGTCGTCGGCGCCGTGGAACACGAGGAGCGGCACGTCGAGCCGCGACGCGCGGGCCACGTTGTCCAACCGGAGGCGCACCAGGGCACCCGGCAGGAATCGGTAGTGGACGCGCCGCAGATCCGCCGCCCTGGACAACGGGGACTCGAGCACCACCGCGCGGGCCGGCCGCACCGTCGCGACGTGCAGCGCCACCGCGCTGCCGAGGGAGCGGCCGAACACCACCACCCGCCGCGGATCGATCTCCGCGTGCTCCACGAGCGCGTCCCAGGCGGCTTCGCCGTCGCGGTACAACCCCGCTTCGGTGGCGCTGCCGTCGCTCGTGCCGTATCCGCGATAGTCCAGGATCAGCAGCCCGAACTCGGCCGGGCGCCATGCCGCAAGCAGTGGCCAGATCCCGGCGATGGTCTCCGCGTTGCCGGGAAACCAGAGCAGGCCCGGCGACGGTCGAGGAACCCCGGAGTCCGGCGGCAGGTACCAGCCGCGCAGCGTCACCCCGTCGGCCGTAGTGGCGGCGATGCGGGTTCCGGAGAGGCCGACGTCGGCGGGCGCCGGGAGGGGCGTGCGGGGGGCGGGGAAGGCGATGCGTTCCTGCCGCCACCACAGCAGTGCCGCGAACGCCGCGTACGCCGCGACGAGCAGGACGAGCGCCTTGCCCAGCCACGCCAGCATGGCCAAGTAAGCTAATCGGGCGCTTGCGTGCCCGTCGGGCCCGCTCTTGATTGCGTTCGATGGATGCGTCATGGGCGATTCGCTGCCATGGGCTGGTCAAGCGCTACGGAAGCGTCGTGGCGGTTGACGGCCTGGACCTCGAGGTCCGGAGCGGCGAGTGCTTTGGCCTGCTGGGCCCGAACGGCGCCGGCAAGACCACGACGGTCGAGATCATGCAGGGCATCGTCCCGCCAGACGCGGGGACCGTCGAGGTGCTCGGCCGCACCTGGCAGGGCGAGGGCCACGAGTTGCGCGAGCGGCTTGGCACGCAGCTCCAGGAAACGCGGTTCCCCGAGAAACTCACCGTCATCGAGACCATCCGGCTGTTCCGGAGCTTCTATCGCAAGGGCATGCCGCCCGAGCGCGTGATGGGCATCGTGGGGCTCGACGAGAAGCGCCGCGCGATGGTGAAGAACCTGTCGGGCGGACAGCAGCAGCGTCTGGCCGTCGCCGTCGCCCTCGTGAGCGAGCCGGAGCTGCTGTTCCTCGACGAGCCGACGGCGGGACTCGACCCCCAGGCGCGGCGCCAGCTGTGGGACGTGATCGGGGCAATCCGGGCCGAAGGTCGCACCGTGATGCTGACTACGCACTACATGGAGGAGGCCGAACGGCTATGCGTCCGCGTGGCCGTCGTGGATCACGGCAAGGTGATCGCGCTGGGAACGCCACGCGCCCTCATCGCGTCCCTCGGC
>Ga0105095_10000847_pt1 | contig 15396 bp, 11 predicted proteins | sample PPLLak2March2015_2_FD_79180 | JGI IMG/M metagenome (GOLD analysis project Ga0105095, IMG submission 79180) | Freshwater sediment microbial communities from Prairie Pothole Lake near Jamestown, North Dakota, USA - PPLs Lake P8 Core (3) Depth... | ecosystem: Environmental > Aquatic > Freshwater >...
CTCCCTTGGTGTCTGTGCCACACTTCGGACAGATGCCTGCCGGGGCGCGCTCTATCTTAGTGCCGCACTCCGGGCAGAATTTAGCGCCTTTGGCGTCCGCTCCGCAGCTCGGGCACTTATCGCTGGCGGGCTGGACCATTGGACTGCCGCATTCGGGGCAGAACTTGGTGCCCGCCGGGGCGAGCGTGCCGTCCTGGGGGCAGCGAGCCGACGCTTCGGTGGCGCGCTGGGCCGCCTGGCCCACCTGCTTGACGGCATCGCCCAACCCGAAGACACTGGCGAAACCTTTGATCACCGACCCGGCTTGTTCGGCTTGTGCCTGGGCGATCTCATTGCGGCGCGGCGAATCTTCGCTGCAGTAGCCGGTTTTCTCGTCAAAATCCGACAGGCACACAATTCGCAGGCAGGTCGGGCACTCCCGAAAATTCACTTTTGCCTGCGCCCAGGCTTTTTCGAGCTGATCCGGCGTGAGATGGGTGATATAACGGGGGTCTTCGCCGGTGACGCTGTCGGCAACCGCCCCGCCCACTACAGGGATGTTGCGCAAAAAACCACCCAGGGCCTTTTTGCCAACATCTTTGACCACGGTGTCCACCATCTCCGGCTGACTGCGGTATTCGCGGTCACAGTATTCGCAATAAAAGACGGCATACGGGCCGATCCCATCGTTGCGGATGTCGTAGCGCGGTTTACGGCTTGGTTCTGGCATGGTGTCCCTCCAATATTTGTGCAATCATCGCCCCAGGGTCTCCCGGTGCTAAGATAGCTGTGAGCAATTCTGAACAGTTGAGTTTTTTCATTATACTCCTACCACCCAGCGCCCGTACGCAGCGCACGCTCACCTAACATAATTGCGCGCCTGTTGATCTTCTGTCGCTCAAGCGGCACAGCCGGCCCTGAAGCGACACTCTAGATGCCCTTTCACAGTACAATTGATCATCATGTCACCAATTAGAGGATAAAATGGACAGCCAACCGCAAATCAGCAAGCCTGCCAGCCCGACAGAGCTTTTATCTACACAAGCCAGTGCCTTAGTCGAGCTGGTGGAGATCCAAAAGGATCAGAAAGTGCAAATCGAAGAGCTGCAGCGCCAGAACGAGCGCCTCATTGGGCTGCTGGCGCAGGACAAGAAAGAGACCTCTCTCGCCCACGTGAAGATTGAAGACGTCAATGTGCCTTTCATGGCACTGGTCGGGTTCCTAGTCAAGGTTTCGCTGGCATCCATCCCCGCCATGATCATCATGGCATTGATCTACGGGGTGATCGCCGGGATCATCAGCGTGGTCTTCGGCGTGGCGCTGGGAGGCATATTAGGCAGGTAGCGCAGGTCGGGTTTTTCCATGATTCGTTATCCAGTCTGCGCTCAAACTGAGCTCACGTCGCTCCCACCTAACGACTGAGCGGGCGCACGAAGCAGCACTCCCTGGCATACGCCACCAGGTCTTCCAGGTTCGTCCAGATGCGCCAGATCTTGGTCACATCCGCCCCGGGATCTGTGGTCAGCAGGTATGTACCTTCCGGCGACCACAACGCATTGGTGATCAACTCATCCTGGGGGGCATGCAGCCGGTAAAGCTCCTGCCCGCTGGCGACATCCCAGACCCGCACAGTGCGGTCGCCGGAGAGGAACATATCCGAGGCACCGACATCGAGGTTGCCGCTGGAAGAGACCAACCGGGCGCCATCCGGGCTCCAGCTCAGGCTGCTCACGTTTCCGCTATGGCCGCGCAGCGTTGCCAGCAGCTCTCCACTGGCAGCCTCCCAGAGATGGATGAGGGTGTTTGTCGAGGTTGCTAGCCGGGCGCCATCCGGGTTCCAGGCCGCTCTCCAAACGGCGCCTCTCGATATCCTGGCATCCACTGCCAGCGCGTAGAGTACCTCGCCCTGTACGGTGTATACGCCGGTGATGTTTACATCATTGCTGTCCGTACCAATGACCACAGCGTGGCTGCCATCCGGACTGAAAATAGTCTGGTTTTCAGCGAACAAGGGCAGCAGCGCCACCTGCGAGTCTTCTCCCAAAGGCATTCGCTCTGTCCTTCCCCACCAGCTCGACGCCGCAATGGTATTATCCGCGAGCCAATCCAAGGAAAGCTCGGAGCCTAGCGGAAAGAACTCGAGACCGGGCAAGACGTTCTCAGCCGTTTTCTGGGGCTCATGTGCCGATAGGGTTTCATCCAGGTCATACACATCGGGACTGCCCATCACCAGGATCTGCCTGCCATCCGGGCTCCAGGCGGCAGCATATCCGCCGGGCAGCTGCGCCAGGGATGTATCCGGGCGGGCATCAATCAGCCAGGCAGTTTGCCCTTGAGGGTCATAGATCAGAAGCGTCCCCCGCTCTGACCAGAAGATATCCCGGAAGTTGCCCTCATAGGTGAAAAGCGCCCTTCCGGTGGCTGTGTCCAATACGCTGAGTTCATCATCGATTGGAGAGACATAGGCAAGGTAGCTGCCGTCTGGCGACCAGGCCAGGCTGTCGACGTGAATCACCTCGTCTCGGAGCAGCGGTTGTAACCCGCCCGCAGCCGGATCAAAGATATCCAGCCCGGTGACCTGCCCGCCGGCAACAGAGATAGCACCTCCCCGAGACCAGGCGACGGCCCCGTACGGGCCCGTCGCGGTGGCCTGCCTGGCAGAGCCGGAAGCGACATCCCAGATTATGATCAACCCACAGCATCCGTAGAGCGGGTGGGCGGTGATAATGTTGTTCCCATCCGGACTCCATGCCAACCCGCCGATCATATCAAATCCGTCTTGCAGCAAAGAGATGACATCGGCGTCAGCGAAATCCTGCCCAGCGGTCGTCAGCTGGACTAGGTCCGTGCCGCTCTCCGCCGACCACACACTAATAATATCCCTTTCACCACTGTTGGAAACCTGCGCCACGCGATTGCCATCCGGTGACCATTCCGCGACATAGTGCTTGACGGTCGAAAGCATGGGGTGGGAGGCACTCGCCAGCGCTGTACCACTTAAGGGATCCAGGATCATTGCTGTGCCGTTCTCCGCCAGCGCTAGCAGGCGCGTGCCGTCCGGCGACCAGCGCAGAAGCGCCACGCCATCCGCGGCTGGAATGCTCAAAAGCTCCTGATCAGAATCTGCATCGATGATGTGGAGGTTTCCATCCGCGCCGGCAATGGCGATCCGGCTGCCATCGAGAGAGATATGTGCCACTTTCACTCCCGGGAAATGCGCCCGGATGCGCCCCTGCTGGACTGCATCTGCCAGGGCTTTCTCTGCCTGAGAGGTGTAAGGGTAGTTATCCAGCGCCTCCAACGCCAGGGCAACCGCCTGGTCCGGAAAACTGCCCGCCAGATCCACCTGGCCTTCGGCAGCCAGCCGACCGGAAGTCGCCAGCCCGGCCTGCAGCTCAGCCCGGCTGCGCTCGCTCTCGGCAATGGCTTGCTGCGTCGCGCGTGCTTGCTCGCGCTCGTTGGCGATCTGCTCGTTGGCCTCGGCGATGGCTTGTTGGGTGGCGCGTGCCTGCTCGCGGCTGGTCGCCACACCGGCCTGCCAGATTGCCAGGGCAGACAGGACGATCGCCACTGCCAGGGCAATGCTCACCCCGATCAACAGGCGGCGCTGGTTGCGCGTCTGGATCTCCCGGCTGTAGGTGATATACGCCACCTGGAGGTCGGTCAAGCGCGGCTCCTTGCCCGCCTGGCCCGCCAGGGTCCTTTCGGCTGTCGCCAGGTCCTCGCCTCGCAGGGTGAAGCTTGGACTCCGCTTGTTCTGGTCCCACTCCACGGCGCGCATCTGCAGGCGCGTATGAGCTTTCACCCACTCCAGGTCGGTATCCAGGGCTTGATAGATGGATGCCAGCGCGTTTTCGTATGAATCGCCTTCCCGGCAGTAGATCCAGTTGTATTCCCCGATTTCTTTAACCAGTGTCTCCCGGGGAGCAGGGCGGAATACGATGGGAATGATGCGCTTGCGGTTGGCTACCGCCTGCTCAATCTCCTCCCGGCAGACCGCGGATGAAGACGAATCGGGGCTGATGACAAATATGAATGCCTCTGCCTCCCGGATGGCAGTATAGATCTCTGCCCGCCACTCTGCAGAGGGTGGGATATCCTCCCAATCCACCCACACATCGCGCCCGGCGGAAGTCAGCGATGCCACCAGTCGGCTGACAAACTCCTTGTCCTTGCGCGAGTAGGAGATGAAGACATCCGGCATTGCGGGTTATTGTAAGAGATTTTCTATAATAAGACAAGATAGCTCCTTTTTCAAAAGGGGGTAATCGCGTGGGCAAGGGTCGGTTATAATCTCCCCTTGATCCTTTGCACACCATTCAGCTATGCCATCATGAAAAGACTGTCCATCCTATTTCTCGCCGCGATACTTCTTTCTGCCTGCAAAACCGCAGCCACGCCCACCGTCGGGCAAACGCTGACCGTGGAGCCTGCCACACCCTCACCCAGCGCCACGCTGCCCCCCACGATCACACCCACACCCAGGCCGGACGCACGCGCCCGTGCGGAAGCCTTCCTATCCGCCTGGCAGGCCGATGATTACACCGCTATGCACGCCTTGCTCTCCGCCGAGAGCCAGGCGGCCCTCACCCTGGAAGATCTCACCAATCACATGCGCGGTGTGGCGATTGAAGCCGCCCTCGAATCCATCGAGTATGAAATTCTATCGGTCGAGGAGTCGGCGCCGCAAGCCACTGTCCGCTATCGATTGACCTATCAAAGCAACCTTGTGCCCGATTTTCAGGACGAAACCGGCATGACCCTGCTGCTGGAGGGTGACGAGTGGCGGGTGAAATGGGAAGATACGATCGTCATGTCGCTTCTGAGCGGGGCAAACTACCTGAGCATGAACCGCGACGATTACACACCGCCCCGCGGCGTCATCTTCGACCGGAATGGTGAGATAATGGCGGGCGATTCCCAGGTCTACGCCGTGGGCCTGGACATGATCACCTACGACCCAGAGTTTGCTGATGCGGTCATCTCCACTTTAGCACGACTGAGCGGCGTACCGGCAGTGAATATTGAGGCGCGCATCGAATCGGCGCTCGCCAACGCGGTGCAGTACCTTTCGTTCGGTGAATACCCTACCCAGCGGGCTGCCGCATATGAGAGTGCCTTGAACGATCTGTCCGGGATCACCTGGAACGTCTATGGCTCGCGATTCTACTTTGGCTCGCCCTATTTAGGTTCAGCGCCGCACGTCATCGGCTACGTGGGGCAAATGGATGCCGACCAGGTAGATGAATACCGCCGCCTGGGCTTCCGCAAAGATGAGCTGATCGGACAGAGCGGGTTGGAGGAGTGGGCCGAAGCGGACTTGCTGGGGGTGCGCGGTGGAGCGCTGTACGTGCGGGATGCAAACCACCAGGTCACCCACACACTGGCTGAATCTCCAGTAGTGCCGTCTCAGAATATCACCACCACCCTAGATCTGGATTTCCAGGTCGCCGTGCAGAACGCCCTCAGCGGGCTGCCGGCTGCCGCGGTGGTGCTGGAGCGCGATACGGGCCGCGTACTGGCGATGGCTTCATCGCCGACATTCAACCCCAATGGTTTCAACCCGGCCAGCATCAACTCATTCACTGAGCTTTCCGACTTGAACGACCCACTCAGGCCGCTCTATAACCGCGCCACCCAGGGGCAGTACCCGCTGGGATCGGTGTTCAAGATCATCAGCATGGCGGCCGCGCTGGAAAGCGGCCTCTTCACCCCGCTATCGAGTTATGACTGCGGTTATCTATTTACCGATGTTCCTGGCGTCCGCAAGCAGGATTGGACCTACGAGCACTTCCTGGAGGACGAAGAGACCCAGCCAAGCGGGCCGCTAACCTTGCCGGAGGGGCTCATACGCTCGTGCAACCCGTGGTTTTACCACATCGGGCAGGTGCTATACGAGGCCGGGCGGGGGAACGCCATCTCTGATATGGCGCGTGCCTTCGGATTGGGCAGCCTGACCGGCATCCAGGGAGTTAACGAGCTGCCCGGAAATGTGCCCGATCCGGTCTCCATCGAGGACGCCCTGGATCTTGCTACTGGGCAATCGCAGCTCCAGGTCACGCCGCTGCAGGTTGCCAGCTTTGCCGCTGCAGTAGGCAATGGCGGCACGCTGTACACCCCTCAGGTGATCGAGCGCATCGCCCCACCCAGTGGCGAGCCGTCCATGGTCTTCGAGCCGCACGTCCGCGGCACGCTGCCGGTCTCGCCTGAAAACCTGAGGGTTATTCAAGACGCCATGCTGGGTGTGACGACCAGCCGGGATCCGCGTGGCACGGCTGAGGATGTATTCCGCGGCCTGAGATACCCCGTGCACGGCAAAACCGGCACCGCACAAACGGGTGTGGAGCCGCATGCCTGGTTTGCCGCCTACACAGATTTGGGCGATGCCAGCCTGCCAGATATCGCTGTGGCGGTCATCGTGGAAAACGGCGGGGAAGGCTCTGAATGGGCCGCACCCATCACCCGGCGCATCATCGAGCTGTACCTCCAGGGTCGTCCGGGCAGTCTGTACCCCTGGGAGGAGAGCTACGGCGTGTGGGCCACGCCTGAACCACCCGAGGAAGAAGTCACCCCGGAGCCGTAATAGCAGCTCTTTCCAACCCGGTTATTCCCCTAGGACCAGCGGCAGATAAACCCGCAGGTCAGTCGGCATCACCGTCACGGTGCCGGTCAATACCGGTGTGCTGCCTATCCTGGCGTTGAGGATGATGTTGTACGGAACATAGTTCGTCAGCCCCGTCAAGGTATAAGACCAGGTGGGATTGCTGATCCCGGTGACCGGTGAAGGCTGGTCGCCAGACGGATCATCCTGGGTAATCTGCCAGGTAGCGGTGTCGGGCAGGAGGCTGGCGACATCCCAGGCGCGATAGATAGTGGATTTATTATTTGGGTGTTGGCGCACCTCTCTCGAATATGCGGATTTGTTGGATTTACCACGGCTCACTTAGCCGCGCCCAACAGCGGCTCCTCCTGACTGCCTTCGGCGTGGGTATGCTGTGGCACTTCGCTAAGTTTCATGCTATGATGAGATAGTCACCTTGCCAGAAACGGCGGCGGGTAAGCCAGACCATCAGAAGGCAATCTGGCGTGTCTCAGCGATCCAAGGTAGTTGAAGATATAGGTCATAGGAGGCTTTCACAGTGACAGGAGTAAACACACCCGAAGATAAGGCCCAAGTTGTCTATTTCTCCCATGGTGGCGGCCCCTTGCCAATTCTCGGAGACCCAGGCCATCAAGGGATGGTGGATTTTATGCTGCAGCTTCCATCTAAACTTAGAAAACCAGATGCCATCCTCGTCATCAGTGCCCACTGGGAAGAAAATACAGCAACACTGTTAGGCGCTCGCATGCCACCTATGTTCTACGATTATTATGGATTCCCCAAGGAATCTTACGAGATCACCTACCCGGCACCCGGAAGTCCCGACCTTGCGAACAGGATCCTTGAACTGCTGCACAAGAGCAATATACCGGCTCATATCGATGTTGAGCGGGGTTTTGACCATGGATTATTCATCCCATTAAAATTAATGTACCCTCAAGCTGATATTCCCTCACTTCAGCTTTCGCTATTGCGTGGTCTTAACCCGGCTGCGCATATGGCCCTTGGAAAAGCATTACATGAATTGATGCAGGAGAATATCCTGGTTATCGGGTCTGGATTTTCATTCCATAACATCAGGGCATTTTCCTGGCAAGGAATTAGTGCCCCTGATCCCGCTAATGATGCCTTTCAAGAATGGCTGATCGAGGTATGTACAGGTCCAACACCCCAATCCGAACGTGAGCAACGACTGATCGAGTGGGAAAGGGCACCTTCTGCACGCTACTGCCACCCTAGCGAGGAGCATTTGTTGCCGCTCCATGTGTGTCTCGGCTTAGCGGACAAGCCAGCTCAACTAATATTTGATGACCCAATCATGGGCAAAAGGGCTGTCGCATTCTTGTGGTGATGAGTCAATTCTATTCATAAAGAAGGCGTATGAAACCCATCTGGATCATTTTGCATGGGCTGGTATTGGCTGTGATCAACATTGGAGCCATCCTGTTCGGATTCATGGTGTACGTGCTGGTACGCCCGGCAAACCAGATTGCTGTACAGGCACCTATCGCAATCGTAGCCAGTATCGTCGCTACCCTGGTGTGGGCGTGGATCTCCCGGCGCTTCGCTGCGCCGTCGAAGGCATCCTTACCGTGGGTGTTCCTCATCGCCCTGATCTGGCTCCCGGCGATCTTCATCCCCCTGCACTACCTCACCCAGGGCTACCTGGCAGATTTCGACAACGTACTATGGGGCTGGGCCTTCCAGGCGCCGGTCAACGCCATCGCATTACTGCTGGTGCAGCTAATCTGGATGCAGGGTCACCTGCCGAAGCCACGCAGGCGCGGCGGATTTTGGAGCACCTTGAACTGACCCGAAGCGGATGGCTGAGCGAGCAGAGCCTGGCAGAGTTTATCCAGGTCCCCACTCATTCACACCCATAATGCAAACCTTATTTCGTTCCTCGGGTGCTTCGCCTCCTCCGCGGTGCAATATTACCCCCCGCTGCGGCTGCCGAGCCTCCCGCTCCTGAACTGCTTGAAGAGCGTTTCCGGATCCATTAAACCCAGGCGCAGGCGATACATCTCCAGCTTGGGGTTCTCGGGGTCAGGGCGCTCCCACATATCGAACCAGGTGCGAGCGGCGTCTTTATTCTTCTCCGCCAGGCTCAACTCGATTAGCGCCATGCACAAGGCATCGTACTCGCTAAAGTGCAGCTTCTTACGCTTCATCAAATCGTCCAACAGGGATCGGGCCGTCTCGTAATCGCCTTCATTGACAGCCAGGCGCGCCATCCCCACAATCCCGAAGAAGTAATCCGGAAAACGGGCGTGGATTTCGCGCAGCATGGCCTGTGATCTATCGGACTGGCCCTGCATCTCCAGAGCCATCGCCAAGTTGTTCAGCAGTGAGGCGGAATCTGGCTCCAGGGCAACGGCCTGCTCTAGAAGCTCTTGTGCTCGCACACCTTCTCCGTCTTGCAGCGCGTAAAACGCCTCTTCGGACAGGTGTTGCACTTTAGGGTTGCTATACGGCGGGTTCGGTTCATCACTGATCTCGAAACCGATCAAAAGCAGATCGCGCCATTCCCCTTTCATCCACATACGAACAGTCCGAGATGGGAACAAGCCGGCCTCAGCAGCAATTTGAGAGGCTGCCAGTCGCTGGGCATCGCTGCCGTGCTGGCCGAGGGTGAACTCTTTGATAGCCACCAGCAGCTCCGGCGTTTTCGCCATGCCGGCCAGGTGGATCACGAAGTCGCAGGCAGTCGTATCGCCGCGCTGCAGCAGATGCGGCGCCAGGAAGACCAGCTCGGGGTGCTGGTCGAGGAACTGGCGAGCGGCGCTTTGTATGGCAGCACCATCTTGGCGGCGGGCAGCGGCTGAAACTGCCTTCGAAAGAGCACGGATTGTACTCTCCGCTACCCAATTTGGCAGTGGGTAGGTCCAGGGACCGTTGCGCTGGCTGGGCGGCCGGGCCAGGTCATCAAGCTGGTCTTGCACCAGGCTGAATCCCGGCTTCAGCTTGAGCGCCTGTTTCCACAGCCGGCGGGCTTCCTTTTCCCTACCCAGGCGCCAGCAGGCGACAGCACACAGGTGCAAAAAAAAGGCATTCGGCTCTGGCGGCTTGATGGCGCCTGCTGTATTTGCCTGCTGGTATAGCTGCAGGATGCCCTCATCGTCGCCCAGGAAGCTGAGCGCCTCTGCAATTTTGCTCCAGTAGTCAGCAGCACCGGCAGATGAGGCCTTCAACCGTTGCACAACAGCCACTGCCCCTTCGGGCTGAGCAGAGAGGAAGAGCAGGCGCGCCAGGTTGGAGAGGGCATGGATGTTATCCGGCTGTGTTTGTAACGCCCTATGGCACAGGTCTATAGCGCGCTCCGTCTCGCCCTGCATAGCACAGATCTGGCTCAAATTGTTGAGGACGGGGACAAAATCAGGATACTCGCGTAACAGCTTTTCAGCGACCTGCTTGCCCCGCCGGTATTCGCCGTGCTCCAGATACAGGCGCACGGTTTCGTGTTGGGTGGCCAGCTCGATGGCTGCCTCCGGCGGCAGGTCCAGTTCGTTCATCTCGGCGTGGAGGGCAGTTTGGAGCTTCTCGAGAGTCTGGCGGGCCTCGCCGGCGCGTTCGTCTGTGGGCCAGCGGCGCAGAAAGCCCTCTATCGCCCGGATGGCCAGGGCCGGGCGGAAATTTGACATATACGCGCCTCCCAAGGCAAGAGTTGCATCGGCGTTGCTTGAATTTGCCTGCAGCAAGCGGTAACAGGCCCACTCGTAACCGAAGAGATCGCGCTGATAATAATAGGCGTTCGTCAGCAGCTCCAATACGGGCGGCAGACCCGGATAACGGCTGTCCAGTTCCTCCAGGATCTGGATAGCCTCGGCAGGCTGCTTCTCTTCCAGGAGCTGGTCAGCCTCGAACAGGTCCTCCACCACCCGGCGTGGCAGAGAGGGTGTTTTTGGCGAAGGTGTTTTCTTCTTGGGCATGTTACCTCGGCTGAGAATGGAAAGGAGCGTTAGATGGGGTGTTTGATCTTTGATCAAGCCAGAGCTTCTCCGCTGGGACGGAGGTATCCTGTTGTTCGAGGCTGTCAGGGCTTCTTTGCGTTTTTACCCGCAAATTTACGCAGAAGTCAAAACGCCACGCGCAGAAACATCGCGCCTGCCAGCAGCCTGGACGGGATCTGCGCCGGAGAAATCTCAACTTGGATTTTCTGATCATATTCTTGTCTGCCCTGATTGTCAACACCCGATTCACGGTTATTGTTCGGCGGATTTGACGGCACTTCCGCCGGTTGGTAGCAACATACTGCCTGGCAGGGGCTCCAGGCCATTCCATCCGATTTGCTTTCCGCCGTTGAACAGCTGAACCAGCTAGACCTGGCATCCAAGGCTGCCGGCCTTACCGGATTGTAGCCCCTGGTGACCTGCTGACGATTACATTTGGGATGACGATGGAAGTGCCAATAGACGACCCCTGAGATTGTTATCGATATTTCTGGGTGACCGTGGACGGGATATCTGGATCGGAAGTAAAAAGACTGGACGCATGACCAGGGCGGCTTCATACTTTCTGGTGTTAAGCTACAAGGGAATATCTGCTATGCTATATTCGGGTGCGGAATCGTTCACTCTGTACGTTCGATGCAAATCTTCTTCTTCTATAAAAACAAAAGTAGATCAGCATGCCGCTAAGACGCCATCTTTCATCTGGCTGTCTAAATCGCTTTGCCTGCATCGGGAACGTAAACCCATTCATGATTAAACGCCAATGGATAGCGTCAGGATTATCAATCAGGACCATCGATAGAAAGCACGAAGGATAATATGAAATCTAAAGTCCTTGCTCTCATTGAAATCCTACTGGTCTATGCTGCAATCCAGGGGATCGGCATTATCTGGCGCTCGACAGGGATTGTGGAGTGGGAAAAACAGAATCTCGGCTGGAGCTATACCGGGATGGCCTTTTTCGTAGGCATCCCCGCAGCTGTCATCTGGCTGACGCGCAGGAATTGGGCGGAGTACGGTGTCTCTCTCGCCAACTGGCAGACGAATCTCGATATCGGCCTGAAGGCGTATCTGGTCCAGATCATCCCGCTGGTATTGGGATTGGGCGGCGCCTGGATGTTGAGGTTGGATACCAATAAAATCGGCGGTGGAGCATTCGTTGCCTTGATGGAGATCATCGGTCTGGTTATATTGATCTGGATCCTGAACCGCCAGGCGACCGTGCAATCCGGTCGAAGGAATATCATCACGATACTCCTGCTGCTGCTGTTCCCGATCGGTGTTGCCCTGATCATGCGTAGTTTGAGCCTGGTGGTGGTCTCGACGGTCGTCTGGCAGTTCATCTTCTCGGGATTTGGGGAGGAATTTGTCTGGCGCGGCTATGCTCAATCGCGGCTGAACCAGGCATTTGGACGCCCGTTTCACCTGTTCGGCATCCAATTCGGAGCCGGCTTGATCATCGCCTCCCTGCTGTTCGGTCTGCTGCACGCCTTCAACACATTCGATCCCGCGATTGGCTTATCCTCGCTCGCCTGGGGCTGGGCGCTTTGGACGTCTCTCGCCGGCCTGACGTTTGGCGTGATCCGCGAGAAGACCGGTACCTTGCTGGCGCCGAGCATTGCCCACGGACTTCCCGATGCGATGGGGGAGCCCCTCTTGATACTTTTTGGCCTGACATTTTAGAATCTGCGCGCCACCGCTACCAGGTTGCTGCTGGCAGTCGGATCGAATCCGCTCCCATCCAAACCACCGTACCAGACTACATCGACAAATCCCGCTGCAGGCAGCCCATCGGCCAACTCCGCCCGGACGAGCGGGCGCAGCCGCGTTTGGGTCAGCGCCTGGCGCCAGGGTCCATCCCCTTCACGCCGCAGGCGCAGGATGTTGAAATCGATCAGCCCATCCGCCAGGAAATCATAGAAGCGCACGAACAGCCACTCCGATTCGCCCTCCCGGGTCGACTCAGGGCCCATCCAGCGATCGCGCTGCGCCAATACCTGATCGAAATTGCGGTTCTGCAGCACCAGCACGCCGCCTGGGCGCAGCAGCGCAGCGAAATCCGCCAGCGCCGCCCGCAGCTCAGCCGCGTTGAGCACGTGCGGCAGGGAATTGCCCAGGCACAGCACGGCGTCGAAGGACTGCCGCCCGAAAGCCGCCACCAGCTCTCCGAAACCTACCGCCTCGAAGCGCACATCTAACCCGCGCGCGGCGGCGTTGGCTCGGGCGCGGGCGACCATGCCGGCCGAGATATCGGCCCCCGCTGCCGGGTAGTCCAGCTCCGCCAGCGCCAGGGCATGCTGCCCGGTGCCGCAAGCCGCGTCCAGCACGACCGGCTGCTCCCCTGCAGCGTGCGGTGCGCCGGCCAGGACCATTTTCAGGAACGGCAGCTCGAACGTCAGCCTGCCGGGCCAGTTCACAAAGCGGTCGTAATCGTCTGAAAAATCATCGTAAGGGGAAGGAATGTTTGTCATGCCAGGATTATAGTGGGTAAATCGTAAACAGGTAATTAGAGATAAGGTAATTGGGTAAGAGAGTCGAGAATAGAGAAGCGAGAGCAGTCAGTCTCCATGACGAAACCTTTTATGGGCGGATCGATCCGGTGATTCAGGAATGGATCTGAGATTGACCGCAGACGGCGGACTGCAGACCGCGGTCGGGGCATTTTCACGCCTCGGGTAACACGGTGGCTACTCACCAGCCGAAACCGGTAATGCGGGCCTCGTTGCCGTCACAAACCAGTTGTGGGGCATATTGGGCATCCTGGTTGGGATGACCGGCAAAACCCAGCGACCGTAGTTGGCATCCAGCTGTCCAGCCGGGGTAAGGGCAGCCTCCCAACCTCGCGAGGTCAGAAAGCCCTCCGGAACATCCATGAAACCAATCCAAGCAGCGCCTGATTGAGCCTGCATATCGATCCAGGATTTTGTAAAGGGCGATGTAAGCGTCACAGAGTTGATGATGTCGAAGCCCAGCCAGCTCTCCGGTGAAGCCAAACCGATGACCTGGTCGATCAGGCGGATGATCGTTTCGCCAGGCAGGTAAAAGAGAAGGCCCTCCAAGAGCCAGCCAGAAGGCTCCTGTGCGTTAAAACTGCTCGCCAGCAGAGCCTCCTGCCAGGGCTCCAGCAGATCTTTGGCGATGATCTGCCGCTCGCAGGTGGCTCGCGCCCCCAGGGAATGTAATATCCCCTCTTTGTAATTCAGCACCCCCGGCTGATCCAGCTCAAAAACCCGCGCCCCCTGCGGCCAGCTCAGGCGGAAGGCGCGCGTATCCAGGCCAGCGGCCACCAGCACGATCTGGCGGATTCTATGTTGCGCAGTAATGCGCTGTAGAAAATCGTCGAAATAGCGCGTGCGCAGTACGATCGGTATGATGCTCTCCTCTGATCGCTGGGCCAGCCAGGCGGCGCCCCCATCGCCCGCCAATACCTCCGCCCAGGGGTCATAGAACAGGCGATCTTCACGGGTGCTCTCGCGAGCGCGGACGCTTGCCGTCCAAAGCGCAGTTGCGCCTAACGTGTGGTGGATTGCATTCAATTCAGACATATCAATCCAAAGCGCCCTCGACAACCCTCGCCAAGCCCAGCGGAGAGCGGACGGTGACCCGCTCCCGACCGGCGATCACCAGCTCTTGCGCTTCCCACTGGCTGAGTAGCCGGCTGACGGTGTACAGTGTGGTGCCCGACATCTCCGCCAGGTCCTGGCGAGTTAGCTTCAGGTCGATCAAGACCCCCTCCGCAACCTGCCTGCCAGATTGGGCCGCCAGGCGGATCAACGTGTGTGCCACGCGCTGCTCAACCCGCTCCGTGGTCGCCTGCCGGAAGCGCTCCTGGATTTCCTGGAGCTGCTCGGCTAAAATGCGCATCGCATTCAAGGCCATCTGCGGCACCTGCTGGGTGAAATCCACCAGCTCAAGCCGCGTCCAGTAGAGCGCATGGCTGTCTTCTGCCGCCTGGGCCGTCACCAGGTAGCTGCCCGCGGTGGTCATCGCCACCAGAGCAAACAGACGCACCGGCGTGATCACCCGGATCAACGCCTGCTGCCCGTCACCCCCGACCTGGCTGAGCTTGACGCGCCCCTGCAGCAGCACGTACATGCGCTCCGCCGGGTCGCCCTGGAAGAAGAAGAACTCGCCGGCCTGGAGGTGGTTAGGATGGGCCGCCTGCACCAGCCGGGACAGATCAGCCTGGCTGACCCCCTGAAACAAGGGGATTTCTTTGATTGCCTCCAGTGGATCGATTGGCGCTCTTTGCATGACAATATTTTACCTCTTTGCGCCAGTGCAAAGAGGTTTTGGAGCAACTGGGCTATACTGATCTAGTAAGGAGCAGGAATCCACCTGCCGGACCGTAATCTAGAATGTGCATGAAGAAAGAGGCCAGACATGAAAGCAACTAACATCTTATCGGAAGAACATCGCGTTATCGAGCGCGTGCTCGACTCGCTGGAGACCGGGGCGGAGCGCCTGGCAAGCAGGCAGCCTGTGCAACCGGAATTCTTCCTGTCAGCCGCCGACTTTATCCAGGGCTTTGCCGATGGCTGCCACCACAGGAAGGAAGAGGGCGTCCTCTTCAAGCAGATGGAAGCGCATGGTGTGCCAGTGCAGGGCGGTCCTGTGGGCGTTATGCTTGCCGAGCACGACCTGGGGCGCCAGTACACGCGGGCGCTGCGCGCGGCTGCCCAGGAATTGCAGTCCGGCAATGAGAGCGCCGCTCGGCAGGTCATTGAAAGCGCACAAAACTACGTCGCCCTGCTCCGCCAGCATATCTACAAAGAAGATAACATCCTCTTCCCCATGGCGGACCGGGTGATCCCTGCCGAGCAGCACGAGCTGGTCTGGGAAGGCTTCGAGCACGTCGAGCACGCC
>Ga0105095_10000850_pt1 | contig 15388 bp, 16 predicted proteins | sample PPLLak2March2015_2_FD_79180 | JGI IMG/M metagenome (GOLD analysis project Ga0105095, IMG submission 79180) | Freshwater sediment microbial communities from Prairie Pothole Lake near Jamestown, North Dakota, USA - PPLs Lake P8 Core (3) Depth... | ecosystem: Environmental > Aquatic > Freshwater >...
ATGTATCGCCCGTCGAGGGTGATGGAGGGAAGCCGCCGGGACCGGCTTCCGTCGAGCGCGGCCTCCGCGATCGCGAGCTCGTCGCGGGCGAGGCGCGCGCTCGGGCTCGATTGAACCGCGTTCCGCAGGATCTCCTCTCGCGGAGGAAGCGAGGGCCCGCCGAGGGAGAGGGGGACGAGATTCGCCGCCCGGGTTCCGGATGCATCGTCCCCGACGAGGCGGGCGAGGTTCCTCTGCGCCAGGTCGAGGGAAGAGGCGAGGCGAACCCTCTCGGCCCGCGCAGCGGCGATTGCGGCTTCGACCCGCAGGACGTCGACCGTCGCCGCGCGGCCCACGTCGAAGACCTGCTTCACCCGGGAGAGCTCGGCTTCGAGAGCCAGGAGCGAGCGGTCCTGGGCTTCGAGCGCGCGCGCGCGGGAGAGGATCGACAGGTACTGCTGGATGGTCTGCGAAAGCAGCCGCTGCCGCACGTCGAGGAGCGTGGAGCCGGCGCTCGCCCGGCGAGCCTTGCTTTCATCGATGCGCGCCGACCGGCCGCCGCCGTCGAAGAGCGGGTAACGAATGTCCGCGAACGCCTGGAAGAGGTTCCGATCGAACGGAGGAATGAGCTCCGGGGTGAAAGCGTGGATCGGGTGAGCAAGCATCGGCTCCTGATAGTGATTCCCGTTCAGGCCGACGCTCACCGTCGGGAATCGAGCCGCCTCCGTCTCGTCGAGCGCGGCCTCCGCCACCTCGACCTGCGCCAAAGACGCCTGCAAGCTGGGGTAATACGAGAGGGCCCGGGCGACGGCTTCGCCGAGAGTGAGGCGCTCCTCCGCCTCTAGAGCCACTGCCGACAGTACAGCCGCAATCACCACGGCCGAACGGTTGACGATATCCTTCATTCCGCGCCTCTCAACGCCTCCTGCGGGGCGCCGCCTCCAGCCCGCGAACCATCAATTCCTGCATATGCGCGACGTAGGCCTCGTACGTGGGCGGCGCCTGACCCAGGCGTACTTTCGGGACCATCTGTTTACGAAAGGGCTCGGTCGCGAAAAAGAACAGCAGGGCGCCCATGAGAGAGAGATGAGTGAGCAGGGGATTCACTGGGCGGAAGCTCCCCTCCTCCACTCCCTGCTCGACGATGCCCCGGACCACGCCCATGACACCGAGCACCCGGGGCAGGACACCTTCCGGCAGGTGCTTTCCGCCGGAGAGCACCTCCCGCACCATGATGGCGGGAAACGAGGGGTGCTCCCGGGCCGCTCGCGCGAACTCCGCAACGAACGCGCGGAGCTGATCGGCGGCGGGGCTGCCGCTTCTCCGCACGCCGTCGAGGCGGCTCTTGAGCTCGGCGAAGGTGGCCAGGAGGATGGCCTCGTAGAGTCCCTGCTTGCTGCGGAAGTGGTAGTTGATCATCGCTTTGGTGGCGCCCGCCCGCTCCGCGATCCGCTCCGTCGTCGCGCCGTCGAACCCGAGCTCCGCGAACGTTTCCGCCCCGGCCCGCATCAGGTCCTCGCGCGTCCCCGCGGGAAGCGAAGCCCCCCGCCGCGGGCCGGGGCGAAGCGGCGCCCGCGTCTTCCGTCCGGCCACCGTCTCCGCCCTCCGCCCCAAGCTCTGGAATTCCTCCGCCTGAACCGTTCGTTTAGTTCAACCGAACATATGGTTAATTAGATGGAATGTCAAGATCTCCGTCGCGGCTTCGCCCGCTGCAACTCACCAGGGCATCCGGCGGCCGGTATACCTTCGCCCCTTCTCCGCCGCCTCGCGGTTCGCGGCGCCGATGCGGACGCCTTCGTCGATCATCGCCTCGACGTCCTCCTCGGTGACCGAGTTCAGGAAGAAGATCCCCGCGGCTTTCGTAGCCGCGAGCACCCGCGAACGTGCTCGCTGCATCACCTCGGGATAGGGACCGGGAGGCCTCTCGAGGAAACCGTAGGAGAACCCCATGTCCCCGGGTCCCCACTCGGCGAAGGCGATTCCCGGGACTCGGGTCGTCGCCTCCGCACTCTCGAGCGCGTGGCGATCCTCGATCTTGATCCCGAGGAGAAGCTCCCCCTCGGGGTTCAACGGCCAGGGGTCCGCGACCCGCAAGTACTCCTTCTCCGGGATTCCCCAGATGGAGGCGGCGAAACTCTGGCTTCCGCTCCCCCGAAGTCCTTCCTCGAGCCCCTCCCCCACCTTCTGACCGTGGAACGGATAGCGGCTCGCCGCGACGAAGACCCGCACCGCCGCTTCCGATCGGGCGCGGCAGAGGAGCACTCCGTGGACTCCGGAAGCGAGCACCTGCTGGATGACCCACAGGTTGGCGCGCATCGAAGCCTCGTCCAGCCCGAGCACCGGAAGCGAGACGACGACCGCCGGCGTCCGGTGCCCGCTCGCCGTCGGCCCGCCGTCGACGAGGCCTCGCATGAACTCCCGGAGCCGGGTCACGTCGAACGCCCCGTGCTCGAGCTCGTAGTTGATGTAGTCGGCCCAGGTGCCGGCGAGGGCATGTCCTTCTTCGTAGCCGCCGCGGCTCGTCGTGTAGTACACGGGCTGGCCCTGCTCGAGAAGCTCGATGGCCTTGTTGACGCGCTTCGCCTCGGCCGACGCGATCGCGAGGAGGATCAGAAGCGCGTTCATGGAGACGGAAGCTCGATTCGGTGGATCTTTCACCCTCCGCCACCGCGCTTCAAGTGGGTGTTCAGCCGCTTGACGGCCAGCGTCGATGGAGTCATATTACTTCGATGGCACTCTCCAAGAAGAAGGCAACGACCATCGCGCTCGATCCGGAGGCCGACCGGCTGCTCACGCTCGCCGCGCGTGAGCGCGGCGTCTCGCGTTCGGAGTTCATTCGGCAGCAGCTCGATCTCGTTCTCGAGCAGTACCGCCGCCATCCCAAACCGAGAAGCGCTGGAATCGTCCGTTCCTTGCGCGAGCGCGGCGACGAGAGCGAGCTGTTCGGTGGACGCCGCTAGCACGGCGGCGTTGATCTGCGATACCGGGGCGCTCATCGACTATCTCGTCGAGAGCGCGCCCGACCACGAGCGTTTTCGCAAGGCCATCGACCGGGCGCGTACTCGCTACGTTCCGGGTTTGGTATTGGCGGAGGTCGATTACTTCCTTCGCGACGAGCGGCCCGCGATGAACGCGCTCATGGACGATCTCGCACGCGGCGCGTTCACTTACGCCCCGCCGGCACTCGACGAGCTCTCTCGGGCGATGGAGATCGATCGGCGATACGCCGACCTGGGCCTCGGTCTCGTCGATTCATCCGTGGTCGCGCTCGCCGATACCCTTTCCATCCGACGCATTGCGACGCGAGACGTACGCCATTTCGCGGCAGTCCGGCTCAGCGACGGCCGCGCGCTCGAGCTGGTCGTTTACCCGAGCGATCCGGATGAATCCTAGCTGTTGAGCCGAGATGGCCAAGCGTTCCCTCGTAGCGCCGAGCGGGAGCCGGCAGCGCGCGGCCTCCATCTCGGTCCCCGGTTGAGCTCCACCGATTGCATCTCGAGGACCAGGAGCGCGCTCACGGAGACGGAAGCTCGATTCGGTGGACCTTCCACCCCCCCTCCTCGCGCCTCAAATGGGCGTTCAACCGCTCGGGCTCGAAGGGAGTGCCGACCACGACGTAGCGTTCCTCGCCTCGGATGGCAACCACCACCGCGTCGAAGGTGACGCTCGCCTCCGTCCCCTCGACGTCGATCTCGAGGGTATCCACGGTCACGTTCAAACGGTCTACCCGTCCGAAGCTCTCACGGGTCGTCGCCTCGAAGGCCCCGCGGCTCGCATGCATGAAGTCCGCGTAGTCCGAGGAGAAATGCGACAGCAGCGCTTCGACGTCCACGGCCTCCGCGGCGGCGGCGGCGCTTTCCAGCGTGCGCCGCACCCGCGCCTCCGGCGAGAGGTAGCGATCCCACGCGACGTACCCGAGAAGAAGCGCGGCGGCGAACCCGACGATGGCCGCGGCCCTGGCCCGGCTCACGTCATCGAGCCCCTTCGGGCGCGCTCCGGGCGAGGCCGCGCCAGAGAGTGAAGGCGGGGAAGCCCGCGAGCGAGATCGCGAGACCCAGAACCGGAGCCCAATCCCCGCGGGCGACGTTGCTCCAGGCGATCCCCAGGAGGAACAGGCTCACCACGACAACGAAAACCAGCGGAACCCATGGGTACCCCGGAGTCCGATAGGGGCGGGGAGCGTCCGGCATCTTTCGCCTGAGGACGAAGATTGCGGCGATGGCGAAAACCAGCGCCGTCCACTCCACGAGAACGAAGTAGGTCGAGAGCCGGCCGAAGCTTCCGAGCCAGAGGATCAGGGCGACGGTGATCGCGCCCTGCACGAGGAGAGCCACGTACGGAGTGGCGAACGTCGGGTGACAACGCCCCAGGATCGCGAAGCCGAGGCCGTCGCGGGCCATCGCGTACGGTACGCGGGAGTTGGTGAGCACGATCGCGCAGAGAGTCCCGAAGACGCTCGCCAGGATCACCGCGTTCATCGCCGCCCCTCCGGCGGGGCCGAAGAGATCGAAGGCCACACGGCGCGCGACCACCGTCTCCTTGGCCATTTCAGAAATGGGCAGCGTGAGGTGGTACATGAGATTCGTCGCGAGGTAGAACACGATGACGATGAACATGCCGCTCAGAATGATGCGGCTGATCTGCCTGTCGGGGTCCTTCACCTCGCCCGCCACCAGACCGAGGTAGGCCCAGCCGTTGTAGGTGAAGATGATGAAAGCGGCCGCCTGCGCGAGCCCTCCCGCCGCGACCTCACCGCCGGTCGAAAGACGCGACCAGTCCGCTCCTCCGGCCGCGAGAGCGAGGAAGAAGAGCGCGGCGAGGGCCGCCATTTTGACGGCGGTGAAGAAGCTCTGCACCGTGGTCGCGAGCGCGACTCCGAGAACGTTGATTACCGTCAAGACGACGATGATGGCGACGGCGATGGCCTTCACGAGAAAGAGAGACGTCGTGGCGGGCTCACCTCCGGAGAGCTCGACGAGCTGCTCGGCGAAGACCATCGCGACCGCCCCGAGCGACGCCGGGATGGCGCCCACCAGGTACATCCAGCCGAAGGTGAACGCCGCTCCGTCTCCATAGGCTTTCTGCAGGATGACGTAGGTCCCGCCGGTCCTGGGGATGAGCGAGGAAAGCTCGGCGAGCGTGAGCGCGCCGCAGAGGCTCACAAGACCGAAAATCACCCAGAGGGCGAGAACGATTCCCGGGTTCGGGAGCACGCGCACGATCTCCGCCGGCGTGCGAAAGATGCCGCTTCCGACGATGCTCCCGATGACGATGGCGGCGCCCGCCCAGAAGCCGATGGCGCGCTTCAGGTCGGTCGCGTGAGGACCGCCGGGTGGGTTGGGCACGGCCCGGCGATCCTATACCAAAGACGAAGGGGGATGGGGAGACAAGAGGAGATAGGAGGATGCGATCGATGACTTCATATCCCTATCCCCCTATCTCCATATCCCTATCCCCCTATCTCCATATCCCCCTTCCTGCACCAGGAGCTACCGGGATCATTTCCTCGTTCGCGGCGACGTCCCGAGGACGTCCCCTTCGGTCGTGACTCCCAGGCCGTTGAGGACGCGGTTGGCGTAGTTGAAGTAGCTCACCACCTGGTTGGCCTCGAGAATCTCGCCGTCGCTCGCGCCCGCGGCTCTCAGGGCCTCGATCTCGCCCTTGTCGAGTCGACTCGGAGCCAGCGTCAAGGTCTTCGCGTAGCGGAGAAGCGCGAGCTCCTTCCCGGAGAAGGCCTCTTCGAGCCGGTCGCCCGTGAGCGCATCGTGAATCGTCTCGAAGCGGGCGTCGTCCGCGAGCGCGCGCCTCAAGCCTTCGGAGTGGTGCGCGGCGCTGTACTCACAGCCGTTGAGGAGGCTGGTGTATACCCCGAGGGACTCCAGAAACCACGGCGGCATCTCGTTTCCCGGGTGATGGAGGACGGCGCGATAGAGCGCGTAGTGGCCTTCGAGGGTGTGCGGCCGCAGGGAGTGCACCTTCACCACGTTGTCGAGGTTGCCGCTCGCTCCCTTCACCACGTCGTAGATTCGACGGAGCTCGCCCTCCGACTCTTCGTACGGGACGACCCGGATCCAGGCGACCTCGGCCGCGGAAACGATGGAGAGCGCGAGCGCGATGGGAATCAGCATGAGAGCCTCCTCTGTCGAAGCGGGGAGAATGATAGCATCCGCCTCTCAGGAGGGACCCCGATGAAGACCTGGATGGCCTGGCCGCTTCCCATGCTTCTGATGCTCGCTCAAGACCGCGACCGCGTGGGCGAGGCGCAGGAGCTCGCCCCCGGCGTCTACTTCCACCAGGGAAACCTGGACAAGGGGCACTGCAACCAGGGCTGGGTGGTCTTCGAGAACTTCGTCCTGGTCATCGACGGGAACTTTCCCGAAGGCGCCGAGGAGGTCGTCGCCAAGATACGCAGCATGACCGACAAACCCATCCGCTTCGCTTTCGACACCCACCACCACGGCGATCACATGTACGGGAACAAGGTATGGGTCGAAGCCGGCGCCGTTCCCGTGGCTCACGAGGGGGTCGTCGAGGAGGCGAAGAAGTACGAGACCGGGCTTTTCGGTGGGGCGCCCGGGCGCTGGGAGGAAGCGGCGAAGGAACGGAAGGACGTGCGCGAGAGCGAGCTGGTGCTGCCGGTCATCCGCTATCCCGATCGCATGGTCTTCGACGACGGGACGATGCGGGTGGAGCTTCTCCACTTCGGCGTGGCGCATACCCACGGAGACGGCTGGGCCTGGCTTCCGCGGGAGAGGATTCTGTTCAGCGGCGACGCCTGCGTGAACGGGCCCTACAACTTTGTGGGCGACGGCGACGTCCAGGATTGGATCGGGACTCTGGCGAAAGCGAGAAAGCTTGAACCCCGAACCGTCGGGCCCGGCCATGGGCCGCTCTCCGACGGAAGCGTCCTCGCCGACCAGCAGGCCTACTTCGAGGAGCTCTCGCGGGTCGTCGCCGCGGCGAAGAGCCAGGTCAGGACCGCGGCGGGGATGGAGGCGCTGATCCCGGCGCTGCGCGAGGAGATCGTGAAGAAGCCCTCGATTGCCCGCTACGTCGGGGACGGGTTTGCCGCCCAGGTCGAGAAAGTCTGGGTCGAGATGGGTGGAGAAGCGTTCTCATCCTCGCCACTCGCCCTGCATCGGGAGCAGCACGAGCGCCACCACGGCGCCCGGCACGAAGGTCATTAGCGCCAGGCTTCTTCCGACCGCGCCTCTACCTCGAAGGGGTTTCGCCAGTAGCCGTAACGGACGTGAAACCAGGTGTAGAGGAGGGCGAACCGCACCAACCCATGCTTCTTCCACTGTCGCACGTGGACCTCTTCGTGCCGCAGGATCGACTCTTCGAGGTGCTCGAGGCGGGTGAAGACGTGGTCCCAGAGGGTCACGGCCACGTACTTCCGAGGGAGCGCCCAGCGCGCGACCCGGGAGCGATAGTGGACCTTCACCGCGGAAGCTCGATACCGGCGACGGGCACCTTGCCCGGCGCGGTGATCTCTCCCTTGAGCAGCCGAACGAAAGCGTCGGCATAGACGATCTGATTCCCGTAGAAGCCGCCCTCGCCGTACCCCACGACGAAGGCCGATACGCTGGGAAGATCTTCGGCCAGATAAGGGTTTCCGAACGAGAGCACGATGGTCCGGACCCCCGCGGCGGCGAAGCCCCGGATGAGCTCGAGATCTCTCGCGGGAATGACGCCGCGATCACGATACACGGTCTTCTGATGAAAGAGCGAGACGACGACGGTACCCGCATTGCGCCCCGCCTCGCGGGCGCCAGCGTACCGCGCGGGGTCCACCCCGGGACCGAGGAGGAACGTCTCCTGAAGAGAAAGCCCCTCGCGCATCTTCTGGGCCGCCGCCAAAGGAGCCGGGTCGCCCTCGTTCTTCTGGCTCGAGACGTAGACGATCTTTCCCAGGGCTTCGCGCTTCGTTGGGAAGACGCCGTGGTCGACGAGGACTGTGAGCGATCGCTCCGCGACCTCCCGGACCAGATCCCGGTGGGCTTTCGCGCCCACCACCGACCCGATGCGCTCGGGATCGACGAAGCGATCTCGATGAAGCCCGAGCCGCGCCTTCCAGTAGAGAATCCTCTCGACGGAGGCGTCGATGCGCGCGATCGGAATTTCGCCGCTTTCGACCGCCCGGACCAGGGCCTCGATTGTGGCGACCGCATTCGCCGGCTTGAGCAGCGCGTCGTGCCCCGCCTGCACCGCCATCACCCCCGCCCTCTCGGCGCCGAAGCGCTTCACGACTTTGGGATACCAGAGGTCGTCGGTGGTGAGAACGCCCTTGAACCCGAGGCGCTCCCGGAGCCAGAAAGAAGCGAGCTTGGGCTCGACGCTCGCGGGCAGGTCCGATCCCTCGGTCAAAGCGGGAATGGTGATGTGCTCGCTCATGACGAAAGCGACGCCGGCATCGATCGCCGACCGGAAAGCCCGGAGATCCTCCGCCTCGACCCGCGCAAGCGGCTTGGAGTTCCGGAGGAACTCGTCTTCCAGGATCTCGACGTCCCCTCGGCCGGGGTAATGCTTCGCGGTCGCGAGCATACCGTTCTCCTGGTAGCCGCGGATGTAGGCCCCGGCCATCCGCGCCAGGAGATCCAGATCCGATCCAAAAGAGCGCACGCCGAGGACGGGGTTGTCCGGAACCGTCTGGACGTCGACCACCGGGGAGTAGGTGAGATGGATTCCGATCGCCCGCCCCTCGAGGGCGCCTACCCTCCCGACCTCGTAGGCGAGGCGCTCGTCGCCGATGGCGGAGAGAGCCATGTTCGCGGGAAATTCCGACGCGCCCTGGAACTGCTGGCCGGGACCTCCCTCGAAGTCCGCGGACATCAGAATCGGGACCCGGGCGCGCTTCTGGAGACGGTTCAGAAGATGCGCCGTCTCGTACGGCGCTCCTCCATAGACCACGAATCCGCCGATGCCGTACTCCTCGGCGAGGCGGCTCCAGTAGCGGAAGTCGTCGGCATCCTCGGCGATGTAGCCTCCGCGGATCTGCTCGCAGACCATCTGCGCGGCTTTCTCCCGGAGGGACAACGATGCCCGCGTCTCCGCCGCCCATCGCCGGGCTTCCTCGTCGCTCTGGGCCCAGGCGGCGCCCGCGGACGAGAGACAGAGAACGTACGGAAGGAACCGCCGCATCACGATCGCGCGCAGATCTCGAGGATCCGCGCGAGCTTCCCCTCTCGAAACACGAACTCCTGGACGGCGTGCATGTCGTAGCCCCGGCCGTCCTCGGCGTAGCGCCCCTGCTCACGCACGATACAAACCACGGCTTCCCCTTGCGCCACGATCGACAGAACGACGGGCTTCTGCTCTTCGAGCATCTCGAAGTTGCGCCGGACGGCGTCCACGAAAGCGGGCGCCCCCTCGGCGCTGCGAATGAAGGGCACGTCGGGAGGCGCCAGGATACGAAGGCTCACGCCGTCGTCGACGACCCGGGCAATGGCGTCGTAGTCACCGCGGGCGACGGCCTCTACCATCGCTTTCACCGCCGCGACGTTACGCGTCTCCAAACTCTTGTTCCGAGCCTCGGGGTCACCCTTGGCGAAGACTCCCTCGTACGTCTGGGCGCATTCCTCCATTCCCTTCCGCACCATGGTCCACCTCCCCGCGTCTATCATAGTCTCGTTTGAAACGGCCGGGTGGTCAGGTCAGGAACAGGAAGCAGGCGGCGAGAATCAGCGTGGGGACGACGGCGCCCACGAACAGCCGGCCGGGAACGACACCCGCGGGAAAGAACCGTACGAGAATGGCTTGTCCCGCGGGGTTGGGAGCGTTGGCGATCACCGTGAGCCCGCCCGCGACCATGGTTCCCGAGACCACGGCGAACCGGAGCTCCTCCGTGAGACCGGGAACCAGAGAGGCCAGGTAGGTGATGGCGGCGTTGTCGTTGAATGCGGTCAGCACCATGGCGCCACCGAACAAAGGCAGGGCCGTGAGCCGGCTCAGAAGAGGCTCGATCCACCACTGCTGGCCCGAGCCATGGACCACGAGACCGCTGAGGAAGAAACCCACGAGGATCGGGGGACCGAGCCGGAGCTCTGTCTGGTACGGGGCCGTCGCTCGCATGAAGGCGATGAGGAAGAGGAGACCGCCGATGAACAGGACGGGAGTATGGGAGGTGAGGATGGTCCAGCCGAGAAGCGCCACGTGCACGAGCGTCACCGGGATCGGAACCACAGGGCCTTCTTCGAGCCCGCCCTCGGTTCGGACCGCGGCCTTTGCCGCCAGCCCGTGGAGCTCCGATCGGAACACCATCGCGTAGACCAGGTTGGAGGCGAGGATTCCCAGCACCGCCTTCCACCCGAAGTTCCGCAGCATGTACTCCGTTCCCCACCCGAACTTCTCGGCGACGATCAAGACCGGGGGAGCCGCGAAGTGGGTCAACGTGCCCCCGACCGATATGTCGACGAAGAGAAGACCGAGGGTTCCATAGGCCAGCCGGCTCGACACGCCGAGCGAGAACACGTGGCGCGCGAGCAGGAGGGCGCAGATCGTCATCGCCGCCGGCTCCGTTATGAGGGAACCGAGGAGCGGTCCGAGGGTGAGGGTCGAGATCCACCACGCGAAGGGCGTGCTCCCGAAGACACCGGCGACCGTCCCCATCACCTTCTCCGCCAGGGACATCACCGGGCGGGTGGAGGCGATGGCCATGATCACCACCACGAAGGCCGGTTCGGTGAAATTGACGTTCTCCATGAAGGACTCGGCCGTGTGCCACCCCCGAGTGAGGGTGATGACGGTGAGGAGGGGTACGGCCCAGATGCCGAAGACCGCCTCCACCTCGCCGAACAGATGGGCCGCCTCCGCCTTGAAGCTGTGTGCGGTGTCGCGGGAGTCGAGATCGTGCGCGAGTCGGGTGATTCGCGGCGCCAGGAAAGTGTGGAGTATCGCGAGCGCGAAGATCAGAGTCGCGACCGGGTTCAGGGGCTCCTTCCGCGCGCGCGAGACGAGCACCTGAAGGAGGGTAAGTCCGTCCTCCCCCGTATAGCTCCCGAGGGGCGGGGGGAAGGCCGAGCCCGGGACTTCGGATGACGCCGCGCTCGCGCACAGAATCCCCACGACGAGAAAAAGGGCGAGGCGCATCATTCGCTCGGGACCGCGCTCGCGGGGGAAAGCTCCGAAGGAGCGATTCGTTCGCGAATGACGTCGGGAAACGCGGTCCCACCGGTAAGGGCGATGCGCACCGCCTCCTCCACGCTCAAGTCGGAGAACCGGAGATCGGCTTGCGGGCAGCAGAGAACGTTCCCCAGGTAGAGGTGATTCGTCGGAACGTAGACCGACGCCCATGGGGCCGTGTCGCCGTTCGCGCCCTGGATCTGGAACTCACGCGTCAGGAATCCCACTGCGAATACTTTGGCGCCGGCGTAGGGCACCAGAACCACGCGCTTGAACCCCGACTCGTTCTCCGGCGAGAACGCGGTCAGGAGCTGCTTCACCGGAACGTAGATGTCCTTGAAAAGCGGAATCCGCGCCATGATGCTTTCGCCCCGCTCCAGGATGCGGGAGCCAACGACGGTGGTGGCGACGAGCCCCACGATGCTCACCAGGACGAGCGCCGAGGCGAACCCCAGCCCGGGAATGCTCCTGCCGAGAACCCAGTCGAGAAGCGGGCTCATCATCTCTTCGATGAGTCCAGCGACCCACACCAGGGTGAGGCCGCTCACCAGGAGCGGAAGCACTACGATGAGACCGGCGACGACGCTCTTCTTGAATCGGTTGGTGGAAGCCATGTCGATGTCTACCTGAATCCCGAATTCCAACACAAGGGGGATAAGGGGACGACAGATGGGGAGTCGAGGACCGATTGGTTGCGTCCCCTCCTTATCCCCCTTCTCACGGTCTTTGCTCCTGCGGAGGTGCCTTGGTACGACCTTGCTCTTCGCCGCGGCGGACGTCCCCTCCCATCCTGCGTCCGATCCCTCCGAAGGCGTTAGAGTATACGCGACATGCGCGTTCGCGACATCGATTGGGTTAGCTGGCGGGCCAAAGATCCAGCGACGCTGGTGTTCGTGGTCAAGGACAGGTCGATCCTCCTCATCCGCAAGAAGCGCGGCCTCGGCGCGGGGAAGATCAACGCCCCCGGTGGACGCCTCGAGCCGGGAGAGACGCCCCTCGAGGCCGCGATTCGCGAGACGCGCGAGGAAGTCTGCATCACTCCCCTGGACTTGAGCTACGCCGGGGTGAATCTCTTCCAGTTCGTGGACGGCTACTCGATCCACGTCCACGTCTTCAAGGCAAGCGACTTCGAAGGCGACCCGAAAGAAACCGACGAAGCGACGCCTCTCTGGGCTTCCGTCGACGAAATCCCCTACGAGGAGATGTGGGAGGACGATCGGCTGTGGATTCCGCTGGTTCTCGAGGGTGTCCCCTTCTCCGGGAGGTACGTCTTCGACGGAGACCGGATGCTCGATCACGTCCTCGATCGCGAATCCGCGCCGTTCGGCTAGCTGCGGATCCCACCCCGGCCGCGGCGCGCTATGATGCAATCGCGCCCCGGTAGTCGATTCCGCGTTCTTAAGCGCAGAAGCAGCGGTGCCCGACGCCATTCGAGATGACTTTACTTACGCGATCCTCGCTCAACCAGCTGCTCGAGCCCACCGCCTGGCCGTGCGTCTCCCTGTACCTTCCGACGCACCGCCTGGGGCCGGAGATTCAGCAGGACCCGATTCGCCTCAAGAACCTCTTGCGCGAAGCCGAACGACGATTGCAGTCCCTGGGGGTGCGGGCGCCCGACGTCTCCGAGCTGCTGGGCCCGGCCTGGCGGTTGCAAGCCGATGGGTTCTTCTGGAGGCATCAACGAGAAGGACTCGCCGTGTTTCTGTCGCACACGACCCACGTTCACTACCGGCTTCCCCAACCCTTCGATGAGCTCGTGGTCGTCGCCGATCGCTTCCATGTGAAGCCGCTGCTCTCGTTCCTCGGCGCCGATGTGCACTTCTACGTGCTGGCGCTCAGCCAGAATCAGGTGAGGCTGCTCGAGGGCTCGCGCTTCAGCGTGGGCGAGGTGGAGATCGACGAGATGCCGGCCGATCTGAGAGAGGCGTTGGGCTCGAAACCGCTGGAGAACCAGCTCCAGTTCCACACCGGCGCGCCCGGAGTGGGCGGCGGCAGGGCCGCCATGTTTCACGGTCACGGACAAGGGGGCGAGGAGTCGAAGGAGCGGCTGCTCGAGTACTTCCGCCGCGTAGACAGCGCGCTCTCACGGCACTTGCGGGACGAACGTTCTCCTCTCGTCCTGGCGGGTGTGGAGTACTACTTTTCGATCTATCGCGAAGCGAACAGCTACCCTCATCTGGTCGAAGGCGGGATCGCCGGAAACCCGGAAGCTCAAACCATCGACGACTTGCACGGCCGCGCTCTTGGCCTCGTCTCGCCGCTGTTCGAGGACGAAAAGCGGAAGGCGGCCTCCCGATACCGCGAGCTCGCCGGCACCGGCCGGACGTCGAATCGATTGGAGGAAACGGTTTCCGCCGCCATCGAAGGTCGGGTGGAGGTGCTCTTCGTCGCCGTGGGAGTCCAGTTTTGGGGAAGCTTGGACGATTCGAGCCGGATCGTCCGGCACGAGACACCCGAGCCCTCCGATTTCGATCTGCTCGACCTGGCCGCCGTCCGTACTCTCCTGCAAGGAGGCACGGTCTACGCGGTCCGGCCCCAGGCGATGCCCGACGACAACCCGCTCGCCGCTATACTGCGTTACTGACCGCTCACTCGCGGCGGAGCGAGAATGACGTCATGAAGCTGACGCAAAAACTCACAGCCGCAAGCCCTCCGATCTCTATTTCGACTACGATCGCGACGAGCTCCGGTCGCACGCGAGGGCTGCCATCCAGCAGAACTTCGACTGGCTGAGCAAGCCCTATAACACGGTTCTCATCGAGATCGAAGGACACTGCGACGAGCGCGGCACCGAGGGTACAACCTCGCGCTCGGCGACCGCCGGGCCACCTCGGTTGCGAGCTATCTCGTTTCTCTCGGCTTCCCGAGAAATCGACTGACCACGATAAGCTACGGAAAGGAACGACCCCAATGCCGGGAGTCGGCGGAGGGCTGCTGGTCGAGGAATCGCCGGGCTCACTTCCGGGTCGTTTCGAAAGGCGAGCCGGGATCGGGCGGCTAGAGCGGCGCCCGGTATCGAGCTCGGCGGCGTGTCCGGCGAAGCTCGTCCTGAAGCTAAGATGGCCGGACAGAGCTCCCATGTTGCTCCGACTCTGGCTCGGGATCGAGCGCCGGTTCCTGTACTACTCCATGCGCTTGTTCCGTCTCCGCGACAGCGCCGAGCGTGTGGCGCGCGGCTTCGCTGTGGGCTTGAGCGTCAACTTCTTCCCCACCTTCGGACTGGGCTGGCTGGCCTCGGGCTTCCTCGCGCGGCTCGTCGGCGGCAACATGCTGGCTGGTTTCCTGGGTGGAGCGTCGCTCGCGTTTTTCTGGCCCCTTCTGTTCTACCTGAACGTGATCACTGGCGGATGGATCCTCGGCCGGTCTCCGATACGGGACCCGGAAGAGCTCACGGAAGAGAGGATCAATGCGCTCGTATGGGGTCAGAGGTTTACGACGGGCGCGGTGCTCAATGCCGCGGCCGTCGGAATTCTGGTCTACCTGCTCCTGTACTGGCTCTTCCGGCGGTATCGGAGCCACGGCCTCTCCCGATTGTATCGAGCGATGAAACGCCATCAACGCCGGGTTGCGCCGCGGAGGAGGCTCGGCGAGGTCGTCTAGCGATCGAGGAGCGTCTCTGAAAAGTCTCGCTTGATGCCGCAGTCCTCGCCGGACGCGTCGCATCATTCGATGAGGAGCGCGGACTCGTGCGTCGAGCTCATTTCTCTTCGCCGGCCCCCAATCCGCAGGGACCGAGCGGGTATACTCCCCTGAAGATGAGCGCCGAGTCGGTAAGGCCCCGCGCCCCTCACGGGGAAGGCGAGAACGCGCGTCCCTCGCGGCTCATGCTGCTCGCCCTCTTCCCCGTCGCGGGGTTCATCCTGTGCCTGCGGGCGCTCGCCGCCGGAGATCTCCCCTGGGAGGCCGAGTGGGAGTGGATTCCGTCGCTTGGAGTCGACCTCGCCTTTCGGGTCGACGGGCTCTCCCTGCAGTTCCTGCTCTTGATCACCGGAATCGGCGCGCTGGTGTTCCTCTACGCCGCGGCGTACGCGGCGTCCAGTGAGCGCCGGGTACGGCTGTTCGCACTGCTCTCGGTATTCATGGCAGCGATGATCGGCTGCGTCACCGCCGACAATCTGGTGACGCTGTTCCTCTTCTGGGAGCTCACCAGCTTGACGTCTTTCCTTCTGGTGGGCTTCAAGCACGAATACGAGGCGAGCCGCGCCGCGGCCCGGCAAGCGCTGATGGTGACGGGTGGCGGAGGCCTCGTTCTTCTCGCGGGGATCGTCCTCATCGGAGAAGCCGCCGG
>Ga0105095_10000852_pt1 | contig 15374 bp, 13 predicted proteins | sample PPLLak2March2015_2_FD_79180 | JGI IMG/M metagenome (GOLD analysis project Ga0105095, IMG submission 79180) | Freshwater sediment microbial communities from Prairie Pothole Lake near Jamestown, North Dakota, USA - PPLs Lake P8 Core (3) Depth... | ecosystem: Environmental > Aquatic > Freshwater >...
AGGGTATCGCTCGACAAAGCAATCGATGTAGCTGTTCCTGAACATATTGCCGGGGCCGGGGGTATTGGAATGACAGATGGTCCCGGGACCACCGTGATGGTCGCCGGAATTGAAGGAAGCTGGACATTCGGGCATCCGGGGACAGTAACCACAGCTCTGAACTGTGTTGTCCGAGTAAGTGCACCTGAGGTGTAAGTGGCATTTGTATTTGCAATAGGAGTCCATACCGTTCCGCCGTCTGTTGAGTATTCCCACCTGACGATGGTACCTATATAGCCGCTTAAGGCCAATTCTCCACTGTTATTTCCTGAGCAAACTTCCCTGTCGGGAGTGACCTCACCGCCCACACCGACTTCAAAGGATAAAATGCCACTACCGCACACGCTTGAATTAACACTTCCTCCGCTTACCGAAGCATACTGCGCAAAGTTTATTGACCCTGACGGATTGCAGGGGTTATACCCAATGCTTCCAAAAGGAATATTTACTTCAATAAAATCCTTATCCCCATCCGAAGAATTCCCATTTAATCCGGCTATGCCCGCTGAGGGTGCCGGAGTTAAAGTACTTCCACTTCCGGTATATAATAATGTCTCTCCTGAATTGGAATTTATCTGGAAAATGTATTCGGCGCCGGCTACCGGAATATTTAGATCCGGATCAGTTGTCAGTCCGGTCCCCGGGTTGTTATCAGTATCGACATAAATTCTGAAAATGGCCGTTCCTTTATTACCGATCTTGAATCCCAACTGAAAAGCGACCGGTTCATTCAGGGTATTTTTAATTATTTTTGCCCATATCTGTTCAATTTCGCAGGTGCTGGATGCACCCGGATCAACGATTTGCGTAAAGGCGTCTGCGTATTCATCACCGGCGGCATTTGCAACAGGCAGATAATTTCCATCAAATACATTGCCCTGACTGTAGCCATATGTGAATCCAGCAATAACAAAAAACAGGCACATTAAAGACCTTTTCAGGGATTCTGTTACCTGATTGCCGATTTTTTGGAGGGTAACACCTGTGTTTAGCAGTGCTCCTGAAATTAAATCCATCCTGGTCAATGGATTAGTACTTGCATGCAGTGGTAGTGACAGGTTTTTCATAACTCTCTTGTTATTGGGGAAGTGATTGATTTTTCGGTAATTGCAAACAGAAGGCAGGGCACCCCGGGAGATGGCAATTTATGCAGTTTTGAATATGTCATTGTCAGGGTGTAGAGTTGCTTCATAGACAGGGTTTAGTGGAACTTTTCAATATTTAATACTCTCGTGAAAATGAGTCAATTACCAATGCCAAAAACCTTAAGGCTGCCGGGAATCCCGGAATTACCCGGCTGACCAGCGGCTAAATTTATATAACCTTGATTTAGTGTTAGTCAAATACAGTTTAAGATGAATAAATGATTGAACAGGTTTAGTATAACTCGTTTTAAAACTATATAAAATAAAAGTGTTTATTGTCCTGTTTTGATTAAACCCCGTTTATTTTGACCAATGATCATTTTTTTTACACGAAAATTTTTTTCATTATTTTTCACTAATCCCTGGTGGACGGCACCTGAGTGAAAATTAATTGTTAACCATCTGAATATCTGCTATTTATTTACTTTTATTTTTATGACAATCAAGCAAGCAATAAGTTTATAAGGCCTTCAAAGCAAATTCCGGATTTTGCACCCTTTGGCATGTTTTAATTTTAAAAAAGGGGGTGAATTATCAGATGAGATCCCTTAAGATGGAACGCTGCTTTTTATCGAAAACATAAGAAATTAATTCTTAATCTTCAGTTTCTAAACTTTTCCGCTGTCGATGTGTGTCGGACTGCCAAAAAACACTCCGGAGAGGTATAATCAGTTAAAAGGGGGGGAGGTTATTGCGGCGTGAGGTGAGAGGAAGGAAGAAGCTCAGGGCGCAGGGCGCAGGGGAAGAAAGTGGCGTTCGGCTTGCGGCCTGTGGATTAAGTCGTGCAGGTTTTTGGTATGTTTTGCGATTATGTTGTTGTTAAATCACAGACTCAAAATTGGTTTCAACTTACTGATAACCAAATTAAAATACGTATTAAAAAACGTATTATAATACGTATTATAAGACATATTATAATACGTATTTTATTTCATTGCATCCATTTAAATTTATTTTGTACTTTTGCACCCATGCTCGAAACAATGGGAAGGATACTTGGCATAGACTACGGAAACAAAAGGATCGGGATCGCAATCACTGACCCGCTGCAGATCTTTGCATCCCCCCTGACGACAGTGAGAAATGAAGAATTTGAATCTTTCCTGGCTGAATATATGAAAAAAGAACCTGTCGACGCATTCGTTGTCGGTTACCCGGTTCAGCTGAACAATAAGCCAAGCGATTCTGTTAAATACATCAACCCCTTTATCAGGAGACTCGAAAAGTCGTTCCCGGGGAAGCCAATCCATCTTGTCGATGAACGCTTTACCTCAGGAATGGCAATGAGAACAATGATTGAAGGAGGCGTAGGGAAGAAAGACAGACAAAATAAGGGTATGGTTGACAGGATAAGTGCTTCGATTATCCTGCAGTCATTTCTTGATAAAAGACAAAAGACAATCCGCCATCGCTAAAGCTTTAGCGGACAGCGAAAGGAAAAAGTTGAGGAGTGTAACTCCGAAATCCCGCTTAGGCGGGGATAAAAGTATTTTAAATCAATGGTCTATCCTATAGTTGTATACGGACACCCGATCCTGAGGAAAGTTGCAGGGGATATTGACAGGGATTATCCTGATCTTGCACAGTTTATTTCCGACCTTTTCGAAACAATGTACCGGTCAGAAGGGCTGGGACTTGCCGCTCCGCAGGTTGGGAGATCCATCAGGATATTCGTCATCGACGGGAAACCTGTCGGGGAGGATGAACCCGGCATGGCCGACTTTAAAAGGGCCTTTATCAATGCAAATATAATAAAAAGGTATGGTGAAATTGAACCCATGACCGAAGGATGCCTGAGCATCCCGAACCTCCGGGAAGAGGTCAACAGGGAATCACAGGTTCACATCACATACTATGACGAGAACTGGGAGTTTCATGATGAGATCTTTGAGGGATACAAGGCAAGGGTGATACAGCATGAGTATGACCACCTGAACGGCATTCTCTTCACCGACAGGGTCGGGCCCCTAAGAAAGAGGCTGCTTAAAGGAAAGCTTGCAGCAATAAGTAAGGGGAAGTTTGAAGCGGAATACAAAACTATTCTCCCGGGACAAAAAATAAAAACCGCCTAAAGTGACTTAAATCTGGTGTGCAAGGAGATATTCCAACTTTAAGTACTCCAAACTTTAGCTCACTCCAAACTTTTTCTTACCTTTATACAGTCTCATAGCTGCAGACTGTGCTCAATAAAGAGATTCCATTCCTGCGTATCGGCCTGCCATTCTGCCTTGGAATCCTTGCAGGCTCTTATTTAAAACCCGGCGGAACATTCGTGGTTGCCGTGCTTTTATTGGCTGTTGCCGGATTCATAATCAGCCTCTTTTTCAACAAATACATTACCAACATCATTTATGGTATTGCCCTGACAGTTGCCCTCTGGCTGGCCGGTTTGATCCTTTATACAAATGAAAAATCGAGGTTATCAGACCTTGATCCAAACCCGGCTGATTATTTGTGCACACTTTCTGAGTTTCCGGAAGAAAAGGCAAACACTTACAGTATGGTCGTCAGGCTGAACGGCAAATTCAGCGAAAAGGAAAATATTCCCCTGCACGGCTCCTTGATGATTTATCTCAGGAAAGATCCCATGATAAAATCACTTATCCCCGGCGATATGCTGAAAATCCGATGCAGCCCGAATCCGATCGGGAACCGGGGTAACCCCGATGAGTTCGATTACAGGTTCTATATGGAGAATCACGGAATAAAGTACTTTGCATTTGCAGACTGTGAAGATATTTCGGAACATATTGCGCCAAAACACAGAAACCTTTCACACAGGGCGCTGATCGCAAGGGAAAGGATCATCGGGATGTACCGCGAACGAGGTATCACCGGCGATACACTCGCGCTTGTCGCAGCCATTACCCTGGGACAAAAGAAACTGCTCGACCCCGATCAGAAACAATACTTCATAAAAGCCGGCGTAATGCATATAATGGCTGTTTCAGGACTGCATGCCGTTATTCTGAGCCTGTTTATTTTCAATGTCCTCTTTTTTTTGAAGGGAAGATATAATTTTCTCAGATCGCTCATTACGATCCTGTTTCTCTGGATGTTTGCATTTATTACAGGGCTTACACCCTCTGTACTTCGGGCAACAATAATGTTTACTTTTCTCCAGGGGGGTACGCTGATGAGACGAAACGTTAACAGCCTTAACTCGGTTCTTGCATCAGCCTTTATTCTCCTTCTCATAAGACCCTCCGTGCTTTTTGATGCAGGCTTTCTCCTCTCCTATTCTGCTGTAATTTTTATTATCTGCTTTTATCAGGACATGTATCTGAAGCTCGATCTGAAAAACTGGCTGGCCGACAAGGTATGGCAGTCTGCTGCAGTGACCATTGTGGCCCAGGCCGGCACGCTTCCGCTCACAATAATGTTGTTTAACAGGTTCCCGACCTGGTTCATTCTGACAAACGTGATAATCGTACCGGTGTCGTCACTCCTGATTGTTATAGGATGCCTTGTGCCCCTGACATTTCCCCTGGAATTCATCTCAAGACCGGTTGCTTACCTTCTTGCCAACCTTACAGGAATAACCGAATTACTGACAGAAAAAGCGGCATCACTTCCATATTCGACTATTGACAGCCTGGGAATGACATCTGCTGAAGCTCTTTTCCTCTTCTGTTTTATCAGCCTGTTGTTCTCGTTCCTTCTTAACAGAAGAACAGTCCCGGTTCTTTACCCGGTTGCTGCGCTGCTGCTGTTCACCCTTCTGGTCACATTCAGGGATATTTCAAATAAATCCTCCGATGAGGTGATTATTTACAATACTCTGGGATCCCCGGCGATCGGCGTAAGAACAGGCAAGATCCTTAACCTGTTTAGCGATACCTCGCTGATTCAGCCTGAAGTATTGAGGCATTGTGCGACGAGACGGCTGAAACCTGCCAGGAATCCTGTTGCGGGTGATTGCACAATTGTCAGTGCCGGCAATACCAGGTTGCTGATAACAAATAATCTGACAAACAAGCTCCTGACATCGTCCCGGCCTGATCTGGTGATTTTAACAGGTTCAGGGCTGAAAAATGAAGAAAGGCCTGTTTTGTCAAAACCGATCAGAGGTTTAATTATAACCGGGAATATTTCTTCAGCTTACAAAGCTGATGACAAATTCAGATCAGGTGTTTTTGACACAGTCCATTATTGCAGGAAATCTGGTGCATTCAGATTAAAAATCTGAAAAAACTTGAGTATTATTCTATTTATGCCTTATTTTGTCCTGTTTTTATACAAGGATTTATGAGAATAATCATTGCAGGCGCCGGTGAGGTAGGAACACATCTGGCAAAGCTGTTATCGAATGAAAATCATGAAATCATTTTGATCGACAATGAAGAAGAGCGCCTGAAGCCCATTGCCGGTTCAATGGATGTTCTGACCTATACCGGATCGGCCACATCCATTAATATCCTGCAGGAGGTCCTGCAGAAAAAAACTGATCTCTTCATAGCGGTAACCCATGGAGAAGACACCAATATAACTTCAGCAATCCTTGCAAAAAGGCTGGGAGCCCTGAAAACCATCGCCCGGATCGATAACCTTGATTATCTTGAGCACTCCATACTTGAGTTTTTCAAATCACTCGGAATTGACTCACTTATCTATCCTGAACTTATTGCCGCCAGGGAGGTGCTAAGTCTTCTTCATGAGACTGGTACCACCGATTTTATGGAGTTCTGCGGAGGAAAGCTAGCAATGTTTGTACAGAAGCTTGATGAAAATGCCCCGATCCTGAATAAAAGCCTTGAAGAGATCGCGATAAGCCACAGCACTGATTCTTACAGGGCAGTTGCGATCAAGCGGAATGAAAAGACGATTATCCCAAGGGGAAAAGAGGTTTTCCAGCCGGGCGACCTGGTATTTGTCATTTCGACGGATGAAGGGGTTGACGATATGATGATGACATCAGGCAAGGTGAATTTCGAGGCTAAAAGTGTCATGATCCTTGGGGGAAGCAGGATAGGTAAGCATGTTGCCCTTTATCTTCAGAAAAGCAGCGAGGTGAAGCTTATTGATTCTGACCCGGAACGATGTGAAGCGCTATCGGAAATTCTTGAAGATACCCTTATTATAAATGGCGATTGCCGAAATGTTGAACTCCTGGAACAGGAAGGAATATCCAAAATGGATGCCTTTGTTGCTGTAACCGGAAACTCGGAGACAAATATCCTTTCCTGTCTCCTTGCAAAAAAACTTGGTGTTAAAAGAACGATTGCCGAGGTCGAGAATATGGAATACATCAGTCTTGCCGAAAACACAGGCATTGATACCATAATAAACAAAAAGATCGCGGCAGCAAGCAGGATCTTCCGTCATACCACAAACCCGAATGTCACGCAGGTTAAATACATGACCGGTACGGAGGCTGAGGTGATTGAATTCAACGTTCCCGTTGACGCAAAGATAACCCGGGGCACGCTGCGCAGCATGGATTTCCCAAAGGATGCGATTGTTGGCGGCGGAACCAGGGACGGGGTACCCTTCATTGCAACCGGCGATACAATGATAAAACCCAACGACAAAGTGGTGGTTTTTACGCTTCCTGATGCTTACGACAGGATGTCGAAATACTTCACCTGATCAGGTATGATCAATTTCAGGATTATTGCCAGGGCTTTCAGCCAGGTTCTTATTATTGAAGGATTGTTTATGCTTGCAACAGCAGGCGTTTCCTGGCTGTTCCTTGAAGATGCGGCAGGCTCCTTCTTTTATTCGGCCCTTATAACAATCGTTACAGGTATTCTGGTCTTTACCCCCCTGCGTAATGAAGAAAAAACATACGGCACCAGGGAAGGTTACATAATAATCACCGGCGTATGGATCATTTTCAGCCTCTTCGGAACATTGCCCTATCTGTTTACCGGTTGCGTTGAAAGTTTTTCTGATGCATTTTTTGAATCAGTGTCGGGCTATACAACTACAGGTGCAACAATTTTTCCAGACGTGGAATCGCTTCCCAGGGGGATACTCTTCTGGAGAAGTCTTACCCAGTGGCTCGGAGGAATAGCAATTATAATGTTGTCGTTATATGTCTTCCCGCTCATTAAATCAATAAATATCCAGCTCCCGGCAACAGAATTCACCGGGGTAACAGGAAGTAAGATTCACCCGAAGGCAGTTGAAGCTGCCAGGAGGCTTGTGGCTATATATGTCTTACTGACCCTCTTTGAAATCATCCTGCTTGCTTTTGGTAAGATGACAATTTTTGATGCAATATGTCATTCATTTTCAACGCTTTCAACCGGAGGATTCTCCACCAGTAATGCAGGTGCAGTCATTTTTTCAACACCTTACCTGAAGACTGTTTTAACATTGTTCATGTTTATTGCAGGTCTGAATCCCGCAATCATATACTATGCATTCAAGTTCAATATCAGGAAAATTACAGGGAACAGTGAGTTTATCCTTTATGCCTGCCTGGTGACGGGTTTTTCACTGGTCGTAACGCTTGTACTCCTTCTTGACCAGGGAATGGCTGCCGGAAAATCATTCCAAACCGCGTTCCTTCATGTCGTCTCCATAGTGACAACTACAGGATACTATTCGGAAGACTTCAATCAATGGGGATCGTTCCTGCTCCTGATAATATTTATCCTGATGTTTACGGGCGGAATGGCCGGATCGGCAAGCGGGGGTATTAAGATGATGCGCCTGATGATAATCTCAAAAAACAGCAGAAGGGAAACAAGGAAGCTTGTTCATCCGTCTGCATATCTGCCGGTGCGTGTTGATAGGAAAAGTGTTCCTGACCACCTCATCAATAATCTTCTTATTTATTTTTCACTCTATTTTATAATGGTATGTGGGGGAACCCTTGTACTCTCGTTCATGGATTATGATATCATCACCTCATTCAGCACTACAGCCTCAATGCTTGCCAATCTCGGACCCGGTATCGGAACATTTGGACCATTTACGGACTATTCAAATCTGCCGGAAGCCGGGAAGTGGTTTCTTGGCGGACTGATGCTGATCGGCCGGCTAGAATTTCTCGCCGTTATGGTCCTCTTTACAAGGAGTTTCTATAAAAGGTGAACCAATCTGAATAGCTTTTCTCCTGGAATCATTAAAACTCAAGTACTCCCAGCCCCTGGCGGACTACCCTTATCTCCTCCGAAGTACAATCAACTATGGTTGAAGCTTCATTTTTGCCATATCCCCCATCAATCACAATCTCTGCAAAATCTCTGTACTTTTCATAGATCAGTTCAGGATCGGTGATATATTCAACAACCTGGTCCTGGTCGTGTATTGATGACGTCATCAGAGGCCGTCCAAGTTCCCTGATAAGTTCCAGGACAATGCTGTTGTCAGGGATCCTGATACCTACTGTTTTCTTCTTATTCTTGAAAAGTTTGGGGATCTGATTATTAGCCTGGACAATGAATGTAAACGGTCCGGGCAGGTTCCTTTTCAGCAGTTTAAAAACGGAGTTGTCCCTGATAACCGTATATTCCGACAACTGGCTCATATCATGAAAGATAAGCGACATATCAGGATTCAGGGGATTCATCCCCTTGAAATAGGCAATCTTCTCAATCGCCCTGGTTGCCTTGATGTCACATCCCATTGCGTAGATTGTATCGGTAGGATAAATTACTATATTGCCTGCTTCAAGGGTATCCGCAACTATTCTGATATGCTTCGGATTGGGATTTTCCGGATATATTTTGATGAGCATTGCCCCCAATATTTATTCAAAGCTAATGAAAAGTGAGTACTTAAAGTGCCTGGAGTGCCTGGAGTGCCTGGAGTACTTAGAGTTTATTATTTTCAATGCTTCTAACTCTAAGTACTCCAAACTTTAGGCACTCTAAGTACTAAAAAAAGGGTAAGCTACTTATATCGCACCGCTACAACTGCCTACCCTTGCTACCTTCCGATCCTGGGGGAGTTCAGCAGGAGCTGGTCGTATAAGACTTACCCGCAGCAAAAATACAAATTTCCGGCAAGCCGGCAAAATAATTATTCTGTTTCAGGAAAAGTTCTCTTTTACGGAATTCCATTATATTTGTTGTTATCCTTAAAACAATAATTATTAATCTAATGAATTAAGCCATGGAAGAAAAAGCATCTGTATGGAAAGCAAATCTGACGAGTGGACTTATCCTGGGTCTGATAGGGGTTGTTTACACTCTTGTATTGTATTTTCTTGATCTCACATTTAATCCAGTGGCGGGGTATGTCTTACTGCTGGTATTGATTGTGACACTATTTTTCCTGGTGAAATCATACAGGGACAATCATCTTCATGGCTACATTACGTATGGTCAGGCTGTAGGTGCAGGGGTTGTGATCTTCCTGTACTTTGCAATTATTTCAGCCATTTTCACATATATTCTGTATGCTGTAATTGACCCCGAGCTTCCGACAAAGCAGCTTGCATTCGCTGAGGAAGCCCTGGCGAAAAGGGGAATGACCCAGGAGATGATCGACGCATCAATGAACATGCAGAAAAAGTTCATCAGACCTGAGATATTGGCTCCGTTCAGTATTTTGATGAACATGTTTACAGGACTTATTATGTCGCTTCTGGTTGCAATTTTTGTAAGGAAAGAGGGCAATCCGCTGATCGATGCCGCATAGGTCAGAAAAACAGGAGTTTTTATGGATGTATCAGTCGTAATACCTGTTTACAATGAAGAGGGTTCAATTGTTGAACTGAGCCGGTGGATTGAACAAGTCTGCACCGGTGAAAAGCTCACTTTTGAGATTATTTATGTAGATGACGGCAGTTCCGATACATCCTGGGAAAAAGTTGTTGACCTGGCTAAAGAGCATAAGTTCATCAAAGGGTTAAGGTTCAGGAGAAATTATGGCAAGGCGGCAGCTCTTCACACCGGGTTCAGTGAAGCAAAGGGCGATGTTGTCATTACGATGGACTCAGACCTTCAGGATAGTCCGGATGAGATTCCCGGCCTTGTAAAGATGATAAATGCAGATGGTTACGATCTGGTTTCAGGCTGGAAGAAGAAAAGGTATGATCCGTTCATCAAACGTTTTACAAGCAGGATTTACAATGGCACTGCAAGGATTTCGTCGGGAATAAAGCTTCATGACTTCAACTGCGGGCTGAAAGCCTACCGGAATGAGGTTGTAAAAGGGATTGAAGTCTATGGTGAAATGCACAGGTATATTCCCATTCTCGCAAAAAAGGCGGGCTTCAACAGGATAGGTGAAAAGGTAGTAACCCACAGTCCCAGACAGTATGGTTACTCAAAATATGGTCCCGACCGTTTTATAAAAGGATATCTTGATCTTCTCACGATCGGTTTTATAACCCGGTTCGGGAAGAGTCCGATGCACCTTTTCGGATCGCTGGGAACATTTATGTTCTTCATTGGATTCACTATGGCAGCTTACCTGGGTGTCAGGAAGCTGGTCTTTATTAACAATAACCTGAAGGCGCCACTGGTCACCGACAGTCCATATTTTTACATTGGACTGACTGCAATGATAATTGGTACGCTTCTCTTCCTCACCGGTTTCCTGGCGGAGCTGATGAACCGGAATTCCGTCGAAAGGAACAAGTATCTGATCAAAGACGGGGTAAACATGAACTGACATGTTCTTTACGCATGCGTTTACTGTGATTTCAAAGATCTAAAGTGATTTAATCAGTTGTTTGAGCAGGCACTTGTAAAAAACCTCAACAATTGAATCAGTCATTTTATTCCAGGAGAACCTCTCCTTCTCCTTTCTGACCCAGGCAGTGAATGAAGCTTTCCTGTTTTTATCAAAAAAGTCGGCAATTGCATCAGCTATTTCCTTTGGGTCAGGCTTCACAACATATCCGCATTTCATGTGCGGCACTATCTCCCGTAACCCCCCGACATCGGTTACGAGCATCGGCTTGTCGAACTGATAAGCAATCTGGGTGACGCCGCTCTGGGTTGCCGACCGGTAAGGCTGAACAACAAGGTCGGCACTGCTGAAATAGAGCCCTACTTCATCATCCCTGATGAAGTGGTCAAAAATAATTATATCTCCATCCAGTCCTGATTTTTTGATCATGGCCCTGTAGCGTTCTTCGTCTTCATAAAATTCGCCTGCAATAATGAGCTTCAGTTTCCTGTTACGCATGCGGCTATCGGCAAATGCCTCGATCAGAAGGTCAAGTCCCTTGTAATTCCTTATAAAGCCAAAGAAAAGGATATATGAGCAATCCTGATCAAGATTAAGCGCCGAAAGAGCTTTGTTCCTGTCGATTTTTCGGCCGTAGTTGTCAAAAATCGGATGAGGGGTAAATCCGACAGGTATATCTTTCCTGTAAGCTTCGATATCCTTCTGCACCGATTTCGACAGTACCACCGCCCCGTCAATGCTTCGCATAAAAAACCTGGTCAGGATCCTGTCGCCGGGTCTCTTTTCATGGGGGACAACATTGTCAATGACTGCAATGATCAGGGTATACCTGTTCTTCCGTGCAATCCTGGCTACGGTTCCCAGGCTGGGAGCCATGAACGGAAGCCAGTATCTTATTAAAAGTATATCAGGTCTCTGTTTTTTTAATTTATATCCTGTTCTGACCCAGTTGAAAGGATTGATCGAATTGAGTTCGCGGATTATTCTTATTTCCTTAGGGGGAGTGCCATCGCTGAACTGGGTTTTCCCCGGAAAAAGGAATCCGGGATACTGAAGCCTGAATGTTCGAATTTCGACCTCCTTGCATTCGGAGGCAAATTGTCGTGCAAGCCGTTCGTTAAAGGCTGCCAGGCCACCTCTGTATGGAAATGCAGGACCAAGAAATACGATCTTCATCAGGGAAAGAAATAATAGGTAAAAATATAAATATGAACTAAAAATTAAACGGCGTTATTTAAAATGTAGTCTTTAAGGTATGAGAATTTTTGAGGGAGGTCTCCATCGAGTGTTATTGTGGCCCTGCGGACCATAGGACTGTCAATCCCGGTAAAGAGATCATTGATAAGGCTATTGATCAATTGCCTGCCGAAATCTGCCGATGCATCCCTTGGCAGCTCTCCGGGAAGGTTGTCAACAGCCATTACCGTAATATTGGTGGGTCGAGTAAACGGAGGTTCTTCAGTTTCCAGGTGGGGGTTAAAACCATAGAACGGATCTGCAATGGTTGCTGCCCTGACAGTTGACGGGACAGGTCCGTTAATATCGCAGCTTATATCCGCGATCACTGAGATTTTGAACTCAGGTTTCTTCATGTCATCCTTAGAGAAGAATTTTGGTGATCGCGGGTCCCAGTAATGACCTGTGATAAGAATATCGGCAACCCTGGTAAAGGGAATAAAAGCGGATTTGTATTTTTCAGGATATTTCACAAAATCAGTAAAACTGAACATCTGCCCGTCATTGTGACTGACATAATGTTCGGGACCAATCTGGCAAACGACCGGAACATTGAATTCCTTTGCAAGGAAATCCCCGGGATCGACTTTTACAAAATTGCAGATGCTCAGGGTTTCCATTGCACCACTGGCCACCCTGCCATGGCCCGTTACAAGCACTTTCAGCCCGGGCTTAAGATCGATCAGCCGAAGGCCGGCCCACATTTCCTCGAGATCGCGGCACTGATATGCAGGTTTAAGGTTAAACCTGTTGGTTCTTATTCCCCTGGCCCTTAATCCGTTATAAGCTCCCACAATACCTGCATACCGTCCGAATGCTGCAACTCTTTCACCTTTATCGGTTGTCAGGTATTCATAGTCGACAAGCCTGATTTTCTTTTTTACAATTTCTGTGAACATTTCCCGGTTCTGTTCCTGTTTTTTCCCGACATGGGCAAAGAAGAGGTAGGTTTTACCCGGGATCAGAGTCCTTTTATCAACCTCCTTAATTCCCATGAGTATGTCACACTCGCGAAGGTCTTCTTTAAGTGGTATGTCCAGATAGCTGAATTCATCATCTGTATAACAGCGCAGGTCGCTGGGTTGAACAAAAAACTCAACATGCGGATAGAGTTCCTGAAGAGTTATAATCTGGGAAGGTGTAAGAGGGACTCTTCTGTCGGGCGGATTTTTGGTTTCACGGAGAATTCCGACTTTCAAGGTCTTTATCATGGCAGGGATGATTGAAATTCTCCCCAAATGTACCTAATCCGGCCCGATTTTTGTTGAAAGGCTGAGAGGTTAATTGCAAAATTTGTATTTTTGCCGTGAACATACCGGGGCTGATTTGGTTTTGACAGCATAAGAGGTGGTATGTAAGCATGCAGTGTGTGGTGGCGCGTCACTTAAACAGTGTCACAAAACAATAACTGGCGAATCTAATTACGCTCTCGCCGCTTAAGCGAATAACAGTAGTTTAAGCTTTTTCCCGCCGGAAGGCGGGAGATTTTCCGGGCACATGTGCCCGGACGAGACGTCTCCCGGGCGGTCATGCCCTGATCCAACCCGACAAGGAGGCGCACGCAATCCGGGGCTAGCCTGAAGACCGTTCCGTTCAGATGGCGAAACAAACAGGAACTAAGGACTGGTTAGGTTGTTCTGCAGCTGACAAGTCCCGACAATCAAGCAGGACTAAGCATGTAGAAAGCTTATGGTCTCTATGTTTGGACGCGGGTTCGACTCCCGCCAGCTCCACGATCAAGCAGAAAACAACCACCCCGAAAGGGGTTTTTGTTTTCTATTTGCAGTACTGAAGCTAAGGGATCGCCGTAAGCACTCCCGCCAGCGCTTTGCAGGATTCTTTTTTTAATCCTTTCTGATGCTTTTAGTGTCAAAATTCCCTGAAAATGTTACAAAAGTGTCAGAAAATGATACAAAAGTGGTAGACTTTGATATCAGGGTAGCCGAACTTTGTATTTGTAATTAGCGACTATAATAAAATTGACTTCGGCTTTTTGGTCGCCGGACTTTGTGTAAGCAATTTAGATAAGTAGGAAACGAATGTTTGTTGATTTAAAATCTATGATTATCAAAATTATTTGATCATGAAAAAATTAATTTTAATTTCAGTTGTAATCCTGATGGCAGGAATTACTTACGGGCAAAGCATACAGAAAGGAAATCTTATAGGCACTCATGTTGTGACTGTAACTCTTAATCCTGGAGTTACCATGGAAAAATATATGGAGGTCTTAAAGACTAAACTAATTCCGGAACTTGAAAAGACTTATGTTAATTGCAAGGTCTATTTGTTAAAAGGTATCAGAGGTGAAAGTAATAACAGTTTTGGATTCCTTTATGTTTTTAAATCGGCTCAGGATAGGGACAAATATTATAATGCTAATGGAGACTATAGTGAGTTAGGAGAATCGGCAAATGCAAAGCTCCAACCTGTCACAGATGAATTAGAGAAATTGGGTACATTAACTACAGAATACACTGATTGGATAGTACAATGATATCCCATTTTTAAAACGCAATTCAGCCTTCGGAAATCAGCTCCATGAGCTTTTTTATTGTAATTATCTGACCTCACTTGACTTTAGTATCAGGATAGCGTAATTTTATGTTCTATGAATTAATAACCTGATATGTCAGAAAGTCCAAACAAGTTCATCTAGTTCTGGCAAGAGCTGAAGAGATGGAAACAGGTAAGGTAATTGTTGCCTACGCTGCAATTGCTTTTATCCTTCTACAGCTTGCAGATCTTCTTATTCCTGCCTTACTGAAAAGGTATTGGAAATCAATCCGGAACGAACAGGTGACTGGAAATTTCTTGAAAACAACCACCGCGAAAGGGATTTTTGTTTTAATGGAGGCCGTTAAAAGCTTGCTTTTATAAGGATCGTTGTCAGCACTCCCGCCAGCTCTACGATCAAGCAGCAGGTATTACTGGCAAAGAGTACTTATTTGTTGTTGAGCCTCATCAATTGCATCCTCCAATTCATTCTTCTGCTGTACTGACCAGGAAGCGCAGTCGACAAAAGGGTTTAATGCATTAAGATAATTCTGGTAGGCTGCCTTGTAGGCGTTGCAGTTTGCAGTGGTCGGATCACTCGCATATGTCTGTGCTGCAGCTGACACAGCGTTAATCTCAGACGTAACTTGTGTAGCCCAGGCAGTGCCACAGTAATCAGGGTCGGTCGCTTTCTTTTTACAGGAACCTACCCCCAGGAAAGATACTATGATCAAAAAACTAAGTACTCTATACGCAAACAGACCAGTTGTTTTCATTTTAAATGATTTTAGTTATTAATAATGTGAAGTGCCTAGATAGTAAACAATTAGAGTCATCCTTTGTTAAGGCCAGAGTCAAATATAT
>Ga0105095_10000855_pt1 | contig 15350 bp, 12 predicted proteins | sample PPLLak2March2015_2_FD_79180 | JGI IMG/M metagenome (GOLD analysis project Ga0105095, IMG submission 79180) | Freshwater sediment microbial communities from Prairie Pothole Lake near Jamestown, North Dakota, USA - PPLs Lake P8 Core (3) Depth... | ecosystem: Environmental > Aquatic > Freshwater >...
TATTTGGCATTCAGAGCATACCATCATTGCTTTTCATACCCAAAGAAGGACAGCCGCAAATGGCGATGGGCGCATTACCAAAAGAAACATTCAAAAAAGCATTCAAAGAAGTCCTGAACGTGGAATAGACAGTCCGGGAACTGGCTTGTCTGGATAACTGAGTCTTTTTTTGAAAACTTTAGTGTTTTGTTTATCTTTGAATTACTATCTCTAAGGGGGGTGCCCTAAATTAACGGGCTGAGATTATACCCTTAGAACCTGATCCGGGTAATACCGGCGAAGGGAAATTTGAATAGCAATGAGGAATATCCTTGTTTTAGTATGCTGTATTGCAGGATTTGTTCACCAGGTGTATCCTCAATCGGCAGTATCAGGCAGAGTTACAGATGATTATGGACTGCCATTGACCGGGGCTGATGTTGTTATCGAAAACACTTTCCAGGGAGCCGTAACAAATGCGAATGGATATTATGTTATCAAGAATATAAAGCAGGGGACTTATATCCTGAATGTTTCGCATATTGGTTATAATTCCAGTTCAGTCATTACAAACCTCGCCTCAGACCAGGAAGTAAACTTTACCTTATCAGAAGCGAATATTATTGCTGAAGAGGTAGTGATCCTGGCAACCCGTGTAAAAGGAGCTTCCCGTGCAAATTATACTGATGTCAGAAAAAATGAAATTGAGGAACGCAATTTTGGTCAGGATATTCCACATATTCTGAGTTTTACGCCGTCAATGGTTTATTCTTCAGATGCCGGTACAGGTATCGGGTATACAAATTTCAGGATCAGGGGTACAGATATGAACCGGATCAATATCACTTTAAACGGGGTTCCGCTGAATGATGCAGAATCGCATGGCGTATGGTGGGTAGATCTTCCTGATTTTGCGGGATCTGTCGATAATGTCCAGATACAGAGGGGAGTAGGTACTTCAGTGACAGGATCAGCAGGATTTGGCGCGACGATGAATTTCCAGACTTTCACAATGAACTGGAGGCCTTATGCCATCATTAATTCAACATTCGGAAGTTATAATACGCTGAAAAACAGTATAAGCCTTGGTACCGGCATGCTAAACGGGAAGTTTTCCTTTGATTTCAGGATGTCGGGCGTCAGATCAGACGGATTTATTGACAGGGCGATGGCTGACCTGAATTCCTATCATATGCAGGCCGGATATTATACCGGAAAGACCATGCTGAAATTCAATTTTTTTTCTGGAAAGGAAAAAACCTACCAGGCGTGGTATGGTGTCCCATCGCACCTGCTTGATTCAGACAGGCGCTTTAATCCTGCCGGAATGATAATCTCGTCTGCCGGAGATACTTCCTTTTATGATAATGAAACAGACAATTATCTGCAGGACCATTTTCAATTGATATTTTCAAGAGAATTCAAGGGGAACATGTTTTTTAATACTACACTGCATTATACGAAAGGGATGGGTTATTATGAGGAATACCGGCAGGATCAATCCCTGGCTGACTACCTGATTGCCCAGGTAATTACGGGAAATGACACAATAAATTCATCTGATCTGATAAGGAGAAAATGGCTTGACAATGATTTCTATGGAATGACATGGTCATTACTCTTCAAGGAGGATGAAATAGATGGTTCATTTGGAGGCGGACTTAACAGGTATAATGGCAGGCATTTTGGCAGGGTGATCTGGGCAAGGTATGCAGGTGAAAGTGAAATCGACCATGAATGGTACCGTGGAACGGGAAATAAAACTGATGGCAACATTTTCATGAAAGCTAACTGGCAGGTGTTAAGAAAAATGGTTGTCTATGGTGATCTTCAATACAGGTTCATCAGTTACAGGATAGGAGGAGTTCATGAGGATTTGCGAATATTAAGTCACGATAATATTTATAGTTTCTTTAATCCGAAATTCGGATTTAACTATGATTTCAACAGCAATCACAGTGTATTCTTTTCATTTGCAATAGCCAACAGGGAACCCAACAGATCAAATTTTACGGATGCCGATACCACTCATCCTCCCCCCAGCCATGAGACTCTGTTCGATTATGAGCTGGGATATAAGACCGGACTTAACAAGTTCTACCTGGAAGCAAACCTGTATTTCATGAATTACAGGGATCAGCTGATACTGACAGGTGAAATAAATAATGTCGGGTTGCCGATCATGACAAATTCCCCAAGGAGTTACAGGGCAGGGCTTGAGCTTTCAGCCGGACTGCACCCCTGGGCCAGGCTGAACATTGATGCAAACCTTACACTCAGCAGGAACAGAATTAAAGGATTCACTGAGTATATAGATAACTGGGATTACTGGAATGATCCCGAAACCGAGCCATACCAGTACACCCGGGACCTTGGTGAAAGGGACCTGGCATTTTCCCCTTCCGTAATCGGGGGAAGCAGAATATCTTATGAAATAATAAATAACCTGAGAATTATCTTTAACTCCAAGTATGTTGGCAAGCAATTTATCGACAATACCTCCTCTGAAGCCAGGATTCTTGATAATTATCTTGTGAATGATCTGACAATCAGATATGGTTTCAGGACAAAATTTATCCGGGAAATCGGGCTGAGCCTTCAGGTAAATAATCTTTTCAATACAGAGTATGAGTCGAATGCATGGATTTACAGGTATTATCTTGGTGGGGAGGAGTATTATATGGATGGATTTTTCCCGCAGGCCGGGATTCATCTCTATGGAGGGGTGACGTTAAAGTTTTAATGACTAAAATTGCAAATGCCTAAAATGACTAAAATTAAATTTGCTGCGAAGATCACGAGCGTAAGCGAGTTGGATCACAACTTATTAATTTTAAACGTTTTATTGGCATTAAGATTTTAAGTGTTAATAAGAATACTTATATTTACACAGATTTTTACTGAATCCTGTTTTTCCGGATCGTAAAAAGTATCTCAATGTACAGGAAAATCTGGAAAGAATGCCACTCTTCGGTATGTTCCATCAGCTTTTTAAGCAAAGCCGGAACACGCATGACCTCCCTTACTGGTTTCAGAATCAGGGATTACCTTATCACAAATGAATTAATAACAAGATTTGATCGGCCGGAAAAGGTATATCTGAAATTCTCACGTGAAGATGGTTATACAGAGAGAGCCGGTAAAATGCTTACATATAAAGCATTTCAGGAACGCATTTACAGGATGGGTGATAAGCAGGTCCCCGGATATATTATCCTTAGACTTGATGACAAGGAATTTAAAGATATCCCATCCCTGAAGTGCGGCAGGAAAATAAATAATGATATAGGGCAGTTGATTGCTATTGTAGGACATTATGGTGAGTATGGTAACCTGGCAGTAAAAGGAGGCATAATATCTTCTTTTATTACCAAACATGATGGATTGAGTTACATCCAGGTGGATTCGACAATACAACTGGGTAATGCCGGAAGCCCCGTTATTGAGATGGATAATATGGAGGTAATAGGGGTTCTTGGCCAGCATCTTAATTCTGCTACCCGTTCGTATCAGAAAATCATGAGTGTTTTTAACCAGAACCTTGCCATTCTTAATGAAGGTGTAGGTAAATTCAATTTTGATGATGTCGATCCTATACAGGCGCTTATAGCAAATCAGATCCAGATAAAACACATCGTGAAGGAATACTTTAGGGTATCGGAGATGAGAGTAGGATTTGCGGTAGAATTATGTAACCTGATCGACTATTGTCCGGATCTGGATTCAACAAATGATTACGAAATGAAGGCAGAGGAGTGAACTTATTTTGATGAGGAATCCTCTTTCATTCCTTCTATAATTCTGGATATTTCTTCATCGGCAGTCTTTAGCTTTTTTCTGCAGATCTCAAGTAATAAAGTAGCTTTTTTCACCTTATCAGTTAACTGGTCCACATTAAGTTCACCGCTTTCGATTTTTCTGATTATTTCCTCAATCTCACGGACAGCATCCTGGTATGAAATTTCTGATTTAGACATATCTGGTTTTTTATTCTTTAAACGGAAGTGAAAATGTAAATATACTGCCTTTATCAGGATCACTGTCAACCTGCAAAGTGCCGTTATGTATCTCAACGAATTCCTTGCATAATATCAATCCAAGTCCTGTACCTTTTTCTTCGGATGTCCCTTTTTTAGTCAGATTGATATCCAGCTGAAACAGATTATCAAGCTGATCCTTTGTCATCCCTGTTCCCGTATCAGAAACTGATATGCTTACCTGTCCATTGGATCTTTGTGCAGACAGTGTAATGTGTCCCCCGGGAGGAGTAAATTTTATAGCGTTGCTAACCAGGTTCCTCAGGATAGTCGAAAGTAGATTTTTATCTGCAAAAACATTCAGGTTTTCGGGTATGTTGTTATGGATATTAAGGTCCTTTTTGCTGATCTGAATGTTGAAGATATTTTGTATTTCCATTGTGACCGGAAGAAGATGGCATTGCCTGGGAACGAACTCAATATTGCCTGACTGGGACCTTGACCAGTCAAGAAGGTTTTCAATAAGCTGGTGCATATTGCGGGCTGAGTCGTTAATTATTTTATTGTACTTCTTTATATCTTCCATAGTATATTGCCCGGTGTTACCTGATATCAGCTCACTGAAACCGAGCAATGCATTTAATGGATTCCTGAGGTCATGCCCAATTATCGAAAAGAATTTATCCTTTGTCGCATTAAGTTGTTTAAGATTTAATTCCGATTCTTTTAATCTGCGCAAGGCAGCTTCAAGCTCCAGGTTTTTCTGTGTCAGCAGATCATTGGTCTCACGCTTCAGTCTGTTACGCTTTAAATTGATAAACCAGATTATTCCCGACAATGATAATATTACAAAAAGTGAAATTATTCCAAACCTTTGTCTGGTTAAATTCAGGCTTTTAATTTCGTTATCTCTTTTCAGGAGCTCAATCTCATTCCTGAAGCTTTCAACACTGTATTTAAGTTCCAGTTCCTTAATTTTCAGACCTGATTCCTGGGAATCCGTACTATCCTTGGCTACAGAGGCCTGTTTATATAATTCAAGAGCTTTTCCGTAATCAGGTATTAAAGTCCCGATTATGGTAAATATCAACAACCACCTGATGAAAGACTTCTTCACTGCTTCTCAGAAAATAACGAATTTAACAAATCTTCTTCAAATTATTTCACTTGTAAGCTTTCCATCATGTAACCTGGTCTCAATTATATTTCCTTTTTGAACCAGATTGGCATCTTTAAGCGGATTCCCGTTAAATAGAGTAATCGAGTATCCCCGTTCAAGTATCTTCCGGGGATCAAGGTCACTATTTCTCTGGAACAATAATTCAAGATGTTTTCTGTTCATTTCCAAAACTTTCTCAACCTTACTGCTGATAGAAGATATAAGATTTTCCAGTGTCATTGAATGAAAGCTCAACCTGTTCCTTACTGCAGGAAAAAGATTCCTGATATAATGCTGGTATTCCAGGTTGAGTTTTGCAAGCAAGCCGGTGGTTATACTGATAATCCGTTGCTCTATTAACTCCAGGTTTTTCTGATACTGGCTCAGGAGGGTTCTGATAAGTCTTTCCAGCTTTATCTCAGACTGACCTATGACCTGTTCGAATTCGGCAACCATGTTTATAAGGAATTCGGCTGCTGCAGTGGGAGTTTTAAGCCTGGTATGAGCTACCATATCTGCAATTGTCTCATCCTGTTCATGTCCAATACCTGTGAGTACCGGGAGGGGGAACTGGGTGATATAATAGGCAATGTTATAATTATCGAAGGTGGCCAGATCGGCTTTTGATCCTCCGCCCCGGATTAATACTACAGCATCAAAGAAATCAGAGTATTTAAATATCCTTTCAAACGCCTGTATTATGCTTGATTCTGCCTGTTCCCCCTGCATAATTCCAGGGAAGAGGCTGTAATAAAATTTATAACCAAAAGGATTGTTATCCAGCTGGTTAATAAAATCTTTATAACCTGCTGCAGTTTCTGAAGATATAATAGCAATTTTTTGCGGAACCGGAGAGAGTGCCAATTCCTTGTTCATATTGAAAACGCCTTCCTTCTGAAGGCGGAGTATTATCTCCTGCCTTTTACGTTCTATATCTCCAAGTGTATAGGTGGGATCTATGTCAGTGATATTAAGGCTGAAACCATACACCTCATGGAATTCAACCTTGACACTTACAAGTATTTTTATTCCCTGCTTTAGTTCATAACCGGTGGCAGATTCAAAATATGGTTTCAGCATCCGGAATGCAAAAGACCATATTGTAGCCCTTGCCCGGGCTTTAATTTTATCTGATGACTGGTCTTTTTCAATAAGTTCTAAATAGCAATGTCCGGCAGAATTGATCTTTATCTCGCTGATTTCAGCAATTATCCATATGTTTTCAGGGAAATTCTCATGAATAACTGACTGGATCTCCAGGGTCAGTTCAGAAAGTTTTTTAATCGTCCCAATACCTGCACTGTTCATCTTTTCACGAATTTTACCGTGTAGATCTTATTTTGGATTGTGATTTTAAGAATATAGATTCCCGGTGGCATACTTTCAAGCGACCTGATGGTGAATTCTTTGGTATTTATTCCTGTCACTGACCCGGAAACAGACATCTTCCTTCCATCAGGATCAAATATTTCATACTTAATAAAATTGGCTTCATTGGCCGGAACAGAAACTGTAATATCTGATATGACCGGATTCGGCATGATAGTTATTCCCGGACCGGCAAAAGATTGCTGATATCCGGTCAAAATATCATTGGCCACGGTAATGTTGGGGATACCATATCCGATAAAATTGTCAGGATAGGGATACCTTGATGAGGATTGTTCCAACGCCTGGATAATTTCAAAGTTTGAAAGAGTGTGGAATTTTTGCCAGAAGCATGCTGACAATCCTGTAATAACCGGGGCAGAGAATGATGTCCCGGCTCCGGGCCCGACAGTTCCGTCGGCTCTCTGCACAAATGTCCCTGCTCCTACTGCAACGATATTTGGCTTTGTCCTGCCATCGAATGTGGGTCCCTGTGAACTAAAGGTTGCATACTTGCCTGAAGGGTCAACAGCACCTATTGCCAGTACACTATCGCCATCTGCAGGGGATGTTATATATAACCATGGTATGTTTCCTGAGTTTCCTGCACTGACAACCACAAGCATCCCTTTTGATGCAGCCATATCAGCTCCTCTTGATACAAGCGTGGAATTGCCATCCATATCCTCATAGGAATAGTTTTGCGACGTATCATCAAATTCAGAATAACCCAGTGACGAGTTTATTACATCGGCACCGGTACTATCTGCGAATTCTGCAGCAGCTATCCAGTTTGCTTCTTCAATTCTTTGTTCAGACACAGGATCCTCTGAACGCAGAAGCCAGAAAGATGCAGCAGGAGCAGTTCCAATAAGCTCACCCGGGAGATTGCCTCCCATTATCGACAATACGCTCATTCCATGAGTGTGTTCGCGAAAAACATCATTCCCGGGTTTGACGAAATCCCTGGTCCCCAGTATCTGGCCATTTATACGAAGACTGTCAAATGCCCTGAGAGAATCCACATTATAAAAGCCCGCATCAAGAATGGCAATTACCATATCCTGTCCGCGATAACCCATGGTATGCAAGGCATCCCCATGATGTATCGTGATCTGAGCTGACGCAAGCCCATAGTCCAGTGTTTCAGTGCCAAACTTGTCTGTAAAGGCTTTATGTCTTCCGTCTCCAGGCACTACCTCTCTGGAAAGATGTATTACTGATCTTACGAACGGCATCTGACTTACCTCAATTACATATCCGGAATCTGCTATAGAAATAACGGCTGAATTAAACCATTTGCTGGTATAGATTATACTAACACCGGGCTTTTTCAGACTGTCAACATATGCGGGATTAACCGGAAGATCATTCTCAGTAACCGGTATGGAATAACGTATCCTCCTATCAATAGCTCTGTTTGAAAGGAATTCAGAAGGATTATCAACACTATAAGGAGTCCCGGCCTTATCAGTAAATCCAACCCAGAATTTGTGAAGAGTATCCTGGGGATAGGTTGGAACAAGACTTAGAAATAGTAAAACGATTGTGAAAGGTTTTTTCATCTAGTGTGGTTCAATTGGCTTCAGGGATGATGTTTTCAAAGTCAGGTTCGGGTATAGTTCCCAGGCTTTTTTCCAGGTCCTCGATAAATTTTTGTGATTTTTCTTCCAGTACGCTATCATTTAATGCCATGCCATTATCGTATAACAATTCATATTCAAGATCTCCTTTTTCATTAAAGAATTTCCATGTCCCGTCCATGTTTCCATTTATATATTTTCCATCGATTGCAAGGAGATCAGGAGCTGTATAGACTTTATAAGGGCCATCTGTTTTATCGTTAACATATGAAGATGACAGTCTTAAGGAACCGTCCTCGAAATACTGAAACCATTTGCCATTCTTAATGTCTGATTCCCAATCTATTATTTCAGCAACACCCCCATTATCATAATATTTAACTGAGGTCCCGTTTTTTTTACCGGCACTGTAATTCTCAACCAGGGACAAGGTGTGAGTATAGTAAGAGTAATAGTTCCATGTGCTGTCTTTATTTGTCCCGATATATTTCCCTTCAGCGGCCAGTTCCCCGTTCATATAGAAGAGAATTGCATTGGCACTTTTACCGTCATCAGAGAAACGCATTATTGCTTTCCTGTTGCCATTTTCAAAATAGCGCTTAAATGAACCTTGTGGTGAGTTGTTTACAAAAAAACCAGTGTACATTATTGTACCATCCGGATAATATCTCTTCCACCAGCCTTGTTTCTTTCCTGAATTGTCAGTCTGGTTCCAGGTGGTATCGGCCGGAGAATTCTGAGCAGCAATACCGATTGTGATTGTCAGAGCAGCAAGCAATATCAGGAAGTACTTCAACATGGCTTTTGAATACAAATATAGCTTTAAATAAAAAGAGGCGTTTCAGATTGAACGCCTCTTTTTATTATTTATTATCACAGATTTTACTTAACTTCCTCAAAATCAACATCTGTTACTTCCTGATCATTTTTAGATTCTTTGCCTTCTGAAGAAGCTTGCTGTTCTGTAGGTCCTGCCTGGGGCCCGGATGACGACTGGTTGCTTGCTTTGTAAAGTTCTTCAGAAGCTGCCTGCCATGCGGTATTGAGTTCAGCGGTAGCTTTTTCTACCGCATCTATATCCTGATTTTTGTGAGCTTCTCTCAGTTTTTCAACTGCTCTGGTAATAGGCTCTTTCTTATCTGCAGGTAGTTTATCACCAAAATCTTTAAGTTGTCTATCAGTCTGGAAAATCAGGCTGTCCGCTGCATTTAATTTATCAATTCGCTCTTTGTTCTTACGGTCGGATTCTTCGTTAGTTTTAGCCTCCTCTTTCATCCTGGTGATTTCACTGTCGGACAGCCCTGTTGATGCTTCAATACGTATGCTTTGCTGTCTTCCTGTACCTTTATCTTTAGCCGATACATTAAGAATTCCGTTTGCATCGATGTCAAAAGTTACCTCTATCTGCGGAATCCCTCTTGGGGCAGGCGGAATCCCATCGAGATGAAACCGTCCTAATGTCTTATTGTCTTTTGCCATGGAACGTTCTCCCTGTAACACATGTATTTCAACAGACGGTTGGCTATCAGCGGCCGTGGTAAATGTTTCTGTTTTTTTGGTCGGTATTGTAGTATTGGCCTCTATCAGTCTTGTTGATACTCCTCCGAGGGTTTCGATACCCAGAGACAATGGTGTAACATCCAGCAGAAGAATGTCTTTAACCTCACCGGTAAGCACACCTCCCTGTATGGCTGCGCCTACTGCCACAACCTCGTCGGGATTAACACCTTTTGATGGGACTTTATTAAAAAGTTTTTCAACCAATGCCTGAATGACCGGCATTCTTGTGGCACCGCCGACAAGGATTACTTCATCAATGTCAGAAACCTGGTAACCGGCATCTTTCAGAGCTTTCTTGCATGGTTCTATTGTCCTCTGGGTCAAATGATCTGAAAGGCTTTCGAACTTTGCCCTGGTAAGTGTTTTGACCAGATGCTTGGGTATGCCATCAACAGGCATAATATACGGGAGGTTAATCTCGGTCTGGGATGAGCTTGAAAGTTCAATTTTAGCTTTTTCGGCTGCTTCTTTTAGTCTCTGCAGAGCCATTGGATCTTTCCTGAGATCTATATTCTCATCCTTTTTAAATTCTTCAGCGAGCCAGTTAATAACAGTTTCATCATAATCATCCCCACCCAGGTGGGTATCTCCGTTAGTTGATTTTACTTCAAATACACCATCTCCCAGCTCAAGAATAGAAATATCGAAGGTTCCGCCGCCAAGGTCAAAGACAGCTATCTTGATATCTTTATTCTTCTTGTCAAGTCCATAAGCAAGAGATGCAGCTGTAGGTTCATTTATGATTCTTTTTACATTAAGTCCGGCAATTTCTCCGGCTTCCTTAGTTGCCTGTCTCTGAGAATCACTGAAATAAGCAGGAACGGTAATTACGGCGTCAGTCACCTCATAGCCAAGGTAATCTTCTGCGGTTTTCTTCATTTTTTGAAGTATGATCGCAGATATTTCCTGTGGAGTATATTTCCTGTCATCAATTTTTACACGTGGAGTATTATTTTCCCCTTTAACAATTTCATATGAAACCCGTTTAGCCTCTACCTGAACTTTGTCAAAGGTTTCACCCATAAGCCGTTTTATGGAGAATATGGTTTTTCTGGCATTGGTGATAGCCTGTCTTTTAGCAGGATCACCAACTTTTCTTTCACCATTTTCAACAAATGCCACCATGGAAGGAGTGGTTCTTTTTCCTTCGCTGTTGGGTATGACCACTGGTTCATTGCCTTCCATTACAGCAACACATGAATTTGTAGTTCCGAGATCAATACCAATAATTTTGCCCATAATAATATTTAATAAATTTGTTAGTTTGATTTTATAAAATGACAATGATTATGCCAGAATATAAAAATGTCATGAATTAGCTATTATGTCGCCAGATTATCAGATCAATGCGATTTAGAATATAATTGTGTGACAAAAAGTCAGTATGATGTCCTGTAAAAATACATACACTCCTGAACCAGATTATCTTTGAATCTTTAAATTTGTGAATCTTTTAATCTGTGAATCTTTTAATCTGTAAATCTTTTAATCCATTAATTATGGCACTACATGATGTTGTCCGTCGTGTTACCACTCATGTCCTTCAGGAAATGAAATCGAAACAGGAAAAAATAGCGATGCTGACTGCATATGACTTTTCCATAGCGAGGATCCTTGATGAGGCTGGTATTGATGTAATTCTTGTCGGAGATAGCGCATCCAATGTAATGGCTGGATATGACACCACTCTTCCCATTACGCTTGATGAGATGATCTATCATGCCAAAGGTGTGGTAAGGGCAGTTAAAAGAGCTCTTGTGATAGTTGATCTTCCATTTGGAACCTACCAGGGGAATTCCAAAGAAGCACTCTCATCATCGATCCGGATAATGAAAGAAACCGGTGCCCATTGTGTTAAGCTAGAAGGAGGAAGTGAAATAATTGAATCTGTTACCCGTATTCTTAGTGCGGGTATCCCTGTAATGGGACATCTTGGACTTACTCCTCAGTCGATCCATAAATTCGGGACTTATGTGGTAAGGGCTAAAAATGACCAGGAAGCCAGGAAACTGGTTGAAGATGCGCATCTGATTGAAGAGGCTGGCTGTTTTGCGCTTGTTCTTGAGAAGATACCTGCTGATCTGGGTGGTGAAGTGGCTTCCAGTCTTAAGATACCGGTCATTGGCATTGGAGCAGGCCCGAAAGTTGACGGACAGGTACTGGTACTGCATGATATGCTTGGCATTACCCAGGAATTTTCACCCAGATTTCTGAGACGTTACCATGACCTGTATGCGGAGATAAAGGGTGCTGTTCAGCATTATATCAAAGACGTCAGGATTGGAGAATTCCCAAGCGAAAAGGAACAATACTAACCCGATGATTTTGCCTGAAGATCTTCTTTTTGAAGACGATCACCTGATTGCTGTAAACAAGAAACCTTCCCAAACAGTCCAGCCGGATAAGACGGGTGATCTGTCCCTGGATAAAATGGTAATGGAATATATCAGGAATCGTGATAATTTGTCGGGTACCGTTTATTCAGGAATCATACACAGGATCGACAGACGGGCCAGTGGCGTGGTATTATTCGCCAGATCCGCTCAGGTTCTTACCTCTATGAACCGGTTATTCAGTGAAGGTCAGGTCAGCAAAACTTATTGGGCGATTACAGGGAAAATGCCTACAGATGAATGGGGCCGTCTTGAGCATTGGCTCAGGAAAAACGAAAAACAAAATAAATCATATGCTTTTACTGAACCTGTGGCAGGCTCCAGGCTCTCAGTCCTGACTTATAAACTGGCCGGAAAGTCAGACAGATACTACCTCCTGGAAGTTGAGCTTCTGACAGGCCGTCATCATCAGATCCGTTGCCAGCTGGGTTCCATCGGATGTCCTGTAAGGGGAGACCTGAAATACGGATATCCAAGATCAACCAGAGATGGCAGTATCGGGCTTCATGCCAGGTCTCTGTCCTTCATCCACCCAGTTACTCATGAAGCTGTGATCATCACTGCTCCAGCTCCTGTTGATAAACTTTGGGCAGCACTCACTGAATAGTCCACAAGTCTTCGAGTCTTCGAGTCTTCGAGTCTGCAAGTCTGCAAGTGATCATTGCTATTATTTTCATTTTTGTTATTTTTAGATTGTTTTAGTAAAAGTATTTTATTTTTGATTCGTTACATTTAACAAAACATTTTAGTATGAGGATTTCCGGTTTGATTTTAATCCTGTTTATAATGGCCGGTACTTATTATTCATCGGCCCAATCAGATAAAAAAAATCCACGTGAAGAATACATACGTGAATTTAAAGATATTGCCATAGCTGAAATGGAGAGGAGTGGTATACCGGCGAGTATATCACTTGCACAGGGCATGCTTGAATCGGATAACGGGAACAGCACTCTTGCCCGAAAGGCTAATAATCATTTCGGTATAAAATGCCATGATTGGAGCAGCGAGGTGATTTATTATGATGATGATCATAAAAACGAATGCTTCAGAAAATATGATTCGGCAGAGGAGTCTTATACAGATCATACAGATTTTCTGATGAATAGTTCAAGGTATGTTTTTCTTTTTTATCTGGATCAAACCGATTATAAGGGATGGGCAAGAGGACTCGAAAAAGCAGGATATGCAACTGACAGATTTTATGCAAATGGCCTTATCAGGATAATTGAAGAGGAAGAACTATATGAATATGATAAACCACTGAAAAAAAGGAAGAGACAGGAAGTCCGTTTTGAAGAAGAACTTGCAGATACGGACACAGCGCTGACTACCCGGGAAGAAACTGAACAAGCCGGCTCTAAGCCCGGGGAAGCAGCAATTGCTGAAGGGACATTACGCCAGATCCTGACACATAACCGGATCAACTATATAATTGTCCATAAAGGAGATACCTATCTGGTATTAACTGAGGTATTTAAGCTTTTACCCTTTGAGCTTGCCCGTTATAACGAAATAGAGAGGAATGCGATTCTTGATTCGGGCCAGGTCTTATACATCCAGCCTAAACGCAATAAGGCCTCGGTCGAATACAAATATCATACAGTTAAAGAAGGTGAGACCATGTACCAGATATCTCAATTGTATGGAATCAAGCTGAAAACTCTGTATGAGAAAAACCTTATGAAGGAAGGGACTGAGCCTGCACCGGGAGATGTGCTGTCATTAAGGAAACAAAAAGTGGGAGAGGTTCTGGAAGAGGAGGAGGTACCTGAGGAGGAAGGACCAACGATAGAATTCGAATAGTCCGCAAGTCTGCGAGTCTGCAAGTCCACAAGTAAAAGAGTCTGCAAGTCCTCGAGTCTTCGAGTCTTCAAGTGATACAATTTACTAGTGATTTGATTGCTTCTTGATTAATTCGATAACATCAAAAAAACGTGATATATATGCGATATTTCTATGTTTGAGGGATTAATAGATAGATTACCCTAATTATAATTAGAAATGAATTACAGTACTCTGAAAGCGTATCAAATGGCTTTTAGTCTTGCCGTCAAAATTCACAATATCACAAAGAATTTTCCAAAAGAAGAGCAGTATTCTCTGGCTGATCAGGTTAGGAGATCATCCAGGTCAGTTTGTAGTAGTATTGCTGAAGGATACCGAAAGAGAAGATATCCAAAACACTTTATTAATAAATTATCAGATGCCGATTCAGAAAATAGCGAGACTTTGGTTTGGTTGGAATTTTCAAACGTTTTTGAATATCTAAGTAATGATGTCTTCAACGAATTATCGAATGAATGTTCTGAAATAGGCTATCTTTTAAATTACATGATAAATAATCCGGGAAAATACCTGTAACCTGGAATATTAAAGATTTCTTAATTATTAGAAGTATCTTATTACTTGCAGACTTGAGGACTCGAGGACTTGTAGACTTCTTCAACGATAACCCCGAAGAAACTCACCAATATTCATCCTCCGCTTCCCTGCCAGCTGCAGGTCTTTTATGCTGATAAAGCCATCACTGCATGCTACTTTGAGGTATTTTTTATGATCAGTGATCAGTGTTCCGGGTTTATGATTGTGGGTTGCTATCTCGGGGACTGAATTGTAAATTTTGATATTAAATGCCCGGTCATCTTTTTGTTTCCATTCATACCACGCTGCCGGATGCGGACTCAATCCCCGAATAAAATTATATATCATTTTCCCGGATTTGTCCCATTGGATCCGGCAATCTTCGGTGGTTATTTTTGGAGCAGTTTTTAATTCAGAGAATTTCCCGGTCAGTTCAGACTGCCTGGTTTCTTCATATTTGCCATCCACGATATTCCTGACTGTTTTTACAACCAGCGCGGCACCGGTATTCAGGAGCTTATTATGAAGCTCTCCGGCAGTTTCATTATCATTTATCTTAATCCTTTCCTGAAAAAGGATATTACCTGTATCAATTTCATGCCTGATAAAAAAAGTTGTCACTCCGGTTTCAGTCTCACCATTGATAATTACATGATTAATAGGAGCCGCACCTCTGTACTGGGGCAAAAGTGATGCATGCAGATTGATCGTACCCTTTTCCGGGAGCGACCATACGCTTTCGGGCAGCATCCTGAAAGATACAACGACCTGTAAATCAGGCTTTAATGAGCGAAGGTCTTTAAGGAATGCAGGATCTTTGAGGCTAACCGGCTGAAGAATGGGGGAGAGGCCGGCATTGATAGCATACTTTTTAACTGCAGATGATATTAATTTCTGGCCCCTGCCAGCCGGTTTATCCGGGGCAGTTACAATACCGGCAATATTAAAATTATCTTTAATAAGTGCA
>Ga0105095_10000856_pt1 | contig 15344 bp, 8 predicted proteins | sample PPLLak2March2015_2_FD_79180 | JGI IMG/M metagenome (GOLD analysis project Ga0105095, IMG submission 79180) | Freshwater sediment microbial communities from Prairie Pothole Lake near Jamestown, North Dakota, USA - PPLs Lake P8 Core (3) Depth... | ecosystem: Environmental > Aquatic > Freshwater >...
CCGATGATCTATTCAGATACCTTTTCAAAGCTGACCGGAAAAGAGGTCTTTCTTAAACTGGAAAATCTTCAGAAGACCGGCTCTTTCAAAATCAGAGGGGCTTACTATAAATTGTCCCAGCTCTCTCCTTCGATGAAAAAGAACGGAGTGGTGGCCGCCTCCGCGGGCAACCATGCCCAGGGGGTCGCACTGGCTTCTTCCATCTTAGGAATCCATTCGACCGTTGTCATGCCCGAGGGAGTTTCTCTTGCCAAACAGATGGCCACGCAGGCCTATGGCGGAGAGATTGTCCTTTTTGGCCAAAATACTGATGAAGCCCTCCGTCATGCCAAGAATCTCACAGGGGCGGGTAAATGCCTGATTCATCCATTTGACGATGAACAGGTGATCGCCGGTCAGGGGACTATCGGGCTCGAAATTCTGGCGGAAGTTCCGGGGGTTGAGGCGATCATCGTTCCAATGGGAGGCGGGGGCTTGATCTCAGGAATTGCTGCGATTGTAAGAAAGAGAAGGCCTGAGGTGAAGATGATCGGCGTTCAGTCGATTCATGCCCCCTCTGCTTTTTATTCCTTCAAGAGAAGAAAGATTGTAGAGGTGAAGGTAAAGCCCACCTTAGCCGATGGGATTGCTATTCAACGGGTAGGAGAAATCACCTTCCCAATCATCCAAAAGGGAGTGGATGAAATCGTCACCGTTGAGGAGGATGAGATCGCCTCATCGATCCTCTTATTGATGGAAAGAAAACGTATCGTGGCAGAGGGAGCAGGGGCCACTCCATTGGCTGCGCTCCTGTCGAAAAAATTGAAGACCAGGTTGAAGAAGATCGTCCTGGTCATCAGCGGAGGCAATATTGATTTTCACCTCCTCGACCGGATCATCGAGAAGGGCCTTGCGCGAACAGGAAGGCTTGTCCGGATGAGTATCCTCTTAAGAGATGTGCCGGGATCTCTGTCAACCCTCACGAATCTGGTCGCCCAGCATCGTGCCAACATCCTCCATATCATCCACGAGAGGGCAGCCAAGGAGATCCCCATCGGGTTCTCAAGAGTGATACTGGTTTTAGAAACGCGCGGATCAGACCACATCCGGGAGATTAAGAAAGGGGTGAAAGCGAAGGGGTATTTTCTCGAGATGCCGCGTTGAATTTTCTCGATCCGTTGATTTTTTCCACCAATCTGATAAACTCATGCCAAAGCCTCTCATAAGAAGAACGACGGTCGCGTTACGAAATCGTCTAATTAGGAATAATTGAAGTATGTCCAGGCTGTCTCTTGCCAAGCTCGAACGGCATCTGTACGCTGCTGCGGATATTCTGCGGCCGCGGATGGATGCTGCTGAATACAAAGATTATATTTTTGGAATGCTCTTCCTTAAGCGTTGCTCGGATGTCTTCGAGGCAGAACGAGAGCGGGTTATTGGTCGGAAAGTGGAAGAAGGTGTATCCCATGACGTGGCCATTGAGCGATACGGTAAAGACCCTGATTTTTATGATGACTTCTTCGTTCCCGACGAGGCTCTGTGGAACAAGCATATTATTCCCAACCTTAACGCCTCGAACATAGCCGAGATACTCGACAAGGCCCTTGGAGCCTTGAGCGACCGCAACCCTTCCCTGGAGCACGTCCTTGACCACATTCATTTTCAGAAAATGGCTGGTGGCAAGCGAGTACTTACGGATGAGGATTGCCGTGCTCTCGTCCGGCACTTCAACCGATACCGACTAAGAAACGAAGACTTCCAGTTTTCGGACCTGCTTGGCGCGGCTTACGAGTTTCTAATCAACATGTTCGCCGAGTCTGCAGGCAAAAAGGGGGGAGAATTCTATACACCCCGTGACGTTGTTAGGCTTATGGTGCGTCTTCTCAAACCGCGTGAGGGTATAAAAATCTATGACCCCTGCTGCGGCTCCGGGGGTATGCTCATCTTGAGCCGGGAGTTCGTAGAAGAGAGTGGAGAAGACCCCAAGAACCTTCGACTCTGCGGCCAGGACAACGGCCACTCGGCATGGGCGATCTGCAAGCTCAACATGATTCTCCACGGCATTCATGATGCCGACATTCAGCGGGAAGACACGCTGCTCCATCCACTCCACCGTCAAGGCGGCGAACTGGAGCGGTTCGACCATGTGATCACCAATCCGCCTTTCAGCCAGAATTATACGCGATCGGAGATGGAATTCACGGAACGTTTTGGCTGGGGATGGTGTCCGACCACGGGAAAGAAAGGGGATCTGATGTTTGCCCAGCATATGCTGGCGGTCTGCAAACCAACAGGCATGGTGGCAACGGTTATGCCCCACGGTGTTCTCTTCCGGGGCGGCGAGGAGAAGAAGATTCGCCAGAAATTCGTTGAGCAGGACCTGATCGAAGCCATTATCGGTTTACCGCCGAACCTATTCTACGGCGCCGGTATCCCGGCCTGTGTCCTTGTCATGCGGCCAAATTTATCTAAGAAAGCGCCGAATCCGAACAAGCCGGAACAAAGCTGCGGCAAGATCCTGTTCATCAATGCCGATGCAGAATTCCACTCTGGCCGCGCCCAGAATTATCTTCGGCCTGAGCATATTGAGAAGATTGTTTCAACATTCTACCGCTATGATGACGTGACCGCATACTCCCGGCGAGTCAGTCTTGAGGAAATCCGTGCAAACGACTTCAATCTTAACATCCGACGTTATGTGGACAACTCACCTCCGCCCGAGCCCCACGATGTACGCGCCCATCTTCATGGCGGCGTAACCGTAGCCGAAGTTGAAGCGAAGCATGACCTTTTCGCAAGTGTTGGCTTCGATCCTGCCCATGTCTTCATTCTGCGAGGCGGCGACAATCACTATTTTGATTTTTCACCGTCCATTACAGATCGATCGGTATTTCGGCAACTGCTAGAGGACGATTCCGGTGTCCAGGCCCGCGTGCAAACCCTTCACGGTGCTTTTGCAGCATGGTGGCAAGGACATGCGCGGCATTTGGCTCAACTCCCCGGTGGAAGGGGTTTGAACACTGAGCGCACCGAACTGCTCGAATCCTTCGTCACTGCCCTGGAGCCTCAAGGGATCCTCGACCATTTCAAACTTGCGGGAGTTATCGCAGCATGGTGGGCAGAGACCCTTCCTGACTTAAAGACCCTCCTCGAAAATGGGTTTCCTGCTGTAATCGATGGATGGGTAGATGCTATTGCTGATGCACTGGCGGAGGAGGATGGCGGACCTGCTTTCGACCCATTTGGCCACAAACTGGTGCGAGCAATGATGACCGATGTCATTGAAAGGATCGCTAATGCCAAGTCGGACATTATACGTCTAAAGGCCGAGAAGGAAGCATTCGAACAGAGCAACCAGCCGGAAGATGCTGATGAAGAGGAACTGGCATCCTGGAACTACGCCAAAGACCTCGAACGGCAGATCAAAGAAATCAAAGGGGAACGTCGAAACGAGTTCAAAGAATTGACCAAACTGAGAAAGGCCTCCGAGAAGGAGAAGGCCACTGATGCCGACCGGGCAACATTCTCGCAAGCTAAAACGCAGCTCGACCCCGTATTCGACCAAATTGCCACTCTCGAAGCAGCGCTGCAACCCTATGAGGAAATCAAGAAGCAGTCACGGAGGCCCGGACTCATTACCAGATGTTAGTTTCAACGTTTCTCGACCAGCTCAAAGCACGATGTGCTGCAAAGTCAGACGATGAGAAGCAAACGCTTGTTCTCGATCTCATGTCTGAAGATGCCAAGGCAGGTCTTGATGCTGCTGTGGCTGTCCGGCATCAAGAACTTATCCACTCCTTACAAAATCTTTGGGATAAATATGGAGTCACCCTGAAAGAATTGTGGCAAGACCGCGGAAGCCTGTATGAACGCTTCGCAGCCTGTTTGCCAAGATTAGGCTACTAATGAACTCTTCAGAAGGTTGGGAAAATATAAGAGTTGAGGATCTTGGTGATATTGTAGCGGGGGGTACACCTGACCGCACAAACCCGTCGTATTGGGGTGGTTCTATTCCTTGGGTCACACCGACCGAAATTACTGGACTGAAGGGGAAATACATACGAGAAACTGCGGAGCATATAACTAAAGCTGGTCTGGCAGGAAGCGGAGCACAATTATTGCCCATTGGGACTGTTGTGGTAACTACTCGCGCAACACTGGGGGAAACCGCAATTACATCAGTCCCCCTCGCCACTAATCAAGGCTTCAAGAACGTTGTTCCGAACAAAGAGACAGATTCTCTCTTTGCTTTCTACCTGTTGAAAAACCTTAGGCCGGAGATGTTACGTCTATCTTCTGGTACGACGTTTCTCGAAATCTCGAAATCAGATTTCGCTCGCATTAATACACGGCGGCCCAAGATAGACGAGCAACGCCGGATTGCAGCGGTACTGGGTACCATGGACGAAACAATTGCGAAGACAGAAGCCGTGATTGCGAAGCTACACCAGGTACGTGATGGTCTTCTCCATGACCTCCTCACCCGCGGCCTTAACGAAAACGGTCAGATCCGCGACCCCATTGCCCACCCAGAACAGTTTAAAGATTCTGTTATTGGGCGAATTCCCAAACATTGGGATGTACAACTGTTGAAAGAGATAGTACAGCCAAACCGAAGAATCACCTATGGAATAGTCCAGCCTGGGGAGTTTGATCCAAACGGCGTCCTATTGATTCGGGGTCAGGATTACATCGATGGATGGGCTCCAACCGAAGCTTTCTTCAAAGTTAGGAGGCCGTTACATACGTTGTATCAACGCTCCCTTACTACCCATGGCGACCTCCTAATGTGCATAGTCGGTGCAACTACGGGATCCGTGGCTCAAGTTCCAGACTGGATCGAAGAGGCAAATATCACACAGACAACAGCTCGCATCGCTTGTGACCCAAAACGAGTAAATGGTCGGTTTTGCTTTCACATGCTCAAATCCGGATCCGGGCAAGCGCAGGTTCGCCGCTACCTAAAGGGCTCTGCACAGCCAGGTTTAAACCTGGGCGATGTAGAGCTTTTTTTGATTCCAATGCCTATTAACATAGGAGAGCAGGACTCAATAGCTACAATTCTCGACAATTATGATAGTGCCATTGAATCTACACAGATAGAGCTTGAGAAACTACATCGGCTCAAACCAGGAGTGATGTGTGATTTACTTAGTGGTCGCGTGCGTGTGCCAGAAGGAATCATATGAAAGCCAACTGGGAATACGATCTCGTTGAACGGCCTTTTTGCCAGCAGCTTAAGGCGATGGGATGGCAATGGCTGGAAGGAGATACAGACGTTCCCGAGCTGACAGAACGGGCAAACTTCCGGGAGGTTTTGCTCAAGGACCGTTTGAAGGCGGCCCTTCGACGCATTAATCCTGGACCCGACGGGAAGCCGTGGCTGGATGACGCAAGGATTGAGCGGGCCATCCGAGAGCTGGAGCATCTCGGCGCCTACCGGCTTATGGAAGCAAACCGGGCGGCGACGCAGCTTTTACTTAAGGGAACGTCCACCGAAGGCCGACCGGATTGGGACCGGGGTCGGCCTCAATCGGTTCATTTCATCGACCTCGACAACTGGCAAAACAACGATTTTCTCGTCATCAATCAATTCAAGGTTGAGCTTTCAAGCGGCCGCGGGCACGTGATTCCCGACGCAGTGCTCTTCGTGAACGGCATTCCACTGGTCGTGGCCGAATTCAAAAGCCCCGGGATTGAGAATCCGCTCGGCGAGGCCATTAACCAGCTCCTTCGTTACTCGAACCAGAGGAAAGAGATATATCCCGCTCAATTTACGGATGACGAGGGAGTGGAACGACTCTTTCATTACAATCAACTGCTTGTTGCCAGCAACTACTTTGAGGCCCGCGCAGGCACCATTGGCGCGCCCCCGGAAGCCTATCTCGAGTGGGCGGATACCAGTCCTGTACCCCTCAGCGCGGTGGCAGAGGAGTTGGGATTGGTTCCGCGAGACATGGTCGAAGAAGGAGAGGCAGCCCGTGACCTGCAACTATTGGGCACCAAAAATGCCGACCGTCCCGGCATTCCTCTTTTCTTCCTGACGCCGGACCAACTGCCGGAGGCTTGGAGGCGGGCAAACCTCACCCTCCACAGTCAGCAAGTACTGGCTGCCGGTATGCTTCGTCCGGAGCATCTTCTCGATTTGGTTCGCAACTTTACGGTCTTCCAAACGGATGAAGGCCGGACGCGCAAGGTAGTGGCCCGCTACCAGCAATTCAGGGCCGTCCACAAGTCCATTGTTCGTCTTCAAGAGGGCAGAACCCGCAGGCAGGGAGCTGAGCGGGACGAGCGCGGCGGCATCATCTGGCATACTCAGGGGTCGGGAAAGAGCCTCAGTATGGTCTTTCTCGTGCGGAAGATGCGAACCCTGGAGCAATTGAGGAAGTACAAGATTGTAGCCGTCACGGACCGCACCGACCTCGAACGACAATTGCGGGAGACGGCTACGCTGACCGGCGAAACCGTGAGGCCCTCGGATCGCGATATCGAGCCCCGGGAGTCGCCTACCGTGCGAACGCAACGTATCCTCAGGGAAAACACCCCGGACATACTTTTTGCAATGCTCCAGAAGTACCAGGACGTGGAACGGACCGAAGGCCGTGAGACCGTGGCGATGACCATTGTTCGCAAGGAGAAGAAACCGGGTAAGGAAAGTCCTGTTGTCGAACGGGAAGTAACTTTTGAGGAGAACATCAAATTCGAGGAATTCCCTGTTCTCAACGAATCGGAAGATGTTCTGGTGCTGGTCGACGAAGCCCACCGCTCCCATACCCGCGCTCTGCACCGAAACCTGCGACGGGCGCTCCCGAATGCGGCTATTATCGGTTTCACCGGGACTCCCATTTTCTGCGGAGAGAAAACTGAAACGAGAGAAATCTTCGGTGAGTTCATCGATCAATACATCCTCCAGGAGGCGGAGCTTGACGGCGCCACTGTTCCGATCCTCTATGAAGGCCGGACAGCAGAAGGGTATGTGATGGACGCCCCGGGACTTGACCAGCTCTTCGAAGATATGTTCCGGGACTACACGCCGGAGGAGCTGGCGGTCATCAAGGCCAAATATGCCACTGAGGGAGATGTGCTCGAAGCCCCCTTGCTCATCGAAAAGAAAGCCCGGGACATGATACAACATTATGTGGATGTCGTGCTGCCGGAGGGATTCAAGGCACAGGTGGTGGCCACGAGCAGGGATGCAGCATGGACTTATTTCAGGAAGCTTGAGCAGGCGCGGCTGGAACTTGTGAGGGAACTGGACGCCCTTCCGACCGAAACGATATCGTTGTCTGAAGAGGAAGTTGAAAAGCTGGATAGGAATACACGCTTCCTGGTTAGTGCACACCGCTCTCTGCCTCTTCTCCGGGTTCTGGAAATTGCCCCGGTCTTTTCAGCATATCATAACGACCCGGAAGAACGATGGGACTACACCGATAAGGCGAAGCAGGAAGAAAGGATCAAGCGCTTTAAACGCAAGCTCACTGTCGAGAAGTCAGACAAGACTGATCCGCTCGCCATATTGGTCGTGATGAACATGCTCTTAACGGGGTTCGACGCTCCGGTGGAACAGGTCCTTTATCTCGACCGCAAGCTGATTGGGCACGATTTGTTGCAGGCGATTGCCCGTGTCAACCGAACGGCGGCAAGAAAGCGTTGCGGCTACGTGGTGGACTACCTTGGGGTGGCAAGACACCTGACAGAGGCCCTGGCCGATTACGATGGCCAGGATATCACGGGCGCCCTGATCAACATCAACGAAGAACTGCCGAAACTGCTTGACCGGCGAGCAAGGGCAGTCACTGTGTTTATCGACAGAGGCATCTCTGATCTGAAAGAAGAGGTTACAGCCTGTGTGGAACTGCTTGAGGATCTCAGGGTTCGCGCCGATTTCATCAACAAGCTCCGCCTTTTCTATGAAACGTTGAACATTCTGGAGCACCGTCCGGAGGTGCCGGACGATGTGTTTCGTGATGCCAAGCTCCTCGGCTTTATCAACAAAGTCGCTGCCAATCTTTACCGGGACCCTGCGCTCAATCTCCTCGGTGTTGCTGAGAAAGTGAAAGCCTTGATTGACGCTCATGTCACCGCGCGCGATGTTACCCTGAAGATCCCACCTGCTGCCATCACCGATGCAAACTTCGAAGAACTTGTGAACCGCCACCTGTCTGCCCGGAACCGTGCCGCTGAGATGCAGCATGCCGCCCGTTATCATATCAGTAGCTTTTCGGCGTTGAATCCCGCCTATGCGCGAAAGATGAGCGAAAGGCTGGAAGAGATTCTCAAACAATTTAAAGACGACTGGGATGCTTTGGAAAGGGAGCTACGGAGATTCATTCAGGAGCTGCGCAAGGGACCCGCTCCGATTCCGGGCGCTCCCAGTATCGCGGGACCGTTTATTTCGTTGATTGCCGATCAGCTCGGAGGCTGGGAATCGATCAGCGAAAGTCAAAAAAACAAAGTGGTTCAGGTTACGGTAGAGATGGTGGAACGCATCCAGCAAGAAGTAAGAAAGGTCGACTTCTGGCGAAATCTTTATGCCCGGGAAGTATTGACAAAGGCGCTGGTCCGGGACATCGACGCGAGCGGCCTTTTCCCACCGGGTAAAGAACGAGACCTTTCCCAGCAGATTGTTGCTCTGGCAAAAGAAAACCACGAGAATCTGAAACGATGACGCGAGAATCGCTGAACGTAGGAAAACTCACCTTCGAGGTCCGCCGCAGTACTCGCCGGCAAACTCTGGGGATCAGTATAGGCCGGCAGGGAGAATTGTGTGTATTCACTCCGGTTGCAACCCCAGTAGAGGAGATTTCTGCCTGGGTTGTGAAAAAGCTGCTATGGGTCCACCGGAAACTGTCCCTCAAACAAAAAGAATCCATGAGCGATTCCCGGCCGGACTTTGTCACGGGTGAAAGTTTCAGCTACCTGGGCAGGGTTTACAAGCTTCGTCTTGTCGATCAGCTGGACGCGAAATTGCGGCTTGACGGAGGCAGTTTTCTGCTCCGCCGCGACGCTCGGAGCAATGCTGAAAAGCACTTTTCCGCCTGGTATCGACGTCAGAGCCTCCGATGGGTTGAGGCAAGGGTGCGCATGCTCGCGCCCCGGGTTGACGCCTCCCCCGCCGGGGTAACGGTTCGAGACCTCTCGTACCGTTGGGGGTCGTGCAGTCGTACCGGTGCAATCTCATTTCATTGGAAGTTGTTTCAACTACCGGTTCGACTCGTGGATTACGTGATCCTTCATGAACTTGTTCATCTGGTAGAGCCGCATCATGGCCCCGGGTTTTACGCTTGCCTGGAACGGGCTCTACCCGACTGGCAAGAGCGAAAGGAGCAGCTGGCTCAGTGGGCACCCGGATACCTGCGCTTTAGAGAGTAATCGGTTAGGAGGATAGGTACAACAATTTCGTATCACGAGCTGATCTCGATGTCTATTGTGCCAAACTTAATGGTTTCACTCTTGATGGATTTTGCTATATTCCTGAACCAAGGTTCGTTTTGCTCAGATTTTTGCGGCGAAACCTTTCGCATCCTCAAAGATAAGGGCGAAAAGGAGTGGGAGAATGGAGGCAAAAATGGATTTATCTGAGCATTATAATGTCTATTGTGATGAAAGCTGTCACCTCGAGAACGATCATCAAAAAGTAATGACCCTAGGCGCTGTTTGGTGTGTAACGGAAAAAGTAAGAGAGATTTCTATTAGGATTCGGGAAAAGAAGATTCAGCACGGCTTAAGGGCTGACTTTGAAATAAAGTGGACAAAAGTTTCGCCGGCCAAAGAAAGCTTTTATCTGGATATCGTGGACTATTTTTTTGATGTCGATGACTTGCATTTCAGAGGATTGGTTGTTCCTGACAAGTCTAAACTTCAGCATGAGGTTTTTTTGCAGACTCATGATGAATGGTATTACAAAATGTATTTTGAAATGCTCAAATCGATCCTCAACCCAAAGGCGCATTACCGTATTTACTTGGACATGAAAGATACCCGAGGGGGAGCCAAAGTAGAAAAATTGCATGAGGTGCTGTCAAACAACATGTATGATTTTTCCAGAAAGATCATTGAACGAGTTCAGATTGTAAGGTCTCATGAGGTGGAGCTTCTTCAAATAGCTGACCTTTTGATCGGCGCGGTCTCATACGCAAATCGAGAGCTTTTTACTAATGCTGCAAAGGTGAATCTAGTAAATCGAGTCAGAAAGAGATCCGGATATAAACTTACTCAATCCACGTTGTTCAGTGAAAGCAAGTTCAATATCTTCCACTGGCAGGCATCGGAGAAACAGTCGTGACAGAAAAAATTGATTGGCTCCCCCCGCTTGTCCTTCTTGAAGATCATGGGGGCAACTGGGATCAGTATCTTAATGCGCTGTATAATTTTTTCAGGCAAGATTTTATTGATAGTTCACCCACACTGGAGGGGATGAGGGTTGCGCTTAAACGTCATCCTATTGAGAAAGGGAAAGAGGCGACATTCTGGCACCTAATATCTGAAGGAAAATCGGAAAAAGATCGTTTACCTGATTTGAGAAGATGTGAGAGGATTCGATGGCCTCGGCCAATCATTGAACATCATGATCGGCTGACGATCAAATTTTGGGAGACCGAGCGGAAGGGTGAGAAAAGAATCTGTCTTTGGTTTGAAAGTGAGCAGTACTTGGTTGTCTTGGCAAGGCGCCGCAGCTACGTCATTCTATGGACCGCTTACCTTGTCACAAAAACGCACACCAAAATGAAATTGAAAAAAGAATATGAAGCCTCTAAAAAGCTGAAGCCGCCCTTTTAAGGCGGCCTCGTTACTCCTTCTACGCATGGCAGATGAGCTCTTTATTAAAGTATCGTTAACCTTAGGTAAAAAGTCAAGAGTTATTTTTGTCGGCGTATAACCCTTTAGAATTATGTGCTTTTTTGTAGTTCCAGGCCGATTAATAATCCCTATAGCGATGAGCGAAAACGGGGCTTTGAGAGATTTGAGAGCCGGTGTCTATCCCACCTCATCGCATCCTCGGTGCTATCAAGCGTCGACACTCTGTGGATGGAGTGTCAAGAAGACGGGGGTTTACAAAAGGTCTGCTTCATTGTAGTATGATTTTAGAAAAGACACGAAAGGAAATCGAGTATGCCCGAAGTAGAACATACCCTGGCGGTCTTCATCGATTTTGAGAATCTTGCCCTTGGATTCAAAGGAAAGAGGGATAGACGATTTGAGATTCAGAAGGTTTTAGAGCGCCTGGTCGAGAAGGGGAAGCTCATTGTGAAGAAGGCCTATGCCGACTGGATCGATTATGCAGAGTATAAAAAGGGTCTTCATGAGGCGGCCATTGAACTGATCGAAATCCCAAAACGTGCGATGACCGGAAAGAACTCCGCAGACATCCGGCTCTGTGTGGATGCTATTGATCTCTGTTATTCCAAAGAACATATCGACACCTTTGTCGTTGTTTCGGGCGACAGCGACTTCTCCCCCCTCGTCTCTAAGTTGAAGGAAAACGGCAAGCGGGTGATCGGGCTCGGGATGAAGGAATCGAGTTCCAACCTGTTAGTCAATAACTGCGACGAGTTTATCTACTATGAAGACTTGGAACGGCCCCTGGGCATTCCTCCCAAGATCGAGCAGGATCTCCCTGAAAAGAAGAAAGAGGCCTTTCAACTCCTGGTGGATTCGGTCGTGGCCCTCGTCCGCGAGAATAAGGAAGTCCTCTGGTCCTCTATGGTAAAGGAAACGATGAAGCGAAAGAAACCCTCTTTCAATGAATCCTATCATGGCTACCGAACCTTCAGTGACCTCCTTGAAGATGCTGAAAAAGCAGGGGTCATTCAGCTGAGAACCGATACCCGGAGCGGGACCTATGTCATCGTCGGCTTTGGGAAGGACCAGAAAAAGGAGGCTGCGGAAGAATTGAAGGAGTCAAAAGATCAGAAGGAACGGAAACCCTCAAAACCTCGCTGGCGTCCCCGCCCAAGGAAACAGAAAGCAGTCGCAGTCGCACCCTCACCTCCACCTGAGCCTCCGGATATTCCTGTGGTTCCGGAAACAGAACCGATCGTTTAATCTATGGAGTTTTATCCCAAGCTTCGTTCTTTCATTTTCATCCTTATTTTTTCTATCATCATCTCCATACCCGGTACCTTAATCGCTCAAAAGGACCTCGGCATACCCGTGAGCGAGCCTATCCTCTGGGGTGCCTATGCCGGTCCGGGGAAAACAGGAGCCCTTGATACGATTTATCTTTCCTTCAGTCAGTACAATGCCCCCCTTTTCCTTCTTGCTGTCAACCCGGACACGGGCCACGTGCGGCAATTCAACGGTCCGTTGTCTTCCGAAATGGGTTCCTGGGGATTTACCGTCGATCATGAAAACAGGATCTATCTCGGGAGTTACTATAATGCTCACCTCTTGCGTTTCGACCCAAGAACCGAAAAATGGGAGGATCTGGGGCGCCCGGCAGGCGGGAAAGAATCTTTCATCTGTGCGGTAACCACGGCACCTGACGGAAAGATCTGGGGAGGAACCTTTCCTTCCGCAAAGCTTTTCTCCTATGATCCAAAAACCGGAGTAAGCGAGGACTTTGGTCGGATGGATCCGGACCAGTTCTACTGCTATCCCACGGCAGGTGAGGACGGCTTGATTTACTGCGCCATCCAGTTTGAGAAGATGGACATCGTTGTCTTCGATCCGGAGAAAAAGACCAGAACTTCCCTGATTCTGGGGGAAAGCCGAAAACCGGGGCGTATGACATTGGTCAGGGGAAAAGATGGCAGGATCTACTCGAAGCTCCCCATTTCTGACCAATGGTTTCTTGTCGAGGAAGGGAAAAGGCTTGTCGAAGTCCCCCCCTCCAGCGTTCCATTGGTCCCCAAGGCCCTCCCCGACGGCCGAGTTTTTTACTCCACCGAAAACAATATCCTCAGAATCGAAAATCCTGTGACCAAGGAGAGGAAGGAGATTCCTCTTCAGTATGAGGCCGCAGGTGCCTTTATCTTTGTCGTCGGCACAGGGCCGGACGGCAAAATTTATGGGAGCACCATGCTTCCTCTCCAGCTCTTCGTCTATGACCCCCAAAATCACTCCCTTGCTAATCTTGGCAAGGCCTCTGTTGCCAATGGAGAGGTCTATTCCCTAGGCTCCCTTGACGGTAAACTCTACCTCTGCTCGTACCCCGAGGCCAGACTGTCTGTCTACGATCCCAGGAAACCCATACGGTTTGGCGACGACGAGCATGCCAATCCGAGGGACTTAGGGCCCATGGGAGGAGACCTCTATCGACCCAGAACGATGATCACTGGACCTCATGGGAAGGTGTTGATCGGGGGTTACCCTGATTATGGCCTTCTGGGAGGCGCGATCGCTGTCTACGACCCGATGAAAAATGAAAAAAGAGTTTATCGCCACATCATTCGGAATCAGAGCATTGCCTCTCTGGCCTATATTGAGAAATTCGATCTGATTGCAGGAGGGAGCTCGATACGGGGAGGCACGGGAACACATGCGGTCGAAAAAGAAGCAAAGCTCATGCTTTGGGACCCAAAGGAGGAAAAAAAGATTTTTGAAATCGTTCCGGTTCCCGAAGCGAAGACTATCCTCTCCCTCGCAGTGACGGTAGAGGGGTTGCTTTACGGAATCACAGACAATGGAAAGGTCTTTGTCTTTGAGCCAGAGAAAAAAGAGATCCGTAAGATTTTCAACCTGGGCTTTAAGGAACCAAGAGAAATCTCTCTGCAGCTTGGGCCGGATTTAAGACTCTATGGACTTGCAAAGGAGGCAATCTTTTTTATCGATCCTAGAAACGATCAGGTATCTCTTGTAAAGGAGCCTTCTGTCCCCATCCATTCTGGCATGGCGATGCTCGGCCGAAAAATCTTTTTTGGGTCGGGAGCAAATCTATGGGAGTTTCAAATTCCTGTCGAGCCAAGTAAACCGGTCGAGTGATATCTTCCGCCGTCGCAACATTCCGCTCCCGGGCTCGCCCTTACTTTTCAAAAGCGTGGGCCGCCCTGACCAAAACCACTTCCACCGCCCCGCCCTTGCTGGGAACCGCTAAATCCTTGTGCCCCACGAGAAGATGAACCGGAATGCCTTGCTCCGGCCTGAGGAGAAGGGCTGAAAGACCTTTGGCTTCCCTGTGAATGAGGACGACTGAAAGACCGGGTTTCACCTACAGAGGGTCTTTGAATACTCGTCCCGTTTTGTCTGCTCATACCTTCCTGCCGTCGGCCGAAATTCCTGTCCCTCATTCCCTGAGAGCCAGTTTCACCAGGAGTTCTGCTCATCCTGCGGTCCATGGCAGGTGGTTTTCTTTCATTACCACTTCGGCCACTGAAACCTGAGGATTTGCTTTCTCTGTTATACGATTGCTTTCGCCCATCGACACGGCCAGACCTCGAATAGGCAGATTTTGTCTGGTTAGATCCTCTGCCTGGTACGGACATGGCAGCATTGCCCGAACCCAATCGCCCGTGGCTACGATCGAAGATTGACCGAGCCCCATTCCTGGCCTCTGTGGAGTTAAATCCCCTCATGCGAGGTGCATCCCTGCCTCCAGAGTTCCTTGAGGAATGTCTCCTCGCAGGGTCAATCGCATAGATCCTTCCGGTTCTGTGGTCTCTCCGATGATTGGTGATGATATGGGCATGCCCATGTCTATGAATTCCTCTATGGAAATCATGGAGAATAAAGAACCCCGGGAAATGAAACCCGGAGTACCAGAATGGGCTAGGGATCCAGGCATACATGTAATAATAATCCCAGGGCGGAGGATAATAGGTGACGATTGGAGGGCCTTCGGCATAGTAATAATTATCGATTTCGGAGGGCGTCGTGTACTCAGGGGTGGTCGGGGGCGGGCTTTCACCGTATTGATCCGGCCCCTCAGCCCCCTCGGCAATGATCGGTAATTCCTGTTCTACCGCAACCGTTCGCAATGCCCTTAAAGCTTCATCCTTTCCAAGGGCCAATTTTTGGGTGTCAGCCGCCTGGGCGACGGCTTCCTCCAATTCTCCGATAATGTCGGGCGTCATGGGATAATCGGCAATCCATCCGTTTTTGGGTGTGATACCGGCCGAAGCCAGCATACTCTCGGCTTCTGCTTCACTCTTGGCCGCTCCTATTTTAAGCGCCTCAGCTAACTTGATCGCAAACTCTCCCTCACGAACCAGGGTCTGCGCAATGGGAGGGGATGGCCTGGCCGTCTCCTGCGATGCAGCACTAACGATTGTCTTTCCAGAAGGAGCTTGCGGGGGAGTGGAGGATCTCGTTCCGGCAATATTCTGTTCTTCAACCTTATTGCGATAATCAGGAGGAACCTTGCTATAGTCGTCTGAAAAGTTTACCGCACCGTTCTTGTCGACCCATTTATAAACCGTCGCCGATGC